>OQVS01000630.1_pt1 | contig 24341 bp, 18 predicted proteins | sample 1691601 | NCBI WGS metagenome assembly OQVS01 (sample SAMN03418268, study PRJEB22391) | human gut metagenome | biome: human-gut; feature: organic feature; material: feces | host: Homo sapiens | place: Tanzania | collected 2013-01
GTATATATAACTTATTATCCATACCATAGTGGCGACGGTCAAACCTGCCGGCACGGCTTTCTTGAACACCTTACTCAGGAATGATCCGCTGACCTTGGTGTCGTTCGGCTCCAATGCCAAGAAGAATGATGGTATGCCTACGAACAATCCGCTGATAAGTGTAAGTTGGATTGGCTCGAATGGATAATTCATTTGGAATATTATGAGCAACAGCGACAATACTATGCTGTAAGTTGTCTTAACTAGGAACAACGACGCCGCACGCTCAATATTGTTGATAACACGTCTACCTTCTGCCACAACGCTAGGAAGTGCACTAAAATCACTGTCCAATAGCACCAGTTGGGCAACGTTTCTACTTGCCTCCGATCCGCTCGCCATAGCGATAGAACAATCGGCCTCTTTGAGTGCCATAACGTCATTGACGCCATCACCCGTCATACCTACGGTATAACCTTTTTGTTTGAGTGATTGGACAAGCACTTTCTTTTGTTTTGGACTTACTCTGCCAAAGATAGTGTATTTGTCGCAAGCGTCGAATATCTTTTCGTCTGTGTCTAGGTCAATAGATGCGTCGATGAATTTCTCTGCTCCCATCAGTCCTGCACGCTCAGCCACCTTGGATACGGTGATTGGATTGTCACCGCTGATAACTTTGAGATTGACTCCTTGCTTGGCAAAATACTCGAAAGTTTGCTTTGCATTTTCTCTAATTTTGTCGCTGAGAATTATGAGTGCGATTGGACGCATTTTGTTCTCGTCCATAGTTTCGCTGAGTTGTTCGGTTGTCTTGACAAGCACGAGCACTCTAAATCCTTGGGAAGTGAACTCTTTGGCGTCGTTCTCGACAAGGTCATATCTTGATTTCAATACAAACTCTGGCGCACCTACAATAAATCTGCCTTTTGCTCCAAAGTCTACACCGCTCCATTTGCGAGCTGAAGAGAATGGAATAGTCTTGACAATATCGAATTTTTCTTGGCTCTTAAAATACTTGGAGAAAGCCTCGAACGTAGCGCCTTGACTGCCCAAAGCATCTACCATATTGTACATAATATCGTCCACAAAACCGAATTTGGTCGAATATACATGCGTTTGTTCGACTTGCATACTGCCTTCGGTAATTGTGCCCGTTTTGTCCAAACATAGCACGTCTACTCTCGCCAAAGTTTCGATACAATACAAGTCTTGGACAAGCGTGCGCTTTTTGGCAAGCTTGACAACGCCCACCGCCAAAGCAATACTGGTGAGCATAACAAGTCCCTCAGGAATCATACCCACGATAGATGCAACCGTGCCTGTCACTGCTTGGTTGATGGTTGGAGTGGTGTTGAGATTGGTAAAGAACATCAAAATTCCGATAGGGAAAATTGCGATTGTTACAATACGGATAATCCAGTTGATGGATTTCATAAGCTCGGACTTTGGCTTTTTGAATTGTTTTGCCTCCGCCATAAGCTGGGACGTGTAATTGTCTTTGCCGACAGCCTCTACCCTTGCACGGCACTCGCCCGCTTGGATAAAGCTACCTGACATAAGTTCACTGCCGATTTCTTTGTGTATATCGTCTTGCTCGCCCGTGAGTAAAGATTCGTTGACTTCACACAGTCCGTCCACTACCACGCTGTCCGCTGGCACTTGGTCGCCTTGTTTGAGCACGATAATGTCGTCTAGTACAAGGTCATTGAGATTGATTTCTTGTTTTTGTCCATCTCTGACAACTGTCGTCTTTGGGCTGGATAGCAAACTCATCTTTTCAAGAGTGAGCTTGGAACGAATTTCTTGGATAATACCCACTACCATATTGCACAACACAACGCCCATAAACAAAGCATTCTTAATTTCGCCATAAATCAATATCATGGTCGCTAAGAAAAAGTTGAGTATGTTGAACAGCGTGAGTACGTTGGTACGGAAAATGTTGGCATACGACTTGGTAACAATGTTGGGTTGTTCGTTGGTATTGCCACGATTTATTCTTTCTTCGACTTGAGCTGAGGTAAGTCCAACATTGCTGTCAGCTTGGACACGCTCAAGCGGATAATTGTATTTGATTTTCTTTTTCTTGACTTTCTTTTCTTTCTTTGGCTTGCTCTCTTCGCTCTCTAATTGGTCTTGGACAGCGGTGTCCACAACTTGCTCCACACTTGGCTCGGGCACAACAGGACTTGCTGGCTGAGCAATATCAAGTATAGTCATTTGCACATTTTGCAAGTCGGCATTGTCTGTCTTTTTGGTAGACTTTTTGCGACTTGTCTTTGGCTTGGTTGGAGCTTGTTCAGCCACAACTTCTTCGGTCGCAACTGATTGAGCTGGTTTGTTCTCAACTTTTGTTTCGTCGTTCGACTTGGTATCTGCCGATGGCTTGGTAGACTTTTTGCGAGTAGCCTTTGGCTTGGTTGGAGCTTGCTCGATAGGAAGGGCAATATCTTCTACAACTTGGTTTTCTTCTTGTTTTTCTTCCTTTGGCGCATTGTCTACTTTGGTAGATTTTTTGCGTGCAGTAGAATTGGCAGCTGTGGTAGCTGTCTTGGAAGATGATTTTTGGGTTGTTTTGGACGCCTTTTGTTCAGTCACAACTTCCACTTCAACGGTGCTGGTTGTCTTGTCCTCTACAGGATTTTTTGCTGTTTTGGTCGTCTTTTTGCTTGTAGAATTCGCCATAGTATATAGTGTAGCACGCTTTTATATAAAAGTCAATTTTATATAAAATGTTATTTTTATTTTTCAAGTTTTACTCTTCGTTTGGTTGCCTTGACAAACAAGGCTTTGAGTGCGTCATAATCTTCGTTTTGGACGGCAAGTTTTATCTCTTCTAGCTGTTTTTCAAAGTCGTCAATTTTGGATACAAGATTGGACTTGTTGTTGATGAACAACTCTGCCCAAAGTGCGTCATTTATGTTGGCAATACGGGTCAAATCTCGATAGCTGTCGCCTATATATTTGCCTGTTTCGCTGTCTTCGCTGTCGCTGTTGATGAGTGCTACCGCCAAAGCGTGTGGCAACTGGGACGTGTAGGCAATAATGTCGTCGTGCTTTGATGGCGTGGTGATTTTGATTTGACCAAACCCAATCTCCAAAGCTAGCTTTTGGATAGTGTCAATGGCACTTTTGCGAGTTTTGTCCGTCGGAGTGATGATGAAATTCGCCCCCTTGAAAACTCTGTCATCTGCATAATCAAAGCCTTTCTTCTCTCTGCCCGCCATTGGGTGAGCAAAAACAAAGCTAACATTGTATGGGAGCTGGGCTTCTATCTTGTCCACAAAGTGCGATTTTAGTCCCGTCACATCGGTGATAATACAACCGCTCTTGACCATAGCCGCCGTATCTTTGATATAGTCTGCAATTTGGTCGGGATAGAGAGCCATAACTATTATGTCCGAGAATGGGAAAAACTCGTCGGGCTCAATGCTTGCTTTACAAATAGCCCCCGCACCCAAAGCCTTGGACAAAGTTTGCTCGTCCTTGTCCACGCCGTACACTTCATAGCCAAGTTTGGACAAAGCAATAGCGTACGAGCCACCTATTACGCCCAATCCGACTATGGTAATTTTGCGTATATTGTCAATCATCTTGTTCACCTAACAAAACGTCAATCGCCTTGACGTATCCTTGGAATCCCAAACCTTTGATTTGGGCAATACAAGCAGGAGCTGTCACAGAAATTTTGCGGAATTGCTCTCGCTCGTCAATGTCGGAAATATGCACTTCGACAACAGGCAAACTGATTGCTTTGATAGCGTCAAAAATTGCATAGCTATAATGAGTGTATGCACCTGGATTGATGACTACTCCATCTACTTTGTCATAGTAGCACTGGTGCAGGCGGTCAATAATCGCCCCCTCGCAGTTGCTTTGGAAAAAATCAAGGCTTGCTACATTCGACCTTGCCGACTTGATATACTCAACCAATCCCTCATACGTTTGGTCGCCGTAAATTGCTTTTTCTCTGATGCCCAACATATTGAGGTTGGGTCCATTGATGATCACAAAATTTTTCATACTCTATCTCCTACTCGTTTGACGAGCTTAGTTATACACTCTTTTACGCTGGAATTGTTGGTCACTCTAAAATCGCAAGACGAGGCATAAATATGTTTGCGTTCGTTGAAAATTGTCGATATGTTTCGACTTTTTCCCTTCAAAAGCGGTCTTGTGGTAGTGTCACAATCACGCTCTATGAGCTGAATTTTCCTATCCAACCACACGACTTGTCCGCTTGCTTTCATCATCGCAACGTTGGCAGGATTTTTGATTATTCCACCGCCCGTTGCCACCACATATCCACGCTTGGTCACTATCTCTGACAAAGCTTTTGTTTCGGCACTGCGAAAATATTCTTCGCTTATCTCGAACATTTGTCCTATGCTTTTTCCTTGCATTGTGACCACGTTTTGGTCGCTGTCTATCGCCTCATAACCTAGCCTATTTGCAAGCTCTTTGGCGATGGTAGATTTGCCACAACCCATCATACCGATAAGGTAAATATTGTTGCCAGATTGTCTGTCAAAATCTTGTTTCAAACTGCGGTAAATTTTGTCCACAACTCGCTTGCTTACCTTGATATTTTGCCAATACTGCTCTGACTTGATAGCTTGGGCAACCAACATATAAAGTCCATTGGCAACATACAACCCAAGACTTGACGCTTGCTGTAAAAACTTGGTCATCGTCGGATTGTACACAATATCAACCGCCACTTGCCAATGTGCCAAAATGTCTTTGTCAACTGGACTTGCATCTACATTTGGGCTCATTCCAACAGGCGTGGTGTTGACTATCAAATAGCCCTCTATATATGCCAGTTGCGAATAATCTATTTGTCCAATATCAGGTGTACGAGATACGACATACACTTGCTTTGCGTGCATTTTCTTCAACACATACTCGACAGACTTGCTTGCTCCGCCACTGCCAAGCACCACGCAAACTTTGCCTTTTGGCTCGATATGATTGGCGTCCAACAATGCCTTGAAACCATAAGTATCGGTGTTGTAGCCTATCCATTTGTCACCCACTCGGCTGATTATGTTGACTGCGCCCAACTCTTTGGCGTCGCCTACAATTTCGTCAAGGTAAGGAATAATTTGCTCTTTGTATGGTATTGTTACATTCGCACCGCCCGTATCGTGCAAAATCTCTCGCACGTTGGGTAAATTTTCGGGCGGAATTTCTTGCACCAAATATTCGCTGTCCAAACCATAATGAGCAAAATACTCCCCATGTATGGCGGGCGACAACGTATGAGGCAAACTCTTTCCTATCACACAATATTTCATTTGATTTCTCCCGTTTTGTATGCCCCAATGAGCTTGAAAATAGTAGAATTTTGTTGGAGATTGTCCAGTGCAAGCAAAACATTTTTTTGTCTGCAATCGCCGTCAAGATCTACATAAAAGCTATAATTTTGGGGATTGTTGCGGATAGGTCGAGATTCTATCATCAACATATTTACATTGTATCTAGCAAAAATCTTCAAGGCATTGTACAGACTGCCCACGTTGTTTTTGAGCACAAAATGCACGCTGACTTTGTCGCTCTCGCCTTGGATAAGCTTGTTGGCTATGACTACAAAACGAGTAAAATTGTCCTTGCAAGTAGCTATATTTTTCTCCAAAATGCTTAGTCCATAAATTTCCGCATTGGACGGGTCGGCAACAGCTCCAACCGAGCTGTCATCACTGTCCGCAACTATTTGGCAAGCCGTAGCCGTGCTGGCGCAACTCTCACACTCCATATCATTTTCTTTGAGCCAATCTCTGCATTGGAGCAAGGCTTGAGGGTGAGAAAAAACTCGGCGAATATCAGTGGATTTTGTACCGCATTTGCCAAGCAAAGCGTGCTCTATACGCAACCACTTTTCGCCCACGATATACAGGTCATATTTGCCGAGCAAGTCGTACATGTCGGTGATTGCTCCCGTAGACGAATTCTCGATTGGCAAAACGCCATATTTGATTGTGCCATCGCTCACCGCCTTGAAAATCTCCTCAAAACTAGCAAAGCTCTCGGCATTGTCACTGCCAAAATATTCTTTGGTCGCGCGTTGGGTATTGCTGCCCACCGCTCCAAAATACCCTATTTTGGCGTGTGGGTCATACTCTTCTATATCCAGTTCTAGCTTGACTTCGTCATCATAAAATTCTCTTTGGTAGTCCTTGGACATTTCCATCAGACAATTCATCAACACTGGCACGAATCTTTTGAGCTCTTCGTTGTCCATTTTGTCGATTGCACGAGCAATGATTTGTTGTTCTCTCGATGATTGCAACACGCCCACACTGTGGCTTTTTTTATATTCTGCCACTTGCCTAGCGCAAGCCATTCTTTTGGCGAACAACTCTATTATTTGGCTGTCTATCTCGTCAATATTTTTTCTAATTTCGTCCAAATTCATACTACTCTCCCAAACACTCCAACATAGCAATCGCCGTTACTGCCTCGACAACTGGCAATGCTCGCACCAAAATACAAGGGTCGTGTCTGCCTTGTATGGTCAGTTTACAATTTTCGCCCTTGACCAAATCAACGGAATTTTGTTCTTTGAAAATTGAAGGCGTTGGTTTGATAACCACTTCGAAAACTATCGGCATACCAATGGTAATACCACCCAAGATACCGCCGTTGTTGTTGGTCGTGGTCACTACTTTGCCATTGTGATAACAAAATTCGTCGTTGACCTCAGAACCCAACTTGGTGGACAAATCTTGACTCTCTCCAAAGCTAACGCTCTTGACGGCTGGTACGGAAAATAGCAAACTAGACAACACGCTCTCTACCGAGTGGAAAAACGGATCTCCCACGCCTGCTGGCATACCTGTCACTGCGCATTGGATTTTGCCCCCTACGCTGTCGCCATTGTGTTGGGCTGAGCGAATGGCGTCTTGCATAATATCTTTCATTCTCTCGTCGAGAAGTGGAAAAGCCGAATGTGACAAGTCGTCCAACATACAAGGAATAATGTCATTGCCAAAACGCTTGTCATAATTGTCCTTGACTGCCAAAATATGACTGCCCACTTCGATGCCTTTGTGGGACAAAATTTGCCTGCAAATTGCACCAGCAAACACGAGCGGTGCGGTAATTCTACCCGAAGAGTGACCACCGCCACGATAGTCGTTGTTGCCGTGCGTCTTGACATAATATCCCCAGTCGCTGTGACTTGGACGTGGCACAGCTTGGTTGTAGTCGCCCGAACGGGTGTTGGTGTTGTAGATAATTCCAGTGAGAGGAGCGCCCGTTGTTCTGCCGTCCAAAATTCCGCTGACAATCTCTACTTTGTCTGCCTCTTTGCGTGGCGTCGAAAATTCCCCGCCAGGAGCTCTGCGAGCCATTTGGAATTCTATCTCTTGCATATCAAGCCTAACTCCGCTAGGAAGTCCGTTGATTGTGATGCCGATAGCTTGTCCGTGCGATTCTCCGAATATGCTAAGTCCGATTTTTCTTCCCCATATTCCGCTCATTTTATCTTTCCTCCCACACTGGTATATACTTGCCAAAAGTCTGGATAAGACTTGCTGACACATTCTTTGCTGTCTATGATAACAGGACTTGTCGCCCTTGTAGCTGCGATAGCCAACGCCATTGCCATGCGATGATCGTTGAACGAGCTCACCTGACCGCCCGAAAAGCTCTGCACGCCATCGAACTCCAAATAGTCTTGTCCCATTTTGATATTTGCGCCCAACTTGCTAAGCTCGCTGTATGTCGCTGCCAATCTGTCACATTCTTTGATTTTTAGTCTGCCTATGTTGACTATGCGTGTTTTGCCTTTTCTGAGCCCAACGCCTACCGCCAAGGGTGGCACAATATCAGGACAATCTCCACAATCCAGCACCAAAGTTTGCTCGCTTTCCGCTCTTGCTATTTGGTCGCAAAAGTCATCTATCACTTTGTCGCCTTGAAAAGACTGGTCGCTCAAACCGCATATCTCAATGTCATTTCCGATGAGATTTGCCACTTTGAAAAATGCCGCTTGGGAATAGTCGCCCTCAATCGTATAATCACGACTTTGGTATCTTTGGTTGCCACGGATAAAAAATCGTTGGTAGTGGTCATTGTCTACCACTATGCCGAACTTGCTCAATGTGTTGAGCGTCAAATCGACATACCCAACCGACTGCATTGGAGAAGTAATCTCTATCTCGCTATCGCCCGCCAGCAACGGACAAGCGAACAAAAGCCCGCTCAAAAACTGACTGCTGACATCACCCCTAAGTGAAAACTTGCCACTACTTAGTCCCCCGCCTATCCACAAATCTAGTAGTTGGTTGGCGTTTTGCAAGCTGTCGTTTTGGTACAAAATTCCTTGACTTTGGAGTATGTTTTGGAAAATTTCCATAGGACGAGTGCCAAGTTTGCCCTTGCCCACAAAATGAATTTTACCATTGCACAATGCCGATGCTATCATTGTCAAAAATCTTAGTGTAGAGCCCGACTCAATACAATTTATCTCAATGTCGCCCTTGACTTTTTGACTTATGCCTTGCACTATAAGCTTGTTTTCCACTTGGTTGATTGTTGCACCGAGCGTTCGCATAGCGCCGATTGTGGCAATTATGTCATCTGAAAATGCCACGTTGGCAATAGTGCTAGTTCCTTGCGAAAGTGCCGCACAAATAATCGCCCTGTGCGCATCGCTTTTGGACGGCGGTATTTGGACTACTCCACTCAATTTTGCTGGCAACAATTCTATTTGCATTGTCTAAAAAACTCCGATGTCGTTGGATATAAAAAGCTTTTGCCTATCTCGCTGATAAGCACGATGACAAGTTCCTTACCGAGGTTTTTCTTGTCGTTAGCCATATATTCGATGATTTTGTTTTGGTCGGCGTCAATGTCCGTCGCCAAACCATATTGGGCAAGAATTTTATCTAGCCTTGTCGCACAACCTTGTGCAGTCATACCCGCTATTTCGCTCAAATGCGTGATTTTGCTCATGCCTATGCCTACTGCCACGCCGTGACTTACTTGCTCGAAGTTGAAATATTTTTCGACGGCGTGCCCATAAGTGTGCCCAAAATTGAGTAACATTCTGTCGCCCTTGTCCAGCTCGTCACGCTCGACTATGCTTGCTTTGAGCTGGCAACACGTCGCTATAATATCCTCGGCTTGCGCCATAAAGGTTGCTCTGTCTTTGATTTTTTCCAACTTCTCGAACAAGTCTTTGTCCAATATGCAACCATACTTGATGACTTCCGCCATGCCGTCAATATAAAAACTGTCTGGCAAAGTAGCCAACACGTCAGTATCAATAAGCACAACTTTTGGTTGGAAAAAACTGCCCACAAGATTTTTGCCTTGGACAAGGTCAACCGCAACTTTGCCACCAACCGAAGAGTCCACTTGGCCAAGGAGCGAAGTGGGAATTTGAACAAAATCCACCCCTCTAAGATAGGTCGACGCCACGAACCCTGTTAGGTCACCTACAACACCGCCACCAAGTGCCACCACCAAGTCTTTGCGGGTAAGTCCAAAAGACAACATTGCCTCGTACATTGGAAGAATGCTGTTGATATTTTTGGACGGCTCGCCCGCCTTGACAAGATAAAGCTCGCACTCGTATCCGACATTGGTCAAGCTTTTTATCAATGTGTTGGCATAAAGTGGAGCTACATTGGTGTCGCTGACTACAAAAATTTTACCGCCAGCACAATGAATATACTCGCCGGCTTTGGCAAGTACACCACTCTCAACAATTATGTCGTAACTATTTTTTCCCAAATCAACTTGTACTTTTCTCATAGAATTCTCACAATTTCATTATAATATAACTATAACACGCACGACCTAATTTTTCAATAAAAATAAAAAAATAAGCAAATTTTTATTTGTTTTTGAGCTAAAAGCGAAAAATTATTGCCCCATCTGCCAAAAATAATGAAAAATGAGATTATGGCTTGATTTCTCACATACTTACCAAAATACTTGCTTTGGTAACAATTAAGAGTTTGAAGTTTTCGCTTGATGCGAAAAACTTTCCACAATTCCCCAACAAAAAAGCCCAGCTGTGGCTAGGCATTTTGAAGATTGTTGTTGTTTATTTTGTTGACTGCTTGTTGTCAATTAGGGTCGACGTCGTCGACTTCCAATTCGCAAGCGTTGGAATTTTCTTCGAGCTGTATATCAGAGATGCCCGCGCTCGCTACTTTGTTTGGCGTTTTGAGCTTGGTCAAGAATACTGCTATCGTTGCGACAAGTCCTGTCATACCTCCGACAAACCAGCTAGCTGGCACTGCCCAATATATTCCTTTCAGTCCCATAAAGTGCTCGAACAAATAGCTAAATCCAACTCTTGAAGTTATGGACATTATGGTTACGGCAAAGAATGTTTTGAGCATTCCCATTCCTTTGAACAAGGCTTGGGATTGGAGTATCAAAATCGTGAATATGTATGCAACCGAAATTGCTTTGATTGCGTCTGCACCTACTTTGATTACACCTGCACTTTCTTCGCCGACGAACATGCCCGACAAGAACTCTGCGCCAAAATATCCGACAAGAAAAGTGATGAGCGAATATATCATCAAAAATATCCAAGACAGATTGTAGCCTTGCTTGATTCGGCTGATTTGTCCCTTGCCCATATTTTGTGCGGTAAATGTCGTAAATGCGTTGGTGTAGCCTCTGACTGGAGTTTGCAAAATGCTGTCTACTTTGTAGCTGGTGTTGATACCTGCGATGACTGTAGAGTTGTAAGAGTTGACAAGTCCTTGAATCATCACTCTGCCTACATAAACATACACTTGTTGGATAGCAAAAGTTATACCATAACTCAATACAGGTCTTATATATCGCTTGGATATGGTCAAATCTTTGAAGCCTAGTTTGAGCATATCAATCTTGGTATATGTATAAATCATACAAGCAACTACCGATACGAATTGGGCTATGATTGTGGCAAATCCTGCACCCTTGACTCCCCACTTGAACACTATCACGAACAGCAAATCAAGTCCTGCGTTGATGGCAACTGAGAGCAAAAGAAATATAAGTGGCAAGCTTGATTTTCCTATACTTCTGAGCGCATAGCAATAAAAGTTGTACAAGTAGCAAAAAATTCCACCCGCATAAATAATGTATAGATAATCTGTGGTATCTTTGACCAGTTCGGCTGGCGTATGCAAAAGCGATAGAATAGGTTTGGTGAGCGCTATACAAAATGCACAAAGCACCAGTGTGATAACACTTCCAAGTATCAATGCAGTCGACATAATTTTTTTGATATTGGCAAAATCTTCCGCTCCATAGTGCTGGCTAATGACTACGCCTGCGCCCATAGAGAGGCCCATCAACAAGAAAATAATTATGGACATTATAGGGTTGGCAACACCCAAAGCAGCCAAGGCATTTTCACCTACGACGTTGCCCACAATCATACTGTCGATTGCGTTGTACATTTGTTGACAAAAATCTCCGATAATGAATGGAATAGAAAAAATAAGTAAATTCCAGAATGGGTTTCCTTGCAATAAAATCTGCGATTTGTCTTTTGTCTTTTCCATAACGCACCCCTGTATGTCCCCACTTACATTACACTGATTATACGCCCGCCCGTGCGGTATGTCTAGCAATTTGACAACTTTTTTCGAAAATTTTTAGCAATATTTTTCTTAGTATTTTAGCGGTTTTCTTCACCAAATTTATATAAATTTTTTATAAAGATTTAATATTATAATTATTATATTATTTCAATCTATTTGTCTATTTTTTGCCCTTTTTCACCAAAAAAGAAGCCTTGCGACTTCTTAATTGGTTGTATTTTATATTGGTTATTTTAGCATTTTGTTGATTGCACTGACCAGTGCGGATACTGACGCCGATATAATATCATTGTGAATACCTACGCCCCACACCTTGTTGCCTTGGTCGAACTCGATACAAACATAGGCAACGGCTTGCGATTTGGAAGTGGTAGTCAAAGCGTGCTCGTGATATTCGGTGATTGTATAATCTTTGCCCACCAGTGGACGGATTGCATTGTTGACAGCGTCCAAACGACCATTTCCGTCGCCCACAACGTCAACAATCTGACCTTCGCCCATTTGAGCTGTCACAACAGCCTCGATATCGCCCTTTTGCTTGAAGTGATATTCGAATATCTTAAACTTGTCGTCAAGGTTGACATAATTGTTTTGGAATATATCGAAAATCTCGTTCGGTTGGAGCTCTTTGTGGCTGTGATCGGACACGCTCTTGACCTCGTAACCAAAGCCCTCTCGCATTTTTTGTGGGAGATTGAATCCGAATTGGTGCTCCATAAGATAACCGATACCTCCCTTGCCTGATTGGGAATTGATACGGATAACGTCGCCGTCATATTCTCTGCCAATATCCTTTGGGTCGATAGGAAGATAAGGCACACACCAGTGGTCTGGACATTTTTCCTCTTTCCATTTCATACCCTTGGCAATAGCGTCTTGGTGCGATCCTGAGAAGGCTGCGAATACCAATGCTCCGCTGTATGGTTGGCGATCATAAACTTTCATATTGGTAACTTTTTCGTACACTTCCACCAGTGCAGGAATGTTGGAAAAATCAAGTTGTGGATCTACGCCGTGGCTGTACATATTGAGCGCTAGGGTGATAATATCCACATTGCCTGTACGCTCGCCGTTGCCGAACAAAGTGCCTTCGATACGGTCGCCACCTGCCAAAAGTCCCAACTCGCTGTCCGCAATGGCACAACCTCTGTCGTTGTGTGGGTGCAATGATATGATGACATTTTCTCTATTTTTGAGATTTTTGGATATAAACTCGACTTGAGATGCGTACACGTGAGGAAGTGACATTTCGACAGTCACTGGCAAGTTGATGATGACTTTGTTGTCGGCTGTTGGTTGCCAAATATCAATGACTTCGTTGCACACTTCGAGCGCATAATCAACTTCTGTGCCCGTAAAGCTCTCTGGAGAATATTCGAACAAGAATTTGCCAGGAGTCTTGGCTGCATACTCTTTGCAAAGATTTGCTCCAAACTTGGCAATATCAATAATTTCTTGCTTAGACTTCTTGAAAACTTGTTCTCTTTGTGCCACAGAAGTGGAATTGTAGAGGTGCACAACGGCTTGTTTGACGCCGCTCAAAGCCTCGAAAGTCTTTTTGATGATATGTTCTCTTGATTGAGTGAGCACTTGGACAGTCACGTCATCAGGGATAAGATTTTGCTCGATAAGTGCTCTTAAGAATTCGTATTCTGTTTCGCTTGCAGCAGGAAAACCTACCTCGATTTCCTTAAATCCTACCTCGCATAGCAGTTTGAAAAACTCAAGTTTTTGTTCCAAACTCATTGGAACAATAAGTGCTTGGTTGCCATCTCTTAGGTCAACACTGCACCACGCTGGCGCTTTGTCAATGTACTCTTTGGTTGCCCAGTCTATACAACTTGTAGGTGGCATAAAATATCCACGTGCATATTTGTTACAGTTTTTCATACTACTTCTCCTTATTTCGTTATAATAAAAAACTTCCGTCCCACATAGAGACGAAAGTTCGCGTTACCACTCTAATTCATATTGCTAAGCAATATACACTCAATAGCTATAACGGGCTTATCCGACCAAACTTACTCTGTTCAATTTGGCAACTCCAAGACGAGTTCACATTTCCACTTGGCTATCTCGCACCACCCGACAGCTCTCTTTTTCCCATTTCTATGCTACTACTTCTTTTCACTGTTTTTGGTATTTGAGTATATTCTATAACACATTTTTCGCTTTGTCAACAATTTTTTATTCCACTTTTTTGCCAAAACAACCCATATCACTTTTGGTCGGCATATTTTCCGATAATAAATCTTTGGATAAGCGTGTACTCGACGTTGGCAAAAATCGGTCTGTTGTCTTTGTCGACGCCAATCTGCTCGCCCTTGTTGTTTTCAAAATAACTGCCAAGACCGCTTTGACCATTCATTTTCAAATACAAATCATTGAAAAAGTTGCTTATATTCGTAAAAAAGTTATATTTTTTCCAAAATTCATTTTCGTATTTGATGTCCGCTTTGGCAACGCTAGGGAGCGTCAAACTCTCCAACAACTCATAATTGCCACTATAAATCAAGGCTTGTCGCAAATATCTATACGAAAAAATATATCCACAATATCTAAGATATTCGTCATCGCTGTTGAGCAACAAATACACACTCAAAAAGTTGGCGTCGCTCTCTCGCATAACGCACTTGGTATGCGCAAGCTCGTGCACCATAGTAGGCACAATCTCCGTCATTGGAGCTAGGTCGTTGACATTTGCCTCTCCAAACGGCACAAAAGTGATACCCAAAATGTTGCAATGACTCATAATCTTGTCGAACACAATAGGCTTGGCTGTCGAGGTGTATTCCCCAAAATAACCTTTGTCGAGCTTGGCATATTCCTCTTTGACTTTTTCTGTCAACTGCTCGAACGTATAGGGCGAGATTGAGCGTCCTTTGTCGTCTGTTGATATGCGATTGGCGGTTTTTTCAAACTCTGAGAAAAAGTTTTCGACAGATTGGGCAACCATATCCTTATCAATCCTACTACTCTCCACCAAGTCAAATGGCAACGTCGCACGATTGTAACATATCGAAGTCGTGGACACATAAATGGTCACCACACTCACAATCGCCACCAACATACTGCCCAACACTTTGCCTGCCTTCAACCATTGCTTTTTGCACGCAAGCATAATCATCCACACCACCAATCCTATTGCCACGCCGACCAACACAAAGCATATCCATTCGAAAACGCTAAAATGAACGGCGGACACAATCTTGCCCATACCGCTTGTCCAAGCTCGTGACCAAGATCTAGTCATCTTTTCGGCAATTTCCACATTGGTAGACACCAGAAAAACTATACAACTGACCATTGCAAGCACTACCACCGCCAGCAACAATGCCACCAGCGTTGATATACCTTGATAGTAGTCATAACTTTTGAGTTGTTTTTCTTTGCGCATATATTTAGTATACAATATATTATGCCACTTTGCAATATTCAATCTTTTACATTCTATCTAGCATTTTTATAACTATATATCAATTTTTTACATTTTAGGCGATATGTATTGAGTTTTTCGCTTGCTCAACCAAATGAGAGAGCCTAGACTCTCTCATTATTATTTGTTTTGATAGGGATAATATTTGGCATATTTTGCTGACAACAACACGATATGAGCATAAACAAAATCATTTGATTTAGGTCAAAACTTCTTCCGCAATGATTGTTTCCACAGTGACGATGACAGCTACAATGCCCCATATTATATCCACCACAACTCTTTTGGCAGGTATATTTTTTCATAGTCACTCCTAGGCATGCCCACTACATATTATGCGCTTTTTCTTTGCTTTGTCACAACAAAATACACACCACACCGCCCTTGCCATCGTTGACAATTTTGGTGACTGCCTTTTGCATTTTTGTCCTTGCATCTTCGGGCATTGTCATCAATTTGTTAGATATGCCGTCTTTGGCAATGTTGTCGAGCGTTTTGCCCAACATATTGGTTTTCCATAGCCCCATTCCCTCTTCGCCAAAATCTTCTAGCCATCTCTCCAAAATTTCTTTGGAGTTGGACTCACTACCAATGAGAGAATTGACTTCTGTGTTCACATCAACTTTCATAATATGGAGCGATGACGAACGGGCATTGAGTTTGACCGAATATTTGTTGCCTTTCTTTACAATTTGCGGTGGCATAAGCTCCAACTCGTCGACGCTTGGCACAACAATTCCATACCCAAAATTGTCCACGTCTTCTAGTGCCGATTTTATCCGGTCGAATTGGGATTTTGCACTTGACAATTCCTTGATATATGAGATAAGTGCAAAGTCATCTTTGATTTCTTGCCCCGACTGCTCGGACAAAACTTGATAGAATAGGTGTGGTTTTGGTTTGACAGCGAGCGTGCACTTGCCTTTGCCGAATTCTACTTTGACGTCGCTCGATTTGTCCAAAAACTCGTCATTATCGAACAATTCATACAACTTTTTGTAGTCTTTCATCTTGGCAATTTCGTCCATACAAGTTGAAACCTTGTCGACGATATGAGCAATAACTTTGTTATCTCTTGGCAAAGCTTGCAACCAACTTGGAAGTTCAATATCCAGCGAGCCAAGCGGAAATTCGCCCAAAATCTCTTCCAGTACGTCCGCCATATCGCCCCCGCTCATCTCCAAAACATTGTACAACAACACCCTGCAACCATACTTTTCTTGCAAGGATTGACACAGTTGTTTGCTTTTGGTATCATTTGGTTTTTTCGAATTGAGGAGTACGACAAACGGTTTGCCCAGCTCTTGCATTTCTCTCACTACTCGCTCTTCGCTCTCTACATAATTATCCCGTCCGATACCTGTAATCGAGCCGTCAGTCGTCACCACAACACCGATAGTCGAATGATCTTGGATAACCTTGCGAGTGCCTATCTCTGCCGCTTGTTCGAACGGAATTTCTTCATCTGTCCAAGGCGTGGTCACCAGTCGAGTTTTGTCGTCCTCGTCGAACCCTTTGGCGTCCTTGACGGGATAGCCGACGCAGTCCACCAGCCTAATATTGGGACAAATGCCCTCTCCCAACTGGGCTTTTACTCCACCATCAGGTACGAATTTTGGCTGAGTAGTCATAATAGTTTTGCCGTCAGCCGATTGGGGCAATTCGTCCAATATACGCTGTTTGTGCGGAATATCCTCAATGTTTGGCAAAACAATAGTTTGCATAAACTTGGTGATAAAAGATGACTTGCCCACTCTCACAGGTCCTACCACTCCAATATAAATATCGCCACCTGTCCTAGTTGCAATATCTTGATATAGGTCAAATTTTTCCATACACTCCTCCACTTGTTGTTCCCTACATTTTATTGAAGTAGCGAGTAGATTATGCCAGCAGGCAAAAATTATATTGCAAATTATCGAAAAATTTGATTATTATATTGATAATATATTGAAATCATAATAAATAACAAACAGAAATTTTGTTGATTGGCAGCAAAACGCATCAAAAAAGCTCCCACATTGGTAGGAGCTTTGATTTGGATTTTGTTTTATTCGTTGTCTTTGTCGATGTCTTTTTTGAATCCTGTTTGACCTTCATTGAAACTGTTTTGGTAAATCTTGACAGCTCTGTCGATGGTCTTGTTCTCTGCTGACATACTATATTTGTCTATATCCATAATGTTCTTTATGTCGTGGTGCAAGCAAAGTGCGCCGTTCAAGCAACCGCCGTCGCAAGCCATACCCTCGAAGAAGTTTTCGGCAGCTTTGCCAAGTTTGAGTTTGAGAAGTCCAGTTCTGCAAGCCTCAATTCCGCTCATTGGAAGTGGTTTGATATCATTGACGCCCATTGATGCCGCTACTGATACAACGTCTTGCGAAATACCGCCGCTCTTTGCGAATACTCTTCCGAAGAATGAGCCGTCGTTGATTGGAGTTTCGTCAAGCTCGGTTAGGTCAATATCTCTTGCATCAAGGAATGCTTGCAATTCTTCAAACGAAATTACACAATCCACTGCGCCTTGAGTTTTTGGCAATCTAAATTCTAGCTTTTTGCTGGTGCAAGGTCCGATGAAGATTGTTTTGGCAGTTGGCTCCATTCTCTTGATAAGTTGGGCTGTTTCGACCATTGGAGATACCGAAGATGACACATATTGTTTGAGTTCTGGGAAGTTCTTTTCAATGAACATAACGAACGATGGACAACAAGAAGTGGTCATCAAGCCTTTTTCTTTGAATTCGAGCGCCTCTTTGTGAAGTGTAATATCTGCGCCAAGAGCCGCCTCGACTACGTCAGCAAAACCAAGTTTCTCGATACCAGTAATAACTTGACCTAGTTTGGCGTGTTTGAATTGGCTAGCAATAGCCGGAGCTACGATAGCATAAACTTTGTATTCGGTATTATTCTTGGAGTTGTTGAGAATGTCGATTGCATCAAGAATTAGGGACTTGTCAACGATTGCTCCGAATGGACATTGATATACGCATGCACCACAAGCAATACACTTGGAGTTGTCAATTTTCGCTTTGTTGTGCTCGTCCATAGAAATTGCCTTTACTTTGCAACTTTGAACGCAAGGTCTGTGTTGGTCAATGATAGCATTGTATGGGCAAGCCTTTGCACAACGACCGCATCTGATACATTTGTCCATATCAATGACTGGTTTGTTGTCCACAATGGTGATAGCGTCTTTTGGACAGCTTTCTTGGCATTTGTGAACGATACAACCACGGCAAGCAGGAGTGATATACATACCGCTGATTGGGCACTCGTCGCAAGCAACGTCAATGACTTGCACAATGTTTGGATTGGTCTTGTCGCCACCCAAAGCAAGCTTAATTCTCTCTTGAACGATAGCTCTCTCTTTGTAGATACAGCATCTCATAGATGCCTTAGGACCTGGAGAAATAATCTTTGGAATGTCGATATAAATATCGCTCATATCGCCCTTGTCATAAGCTTTGATCATCTCTTTGAGCACTTTGTATTTCAGGTATTGAACTTTGGTATCAAATTTGCTGGTTGTGTTCATTTTATAATTCCTTTTTCTATAATTGTGTTATTTTCTAGATTTTTGAGTGTGATTGCATTCTTTTCTATGGTCAAATATCCACGAGTGTCGTCCTTTGGCAAAGACGCTGAGCTAGGATTGGCAACCACTACGCCCCCAACCTCTTCGATAAATGCTGTATGGAAATGTCCATAGACAAGCACGTCACCACAATTTGGTGGAATGTTGTCTTTGTTCCAAACATGTCCGTGAGTCGCAAAAACTCTAAGTCCGTCGACAAAAATCAAGCTGTCTTTTACAAAAGTAAAATCAGATATCATTTGGTCAACTTCGCTGTCGCAATTACCTTGAATGACAATCAACTTGTCTGTCATTTTGTTCAAAATATCCGCAACTTCCATTGGCGCATATTCTCTTGGCAATGGGTTGCGAGGTCCGTGGTTGTAAATATCCCCAAGGAGCACCAACAAGTCGGCGTTCTCTTTGTAAAAACTATCCACTACCTTTTGGGCATAATATTTTGAGCCGTGTATATCCGATGCAACAAATATTTTCATAGACTACCCAAGGAGCTTTTCGAAAGCCGCAATCTTGACGCAACAAATCAAAATCTCTACCGAAACTTCGAGATCCTCGTCAGAGGTAAATGTTGGAGCAATGCGGAGTGTGCTGTCTTGGTCATCTCTGCCGTATGGGAATGGAGAGCCAGCTGGAGTGATGGTAAGTCCTGCCTTTTTGCAAAGCTCGCCTACACGCTTAGCACAACCTGGATATGTGGTCAAAGTGATGAAGTATCCACCCTTTGGATTGGTCCAACTAGCAATACCGCTTTCGCTACCAAAGCTTTGCTCGAAAGCATTGACAACAGTATCGAATTTTGGTTTGATGATTGCCTTTTGTTGGTTCATAATCTCTTTGATATTGTCTACATTCTTCAAATAGAGATAGTGCATATATTGGACAATCTTGTTGTAGCTGATTGTCTGCATGGTGAGGTGTGACAAAATGTCTTTTACGTTGCGCTCACTTGCGGCAATACAGCTCACGCCTGCACCTGCGAATGTAATCTTGGAAGTAGAAGTAAATTCGTAAATTCTATCTTCGTTACCAGCTTCCTTGGCTACGTCCATAATGTTGAGCAATACGTCAGGATTGTTGGTAAGCTCGTGCACACAATATGCGTTGTCCCAAAAGATACGGAAATCTTTGGCTTTAGTTGGCATTTGTGCAAGTCTTGTAACCACTTCGTCGCTGTAAGTAATGCCTGTTGGATTGCTATATTTTGGCACACAGAACATACCCTTGATGCTGTCATCATTGGCAACAAGGAATTCTACAAGGTCCATATTTGGTCCGTTCTCGTCCATATCAACATTTATCATTTCGATGCCAAAATGTTCAAGAATTGCAAAGTGTCTGTCATAACCTGGCACTGGACAAATAAATTTGATAGGAGCGCTGTTCCAAGGTTTTTCGCCCAACACGCCGAATTGGAGATTGCGTTGGACAGTGTCATACATAAGGTTTAGACTGCTGCTACCACCTACGATAACTTCCTCAGGTTTTACCCCCAAAATGCTGGCAAACAAACTTCTCATCTCTGGCAAACCTTCCAACATACCATAGTTGCGGTATGCTTTTGGCATATTTTTGAGCTCAGGTGCTAGGTCAATCATTGACATAGCAATGTCGAGTTGTTCGTTGCAAGGCTTACCTCTGGCAATGTCTACCTTGTAACCATGTGTCAAAATTTCTTCATAGTTTTTCTTTTCTTGTTCGAGACAAACTTGTAGTTGTTCTTTAGATAGTTCCAAAAAATTCATATATACTCCTTTTTATCTACTGCATTTTATCATAATATATATTACAATACAAGCAAATTAAATATCTTTTTCTTTACGATTGCGCACCACAATGCGGATAGGACTGCCCTTGAATTCGAATGATTTTCGAATGGTATTTTCGAGGTATCTCTTGTATGAGAAGTGCATCAAATTGACGTCGTTGACGAAAAATACGAATGTCGGTGGGTTGGTCGAAGACTGAGTAACAAAATATACTTTGAGTCTTTTGCCGTTCTGTGATGGTGGCTCAACTGCCACGGTTGCGTCTTGGATAACGTCGTTGAGTACGCCGGTTGGAATACGTTTGGACGCCTCTTCATACACTTCCAAAGCTTTGACAAGCAACTTTTCTATGCGTTGACCAGTCTTGGCTGAAACATATTCGGATACAAAATAATCCATAAATTTTAGGTCAGTCAAAATCTTTTTGTTGAAAATATTGATAGTGTTGGTATCCTTTTCAACGGTATCCCATTTGTTCATCACGACGATAGATGGTTTGCCTTGCTCGTGTGCATAACCGCAAATCTTGACGTCTTGATCTGTCAATCCTTCGCTTGCGTCAATGACGATGAACACAACGTCCGCTCTGCGCACTGCCGCCAAAGAACGAAGTACGCTGTATTGTTCGATTCCCTCTTCTACACTTGACTTTTTGCGAATACCAGCGGTGTCAATAATGTTGAATTTGTATCCATTCCACTCAAAGTCAGTGTCGATAGCGTCACGAGTAGTGCCCGCCACGTTGCTTACAATAACTCTGTCATAGCCCAAAATTTTGTTGGTGATAGAACTTTTGCCCGCATTTGGCTTGCCCACGATTGCGATATTGAGTTTGTCCGCATCTTGGGATATATCATACTTTTCGAGGCTCTCCACCACTTCGTCGAGCAAATCGCCTATGCCCTTAGATTGTTCGGCTGATACGCCAACGACGTTGCCAATGCCAAGTTCATAATACTCATAGATTGCTTCCATTTCGTTGTTGTCGAGCTTGTTGACTGCGACTACAACTGGCTTTTTGCTGTTGCGTAAAAAGCTGGCAACTTCTCTGTCGTTGCTGGTCATACCGCTCTTCCCGTCCGTCACAAAAATAATGCAATCAGCAAGGTCAACCGCCATTTGCGCTTGCTCTCTGATATGTTTCCACATGTGGTCTTCCGACTTGATTTCCAATCCGCCTGTGTCAACCAAAGTAAAGTTGTAGCCACACCACTCGGCGTCACAATAAAGTCTGTCTCTGGTCACACCGTCCATATCTTCCACAATGCTAACTTGCTTGCCTACAATACGATTAAAAAGCGTGGACTTGCCTACGTTTGGTCTTCCTACAATCGCCACCAATGGCTTACTCATTTTGTCACCTCACTCATTATTTCTACCAATTCTTTACCACCATTGCAAATATGAATTTTGCCACCGAGCTCGACTTCCAATTCTTCTACGGTCATTCCGTCTAGGAATGTGGTAGTAAATTCTCTCAGCATATTGGACGGAATAACTATATCACCGCCCACTTTGCCTACTTGTGCTACTATGTCTTTTGCGGTCACAAGTCCCGCAACCGTTATACTTTCCCCAAAATGATGATTGACAATATCATATACTTTGCTGTCCACATTTGGGAATTTTTCTTTGCATTTGTGGACGCATTCTTGGAGGATACCGCCGAACGACTTGCCTGTCACCAAAGTGAGTTTTGCTTGGTTGGTGCTACCCTTGCTTTGGGCAAGCGCCTCGTCTACACTGCTAGTAAACTGCGCCACCAGTCCCACGCCGTTTTCGATTTGTCCAAAATCTCCATAACTCTCAAAGTTGGGCATTTCCCTTTCGGCTCTGAGATAAAACTCGTCCGAACAATAACACCAGCCACCGCCAATATGTTCATCGAACTTTTCTACCATATCAATGACGTCATTTGCCGTCTTTTTGTCGATTGGTTGGAGCGGGAACAATCCTTCTCTGTGTCCACTCAAACCAACAGGAATGATTGCCACGGACAAAAGATTTGGTCTTAGTTCGTACAATTTGCACAACGTTTCGTACAACTTGTCGCCGTCGTTAATATCTTTGCAAAGCACGATTTGTCCGTGCATTTGAATATTGTGGTCTTTGAGATATGCCATCTTTTCGAACAACTCTGCGCCGTGCGGATTGGCAACCATAAGTTTTTTTGTTTCTTTGTCATAACAATGCACTGACACATACAGCGGACTAAGTTTTAGCCTTGCAATTCTCTCCAATTCCTTTTGTCCAACGTTGGTCAAAGTCACATAGTTGCCACTGACGAAAGATAGTCGATAGTCATCATCTTTGACATACAAGCTGTCACGCATTCCCTTTGGGAGCTGGTCGACAAAGCAAAAAATGCACTTGTTTTTGCACGGCATAGTTTTGAGTTCGACAGACTCGTCCAACACAAGACCTAGTTTTTCATCAATATCCTTTTCGATTTCGATGTCCACCTTGTCGCCTTGTTTGGCACGCAAGTTCATCACGAATTCTTCTTGGTCGTCATAAAACATATAATCTAGTATATCGACGATGGGATAGCCATCAAAGCCAAGTAGCTCGTCACCTACTTCGATGCCAAGCTCTTCTGCTATACTATTTTTTTCTATACCTTTAATTTTGCCATAATACAATCCTGAACACGGTGGTAGATAAAAAGTATGTAAAGTAATTTTTGGCATAGTTTGATAGGCAAACCACTTCCAAAATATGTAAATTGTACAAAATTAGCTCGTTTTGTTAGATTTTTTGCTTAATTTTTGCTAGCTTTGTATGCAAAATTTTTACGTTTTTTTGGATATGAATCTTTCAAATTTGTTGATATGTATCGAGTTATTGCACATTTTGAGCAAAAAAATAGCCACCTGATTAGGTGGCATTTTGTTGCTTTTAGTCTACTTTGTGGATTGTTTTGATGATGATTGGTTCGTATGGTACGTCATCATAATATCCAACCGAAATAGTATGTACGTTGGATATATCCACCGCAACTTGCATACTCTCTTCGTCGCTAAGTTCGCCAAAAGCAGCATATTGTCCGTCAAGGAATGGAGTGTCGTCTACACAAATAAAGAATTGGCTAGACGCCGAGTTTGGCATATTGGTACGAGCCATTGACAATGTACCTTTGGTGTGTTTTAGGTCGTTCTGAACGCCGTTTGCTCGGAATTCGCCCTTGATAGATGGGGTTGCTTTTGGATTGAACGCTTGGTCCATTCCACCGCCTTGAATCATAAATTTTGGAATTACTCTGTGGAAAACAAGTCCTGCAAAAAAGTCTTTTGCCACGAGCTCCATAAAGTTCTTTACAGTGATTGGGGCAATATCTTCATAAAGGTTTGCGTTCATCACTCTGCCGTCAGTTAGTTCAATTTGAATTTTGTTCATATATTTCTCCTAAATTTCATAATCTACGCTTTTTGATTGTTCTACAACACTCTTTACATACGCCATCACAGGCAAATGCACTGGGTGCGAGCGGTATGTTTCCATATCTTGACGACTGTCGAATTCGCATTCGAGCACCACGTCAAAACTTCTTTCCGAGCCTAGAAAGTCTATGCCCGACTTGATACTTCTGAGCACTTCAATCTTGCCGTCCATTGACAAAAACTTGTCTCTTAGCTCGATTTTGTTTTGCTCAGTTGGGTCTTTTAGTTTGTACATTACAATATGTCTAATCATTTTTTTCCTTCTTGTTTTTCTTTTTCTTTGTTTGTTTTTCGTCAGCCTTTGGCTCTTCTGCTTGCTCCTTTGCTAGTTCGTCGCTCACCGGTGGTTCTTCGACAACGATAGTTTTGTTGTTTTGATTGGCTTTTTCTATCAAAAATTCTACAACTTGTGGTGTAACGTCAGCTTTCAAATCTTCTAGCTCTGCCACTTTGTCGGCATACACGTCATCGTTGTTGAGCAAATTGAGCGTCGAAGTAATCAACTCTTGCTTGCTCTTGCTGACCTTGAAACTTGCGAAAAGGCTATGCACCGCTTTGAAAAGA
>OQVS01000631.1_pt1 | contig 24311 bp, 23 predicted proteins | sample 1691601 | NCBI WGS metagenome assembly OQVS01 (sample SAMN03418268, study PRJEB22391) | human gut metagenome | biome: human-gut; feature: organic feature; material: feces | host: Homo sapiens | place: Tanzania | collected 2013-01
TGGGAGTGCGTAGCACGGAACAATCCGTAGGCATCAAAGTCGGGGGCTTTTGACCTCGACATCTTTTAAATAAGACTATAATACAATAAAAAATTTAAAAAAGTAGTTGACGAATACATTTTTTATGCTATAATATCAAATGTGTGTAGAACAACTGCGCATTAGAATAACCCAGTCAGTCATGTTACTTGAAGGGACTGAAGGGAGGTCGGGTGTAAGATGTCAAACGTAATCGTAAAAGAGAACGAGACTTTAGATAGCGCTTTACGTCGTTTCAAGAGAAGCTGCGCTAAGGCTGGTATCCAGCAGGAGATTCGTAAGAGAGAGCATTACGAGAAGCCTAGCGTAAAACGTAAGAAGAAGTCTGAAGCAGCAAGAAAACGTAAATATAACTAATGCAAAACAACAGTCCTCGGCGTGATCACCGGGGACTTTGTACTTATGAGGGAAACAAAATGTGGAATTATGAAATACTGGGAACAGATGTATATCATCTGTTAGCAGCGTTTGTATTGTACAGTATTCTCGGATGGGTAGTGGAATCTACCTATATGTCTTTCTGCAATCACAAGCTGACTAACCGTGGCTTCGGCAAGGGACCCTTTTGCCCGATCTATGGTTTCGGCGGTGTGCTGGGATATCTGATTTTAAGTCCCTTGCGCGGGAAACTGGTAAAGCTGTATTTTCTCGGAGCGATTCTGGCCACCACTTTTGAATATCTGGTGGGAATCGGCATGATCCGTTTCCTCGGAGCACTCTGGTGGGATTATAACAACAAGCCCTTTAATTATCGTGGTATTATCTGTCTGGAAAGTACCGTTGCATGGGGCTTTTATGCAATAGGAATCGTACAGTTCGTTCACGATGCCATGTACCACATTATTGACAGAGTACAGATCCAGGTGGGCACACGTATGATTCAGGTGATCCTGGCGATCGTAGCTGTGGATTATGCAGTCCAGCTGATTAAAGTATTTCACATCGATGTGCGCAGTAAGAGTGAAGCCCTGAAGGAACGCTGTCAGGCACTGATCGCCAGACTGTAGTATCCCGGACGGATGGATTACAGGTATATACAAGGCCATACGACCATATCTTTTAGAAGAAAGGATAAGGGAGTGTGGCTTTTTTATGCAAAAAAACAGGAAAAGGATCTTCATGTGGATCTTACTTTTTACGGTCAGCATACAGGTATTCTGGTGGGACGGTGTCAGAGTATCTGCACAACCGGCAGCAATAGAAGCTCCCAGTGCCGTGCTCCTGGAGAGTTCTACCGGTAAAGTGATCTTTGAACAGAATGCAAGAGAACGACGGAGTCCAGCCAGTATTACCAAGATCATGACATTACTATTGGCATTTGAGGCATTGGATCAGGGGAAGATAAAGCTGGAGGATCCAGTGACTGTCAGTGCTTATGCCAGTTCCATGGGAGGCTCCCAGGTATTCCTGGCGGAGAACGAAGTACAGACCTTAGAGACCATGATCAAATGTATCGCTGTGGCCTCCGGTAATGATGCCAGTGTGGCGGTAGCGGAATACATAGCGGGAAGCGAGGAAGCTTTTGTAGAACAGATGAATGCGAAAGCTGCGGAACTGGGAATGGTGGATACGCATTTTGAGGACTGCTGCGGCCTGACGGATTCCGATGGGCATTATACGACAGCCATGGATGTGGCGATTATGTCCAGAGAACTTACTTTGAAATACCCCAAGGTCTTTGAATACACCGGCATCTGGATGGAGGATATCATCCATGAGACCAGACAGGGCAGTTCCACGTTTACCTTAAACAGTACCAATAAACTGTTAAAACAGTATCAGTGGACCACGGGATTAAAAACCGGTTCCACATCCAAGGCAAAATTCTGTCTCTCCGCCACGGCCACGAAGGACGGGATCGACCTGATCGCTGTGGTCATGGGAGCACCGGACTACAAGGCGCGTTTTAAGGATGCCCGGACACTATTAAGCTACGGCTTCAATGTCAGCGACCTGTATCTGGATGAGAATACGGATGCCCTCGAAGACCTGCGGGTAGAAGGCGGTGTGGAAGATGCGGTACCCGTCAGATACCAGAGTGAATTCCGTTATCTGGATACCGAGGGAAACTCTCTGGACGGGGTGGAGAAAAAAGTAGAGCTGCCGGAGACTGTGGAGGCACCCATTGTAAAGGATGAAAAGGCAGGCAGAGCGGTTTATCTGTTGAACGGTGTGGAGATCGGCAGTGTTCCGATTCTGTACGATAACGATGTGGCAAAAGCGGTTTATAAAGACTACCTCTTTAAAATAATGGAATTTTATCTTTTGTAAGGCCGGAAAATATGTTATACTATAGAACATATTGGCAATAAACTGGAAACAGACCATGGGGGCAAAGAATTTGGATGTAGTGATTACCGCAATTGCAGTGATCCTGGTGATAATGCTGTGGATAATGCTGTACGACAGCAACCGTTTTGTAGTACGGCATTATTCCCTGCGGGATCACAGAATCAAAAAGCCTGTTAAGGCGGTGGTTCTGGCGGATCTGCATAATAAGAGATACGGAAAAGAGAATGAACGCCTGCTGCAGGCCATAGATGAAATCCATCCGGATATGATCCTGATCGCCGGGGATCTTCTGACGGCGAAGCCTAAGGCAGATCTGGAGATCGCAGTGGGCGTGCTGACGAAGCTTGCCGAAAAGTATCCCATTTATTACGGCAACGGCAATCATGAGCACAGACTGAAGCTATATCCGGAGACTTACGGGGATATGTCGGAGCGGTACGAAGAGGAATTGCAGAAGATCGGGATCCGGAGGCTTATAAATGAACACACGGCCCTGGAGGAATACGGAATCTGTATTTACGGCTCGGAGATCGATAAGTTTTATTACAAACGTTTTGGCATCCGGCCCATGGATCCGGAATATCTGAAAACTCTTCTGGGACAACCTTCTGAGGAGAACTACACCATCCTGATCGCCCACAATCCCGATTATTTTCCGAAGTATGCAGAATGGGGAGCTGATCTGGTGCTGGCCGGGCATGTCCACGGTGGCATGGTGAGAGTCCCTTTCTGGGGAAAAGGTGTGGTGTCTCCCAATGTGAGACTTTTTCCGAAATACGACGGTGGAGAGTTCACCCTTGGGAAGACTAAAATGCTGCTCAGCCGGGGGCTGGGAATGCATACCATCCCCATCCGGCTGTTCAATCCGGGAGAGGTTCTGGAAGTGGATCTGCTGCCGGAAGAAGAGGAAGCCGGTGGGAGCAATGAGGGGAAATAGGAGTTTTGTTACATGGCAATATCTGTAAAACTGGAAGCATTTGAAGGTCCTCTGGATCTGCTGCTTCATTTGATCGAGAAAAACAAAATAGACATTTATGATATTCCTATCGTGGAGATCACAGCCCAGTATCTGGATTACATCAAACAGATGCAGTGCGAAGACATGAACGTCATGAGTGAGTTCCTGGTCATGGCGGCAACACTGATCGACATCAAGTGTAAGATGCTGCTGCCTAAGGAAGTGAATGAGGACGGCGAGGAAGAAGATCCCAGAGCAGAGCTGGTACAGAAACTGCTGGAATACAAGATGTACAAATTTATGTCCTTCGAACTCAGAGACCGTCAGGTGGATGCTGCCAGAAATATGTACAGAGAGCAGAGACTTCCGAAGGAAGTGGAAGCTTACAGGCAGCCCGTCGATTACGAAGAGCTGATGGGTGATATGAATCTGAACAAGCTTCATGAAATATTCAAATCCATTGTAAAAAAGCAGGAGGACAAGATCGACCCCGTCCGCAGCCAGTACGGCAATATTGAAAAGGACGAGGTGGACATGGATATCAAGATGCTGTATGTGGAGGCCTATGCCAGAGAGCATAAGACTTTCAGCTTCCGGAAGCTTCTGGAGAAGCAGAACAGCAAAATGGAGGTCATTGTGACTTTCCTGATCATTCTGGAACTGATGAAGACTGGCAGGATCAACATCAGTCAGGAAAATATCTTCGATGATATTATGATCACATCTAACGTTTAAGATACAGTGAGGTCGGAACATGGAACGCAGTAAAGCAGAAGCAGTGATAGAAGCCATCCTTTTCACCATGGGAGATTCTGTGGAGATCAGCAGACTTGCCGAGGTGATCGGAGAGGATGTAAAGACGACAAAATCTATATTAAAAGATATGGCGGAGCAATATGAGGCAGAGGATAGAGGCATCGGACTGACACAGTTTGACAATTCCGTGCAGCTGTGCACCAAAGCGGATATGTATGAATATCTGATCAAGATCGCCAAGACACCCCGGAAAATGACATTGACGGATACGGTGCTTGAGACTCTGTCTATTATCGCCTATAAACAGCCGGTAACCCGTCTCGAGATCGAGAGAGTCAGAGGCGTCAGCTGTGATCATGCCATCAACAAGCTGTTGGAGTATGACCTGATCACAGAGCTGGGACGTCTGGATGCGCCCGGCAGACCCTTGTTATTCGGTACAACAGAACAGTTCCTCCGCTGCTTTGGGGTGAAGAGCCTGGAAGAACTGCCGGAACTGAACCCGGTGCAGGTGGAGGAGTTCAAACAGCAGGCAGAGCAGGAAGTGCAGCTGACGCTGAATATATAAATGATGCCAGGGTCAAAAGGTCTAAGCCCACATGAGCTTGCTCATAAGTGGGTGAAAGACCTTATGACCCGCCCCGATATGAGCATAAAAGTGGGATGATAATCCCACGATATGCGAATATTGGGTAGGATTGTGAGAGTGCGTAGCACAGAACAATCCGTAGGCATCAAAATCGTGGGATTTTGACCCGACATCATATCCTTGAATAGGACAAAGAACCAGCCTCATAATAATTAAGTAACTCTTTTTGGGAGTGACGATTATGCGAGGCTTTTTTTGTGCCCTTCTTACAGGAATCCTGTGTCTGGAAAGCTTAGGCGGGCTCTGTCCGCAGGGATATGTCAGCGGGGAAATCCGGAAACAGGCTGAGGCCCTTTTTAATGAGACATCGGAAAAGGAGGCCGGTCAGCAGAAGGAGGATTTACGTCTGTATGCACAGGCGGCAGTACTGTTAGATGCGGATTCGGGGAGAGTACTATACGGGAAAAATGAAGAGACACCCATGGCTATGGCCAGTACCACCAAGATCATGACCTGCATTCTGGTGCTGGAAAATGCAAAGGTGGAGGATGAGGTCAGTGTTTCCGCCTATGCAGCCACTATGCCCAAGGTGAAGCTTTATGTGAAAAAGGGAGAACATTATACGGTAAGAGAACTGCTGTTTTCCCTGATGCTGGAAAGTCACAACGATGCTGCGGCAGCACTGGCGGAATATATCGGTGGAAAGCTTCTGGGTGAGACGAAAGAGGCATCGGAGCATACCGCAGAAGAGAGTAAGGCGGCATTACATAGATTTGCACAGGCAATGAATGAAAAGGCAGCGGAGATCGGCTGCGAGGATACCTGGTTCATCACTCCCAACGGACTGGATGCAACAGAGACAATGACATTACCTGACGGGAGCATTCTGGAAAAGGAGCACCACACAACAGCAAAGGATCTGGCAGGTATTTTACGGTACTGTATTAGAGAATCTTCCCAGAGAGATCTGTTCCGGGAGATCACCCGGACACAGGAGTACAGCTTCACAGAAAACGGACGCTCCTTTCAGTGCCACAATCACAATGCATTTTTGCAGATGATGGACGGAGCATTTACCGGCAAGACCGGATTTACGAACAAGGCGGGGTACTGCTATGTGGGAGCGCTGGAACGGGACGGAAAATGCATGATCGTGGCACTTCTGGCTTGTGGGTGGCCGAATCATAAGACCTATAAATGGAGCGACAGCAGAGAATTGTTCGGATATGGACTGGAAAATTTTACTTACCGGAAGTTCGGAGAGGAAGCTTTCTCCGGACGGGAACAGTGCCTTATGCCGATCCGGGTGACAGAGGCACAGAATAGCGAATTGACAGGAGAAGTGCAGCTGGCGGTGGAACTGGATCCGGAGGCGGAAGGTGCGGAAGGCCTGCTTATGCGCACAGACGAGAAAGTGGAGATCCTTTACCGGAAAGAGGAGGAACTGAAAGCACCGGTGAAGGAAGGAACGACGGTGGGAGAAATCTGTTATGTGGTGGATGGGGAGATCTGGCGAAGGGAGCGGCTGGCTGCGGGAGAGTCTGTGGAGGTAATCGATCTGTCCTGGTGCAGCAGACAGATCCTGAGACGATTTCTGGTGGAATTCCCGTAGGAATTGCTGAAAAAAGGATGAAAAAATGACGGGGAAATTGTTCAAAATGAGGTACAATATATAAAAAATGTAAAAATCTGCAATTCGTTCTTTGCGAGTTGCAGATTTTGTGTTATACTACAAACTGTTAATCATGGGGGCATTTGTGCTTCTATATTAATAAACGTTTTCTATTATATTTTATTATATTATCAACGGAGGGCTGAAAACATATGAGTACTACTTCAAAAGCGAGTCAAAGAATAGCAGCTTTACTCGATGACAACAGTTTCGTTGAAATCGGCGGACTTGTAACCGCAAGAGCTACGGATTTCAATCTGAAACCCAATGAAACTCCTTCTGACGGTTGTATTACCGGCTACGGAGTGATCAATGGCAATCTTGTATATGTATATAGCCAGGATGCTTCCGTACTGAACGGAACCATTGGCGAGATGCATGCAAAGAAGATCACCAACCTCTATGATCTGGCAATGAAGACCGGAGCACCTGTGATCGGACTGATCGAATCTGCAGGTTTAAGACTGCAGGAGGCAACGGATGCACTGGCTGCATTCGGTGAAATCTATTTAAAGCAGACCATGGCTTCCGGCGTGATCCCTCAGATCACCGCAGTATTCGGAACCTGTGGCGGCGGCTTAGGACTGTTCCCTACCATGACTGATTTCACTTTCATGGAAGAGAAGAATGCCAAGCTGTTCGTGAATGCTCCCAACGCTCTGGACGGTAATGTGATCACCAAGTGTGATTCTTCTTCCGCAAAATTCCAGGCAGAAGAGAGCGGCATCGTTGATGTGGTAGCTGACGAAGCAACTATTCTGGAGAAGGTAAGAGAGCTGGTAAACTTCCTGCCCGCCAACAATGAGGATGATGCAAGCTTCTTAGAGGATTGCACTGATGATCTGAATCGTGTAAATCCCGAGATCGCAGGCTGTGTCGGCGACACTGGCGTTGCTCTGTCCATTCTGGCAGATGACAACAATTTCTTCGAAGTAAAGTCCGGATATGCCAAGAATATGGTAACCGGTTTCTTACGTCTCGATGGCGTGACCGTAGGTGCGGTGGCTAACCGTTCCGAGATCTGCGACGAAGAGGGTAAGGTTGCAGAGAAGTTAGACGCTGTACTGACCGCAGAAGGCTGTGAGAAGGCTGCTGAATTCGTAAACTTCTGTGATGCTTTCGGTATTCCTGTACTGACCCTGACCAATGTAAAGGGTTACGAAGCGACTCTGGCTTCCGAGAAGGCTATCGCAAAGGCTGCTGCAAAGCTGACCTACGCATTTGCCAACGCTACCGTTCCCAAGGTGAATGTTGTGATCGGCAAGGCTCTGGGAACCGCTTATGTGGTAATGAACTCCAAGGCAATTGGTGCTGATATCACTATGGCATGGCCGGATGCACAGATCGGTGCTATGGACGGCAAGCTGGCTGCCAAGATCATGTATGATGGTCAGGGTGCTGATGTGATCAATGAAAAGGCTGCTGAGTACGAAGCGCTTACTCTGAATGTAACCAGCGCAGCCAAGAGAGGATATGTGGACCAGATCGTAAATGCTGCTGATACCAGAAAATATGTGATCGGCGCATTCGAGATGTTATTCACCAAGAGTGAAGACCGTCCTGCCAAGAAACACGGAACTGTATAAGAAAGGGTGATTGTAAAATGAAGAAATTTTTAAGCTTAGTATGTATGATTACCTGCATCTTTGGTTTGACCGCGTGCGGCAGTGAGGAGACCTATACGGATTATGAGCAGCGTAAGATGGACACTGCGATCCAGATCGCTACCCAGTATGTGATTCCTTCTCTGGAGAATTTTGAAGACGAAGCTACACTGGAGAGCTTCTCCGAGTATACCGCTGATGAAGTGGCATATATGGTACAGGAAAATGTTGGTATCACCGTTGATGGTTATGCATACAAAACTGCTATCGAGTCCTTCAACTCCGCTAAAAAGACCATTGGCGGCATTACCGCTGTCGGTGATGCAGAAGCTTCCATCGATGATGATCAGATCATTGTACATGTAGATGTGACCGGTGCTGATCAGAATGCGCAGGCAGAAGTAATCTTCACCAACGACATGTTCCTGCAGATGGAGTCCGCAGCACTGAACCCCGTGGAGTCCATGGGTGGTCTGATGACCAAAGCTGCACTGAACACTCTGATCGGTATGGGAACTGTATTCGTAATGCTGATCATGATCTCACTGATCATTTCCCTGTTCAACTTCATCCCGAAGCTCCAGGCTGCCTTCAGCAAAAAGGATAAGAAGGAAGAAGCAAAGAGCGCAGGTATTGATAAGGCTGTAACTCAGATCGCTGCACAGGAAGAGTCCGAGGCAGATGACACTGAGCTGGTAGCAGTTATTGCGGCTGCAATTGCAGCAAGCCAGGGTGCAACAAGCACTGACGGATTTGTAGTTCGTTCTATCCGTAAAGTTAGATAATCGTAAAATCGTTAGGAGGATATTAAAATGAAAAATTATACCATTACCGTAAATGGCAACGTATATGATGTAGTAGTAGAAGAGGGCGCATCTAGCGGAGCACCCGTAGCAGCAAAGGCTCCCGCAGCTCCCAAGGCAGCTCCCAAGGCTCCCGCAGCAGCTCCCAAGGCAGGCGGCGCAGCAGGCAGCATCAAGGTTGAGGCCGGTGCAGCTGGTAAGATCTTCAAGTTAGAGGCAAGTGTTGGACAGGCTGTTAAGAAGGGTGATGCAGTCATCATTCTGGAAGCTATGAAGATGGAGATCCCTGTAGTAGCTCCCGAAGATGGTACTGTAGCAAGCATTGACGTTGCAGTTGGTGATACTGTTGAGGCTGGTGCAGTTCTGGCAACTCTGAACTAAGCATTTTACATCAGCTCTATAAACAACAGGAGGTCATCAAATGGAATATATAGCTAGTACGCTTAACAACCTGATTCATCAGACAGCGTTTTTTAACCTGACCTGGGGAAACTATGTCATGATTCTGGTTGCATGCTTTTTCCTTTATTTAGCTATCCGTCATGAGTTCGAGCCTTTGCTCTTACTCCCGATAGCGTTCGGTATGCTGTTGGTAAACATTTATCCCGATATCATGCTGCACCCCGAAAATGCAGCAAACGGTGCCGGCGGCTTACTGTATTATTTCTACAAGCTGGATGAACTGGCAATCCTGCCGTCCCTGATCTTCATGGGCGTAGGTGCCATGACAGACTTCGGTCCTCTGATTGCAAACCCTAAGAGCTTTCTTCTGGGAGCTGCTGCACAGTTCGGTATTTTCGCAGCATACTTTGGAGCAATCTGGCTGGGATTCAATGATAAGGCAGCTGCAGCAATCTCCATCATCGGTGGTGCTGACGGCCCTACTTCCATCTTCCTTGCCGGTAAGCTGGGACAGACGGCGATCCTGGGACCTATCGCAGTGGCAGCGTATTCCTACATGTCATTGGTTCCCATTATCCAGCCCCCTATTATGAAGCTTCTCACCACTGAGAAGGAGAGAAAGATCAAGATGGGTCAGCTTCGTCCGGTATCCAAGCTGGAGAAGATCCTGTTCCCCATCGTTGTTACCATTGTTGTATGTCTGATCCTTCCCACCACAGCTCCTCTGGTAGGTATGCTGATGCTGGGTAACCTGTTCCGTGAGTCCGGCGTTGTTCGTCAGCTGACTGAGACAGCATCCAATGCCCTGATGTATATCGTAGTTATCCTGCTTGGTACTTCCGTAGGTGCTACCACCAGTGCAGAAGCATTCCTGAATGCTGATACCCTGAAGATCGTAGCTCTGGGTCTGATCGCTTTCATGTTCGGTACCGCTGCAGGTGTTCTGTTCGGTAAACTGATGTGCGTAATGTCCGGTGGCAAGATCAATCCTCTGATCGGTTCCGCAGGTGTATCCGCAGTTCCTATGGCAGCACGTGTATCCCAGAAGGTTGGTGCAGAATCCGATCCTACCAACTTCCTGCTCATGCATGCTATGGGTCCTAACGTAGCCGGTGTTATCGGTACTGCCGTGGCAGCCGGTACCTTCATGGCTATCTTCGGAGTGTTCTAAGGGGCGATGTATTTCCCGCAAAGCGCGATGAAATAAGTCCGAAGGACTTAGAATAACGCATCGCGTCATACTAACTATAGAAAATTATATTATGGAGGATATTCGTAATGTCAGAAATTGAAAAGAAACCGATTAAGATTACGGAAACAGTTTTACGTGATGCACATCAGTCTCTGATCGCTACCAGAATGCCGACCGAATTCATGCTTCCTATCGTAGATAAGATGGATAAAGTTGGTTATCATTCCGTAGAGTGCTGGGGCGGTGCTACCTTTGATGCATCTCTTCGTTTCCTGAAGGAAGATCCCTGGGACAGACTGAGAAAGCTGCGTGACGGCTTCAAGAACACCAAGTTACAGATGCTGTTCCGTGGACAGAACATCCTGGGTTACAGACCTTATGCAGATGATGTGGTAGATTACTTCGTACAGAAGTCCATCTCCAACGGTATTGATATCATTCGTATTTTCGACTGTCTGAACGATCTGCGCAACTTACAGGAAGCAGTAAATGCTACTAATAAGTTCAAGGCACAGGAAGGCAGAGGTGAGGCACAGGTTGCTCTGGCTTATACTCTGGGTGATGCTTACACTCTGGAGTACTGGACCAGCATGGCTAAGAAGATCGAAGAGATGGGTGCAGATTCCATCTGTATCAAAGATATGGCCGGTCTGTTAGTACCTTACAAGGCTGCTGAACTGATCAAGGCTATGAAGGAAGTTACCAAGCTTCCTATCCAGCTGCATACCCACTATACTTCCGGTGTTGCAAGCATGACTTACCTGAAGGCAGTAGAGGCCGGTGTTGATGTCATCGATACCGCTATGAGCCCCTTCGCTATGGGTACTTCACAGCCTGCTACCGAAGTTATGGTTGAGACCTTCAAGGGAACCCCTTATGATACCGGTCTGGATCAGAACCTGTTAGCTGAGATCGCTGACTACTTCAGACCTTACAGAGATGAGTGCCTGGCTAACGGACTGCTGAATCCCAAGGTTATGGGCGTGGATATCAAGACTCTGCTGTATCAGGTACCCGGCGGTATGCTTTCCAACATGGTGAGCCAGCTGAAGGAGCAGAACGCAGAAGACAGATACTATGACGTGCTGAAGGAAATCCCCAAGGTTCGTAAGGATCTGGGTGAGCCCCCTCTGGTTACTCCTTCTTCCCAGATCGTTGGTACTCAGGCTGTCTTCAATGTATTGCTTGGTGAGCGTTACAAGATGGCTACCAAGGAGACCAAGGCAGTGCTCCGTGGTGAGTACGGTCAGACCGTTAAGCCCATGAGCCAGGAAGTCATCGACAAGGTTATCCCCGGTGAGGAGAGAATTACCTGCCGTTACGCTGATCTGCTCGACAACGAGATGGATAAGCTGGAAGGCGAAATGAAGGAATGGAAACAGCAGGATGAGGATGTCTTAAGCTACGCTCTGTTCCCTCAGGTTGCTACCGACTTCTTCAAATATCGTCAGGCACAGCAGGAAAAGGTTGATATGACCCAGGCTGACACCAAAAACGGTGCATACCCTGTCTAAATAATTCGTCAATAAAAAGGTCGCACGACTGCTCGCAGTCAGTGCGGCTTTTTTATTAGACGAACAAAACACATGAGCAAGTAGGGCGATAGCCCGGATTGCGAATGAGTTTGCGGCTTCGAGAGCGCGAAGCGCGGAGAAACCGTTATTTAGACATTCTCCCGGTCGAACCCCCGTCAGCCCGATATGCGAATGAATTTAATTGCATATTGACAAACCACCTCTTCACCCACTAAAATAACAAGTGTTATAGAAGAAAGAGTCGTTTGCTGTAAACGAACAGCGGAATGAGAGGGATTATGGCTCGTAAAGAGAGGATCACCATTGATAAAATCCTGGATACAGCTTTTACCATGACAAGAGAAGAGGGATTTGCCAATGTGACGGCCAGAAAAGTAGCTGCTAAAGCCGGCTGCTCCACACAACCGATTTTCCGGGTATATAAGAATATGGAAGAACTGTGGGATGCTGTATATGAAAGAGCGGCAGCGTATTTCCTTGATTATTACAGCCTTTATCCCCGCACCGGTAAGACACCCTTTGCAAATCTGGGGATGGCATACATAGCTTTTGCAAGAGAAGAGAGACACCTGTTCGAGCTGCTTTTTGTATCCAGCAATCAGGGGAGCAGACATAAAGAAAAAAGTATGTATGAAATCTTAAATGGGGATGCTGGAAATGTGGTATATGAGATTAATCTTGCCAGAGTGGCGGGATGTCCGGATCCCGGAGATCTGTTTATGAAAATGTGGATTTTCATTCACGGAGCTGCCTGCATGTCCCTGACAGGTGATTATGACCTGACAGATCTGCAGACAATGCAGCTTTTAGAACACTCTTACCATGCTTTTTACAATGAGACGACGCGAGGATAAGATCAGTGGCAGAATATGATGTGTTTACCCGTATGAAGGAACGTTATGCAAAAATGAGCAAGGGGCATAAAGCCATTGCGGATTATATCTTACAGCATTATGATCAGGCGGTGTTCATGACAGCGGCAAAGCTGGGAGAAACATTGGGCATCAGTGAATCTACTGTAGTGCGTTTCGCAGCGGGGATCGGTTATGACGGATATCCTAAATTTCAAAAGGCACTGGAAAGCTGTGTACAGGGAAAGCTCAACGGCATTCAGAAAATGGATGCAAAATACGGAAGAAGTTCCCAGTCGGAGATCCTGACTTCAGTATTGACAGCAGATATCGAAAAGATCCAGGACACCATAGACAATCTGGATCCGGCAGCCTTTGAATCCGCAGTCACCACGATCCTGGAGGCAGAGACCGTTTATATCATGGGACTTCGCAGCAATGAGCCGCTGGCAGCGTTTCTACATTTTTACCTGAATATGATCCGCGGCAAAGTCTTTTTACTGAATACTACCAGTGTCAGTGAGACTTTTGAACAGATGATCCATATCGGGCAGAAGGACTGCTTCATCGGTATCAGCTTTCCCAGATACTCCATGCGGACCTTAAAGGCCATGGAGTTTGCCAATGACCGGAATGCCAAAGTGATCGCAATCACTGACAGCATCCATTCCCCCATGAATCTGTATTCTTCCTGCAATCTGCTGGCCAGAAGTGACATGGTGTCGGTAGTGGATTCTCTGGTGGCCCCCTTAAGCGTGATCAATGCACTGGTAGTGGCACTGTGCCTGAAATGCCCGGAACAGGTCAGAAAAAACCTGGAGACACTGGAGGAGACCTGGAATAATTATCAGGTGTATCTGAATGATGAAATAGATTTTATAGATGATGAACCGATGTTAGATTATTCCCTGCGGCGCAAGGAAAATTGATAGCAGACAGATCGGTAAAAGAGGATAGAAATGAGCAAGGTGATTGTGGTCGGCGGAGGTGCTGCCGGCATGATGGCTGCCATTGCGGCGGCCGGAAAAGGACATAAAGTAACCCTTCTGGAAAAAAACGAAAAACTGGGGAAAAAACTGTTTATTACGGGAAAAGGCCGTTGCAATGTGACCAACGCCGCAGATATGGAGGTACTGTTCCAAAATGTGTGTACCAATGAAAAATTTCTGTACAGTGCTTTTTACAGCTTTGACAATACACAGGTATGTGATCTGTTAGAACAAGCAGGGTGCCCCTTGAAAACAGAGCGGGGAGACCGGGTGTTCCCGGTATCCGATCATTCTTCAGATGTGATCGCTGCACTGCAGAGAGAACTGCGGAAATATCAGGTGGAGATTCGACTGCATACAGAAGTGAAAAAAATACTGACCAGAGAATCAGATGGCAATACTTACTTTTATGGGGTGGAATGCGCTGACCATAAAAAAATCATGGCGGATGACTGTGTTGTCTGTACCGGAGGCTGCTCCTATGCCAGTACCGGATCCACCGGAGACGGTTACCGTTTTGCAAAGGAGACAGGCCATCAGGTGACAGAGCGGAAACCGGCACTGGTTCCGTTGGAGATCCGGGAGGCCTGGTGCAGGGAACTCATGGGATTGTCCTTGAAAAATGTGGAGATCCGGATGCAGTGTGGAAAGAAGATCTGGTATGAAGGATTCGGAGAGATGTTGTTTACCCACTTTGGCGTCAGTGGTCCGCTGATCCTGTCTGCCAGCAGCTTTTATGCAAAATATGCTTCCAAAAAGAAAGACAGCGAAGAGGTAAAACTTTTCCTGGATCTGAAACCGGCACTGACACCGGAACAGCTGGATAAACGTCTGCTGCGGGATTTTGAGGAAGCGAAGAACAAGCAGTTTAAAAATGCGTTGGATCATCTGTTCCCTGCAAAGCTGATCCCTGTTATGATAGAGCTGTCCGGAATTTCGCCGGAGAAGAAAGTGAATGAGATCAGCAGAGAAGAGAGGAAGTCATTTGGCACACTGATCAAGGCATTGCCCATGACCGTTACGGGAACGAGGTCTTTTGCGGAAGCCATTATCACTCAGGGTGGTATTTCTGTGAAAGATGTGAACCCCTCCACCATGGAGTCAAAATATGTAAAACATTTGTATTTTGCAGGGGAAGTATTGGATCTCGATGCTATGACCGGAGGCTTCAATCTGCAGATTGCATGGTCTACGGGACACCTGGCAGGAGAGAGCATCTAACGAGCCGGGGAAAGCAAGTGTCGGGGATGCCCACAAACGAATATCCTGTGAAACAGGATGTAGAAAAATAACAAGTATAAGCTAAATGGAAAAGAGGATAAGGTATGAGCTTTAATGTAGCGATCGATGGACCTGCGGGAGCGGGAAAAAGTACCATAGCAAGAGCAGTGGCGAAAAAGAAAGGTTTTATTTATGTAGACACCGGAGCGATGTATCGAGCCATGGCTCTTTTTATGCTGAGAGAAGGCGTGGATCCTGCGGATGCAACTGCAATCAGTGAAAAATGCAAGCAGGCGGATATCACCATTCAATACGTGGATGGAGAACAGGTCGTGCTCTTAAATGGCGAAAATGTGAATGCTTATCTGCGGACGGAAGAAGTCGGCAATATGGCATCCACTACAAGTGCACAGCCTGCCGTACGCACCAAGCTGGTAGAACTGCAGCATGCGCTGGCGGCAAAAAGTGATGTCATTATGGACGGCAGAGATATCGGCACCGTGGTATTGCCAAAAGCACAGGTCAAAATCTATCTGACTGCCAGCAGCATGGTAAGAGCAAAAAGAAGATATGAGGAACTGACGGTGAAAGGGGAGACCTGCGATCTGGAAAAGATCCGTCAGGATATTGAGGATAGAGATTACAGAGATATGCACAGAGATACTTCTCCGTTAAAACAGGCGGAAGACGCTGTACTGGTAGATACTTCTGATATGACTATCGCACAGGTGATCGACCGGATCGTGGAACTGATCAATCATGCAGAACCTTCTGAAATGTAAAAAAAGTGTCTGCGGAATGGAGAAGAGTATGGAAGTTAGACTGGCTGACTGCGCAGGTTTCTGCTTTGGCGTAAAGCGTGCAGTGGATACCGTGTATGAACAATTAAAATGTGGGAAGACTATATATACCTATGGTCCGATCGTGCATAATGAAGAAGTGGTGAGAGAACTGGCAGAAAAAGGCGTCAGGGTGCTGGAGAGCAAAGAAGAACTGAAACAGCTGAAAGCACAGAACACTGCGGGAGAGAACAGCAAAGCCGTGACAGTGATCATCCGTGCCCATGGAGTTGCCAGGGAAATCTATGACATTATGGAGACTAATGGATTAGAATGCATTGATGCAACCTGTCCTTTTGTGAAAAAAATACATCGGATTGTGGAAAAGAAAAGTGAAGAAGGGTATCATGTCATTGTGGTAGGAGATCCGAAGCATCCGGAAGTAGAAGGAATAGTCGGATGGTGCAGGGGGCCGGTTACCGTTCTGGAAACGCCCGAACAGGCAGATAAATTTGAAAAAAAAGACGGAGAAAAACTCTGCATCGTGTCTCAGACGACATATAACTACAATAAATTTCAATATATAGTTGAAATTTTTGAAAAAAAAGGTTACAATGATAGTGTTGTGAACACTATCTGTAATGCTACAGAAGAGCGACAGCGATCGGCAAAGGCCATTGCAGCGGAAGCTGACGTTATGATTGTGATAGGAGGGAAGCACAGTTCCAACAGCAGAAAGCTTTATGAAATCTGCAAAAGGGAATGTGAACACACCTATTTTATACAGACACTGGATGACTTGCATTTAGATCTACCTAAAGCTGTTCGACTAGTGGGTATTACCGCGGGGGCTTCCACCCCAAACAAATTAATTGAGGAGGTTCAAAATTATGTCAGAATTAACTTTTGAACAAATGCTGGAAGAATCATTAAAGACAATACATGCAGGAGAGGTAGTCGAAGGTACAGTCATCGATGTGAAACCGGAAGAGATCATTCTGAACATCGGATACAAGTCTGACGGTATTCTTACCAAGAACGAATACACCAACGACTCCAGCGTGGATCTTACCACGGTTGCCAAGGTTGGCGATACCATGGAAGTCAAGGTACTGAAAGTAAATGACGGTGAGGGACAGGTTCTCCTTACTTACAAGCGTCTTGCTGCTGACAGAGGCAATAAGAGAATTGAAGAAGCATTCAACAACCACGAGGTTCTGAAGGCTACCGTTTCCCAGGTACTGGACGGCGGTTTAAGCGTGATCGTGGACGAAGTAAGAATCTTTATCCCCGCAAGCCTGGTATCCGATACTTATGAGAAGGATCTGACCAAGTATGCAGGACAGGAGATTGAGTTCGTTATCAGCGAGTACAATCCTAAGAGAAGAAGATATATCGGCGATCGCAAGCAGCTGATCGTAGCCAAGAAGGCTGAACTGCAGAAGGAACTCTTTGAGAAGATCAAAGAAGGCGATATCGTTGAAGGCGTTGTTAAGAACGTAACCGATTTCGGCGCATTTATCGATCTGGGTGGTGCAGACGGTCTGCTTCACATCTCCGAGATGTCCTGGGGCAGAGTTGAGCATCCCAAGAAGGTATTCAAGGTTGGCGATAAGCTGAAAGTCCTGATCAAAGAGATCAATGGCAACAAGATTGCATTGTCTCTGAAATTTGATGATGCTAACCCTTGGAAGAACGCAGCAGAGAAGTATGCAGTAGGCAATGTAGTAACCGGTAAGGTTGCAAGAATGACTGACTTCGGCGCTTTCGTAGAGTTAGAGCCCGGTGTGGATGCACTGCTTCATGTATCTCAGATCGCAAAAGAGCATATCGAGAAACCCTCTGATGTACTGAGCGTTGGTGATGAAGTAACTGCTAAGGTTGTAGATTTCAACGAGGCAGATCATAAGATTTCCCTGAGTGTAAAAGCTCTGACCGCTCCCGAACCCGCTGAGGCAGAGGAAGAGTCTGATGCAGACGTTGTATCTGTAGATATCGACGCTGTTATCGCTGCAGAGGCTGAGAACTCTGAGGAATAATCAACCGTTAGGTGGTAGATATTCGTGATATATGATTATGAATACTTTAAAAAAGAGATTTATTCTCTGACTACGATCGATTTAAATGCTTACAAAGAGAAGCAGATGAAGCGGCGCATTGACACCCTGATCGCCAAGCATAAGATCGTAGGTTATGACAAGTATGTACAGGCACTGAAGACGGATAAAGTACTTTTTGAGGAATTCGTAGGTTATATTACTATCAATGTCTCAGAGTTTTATCGGAATCCGGAACAGTGGAAATATCTGGAGGAAACCGTGATTCCGGAACTGATCCAGCGCTTCGGTAAGAACCTGAAGGTTTGGAGCGCTGCCTGCTCTACAGGGGACGAGCCTTATTCGCTGGTAATGGCTCTGTCGCGGCACATTCCGTTACAGCAGATACACATCTATGCGACAGATCTGGACAAACAGGTGATTGCGAAAGCCAAGACAGGCCTGTATGGAGAGAAGAGCATCGAAGGTGTGCCGGAGGATCTGAAGAAGAAATACTTCACAAAGATCGGTCCCTCTTACAAGATCGCAGATGAGATCAAAGCAAGAGTGGATTTTCATCAACATAATTTGCTGAAGGATACTTATCCTACCGATTGTAATCTGATCGTGTGCAGAAATGTACTGATTTATTTTACTGAGGAAGCGAAGGATGAAGTATTCCGGAAGTATTACCAGTCACTGGCCAAGGGCGGTATGCTGTTTATCGGAAGTACAGAACAGATTATGAATTATCGCGAGATCGGATTTGACAGAAAGAGTTCTTTCTATTATGTGAAACCGATGTAGTGAGTACAGAAAATATCAGAAAAAAATATCAGACTAAGAAAGAGGAAAGCATTTTTGCTTTCCTCTTTTTAGTCTGCCTTGCACCTGTAGTACATTCTTGATTCAGATCAATGCGGATCAATAGGTAGATGCGATCATGGATAATACATGGTTCGCATACCGGGTAAAGCCTTCTCTGTTTTTCTTCATTTCATCCGTTAACTCGAAGAACAATTCCCTGCTCTTATAGTCTCTCTTGAAGAACGGCGTAAACAGAATCTCCCACTGGGGCAGATAACAAGAGAATTTCCGGGTGTAACAGTTCGCAGCGGAAGCCTGGAGCCTGTGTTCTTTGTCTACGAAACCGGCTACGGATTTATGCAATGCCACATCTTCTGTCGGAAGATAGTAATAATCCTTATAGTTGGAATAAAAATACTTCAGCTCTTCTTCATAAATAGGAACTTTCAGTGTGGCAGCTTCGCCCTCTCCACGAAAATAACAGTTTGCTGCGGAAGCAGTTACCGGCTTGGGCAGAGGAGTGGGAATCTGCAGGGTGATCAATAATTCTTTGCGCTGTGCACCATTGATATCCTTGTAATAGTTGGCCTGTACTTTTCTTGCTTTGACACAGTTTTCGTTGAACAGGTCATAGTAAGCCAGAATCGGAAGAACCTCCAGCATTCCTTTCAGATCGTCAGCATTGTGCAGAAACAGCGCTTTTTCGGTAAACTCAGAAGGATTTTTTACATAATCGTGATACAGGCCGATCAACTCTCCGCCGGAGAAGACATCCGTCCGGGCAATTCCCAGATACTGCTCTAACGTTTTCTGCTTGCAGTTCGGCAATTTTAAGAAGAACTTGTAAGGAGAGATCCGGCGGTAAATATCGATTCCCTGGAAACCATCAAAGGAAAAAGGAAGCTTTAACTGGGCACATTTTTGTGTGATAAAGGGCAGATCGAAATTATTACCGTTAAAATGTACCAGATAGCGATAATCTCTGGCAAAGTCAAAGAAGGCAGTGAGAATATCTCCTTCCTGAGAATAGTTTTCTGCCATCCATTGAATCGTATGCCATTTTCCTGCCTGATAGCAGGCACAGCCAATCATATATAAATAAGAAGTGCGGGAAGTGAAGCCCGTGGTCTCAATATCGAGAAAAAGAATTTGCTCCAGAGGCGCCAGCTTATCCAGGGGATAGGAGATCGCAAAATCCTCCAGAGTCTCTTCTGATTTTTTCATGTATGACCTCTTTCTGCCGGGTGGGCAAGTTAATAAACGCTTTCTTCATTCTCTGCGTGAATTTATTTTACCATATATTTAGAAAATGCAGTAGCATTTTGTTGATAAAAGTTGATAAAAATTGATAAAAATAGTACAATTATCGTAATGTAATTTGAAATACAAGTAACTATTTAGAAAGGATGTTAGGAAATGGCAAAGTTGACATTTGTAGGCGGAATCCATCCCTATGACGGAAAAGATCTGTCCAAAGACAAACCGATCCAGGATGTTCTGCCTAAGGGCGAAATGGTTTATCCGCTGTCCCAGCATATCGGTGCTCCTGCAAAGCCTATTGTGGCAAAAGGAGACAGAGTGCTTGCCGGACAAAAGATAGCAGAAAGCGGCGGATTTGTGTCGGCACCTATCTATGCATCTGTGTCCGGTACAGTAAAAGCAATTGAGACAAGACGTGTGGTGACAGGAGATTTGATACAGAGTATTGTCATTGATAATGACGGCCTGTATGAAAGCGAGGAATTTCATCCTTATGCACCGGTGGACAAACTGCAGAAAGAAGAAATCATTGATATCGTGAAGGAGGCCGGAGTTGTTGGCATGGGCGGCGCAGGATTTCCTACGCATGTCAAATTATCCCCTAAGGATCCGGATAAAATTGAATATGTAATAGCCAACTGTGCGGAATGTGAGCCCTATCTGACTTCCGACTATCGTAGGATGATGGAGGATCCGGATAAACTCATCGGCGGACTGAAGATCATGCTGAAGCTGTTCGATAATGCCCACGGTATTCTGGCCGTGGAGGATAACAAGCCGGATTGTATCTCTCTGTTAAAACAGATGACCAAGAATGATCCCCAGATCACGGTGAAGGCACTGAAGACCAAGTATCCTCAGGGTGCGGAGCGTCAGCTGATCTATGCCACAACAGGACGAAAGATCAATTCCTCTATGCTTCCTGCGGATGTGGGATGTATCGTGGATAACGTAGATACGGTGGTAGCTATTTACAGAGCTGTGACGGAAGGCCGTCCTCTGATGGAACGTATCATCACCGTTACTGGTGATGCTGTAGCCAATCCCCGGAATTTCCGTGTACCTATCGGTATGAGTTATCAGGAACTGCTGGATATAGCCGGTGGCTTTAAGCAGGAGCCGGAGAAGATCATCTGCGGTGGCCCCATGATGGGATTCGGCATGTTCCAGCTGGATGTACCCACCACGAAGACTTCTACCGCATTACTGGCACTGACCCAGGACGATGTATCCGCTATGGAACCCAGCCCCTGCATCAACTGCGGCCGCTGTGTGGAAGCCTGTCCCGGTCGTATTGTTCCAAGCCTCTTAGCAACTTATGCGGAGCATTTTGATGAAGAAGCTTTCGTGGAACATAACGGCATGGAGTGCTGTGAATGCGGTTGTTGTAGTTTTGTATGTCCGGCAAAGCGTCCTCTGACGCAGGAGATCAAATCCATGCGTAAGATCCAGCTTGCCAAGAAGAAAAAGAAGTAGGAGGGAAGAACAGTGAGCGGACTTTTGAAAGTATCTTCAAATCCTCATATCCGATCGAAAGTAACGACCAGCAGTATTATGACAGCTGTGGTGATCGCACTGCTGCCGGCTGCCGGTTTCGGAATCTATAATTTTGGCCCCAGAGCTCTGGCAGTCATGGCTGTGACTATCGCAAGCACGGTACTGACAGAATTATTATTCGGCTTGCTCTGGAAGAAAAAAATCACGATCTCAGATATGTCAGCAGTAGTAACAGGACTGCTGCTTGCATTAAATCTGCCGGTGAGCATTCCTTTGTGGATGGCAGCATTAGGCGGTGTATTTGCAATTCTGGTGGTAAAAATGCTGTTCGGTGGCCTGGGTCAGAACTTCATGAATCCGGCGCTGGCCGCCAGATGTTTTTTGCTGATCTCTTTCCCGTCCCAGATGACGGACTTTGCCTGTGATGCCTATACCGGTGCTACTCCGCTGGCGGCATTGAAGGCAGGGGAGAGTGTCAATGTCATGGACATGATCGTAGGTAGGACAGCGGGAACCATCGGAGAGACTTCCATGATCGCTTTATTGATCGGCGCATGTTTCCTGATCCTGATCGGTGTGATCGATCTTCGGATTCCCGGTACATATATTGTGACCGTGATCCTGTTTGCCGGCATTTTCGGAGGACACGGTTTTGATCCCGCATACCTGTCGGCACAGTTAGCCGGAGGTGGTCTGATCTTGGGCGCCTTTTTCATGGCAACGGATTATGTGACCCGGCCTATTACCATCAAGGGGCAGTATGTATATGGTGTGGTACTGGGACTTCTCACCGGAATCTTCCGTATCTTCGGACCGGGTGCAGAAGGGGTGTCCTATGCCATCATTTTAGGTAACCTTCTGGTACCTCTGATTGAAAAATTCACCATGCCGGCAGCTTTTGGCAGAAAGGCAGGTGCGAAACATGAAAAATAAGAATGATATTCAGGTAATGTTAAAAGAAGCGGGCATTCTGTTTGCAATCACCCTGATTGCAGGTCTGCTGTTGGGATTTGTCTATGAACTGACCAAGGAACCCATCCGTCTGCAGGAGGAAAAGGCAGTGCAGGAAGCCTGTCAGGCAGTTTTTGCGGATGCGGAACATTTTGAGGAGCTGGATGTCTATACGCCATCTGCGGATACCGCTCAGAAGCTTTCGGATACCGGAATCACCATCGGTACAGTTTATGAAGCACAGGATGCTTCCGGAACACAGTTGGGCTATGTGATCCAGACCACTTCCTCTGAAGGATATGGCGGCAACATCGTTCTGTATGTGGGAATCCGACTGGACGGTACGGTCAATGATATTTCGATTTTAAGCATTTCCGAGACTCCCGGACTAGGTATGAAGGCAGGAGATGTGCTGGTGCCCCAGTTTCACAACAAGAATGTGAAGAGCTTTGCTTATACGAAGACAGGATCCACTTCTGACAGTGAGATCGATGCTATCAGCGGTGCTACCATTACAACGAAAGCTGTAACCAATGCCGTCAACGGAAGCCTTCTGGCATTTAATGATTATGTACAGGGAGGTGCGGGCAATGAATAAAGCAGGTGAGAGACTTTATAATGGTATCATCAAGGAGAATCCTACTTTTGTATTGATGCTGGGAATGTGTCCGACACTGGCGGTTACCACATCGGCTATGAATGGACTTGGCATGGGGCTGACCACAGCAGTGGTACTTACCATGAGCAACCTGATCATTTCCCTGCTCAGAAAAGTGATCCCCAGCCGGGTGAGGATTCCTGCATTTATCGTGATCATTGCATCCTTCGTAACTGCGGTACAGCTGCTTTTGCAGGCGTATCTGCCGTCGCTGAACGATGCGCTGGGTGTGTATATTCCTCTGATCGTTGTAAACTGTATCATCCTGGGAAGAGCAGAGAGCTATGCTTATTCCAATCCGCCCATTCCTTCTCTGTTTGACGGACTTGGTATGGGACTCGGTTTTTCTCTGGCACTGACCTGTATCGGTGCGGTACGTGAGATCCTGGCAGCCGGATCGATCTTCGGATTCCAGATCATGCCGGATTCCTATGTGACGATCAATATTTTCGGTCTGGCTCCCGGTGCGTTCTTCGTACTGGCTGCACTGACTGCTCTTCAGAATTATGTGAAGAACAAGAGAAAGCTTGCAGGCAAGGACTACGAGAAGATCCAGTCCGGCTGCGGGCATGACTGCCTGCACTGCGGTGAAAGCGGCTGTTCGGAACGGTTTTATGATAATACTGATACTCCGGAAGACACCGCAAAGAATGTGGCGGAAGCGGCAGCAAAGCAAAAGGCTTCAGCTGACGAGCTTGAGACCATTGACTTAGATAAGGAGGAAAAATAAATGGATAGTGTAAAAGATATGCTGCTGTTACTGATCGGTTCCTCCATTGTCAGCAATATTGTCCTGAGCCAGTTCATGGGACTGTGCCCGTTCTTAGGCGTATCCCGTAAGATCAAAACGGCAGGCGGTATGGGAACAGCGGTTATTTTCGTTATTACGCTGGCCAGCGCAGTAGCGGGTGTAATCTACAAATTTATCCTGCAACCGTTACACATTGAGTATCTGGAGACCATCGTATTCATCCTTGTCATTGCGGCACTGGTACAGTTCGTGGAAATGTTCCTGAAAAAGGCAATGCCTTCTCTGTACCAGGCACTGGGTGTTTACCTTCCTCTGATCACAACCAACTGTGCGGTTTTGGGTGTAGCCATTACCAACGTACAGAAGGAGTACGGTATTCTGACGGGTATTGTGAATGGTTTTGCAACGGCGCTTGGCTTTACCATAGCTATCGTGATCCTGGCCGGATTGCGTGAGAAGATGGAATATAATGAAGTACCGGAATCCTTCAGGGGAATGCCCATGGTGCTGCTGACAGCAGGACTGATGGCCATTGCTTTCTGTGGATTCTCCGGTCTGATCTAGGAAGGGAGTAACATAGATGAGTATAATAGGAATTCTGATTGCTGCGGCTTGTGTCGGAATCGTCGGCATCTTTGTAGGACTGTTCCTTGGCGTGGCCGGTATTAA
>OQVS01000633.1_pt1 | contig 24300 bp, 14 predicted proteins | sample 1691601 | NCBI WGS metagenome assembly OQVS01 (sample SAMN03418268, study PRJEB22391) | human gut metagenome | biome: human-gut; feature: organic feature; material: feces | host: Homo sapiens | place: Tanzania | collected 2013-01
CATATCTATAAGGCGGACAACGAATATGATGAGTGCCGCTTTGTGGCAGAAAAAATTCTGGAGCTGGAAAAGCAGGGCAAGACCAGAAACCAGATGGCTGTTTTGTATCGCACCAATGCACAGAGCCGCGCGGTGGAGGATCAGATGGTGAAGCGCGGAATTCCCTATCGCCTGTTCGGCGGCGTGCGCTTCTATGAACGAAAGGAAATCCGAGATATTCTTTCTTATTTAAAGAATATATCAACTGACCATCATAGTAAGTCTTCTTAGAGTCTACGCCTCGAGCAATATATCCACTTGCAAACCAATGCTTGTTGAGGTTTGCTGTGGTCTGGCCAGACACACGGAAACGATAGCCATCAATGAAGTTCTTGGATATCATGGTGTTGATAGGACCAAAATCGAACTTGCTTGGATGATTCATATCGCCAGTTTCTACGAAGTTTTCTATCAGCGCCTTACCAGCAAAGATGATATACTTGAAGCCCTTCAGCTGTTCGATGCGATGAATGAAAGCATCCATAGAAGACTCGCTCTTGGTAAGCTCTACCGATCGATATTGATTCCAGAAAGCCTCATCGCGCATCATGGCGTCAGCCTCCTTACGCTCCTTAGCCTTACCCTTGAAGAGAAGTTTCGGTATCTCGTCGAAAGCATAGTCGCTCAAGCGAGTAGTACGAGTGACGAGGAATTTACCAAAAGCCTTGGCAAGTCGCATTTCTACAATCATATCGTCTACCGTCAATGCCCATTCGCCATTAGGAAGCTTAGTATATTGTTGCGAAACCTGCAAATTCTCAACGAAGTTTACATCGCTTCGCTTTGGTATGGTAAGGTCGCAACGCTTAACATGCAACGTAGAGTCGGCAAGGATATATAGCTCGCCACGGAAACCAAAGTCCTGCTGATTGTTAGGCAAGAACTCCAGATGATAACACAAGTCGCGGTCTACATATACCGTGTCTTGAATATAATAGCGATAGAAGGCGATGGCATTCTTTCCGATAGGACTCACAAAAGGATATTGCAACAATCTCACATAGTCGTCGTAGATATCTACATCAGTAAACACATCCTTGAGTGTAACGTTAAGGATGTCGCCCGTTTGGATAAGCTGGTTAATACCCGTAGAGCTCTGTCCTTTGATAATGCTCTTTTCCGACTTAGGGTCTTTGCGATATATCTGTTGCGACACGGTCTCGTCGACCGAAACTGGCAAGATAAGCTTATGATTAAATGGGCTCGTCTCTATTTGGTCGATGAGCCATTGCTTCTTAGCAAAGAATCCACTATCAAGGTCAGAAGGCTTGATGTCGTTGAGAGCAAGCGTTATCTTCTGATATTTATTATATTGCAGATAGTCGTGGTTCTGCAAGTCGGTCTTCTTCTTGGCAGCTATCACCCTACGCATCAATTCTACCGCAGGGTTATCCTTACGGCTATACTTACCGCGCTTAGATTTCACCACAACTTCTTTAAGTTGCTTAGTATCAGGCTTCAACTTCACGTCGAGCTTTACAGGAGTAGCCGAGGTAACGTTAATAGTTTTCGACTTATATCCAACGGCACTAAACGTTAGTTGCCAACCATTATGTCGTTCGATGGTATACTCTCCCATAGCATTACCGCTCACAGCCACATGGTGACCTTTATACGAAGCACTCGGATAAAGCAGCGTGTCGCCATTCTCGGCATCTACGATAACGCCATGTATCTTCTGCGCATTGGCATTGAGAGCCATCATAAAGAGTAAGAAAACAAATATCTTTCTTATCATATTTACCTATTGAAAGAACTTTTTTATAAAGGGGAGTTATATTTATTGGGGTGTAATAATGGGGTGTAGAGAGAGGGGTGTAATAATATAATGTATGAGGATGAGAGATGATGAGAAATCAGAATTAAGCCAATAGCTGAGCCAAATCTGTTATCACCAAGTCAGGGATAGTCTCGTCATACTCCTGCTCTGTCCATCCTTCGCCCTTAAACCATGCAGCGTGGCATCCAGCCTTCTTTGCCGGTTCTATATCCTTATAGAAGCTGTCGCCAACAACCATACATTCTTCTGGCTTCAAGCCCAAAGCTTCTACTCCAAGTAGATAGATGCGATGGTCGGGTTTGCGTATTCCTACTACTGCCGACTCTACAATGCTCTTGAAGAAGCCATCAAGATGGAATTCTTCCAACACCTGCGAGATGTTGCCATAGAAGTTGCTCACCAACACCATAGGATAGTTCTCTGCAAGCTTAGCAAGTACTTCTGCGCTATGAGCAGTAATCTCAACCACCTTCTGATAAACATCTTCGAGCACAGCATTATGCTTCTCCTTAAACTCAGTCTCATCGGCATCCCATGCTCCAGAAGTACACAGATGCTCCATTTCGATGCGAATCTTCACATCAAGAGTTTTATGAAAAGTATAATCGCTCTGTATTATTGGTGTACGACCAAGGGTACGCTCGCCATGAACGTAAGCCTCGCGAAACTGTTCTTCAGTAACAGGCACCTGCTGACGCTGGTATGCGTGCCACAACATCTGTCCCCAATGACAGCCTGCAGTATCGAGTGTACCGCCAAAATCGAATAGATAGCCTTTTATCATCGTTATATTATATATATAATAATGTGTATAGTTAAGTTTACTTTATCTTATTGTATGTCTCCTTGCAAAGAGCCTCGTGCTTGCGATGCATGTAAACATACATAGCCTGCATCACGGTAATCTCGAACACCATGTATATCCATGGCAGACCAATAAGTGCCGAGATATAAACGCAGATAGCGCGGGTGTTGAAGGTAAGGATATTGGTGAATGGCATGAGCGGACGGCTCTGAGCCAAGAACTCTTGCTTCACATCCTCAGGCAAAGCCTCAGCACCATTATATTTCTGCTTCATCTCAGCCATCAGGCGTTGGAACTCAGGAGTGCGTTTCTCCTGGCTCTTGCAGTAATTGGCATAGTTGAAGTAGAATGCACGACCAAGAACATCTTTCTTTGCCAATCCCTCATAGATAGCACGCTGCGAAGCATAGTTGTCAAGCTCGCTACCATTCTTGCCTTTAAGGAAGAAGAGGTGAATCTGACGATAATAGTCGCTAAGCGAACTTTGAGGAGAATGGAACAAAACGCCAGCCACAACTGCCAACACCCATGACCACCATCCCCACTCTATGTCGGTAAATGGAATATTATCATCCATCAGTCTATAGGCGAAAGCGGCATAGATGCAGAAGAACCATACGTCGCCCGAGAATCCATCAAGCATACGACCTATCAAGGTTTTCTTGCCTGTGAGTCGTGCCATCTGACCGTCGGTAGAGTCGCAGAAGTTAGCAAACATCAGCAACACCACACCAAGGATATTGTGCATCATGTCTTCAAACATGAACATATAGCCCGAGCCTATTCCGAGGAATATCGATAATATTGTAATCACGTTAGGGTGGATGTTCATGCTATTCCATAGCAATGCAAACACCAGACCTATAGGACGTGTGAAATGTACGTCGAGCCACTCTTCTGTATCGTTTGACTTGAATGAAGCCTGCAGCAATTCTGAAAATGATTTTTTCTCTTTATTAGTTTCCATAACAACCTATTATAAATCTTTATCTATATTATAGTAAATGCAAAATATAGTTTTTTTGCTTTACCTTATTATATTATTCGCTTTGCTGCCTCGGCTATTGCCTTAGCCGCATCTTCGCGACATCTTGAGAAACTTGGCCAGTCGTTGAAGTCGATGATGCAGAATGTGCCATCGGCTCTAACTATAGCATCACCACCATAAGCGGTTATTCCGATGGTTTGAGCCACCTTTTCCACTTCCTGTCTCAAGGCTTCCGCATCAAAGGCATAATGGTTGGCTTTGCCGTTGATAGTCTCGTCGCCAAACTTGGTGTTGCCATCGTCTGAAGGATAATAATATCTGAAGAATCCGCCATCCACAGCATACCATTTCACCAAGTCGCCTACTACATGAGCCGAAACCACATAGTCGTCAATGCCCATAGCCTTGAAGTCAGCCTTGGCTTGCTGCAATTCTTCGTCGTTCTTGCAATAGCGCACTTCACCTTTCGTTTGTGCAGCCATGTCGCCACGCTTAATCCAATAGCCATCATCGCCTACGGCAGGAGCCAACGGAGTGTTGATGCCATGCATCACGGTTTCTATTATTGAGCGCGTGCAAGCCTTTATGCTTAGCGGATTGTTAATTACTTTAAGCCCCTGTGTAGCAAGCAAAGCCAATTTGTCGAGATTGACGGTTTGGCGTGCCATACTTAGACAAATATCGAAGTCGGCAACATCGTCGGGGATATTATTCTCGTCGACCACCACAACATCGCTACTCAAACAATTTGCTGCAGCCAGCAGTATGGCTCTATCCTTATCAACGCTATTGGGCGAAAACACCACATCACGCGTAACAGCCAATACCTTCATCACTTTCCCGACTCAAGAAACTGTTCTGCCTTTTCTACATCCGTAGCATGATCCACATCCAACACCTTGCTGAAAGGATAAGCCTTTAGCTTCAATCCACCTGCCACCAAGGCACGCTGGAAGTTGCGCATACGGCTAACCCCATTCTGCATACACTCTTCGAGTATGCGAATGCAAGGGGCAGTAAGACCATATATACCGCCTGAGATATAACGAATGCCGTCTTCGTACTTATCGTAGAAGCCGGTAATATCATCAGCAGCATCGGTAGCTACATACAAAGGTTTCTCGTCGTCGATATAATCGGTTACGCCCATCATGCAGTCGTAACCCTGAGCCAAAGCTTTTTCAAAGTTTTCTACATAGGCAGAAAACTCCTGCTCACGAAAAATAGTGTCGACGGTAGTGAGCACCACAGGGCCCTCTCCTACCAGTCGACTTAATTCATAAAAGCTATGCATAGAACTTGGTGTAGACTTCACGATATGTCGGAGCGGAAGCTTCTTTCCCTCGTAGCCCTCTGTCTCAAGTTGAGTCAGATGCTGAGCTACGGCAGTAGCCTGCTCATTGCATATCACAAAGATCTCATCAGCTGCATTGCTTGCAAATACTCTTACAAGTCGATCTATCAGACATTCGCCATGCACCTTGACAAGTGGTTTTGGTGCTGCGATACCTTCAGACGCAAGTCGTGAACCTTCGCCTGCTGCTATAATGGCATATTTCATTATCTATATAGTCTTGAATTACGCCTGCAAAGGTAGTAATATTTCACGGATTAAGAAAACTTTTTATAAGTTTTTTAGTTTTCTAAACCTTACTTCCTACTGCCATGAACCATCAGTTCGGTAGTATCTATATTGCCTGTTCCTCTTACATTCTTACTCAACGATTTAACAGTTCCTTCGAGGTCTATATTGCCTACTCCGCTCAGCAGACAGTCTACGTGTCCTGCATTCTTAAATTCAACATCGGCATTGCCTACACCAAGCATAGCAATCTTAGTACGATTGGCTGTCAGCTTATCAACTTCCAAGTTGCCAGCACCTTTTACAACAAGGTAAGCCTCATCACACACAATTCTATCAAAATCAATGTTGCCTGCCCCATTAAGCTCTACGTTTAAAGTATCGGTATCAAGGAGATTCTTGGCTTCAAAGTCGCCAGCTCCACGCATGACAACAGAAATCAAGTCAGGCGAAGATACATAGATATCAGCCTTCTCTGAGTGGTCTACGCGAAACCAGTCTTTCTCGTCTAACGAGAGATACAAGGTTTGGTTTTTCACCTTTACCTTTACATTATCCACGATGCTCTTGCGTCCTTTGATAGCAACCCCTCCACGTGAAGCCTGCGAGAATTCAACATCGAGTGCACCGTCAAGCACAACCTTATTGAAATAAGGCAGACTCTTCAGCTGCTTGGTAACCTTGCGACCATCATAAGTTAAAGAATTGTCATTCTTACTATCTGCACCCTCCTTGGCATTACTTGAATTACATGCGGCAAAGCCGAGCATCATCGCTACCGCCATCATAATAGAGAAAAATCGCTTCATAGTCGTATTGTATTGATTGTTATGCATATAAATTGTTTTTAAAAGATGTAGACCAATTGTTTTTATCGGTCTCTATTTGTTTAGACGTTGATTAACGAAGATTTGTTGCAAGCAGCGCATATTTTTTTGAATAATCACATAAAAAAATGCGACTAACCTCGTTGGCTCATACGATTAGTCGTAAGAGCAAACGCGACTAGTCGCAATGGCTTATGAGACTAGTCGCATAGACACATACGATAGTCGCATACCACAAAAAAAATCGCATTGCAGATTGCTCCGCAACGCGATTTCCAAGTATAGTGAATTATCTCCAGACCAGCACATGAGCGTGGAGAGAAAGGCGCTTCAGTGCGCCACCGCCCCTCCGTCTGCACCACATGCACAGGTCATGGACTCGCAATAGGTGCCAATTGACAAAATGACATGTCACGAAAACGCGCGTTTTGCTTTCTTCGTGTCTTACCGCATATTTGTCAGAAGCCCTCACGGCTTGCGTCGGCTGTTGCCGACAATTGGCACAAGAGAGATTTACTCCTCGTCGTCAGCCCATACGTCGTAGTGTTTTGAAGAGGCCCAGCCACTTGTCTCGGTTCCAGTGCCGATAGTTAGGTTACCAGTACCAGTCGGGTCTGCAGCATTGAGCGAGCCAGCCATGATAGCCATGCTTTCAATAACCGTAACGCTTATCTCGGGGGCAATATATTGTTTCTTTTCCATATCGTTTGTTTATTAGTAGGTTAAACAATGTGTGTTTATTTTACAAGATACTTCTTGCCGTTCTTGATGACAATGCCCTTGTAGGCAGCGCTCACCTTCTGACCAGCGAGGTTGTAGATGGCGCCGTCGGCAGCAGCCTCAGCGTTGACGCCGTTGATGCCTGTAGCCTCACCATCGATGAAGTTGAGTTTGGCAGAAGCGCCCTCAGGTATGCCTGTGAAGTAGGCACGGAACGGCGAAATCTTAACGCCAGCGGCCTTTACGATAGAAGCATTAATACCTTCGTTTTTGATAATCCACTGTGTGCCGTTGGTTTCGAGTGCCTCTTTCCAGTTGCCACGGAAATAAATATTAGTAGAACCAACTTTATGCTTATTAGCTTCAGTGTCCATAATTGTCTTGAAGTTGAGGTTGTTAGTTCCAGTAAAACTCAAATCCGTATCTTCGTCTGTCGCGTTACGAACCACATACGGGTAGTTGCCTCCAATAACGTTTGCTTTGTTAAACTTGATGCCTGTTGTTTCATCATAATCAACAGCCTCCCATGCACTTAGGTTGGCAGGAATATTTACAATCGAATTTGTAACACATACTGTAGCATGAGTGTGAGCCGGAATGGTGCGGGTTACCTTCCAACCTGTGTTACCTGTGCTGATGATATCTTTTAGACCACCCGTCCACAAAGGTTCACCAGGAATATCAACAAATTCAAGTTGTTTGAGAGGATGATAGCAACCGTCTGCTGCTAATACAACAACGTTTTTCATATCCTTGATAGCATCAAATTTGCTATCAGCTGGGGTGGTACAAACTGTCTCTTCGTTAATCTTCTCTTCTTTGTATGTGCCTGATATTACGATGATGGCATTTTTACGCAAGGGCTGAATTTTAACACCATTTTCGATACTTTTCACTCCTGTTAAATCGATGTTCATAACATCTTTATTATTGATTTCCTTAACATTGGCAGTGGTGATGGGGCCTGTCACTTTAGCAACGTTACCATTGATAGTAACGTCTATTTCATCGGCCGATTTTTTATAGAAGTAGATGTTGGCAATGTAAAGTTCATCGGTAGCATTGTTGCCCTTGTCAAACTTTATTTGGAATACCTTGTTGTTGATAAAGTCAAGGCCGAAGTCGGATAACGGCATATCGATAGCGTTCCACTGGCCCAACTTTAAAGTGGTTTTGTCGCCCACCTTTGTTGAGTTTTCTATTACAGAACCTGATGCCAAAATAGGAGTTACGCCAAGGCTTCCTTCCATTGTAACGGGCAGTACGTCAATGTGCATGTGGGTCATGTCTGATAAATCAAGCTGATTGCTGAAACCATCAAGACCAATGTAGTCGAACTTAGACAGGTGGATGATGGGTGTGCCATCAACGTCGATATTTTCAGAAACCGTGCTTTGGCCCCAACCGCCGAAATTCCAAGTGGTGGCAGGAGTGTAGGCTGCAGACAATACAGAAATAACCTTGCTGGCATCAACTGTAGGAGCGGTGGGAGCGGTCAAGGTAAAAGCAGTGGTTGTTGTGAAAGAACCTGTCTTGGCCTCAGATACGTTATTGGCTTCATCGGTAGCGGTTACAGAGAAATCGTATTTTGTTTCAGCGGTAAGTCCTGTGATGTCAATCGTTACATCTTTACCAGCATTGCCTTTACCAGTATAGCTATTCTCGCCAATGGTAACTGTATAGGTCAAGGCTCCGTCGCTGTTGTCGTTGGCGTTCAGCGTCAGTGTGGCCTTGGTGTCATGAATAGTAGTGGCTTCGGCTTTCACCATTACAGGGGCCTCTGTGTCAGGGGCTGCTTCAGTACCTTCTACGGTGTATGATATTTCTTCAGACAAACATGCTCCGTTCATTACTTCCCATTTGCATTGAACTCTAATAACCGTTCCTGCTTTAATGTTTTTCCAAGTTTTGGTGTTTCCTTTGGTTTCATAGTCGCCAATATAATTTAAGTCCCATAAATAAGTATTGTTGGTAAAACCAACTGCTTTAGAACCATCAGGAATTACTGTGAACGTTACATTTCCCCCGCTTTCTGTGAACGAGTAGGTATATTTCACTCCGTTAACACTTCCTCCTGCAGGAGCTGTTTCTCCACTACCCGTCGCATCAGCGAAGGCTGTCATAGCAGAGACAAGCAATACGAATAAAGTTAATAATTTTTGTTTCATACGTTTATTGGTTTTAATTAGTAATTGTTGTTTAAAATATTATTAGGTAATTATTTTTTCGTGTTTGTGGTGTAAAGGTAATGCGTATAGCAAATAGGTTTTATAAGGTTTTATAAGGAAACTCCTTAATAGCTTGTAAACATGTATGTTCGTCTTCACTGTTGAGAGGAACGAACATACATGTTATCTGATTTGTTATTACGTTTATCTTACGATAAATTTCTTTCCGTTGCGAATGTAGATGCCTTTGGGCAAGTTGTCGCCCTTTACCTCAACACCGCTGAGGGTGTAGGTGCGGTTGTTGCCAGTGGTGGCATTGTTCTGCTTTACAGCGTCGATGCCTGAGGGCACGCTACCGTCGTTGTAGAAGAAAATCTGGTCGAAGGTGAGCTTGGTGCCTGTTGTTCCGCCAGCAAGGAAGTAGAGCACATTGCCAGTAACATCTTCAGGATTGTCGAACACCGTTGTGGCGCGCGAAGCAATCTCACTGTAAGGTATGTCGAGGTTGTACCACTTGCCGTCGCGAGGGAAGTCGCAAAGGGGAGCGTAGCTTGTGCTGCCATCAACGAAGGCCGAAGCGCCAATAGCAAATTTTGCGTTGCCCACAGCAATAAGGTAAGAGGCATTGTTGGTGGCCTTCATGCCCAGGTGCAGATAGTAGGTGTCGTCGAGCATAGACATATCCTTGCCTTTAGCCTTTGATGCGTAACCCAATCCTGACCAGCCCACGGTGCCTACGGTGTAGACGGGATAGCCGCCTTCGTCGTAACCGAACGAGTTGACGCCGCTTTCGTTGCTGGCTGTCATGGTGCCTTCCCAAATATAGAGAGCGCTGTTTACGTCGTCAACGTTATAGTCGGCTTTCACCTTTTTGGCCAGTGTGGTAGTTACGCCTCCTGTTGTACCAATGAGCACATAGTTGCCAGTGTTTTCAATGTCGAAGGTGCTTTTGCCCTCATTATCAAGGGCTGCTGTAACGTAGGTAGGCATATCGGGTGTTTCGCCGCCATCTTTTTTGCTGTAGAAGAATACCTGGTCAAAGTTCACCTCTGCGCCCTTGCTATGGGTGGTTGCTACTGCGAACACATTGTCCATGAAGTTGGAAGCGTCGTTAAACAAGGTGCCACCTGCCAGCTGTTGCAGCTTGGCAACAGGTATGTCAAAGTTGTACCACTCTCCGTCGCGGCAGTAGTCGCCGAGTATCGGTGCGCCCGATGTGGTGTTGCCGATAACGAACACAGCGTTGCCAACGGTCACGGTCTGTGACGGGTGGGTGAGCACGTCGCTGCCACGCATAGCAAAGTGCAGATACCAGGTGTCGTCTATCATGGAGAGGTCTTTGCCAGTGCCCTGTGAAGCATATCCTGCGCCACACCATGTGCTGTTGCCTGTAACCTGCAGGCGTGTAGAGCTCTCGTCCCATCCAAACGAGTTCTTGCCGTTTGAGGGCAGACCAGTATAGTCGCCACCGTCCCATATCCAGAAGAAGTTGGTCTTCTCGTCAACGTTATAGTTCTTAACGGTAACATCAGTCAAGGCATCGGTCACGCCGCTGCTGGTACCTATTAGTACGGCCTTGCTCACATTGGTAAAGTCGAAGGTGCTCTGTCCGCCCTCCAGGGCCTTTGTGGCATATTGGCCTATCTTAGTGGTGTTGTCTTCAGTGGGCACGCCCTTCTTCACGTTGGGGTTCTTGTAGAAGAACACATTGTCAAACTCCAGGTCGGCTCCCTGCGAGCCTCCACTGAGTATTGCTACCACATTGCCTTCGTAGTTGGCGGCGTTGTCGAAGAGTTCGCCACCTGCAAGACTCTTCAGCACTGTCACGGGCACATCGAAATAGGTCCATGAGCCGTCACGTTTGAAGTCGCCGATGATGGGCGAGCCTTCTATACTGGTGTTGCCTACGGTGAATGAGGCGTTACCTACGATAACTTTGTGGCTGACATGTCCGTCGGTTGATGTGCCGCGAAAGCCGATATGAAACACATAGTCGTCGTCAATCATGGACAGGTCTTTGCCACCTGATTTGTTGGAAGCGTAGCCCAAACCCGACCAGCCAACGCTACCCACGGTGTAGTGGTTGTAACTTTCGTTGAAGCCGAAAGAGTTGACGCCAGTCGACGACTGTGCATTGTAGGTGTTCTCCCAGATGTAGAGGAAGTGCTTTACGTCGTCAACGTTGTAGTCGGCAGTGGTCTTTCCAGAGAAGCCGTTGGTCACACCAAAGCTGGTACCGATAAGCACGGCGTCGTAAGAGTTGGTGAAGTCGAACGTGCTGTTGCCGTCGGCGTCGAGCGCTTTGCTACCCCAGTAGCCGTACTCGGTCTTGGTGTCGGGTGCCTCAGGGGTGTCGGGAGTGCTGGGGTTGGTAGTGATGTTGTTGCCGTCGGGGGTGAAGTACTTGGCGTCGGCGTCGTTGGCGTCTTGGTAAACGCGCACCCAGTCGACGTACATCTTAGCCTCATCGCCAGCGTTGGGCATGGCTGTGATGCCTCCTGCGTTGTATATGCCCGTGTAATTGCCACCTACTGCCAGGTTGAAGATGAAGAAGAAAGGCTTCTGGAAGTAGTAGCCTATGTCGCTGGTGTTGGTGCTTGAGGGTATGGACACAGAGTAGAAGCGTGCCTTGCTCTTTGCGCTGACGCTGAAATCTTCAAGGTCGTAGAACATCTGCATGAAGTTACCGTTCCACTCCATGGTGATGATGTGGTAGTCGTCGTTCTGTAGAGGATTGGTCTCGGGAGCGAGATAGCTGGTGCCATACTGCTTATGGGCAGCGCCAGCGCCTGTTCCCCAGTGCAGCGTGCTGCCGAAGTGGCGTGTCTGTGTGCCATTCTTTATGCCGTCAGCGTTGCCAGTTTCCACGATGTCTATCTCACCACATTTGGGCCATCCCACCTTACCGTAGTCGTTGCCCATCATCCAATATGCGGGCCATACGCCATTGGCGGTCTTCGGGAACTTAATGCGTGCCTGTATGATGCCGTGCTTGAAATAAGCCTTGTCGCGTGTGTTGACGCGTCCAGAGGTGAACTGCTTGTTGTTGTAGTTCTCACGACGAGCTGTCAACACGAGGTTACCATCGTGTACAGCGACATTCTCTTTGCGATAGTACTGCAACTCTTGATTGCCGCCGCCGTTGCCGTTCTCTTCAATATTCCACAGAGTCGTGTTGAGACTTGTGCCGTTAAACTCGTCGCTCCATCTCAGCTCATAGCCTGACGGGGGCGTAGTGGTCTGCGCCGACACGCCTAAGGGCAATGCCAAAGCGACAGCTGTCAATAAATTTAAAGTTCTCATGCGGTTGGTTTTGAATTATAATGTATTTGTTATTTGGTTTTGTTCGTGTTTTGGTTTGTGCCGTTCTGCAGACACCTTATTATATTATGGTGACACCTTTATATTATATAGAGGCGAGCTTTGTTATTACTTCACCGTCAGTTTGCGGCTGGTTTTCTTGCCGCTGGCGTAGGTGCAAGTCTCTATGTACATGCCTTTGTGCATGGCAGCGACTTCCTCTCCCTGTGGCGTGAAGTAGCGTTTGCTCACGAGAGCGTCGTCGGTGGAGGCGTTGATGTCGCTGATTGCTGTCGTCGAGACGAAGCTGAACCATGTCACACGAGCATGGTTGATGGGCACTGTGCCAGCGAATTTCAACGTGTGACGACCTGCTGGCAGTGACACCTGACACGTAGTGGTGGCGTAAACGTCGGCTGGATTGCGGTAGGCGGCAGTGGATGGCAGTGTAGCAGAACCTACTTCCGCATTGTCAACCGACAATTTCAACACCTGCTGACGGGCTGCCGAGGCACGGTCGCTGTAGCGGAACGTGAACTGATAGACATCGTCTGTCGGCACGTCGATGAGGTATTCAGCGGCATTGGAGTTACCAAACTCCACTGCGAGGTGGGTGTTTATAGCTCCCGTTTGGTTGTCAGTGCTCACCTCCAAGCCTATGCCGTTGCTGTTGATGTAGTCTTTTGCCATGACCGTCTCACCTGGTCTGTAGTAGTAAGTCTTGTCAAACGTAGACATATAGGTGTAGACCACGCCCTGACCAGTCATTGTTCCTGCGGCGGGAAGGTGGGTGCGGAGGTTCGGTTTGATAAGCAATCGCCAGTAAGGACTCTTGTCTATCCACCGCGAGCCAGACGTTCCCTTAAACCAAGCGTAGCGTTCGACGTTAGGATTAAGTTCCAATCCCTGCACCTTCTTTATCATCTCACGTACCTGAGTCAGCGAGTCGGGGTTGTTTTCACCTGCCGCAAACTCTGTCACCCATATTTTCTTGCCATATCGATCTACCCATTGGTTGACGAAGTCGAGCGTCGGAGCGGTGCTGTTCATGTAAGTATGTATGGCTATGACGTCCATCTTCGGTTCGCGACTGTTCTGCTGTTTGTAGAGCTTTATAAACTCATCCAACCAGTCGAAGGGCTGCCAGATTTTGCCATCGTTGATGGCAGAGCCGGTGTAACTCATTGCTGGCGAGACCAATTTAAGATTGAACTCGTCAGCAATGGCTTCGAGTGCAGGCCACGCATCTGCTGCCTGCTGCGGTGTAATGTCTGACTGGTCTGCGAGATTAGGCTCATTATAGCCGAGCAGATATTTGCAACCAGGATGGTCGCGGTAGTATTGTTTCAGCTTTTCCACGTCGGCGCCGGTGTTCCAAGCCATCGGAATGTACTCCATCTCCTTGCCCTCTTCGCTACCAAGCAGACTCTTGACGTTAGCACTTGGTGCTACTCCCCAGTTGTATGTCCAGCAAATGCCTGGCGAGAGAGCTTTTATCTCTTCTGCATAGCCAAACTGGTCTTCTGCAACGCCACGCTTCTCGCTGCGCTGCTTGGGCTGTGCGTCAACCGTAGCGGCTGTAAATGCAAGGGTAAAGGTGGCGATTACCACCAACATGTTCTTTGTCATTTTATTCTCGTTGTCGTTTAAGGGAGATTCAAAGAAAAGGGTTTCGCAAGCTGCCACCATGTCGAAGAGCGAGCGTTTCGCAGCCTTGCGAAACCCAAATCAGTAAGAAAAGTTTATTTGTTCAATGCTGTGCGATAAAACCACGGCTTCACCATCAATTGTTGATTACTGTGTCATCTGGGAAAGATGGCTACATAACCCGTAGACGACAGCTGTGCCATCCATGATTGACGGCGATGCCGTTTTCGCGCAAATGTCGTTAAGAGGTTACTTCTTGAGCACCTTCTTCACGCCGTCGGCAGTCTTAACGATGTAGAGACCGCTCTTGTTCATGTTGCTTACCTGCACGCCATCAGCAGTATAGATGGCTGTCTTGGCAGCAGCAGCTTCATTCTTTACGTTGTCGATACCAGCAGCAATCTCGGCTGTCTTCTGATAGAAGAACACTGCATCGTAGTTGAGCTGTGTGCCTTCAACACCGCCGCTGAGTACGGTAAACACGTTGCCTGCGAGGTTAGCAGTACACTTGCTGAGGTCGAAGCCAAGATCTACAAGGTCTACAAGGGGAATATCGATGTTGTACCAGTCACCGCTACGTGTGAAGTCGCCAATCAGCTCATAAGCAGGATCGGTCTGTGTAGGACCGACAGCAAAATGTGCTGTAGCTTCCGGACCAACGGCAATGTTGTGTGTTGCCTGTATAGAGCCAGCGTCTTTCATTGCCATGTGGAAATACCAATTGCCGTTCTTCAACATGCTGAAATCGAAGCCATCAAGCTCTTTGGCAGCGTCTACAACACCACAGTGGCCGAGTCCTGACCATCCACCTTTGTTTACTACGAAGCTCATGTATCCGCCAGTGCCGTTGAAAGAATTGAAACCTTCAGCTGCACCACCGTCATATCCGTTCCAAACATAGAGAGGACGAGCGCCGTCAAGGTCGGTTGGGCTCTCGTTCTTCAAGATTTTGCTTTCACCCAGTGCGTCTACCTCATCGTCAGAAGCATAGAGAATGACGTAGTTTGTTGTACCGTTGAAGTCGAATGCAGGCTCAAAATCGCCGTTCAAAGCCGGTGTGATGTAACCAGTCTGTGCCGATGCTGCGAGTGCCATGAGGCAAGAAGCAGCGAAAAGAGTAAATTTTTTCATGCTTTTTAGTTTTTAATAAATTGATTATTAGTCGAATTTGAAATATAGAAAAGTTTTTGTTGACATTGGAAAGTCATGTCCGCGACCGTGTCTTTTTCAAGCTATGGCGCGGCGATGTGGATGTACCGGCTTTTGGAAGTCTTATTCATGGGCTTTAGAGCCTACGTCTCTGCCACCCACGAATAAACCATCTAAAAAGCTATGTTACCAGTTAGGGTTCTGTTCAATGCCGCTAAGTTCAATCTCCTTAGAGGGAATCGGGAACAACTCATGCTTGCCTTTCTGGAATGTGCCGTAAAGCGAGCGAGCCTCTTCTGTCTCACCACTCATGTAGTTGTCCATCGTTTCCTTAGCTATGCCCCAACGTGTGAGGTCAAACCAACGGTGTCCCTCCATCGCGAGCTCTACTCGGCGCTCATGGCGAATCGCCGTGCGGAGGTCTGCTTGGTTGTCGGTGAAGGTCACCCTCCTACCCTGTATCGTTGCGGTGTAGGGGAACTGTGGCAGTCCAACACGGTCGCGCACCTCTTTAAGTGCAGCCTTTGCGCTTGGCAGGTCACCCGTCTCGCAGCATGCCTCGGCATACATCAGCAGCACATCGGCGTAGCGAATCTGTATGTTGTTCTTCGGCGAGCGTGTGGCGTGAGCCAGTTTGTAGATGCCACCGGTTGTGCCGTCGGTGTACATAGCGTACTTCTTGTTGAGCATACGGTCGCCGCAGTAGATCTCCTGTGCAGGAGTCTCAATCTGATCGTCGGTCGGAACGAGTATCGTCTCATCGCGTCGGATGTCGCCCGGCTCATATTCGTCATACAGATTCTGTGTCGGACGATTGTAGCCCCAGCCTGCCTCGCCGAAAGCTGACGAGCGCGAGCGCTGCAGAATGGTGGTCATCGTGCCTCGCGTGTAGCCCTCGCCACCGTAGTCAGAGGTAGGGTCTTCAGTGTACTGAATCTCGAACACGCTCTCCTGTCCGTTCTCCTTTGCCAGACGGAAGTTGTCGAAGTAGTCGGGACAGAGCGAGTATTGGCGGCTCGTTATCACCTTTTTGCCCCACTTGGCAGCCTCGGCGAAACACTTCTGTGCCTCGGTCTCGTCACCAGCGTTGCGCAGATAGTCGGCGCGGTAGAGGTAAGCCTTCAGCAACATGGCCTGTGCGGCACCCTTTGTAGCACGTCCCAGTTCCTCGTCGCTGTACTTGTCCTTCAGCCAAAGCAGATTCTCGGCGTGTGTGAAGTCATCGATTATGAACTTCATTGTCTCGTCGAGCGTCGCACGTTTCTGTGCCCACTCGTTAGAACTCTTTACCACAAAGTCGATGAGCGGCATGCCACCAAACATTCGTGCAAGGCGGAAGTAATAATATCCGCGCATGAAGTAAGCCTCTCCGAGATAGCGGTCGCGATATTTGCGTTCCTTCGTCGAGTCAGCGGTCAGCGTGTCTATGCGCGTTGTCGGAATCTGCTCTATAGCGAGATTGGCACGCTGCACGCCCTGCCACTGTGAGCGATAATAGTCAAGCACGATTTCATTGTCTGAGTTTGCCTTGAAGTTTTCAAGCTCACGCAGGTCTGCACCGTCGTTGACGTCCTGTCCGCCCTTCAACGCATCGTCTGACACGATGTCACCAAAATACCACTCTGGGTAGTACGTCGCGCCGAACTCCCATGTCATCGGCACATAAGCGGCGTTGACAACAGCCTCTGCCGTGGAGAGCGACGTAAAGAATTCTGACACCTTGGTTGTACCGGGCGTCTCCTCGGTAAGCCAATCGTTGCAAGAACAGAATGCAATCGTGGCGAGCGCCAAGGCTGAATATGTTAATGTCTTGAATGGTTTCATATTATGATGTCTTTATCTTTCTGTTTAACATTTGCTGCCGTGGGGTTAGAATGTCATGTTACATCCGATGAGGAACGAACGGCTCTGCGGATAGTTGCCGTAGTCGACACCACTTCCAACCTCTGGGTCGTAGCCTGTATAATCGGTTATTGTGAAGAGGTTGCTTGCCTGAACATAGACACGGAAGTTAGAGATGCCACAGCCGTTGAGCAGTTTCTTCGGGAAGGTGTAGCCGAGCTGCACGTTCTTAAGGCGCAGATATGAGCCACTCTCGAGGAATCGGCTGGAGTTGAGCATGTTGTTAGCGCCCTTCGGGTTAGGTATGGTGCCGTTAGGATTGTCCTCCGTCCACACGTCGCGCATTACAGTGCTGAGCTGCGAAGTCAGTCCGTTGCTCTCTGTGCGCTCACGTACAGCGTTGTAAATCTTGTTGCCTGCCACACCCTGAAAGAACATCTGGAGATCTATACCTTTCCAGTCTGCCGAGAGATTAAGGCCGTAGCTCACCTTCGGGAAGTTGTTGCCGAGTTTCTGCTTGTCGCCAGTGTCTGAGATTTTTCCATCGCCATCGACGTCTTCAAAGATAGCATCGCCAGCACCATAGGGGTTGGTCTCGCCGTCGCGGGCGTAGCCTGGCAGTGCGGCATCGGCCTCCTCCTTGCTCTTATACACTCCGAGGTATTTGTAACCCCAGAACTCAAAGAGCGGCAGTCCCTCGTCGCTGAGCACACGGTCGCCCCATACCACCTGTCCACCATTGAGGTGAGTGAGTTTGTTCTTTATGAAAGACACGTTGCCATTGACCGAGTAGTTGAAGTTACCGATGTGGTAAGAGTGACCGAGCGTAAGCTCCACACCCACGTTGCGCACGGTGCCGACATTGCTCTGTGCATCGTAGCGGTTGCCAGCCCATGCCGGACCCTTCACTGAAAGCAGCATGTCCTTAGTGTTGCGCACGAAGAAATCGACGTTAGCAGATAGCAGACCATTGCCCCATGCGGCATCAACGCCAGCGTTCCATGTCTCGGTGCGCTCCCACTTTCCGCCCTGGTTGACGTAAGTAAGTATGGTTGCGCCGGTGCCGATGGTCTGGTTCACGCCGAAAGGATAGCCCACAAACATGTTTTGCGATGTGAATATGGCCTGATTGAAAGCGTCGTTGCCAATCTTGTCGTTGCCAATCTGTCCCCATCCGAGGCGCAACTTCATGTAGTCGAGCTTCTTAAACTGCTTCATAAACGGTTCCTCGCTCACCTTCCATGCGAAAGCCGCTGAGGGGAAATAGCCCCATGTGTTCTCCGGAAACTTGTTAGAACCGTCAGCACGGAAGTTGAATGTGAACAGGTAACGGTCCATCAGATTGTAGTTCAGACGACCCAGGAACGACAGGCGACGTGAGCGTCCCACGCCGTCGGCGATAGGATTGGTGTTGTCGTCGGTGGTCTGTGAGAGATACCAGTTCTTCTCAGAGGGATTGAGAATGGTAGAGCCGCTGCCACCAATAGAATAGTAGTTATACTCTTCTGTGGTCTGTCCCACCATCACATTGAAGTGGTGTATCTTCTTCAAGTCAAACACATAAGTAAGAATGTTCTCCCATGTGAACGTGGTGTACTGCACCAGTCCACGTGTCAGGAAGTTCTTGCCCTTAGAGTCGTCGTAAGAGTTGACGGTATGGGCGTCTGTGAATGTGCGGTTCTTCTCATTCACTTGGTCGTAGCTGAAGTTTGTGCGGAAGTTGAGACCCTTCAGCGGAGTAAACTCCAGATAGAGGTTTCCGAACCAGCGGTTGGTCACGTTGTGCGGATGAGAGTAGTTCACCATCGAGAACGGGTTGGTCACATTCTTGAAGTTGGAGGGCACACCGATCTTACCACTCATGTCTTGCTTGTTGCGGTTATAAGCGCCAGAGGGATAGTAGGGCATGTCCCAAGGAGCCATAGCGAGCGCAGCGGAGATGATGCTGGCGCCCGGTGACGAGTTCTGGTACATGGCATTGCGTGCCTCGCTTGTCACAAACGAGAGGTTCTCGCCCACCTTCAGCCAAGGCTTCACCTGGAAAGAGGTGTTGGCACGCAGCGTGAGGCGGTTGTACTGCGACCCCATGATGGTGCCGTCCTGGTCGAAGTAGGAAGCGGAGATGGAATAATTGCTCTTGTCTGAGCCACCGTCAAACGACACGTGATAGTTCTGTATCGGCGCACCACTGTTGAACACCTCGTCCTGCCAGTCGGTGTTTACTGCCGAGTAGTCAAGACCGTCGGTGTATTGTCGGGTCTGTGCCACTGCGTAGTAGGCGTCGTTGCCGAGCTTGTAGCGCTGCAGCCACTCATTGAAACCGAACTTGTCGTAGTATTTGCGCTCTGTATTTGATGCGCCGAGGCTGATGTAAGTCTTTATAAACTCGTCTTTGTCCATCAGGTCGAGTTTATTCCAGCGGCTCTGCCAGCCGTAGTACATGTCTAAAGAAACCTTACCCTTACCCTTCTCACCGCTCTTGGTGGTGATGAGAATCACACCGTTGGCACCACGCGAACCATAGATGGCGGTAGAAGAAGCGTCTTTCAACACCTCTGTCGACGCGATGTCGTTGGGTGAAAGGAACGAGATGTCGCTTGTGATGTTGCCGTCAACAACATATATAGGAGACGAATCGTTCACGGTACCAATACCACGGATGCGCACCACAGCGCCAGCTCCAGGCTGTCCGCTGTTAGCATTGACGCTGACACCTGCCACGCGTCCCTGTATAGCCTGGTCCACACTTGCAGCCGGAGTTTTCTTCAAGTCCTCGGCTCTCACCACAGCTACCGAACCCGTGAGGTCGCTCTTCTTCATCGAGCCATATCCGATGGCTACCACTTCATCGAGCATGTTGGTGTCGTCTTCCATCTTCACATCGTAGGTACCGTCGCCTTTGTGTGTGACAGTCTTATATCCGATGCAAGAAAACTCTACCACATCCTTAGGATTGACGGAGAGCTGGTAGTGGCCGTCAATATCGGTCACTGTGCCCGAAGCGGTGCCTTTCACTCTCACGACAACTCCCGGTATGGGCTGACCGTCAGACTCAGAGATGATGGTACCCTGAATCTTGTTGACCTGTGCCGTCATTGCCATAGGAAAGAGCAATGCCGCCGAAATTAACTTCAGATTTCGTCTCATGTTTCTTTCGTTTAATTTATAATAGATTTAGTTGTTTCTTCTCTTGCTCGGGTTTGTTTCTGCTCATCCCCGAGTTGTTTCTTCTCATACTCGTCAGCAGTCGTAAAAAGATGCAAGCGCATCACAATTAGCAGTAATAGGTTTTCGGTGGCAAAAGTAACTAATAGAAGCATACATCGCTAAAATATCTACCCTAAAAAACCTCACAAAAAACTCACTTTTTAAAAGTGAACTTTTTACAACTTATTGTCTATTAGCTATTTATCAAAAACAGCAGCAATCATGTCACCTCACTATTCAACTTGCACATTTTTCATATTCTCGTGATTTCACAAGTGAAGAGTCGTTTTCGTACCATTAAATTTACACCTTATTATATATAGGCCCCATAACGCCTTTTTCACACCCGTTTCTGACACAAAAAGCGACCTCTTGAGGCAAAAAAACGTCTCTTTTCGGGTCAGGACCAGGTCTTACGACAGACCATTTTTTGTGTGCACGACACTGCGATGGCAAAGTAGTATTAACAAATCTTAAAAAGCACGGTCTCTCTTTTGAGCAATCGCCATTTGTTGTTATCTTTGTAAGAGCAACAACGAACGGCACCATCTATGTCGCCATTAGGGTCAATTGACAAAATGATAGCACCCTTTTGGGCTTGTCACTACGGCCGAATGACGATGTCACTACGGCCGAATGACGACGCCACTACGGCCTAATGGAAATGTCAACACGTTATTAACACACGTTAAGAATTAACGTAAGCAAACACGACCAAAATCATAGCAAAATGTCAGCAAAGCGCAGCATAAAACTTGCACCGTATCAACAGCCAGTAAGACACGCTGGCAACGTACCACCATAAAAACACACGACACCGTTAATCGAGATAAAAACCACCCTCTATCTAATCATAACATGAGACTTCTGAACACTTGTTTAGTCACACTTATACTGCTGTTTTTTACCGCCACAGGTAAAGCCCAGCTGCTGATGATTCGCAATTTCGCACCGTCATACTACTCTTCCAGCACACAAAACTGGGGTGTAGCCGAGGGATTTGGCGGACAGATGTTTTTTGGCAACAACCGCGGACTGCTCTCCTACGACGGCGACGAGTGGACACTAAGCTTTGTTGCCAACTACACCAGCGTCAGATCGGTGCTTATGAGCAGCGATGGCAAGCTACTATACGCTGGTGCCACCGATGAGTTTGGCTACTTTCAGATGAGCGGACAGTCCAAACAACTCGTCTACACATCGCTATCAGCACAATTACCACCCCCATTTAAATCTGGAGAGATTTGGCACATCAAGACTGTGGGGCACATGACATACTTTCAGAGCAAGGGTGCCGTATTCGTGTTCCGTGACAACCGATACGTTTCGACCGTGAAGTTTGAAGAAAGTTTGGAGAACATCTTCACCGTCAGCGGACGCGTGCTCGCCGACACAGACCGCGGACTGTACGAGATAGACGACGGACGCGCAGAGCTTCTACCTGGTACGACACAGCTCAACGGCAAGAAGGTGCGCGGCATAGCGCCTTATGGGAAGCAGTGGCTGATGATTACAGAACGCGACGGACTGTTTCTCTACGACGGCACAGACTGCCACCCCTTCGACGACAGCCTGTCACAGTTTCTGAAACAAAGCAACGTGTTCTGTGCAGAAGTACATGGTTCGACCGTGGCTTTCGGCACTGTGAAGGGTGGCCTTGCCGTTGCCAACTTCGCTACAGGTGAACGACACTTCGCCAATGTGCTCACAGGTCTGCAAAACAACACCGTGCTATCGATGATGTTTGACAGCATCGACAACCTGTGGCTGGGTCTTGACGTCGGCATTTCATACGTCATGCTGACCTCGCCCTACCACGGACTGTTCGGACTCAGCAACAACATCGGTACTGGCTACGCATCGCTCATACACGGCAAACGACTCTACCTCGGCACCAATCAAGGACTGTACCACCTCGACTTCCCCATCACAGCGTCGCCAAAACCGCTGCGACCCACTGCCGTAGACGGCATCTACGGACAGGTGTGGTGCATACGGCGCATAGGAAACGTGACGTTCTGCGGCAACAACGACGGCACATTCATCATCGACGGCACGAAAGCCACAAACATACCAGGTCCTGCTGGCACATGGGACTTCATACCCCTAAAGGGCCACCCCGACTGCATACTGGGCTGTGACTACACGGGGCTGTTCCTACTGCGACGCACTGGCGGACAATGGGCTATGGCATGGCGCATAGAGGGTTTCACCGAGTCGAGCGGCAACTTCATGCAAGACGAAGACGGCAGCATCTGGATGGCACACTGGCGCAACGGTGTCTACCGCCTGCGGCTTAGCAACGACTTGCGCCGCGCAGTCAGTGTAGAATATTTCCACCGTGGCAAGGGGCTTGTCATCGATGACAACAACTACGTCACCAAGATTGACGGACGGGTCTACGTGTCGTCGGTGAACGGCTTTTTCAGATACAACCCTCACACACATGGGCTTGACAGCCAGCAGTGGCTCAACAACGTGTTCCACACATACGGCGTGTCACTACGCGTCTACCAGACTCCCAGCGGCTCGCTGTGGGCATACAAGCCGGGATATCTGGCTTATGGTCAGCAGGTTGGGCCACGGCGGTGGACTTCACGCACCATGCCTTTGCACAACATCATAGACCAACTACAGATGAGCCTCGGACACATAGGGTTTATCGGCAACGACAAGACTCTGCTCAACTGCAACGACGGATTCTACATCGTGCGCAACTCCATCGTGAAAGACATTGAAGCGAAATGCCGCCGCGACGTGCGCATAAGACGCGTCAGCTCGTTCAGCGAGGGCGACTCTACGCTCTACTCCTACTCGCCAGACAGCAGCCACGACGTGCTCAAGGTGCCACACTCGCTCAACTCGGTGCGCATAAGCTTCGTCATGCCAGAGTACCGCGACGAGAAAGCGGTGACCTATGAGTGTTGGCTTGAAGGCCAAGACAAAACGTGGAACGTGCCACAGACCAACACGTTCAAGGAGTATTCGCATCTGTCAAAGGGCAAATACGTGTTCCACGTAAAGGCTACAGACAACATAAGCAAGCAGACGTCTGAGGCGACATTCGACATAGAGATATTGCCGACATGGTACAACCATTGGCTATCATACTGCGTTTACATGCTACTCGCGATGCTTGGCGTACGCCTGCTCGTGCGTTGGCAGAAGCGACGGGTGCGCAGAGCCATGCTTGTCATTAAGGAGACAAAGGAGCGACAGCTGCGCGAACAGGAAGAACAGTTCCATCGCGAGCAGGAAGCAAAGGAGCATGAGTTCACGAAACTGCGTGCCGAGCAACTCGAGACGGAGCTGAAGCACAAGAGCGGCGAGCTTGCCGACTCTACCATAAACCTCGTGCGCAAGAACGACATACTGCGCGTCATCGACGAAAACATGCAGGAGCTATACGACAGTGTGGGACAAAACGAGTCCAAAGCTGTACAGAAGCAGAAGATAAGCAAAATAAGGCACGACATAAAGCTAAACATGGAAGACGATGAGAACTGGGAACGGTTCCAAGACAACTTCAACATTGTCTACGACAACTTCCTCGGTATGTTGGTCACACGGTTCCCGACGCTGAAGAAAAACGACCTGAAGCTCTGCGCTTACCTGAAGATGGGGCTGAGCAGCAAGGAGATAGCGTCGCTGCTCAACACCAACCTGCGCAGCGTGGAGACGGCACGTTACCGCCTGCGCAAGAAGCTCGGACTCGACGGCGGCGAAAATCTGACCGGTTTCCTACAGTCCATAGACCAAAAGTGACGGCAGTGCAGCTGCGCACACAACGCCTAACTCTTATATCCAGCAACTTATAAACTGAATGCATGTCAATGACATGTGCAACAAGAATAACAACAAATAATTGTCAGAAAAAAACTAAAAACGTTATGAAAAAGATTCTGCTTTCGCTGTCGCTACTGTTTGCGGCAGCTTTGGCACCGGTGGGCGCGGCCACAAAGAAGAAGGCACTGCCGCCGATGAAGGAGTTTGTGGGGCAACTCATGTCGCGCATGACCCTACAAGAGAATATAGACGTATGAAATTGAAAAAACGGACATCTAAAAAGAGATTTTTTTGGAAAAATTCTGCCCAAATATTCAGAATAGCTTAACATGAGCGATTTATGAGTGTTTTACCTCAATAGAGGTAATAATTTAGCAACGGTTCTAATTTCTGCAATGTCCATATGGATGCTTCTGGCCAGATTGTACATCTTCTCGTAATGCTGACGAAACATTCTTTC
>OQVS01000634.1_pt1 | contig 24286 bp, 19 predicted proteins | sample 1691601 | NCBI WGS metagenome assembly OQVS01 (sample SAMN03418268, study PRJEB22391) | human gut metagenome | biome: human-gut; feature: organic feature; material: feces | host: Homo sapiens | place: Tanzania | collected 2013-01
CCGATGTAGGCGAGGTGTGCGTCGAGCAAGTCCTGCAGTTCGCGTCCCGTGGCCTTTCGGGTGATTCCATCGGGGTTGTCCGTATAGTGGTAGAATCCCTCTGGGGTGGTGGCGATGACCTTGGCCGATCGCATCAAGGGTGGCAGCGTGTGGACATCCTCAAAGAGCCGTCCCACGGGGAAGCGTACCGTGTCGAACAGTCGACGCCGGTAGATCTTGTTCCATGCGTAGGTGTGAGCATAGGCGCGTCCTTCGAGCCAATAGCGAGCAGCGTTGTCGTAGCGTCGCTGGGGGAGGAAAAGAGGGTGCTGTTCGCTGCCTCCCTCGCGCACTACCACCGAGTATTCGAGCAGGTCGATGTCGGGTTGCGCCTGTAGGATGGACAACAGGCGCGCATAGAGGCCCTCGTCGAGGTAGTCGTCCGAATCGACAAAGGTCAGGTAGTCGCCTTGCGCCAGTTCTATGCCCGCATTGCGAGCAGCAGAGAGTCCCGCGTTGCTTTGGTGGACAACCCGCACATGAGCGTCACGTCGTGCCCATTCGTCGCATATCCGCGGGCAGTTGTCGTCGCCTCCGTCATCGACGAGAATGACCTCGAAGTCGTCCAAATCTTGCCGTAGAACCCCCTCCACACAGCGGTCGAGCGTGCGTTCCACATGATAGACGGGTATGATGATGCTTAATATCATAGATGAAATTACGCTGCAAAAATAATAAAAAGTTTTAATCTACGTTTACTTTATAGATGAAAAAATCGGGAAGATCTTCAAGTTACGGTAATATACTCAAAAACACGGGGCTTTTTGGGGGTGTTCAGGCGCTGAATATCCTCGTAGGTGTCGTGCGCAATAAGCTTGTGGCCCTCATCCTTGGGCCTCAGGGTATGGGTTTGATGTCGCTCTTCAACTCTACGACGAAGCTCGTAGGCGACAGTACCAACTTCGGTATTGCCATGAGTGGTGTGCGCAACATCTCCGAGGCCTATGACGCGGGCGACGCCCAGCGCCTCAACGCCAATGTCCTCATGGTGCGATCGTGGTGTATGATCACCGCCATCTTTGGTATGTTGCTCTGTGCGTTGCTCAGTCCTTGGCTGAGTCGCTTCACCTTTTCTTGGGATGGTCATACGCTCCATTTTATCTTCCTTTCGCCAGCCGTATTTCTTACAACCATTACTGGAGGTGAGCTTGCTATCCTAAAGGGTGTCAGGCGGTTGCGCGATTTGGCTAAAGTGTCGATTTGGAATGTTCTTCTCGCTCTTTTGCTTACCATTCCGCTCTATTATTTCTTCCAAGATGCGGCCATCGTCCCGTCCATCGTACTGATGGCGCTCACCCAGCTTCTGCTCACTATCGGCTACTCCTACCATCTCTATCCGCTTCGCCTCTCGCTCTCCCGTCGCGTCTTGGGGCGAGGTATGAGTATGGTGCGGCTCGGCGTGGCCTTTGTCCTGGCAGGCGTGCTCGGTTCGCTGGCCGACTTCCTCATCCGCAGCTACCTCAACAATGTGGCGCAGATCGACACCGTGGGCCTCTACAACGCGGGCTACATGATGACGATGACCTATATAGGCATGGTCTTCTCGGCCATGGAGACCGACTATTTTCCCCGTCTCAGTGGCGTCTGCGAACGCAGTTTCACGTTTTCTCAGACCGTCAACCGCCAGGCCGAAGTGATGCTCTTGGTCGCTGCTCCCATCTTGATCGCCTTCTCTTTTTCTTTGCCCATCCTTCTTCCCTTGCTCTATTCCCACCAGTTTATGTCTGTCCTTGGGATGATGCAGGTGATGGTGATTGCCATGTATTTCCGAGCCATCAAACTTCCCGTGCAGTATATTCCCCTGGCCAAGGGCGACTCCCGGTCCTACCTTTTGCTGGAGGGTATTTATTCTGTGATGATCGTCTGTGCCGTTATCGGCTTTTTCAGTCTGTGGGGACTGACGGGAGCCGGTATCGGCATCTCGCTCGTCTCCTTCCTCGACCTGCTGGTCACTTTCGTCTATGCGCGCTACCGTTACCACTACCATCCCTCTGTCGGACTGCTGCGTTGCTCTGCCGTCCAGGTGCCTTTGGGACTGCTGGCTTTCGCCGCCACCTTCCTGTCCTACCATACCGTGGTCTACTGGCTTGCGGGCGTCGTCCTCTTCCTTGTCAGCATGGCCGTGTCGCTCCATTTCTTCCGTTCCAATACCGACCTGATGCAGCACGTCAGTAGTCGTTTCTTGCGCCGTTTCCATCATGAGCAGCAAGATTAGCATCCTTATGGCCGTCTATAATGCGGCCCCTTATCTCCGCGAGAGTATCGAGTCGATACGTCGTCAGACGTTGAAGGAGTGGGAACTTATTGCCATCGATGACGCCTCGACAGACGATTCGCGTGCGATTCTCTCCAACTATGCCGAGGCCGACCCACGCATTCGTTTGATCTCCTTGCCCCACAATGGCGGGCAAGGCAAGGCCCGCAACGAAGGACTACGCCAGGCCCAGGGCGACTACATCTGCTTTGTCGATAGCGACGATTGCCTTGCCCCCGACGCCCTGCAAAAGATTGTGGATCGCTTTGAGGCGCAGCCTGAGGCAGATAGCGTCCTCTTCCGCCTTGTCTTTTGGCATGCTGATGGCCGACGAGAGCCCTATCCTATGCAAGACACATACGACGAGGAGGGTAGAACTGCTTTCGCCGACAGTCTGACATGGAAGATCCATGGCGTCTATGCCGTCCGCGCTTCCATCCACCAGTGCTATCCCTATGACACGTCGAGCCACGCCTATAGCGACGACAACACCACGCGCCTCCACTTCCTGGCTTCCCGAAGGGTAGTGGCTACTGATGCCGACTATTATTATCGCCAGCACGATCAGTCCGTCACGCATCGCATTGACGGCCATCGTTTCGACTACCTCTTGGCCAACGAGAGCATGAAACGCCAGCTCCTCTCGCTCCAGGTAGATGATGCGCTCGTCTCGCTCTACGAGAACGAACGATGGAAAAACCTCATTGACGTCAGCCTCTTCTACTATCTTCACCATCGCCAGCTCAGTGATGAGGATCGCGCGCGCGGACGCCGCATCCTGCGATCCACATGGGAAAGTATAGAAGTCCATCGGCTCAGTCCCGCCTTGTGTCGCAAGTTTGGTTATAGGCCCATCCGTTGTAGTTGGACCATCTTCTGTTGGCAACTGAAAGCTTACTTTTTCATTCGTGGATTGCTGGGGAAGAATAAGGGGAAATAGAGGAGCAGGGAACTTGTCCGCCAAAGAAACCTTCGCTTAGAGGCCCCACGCTTTTACGTTTTCACGCGACAACAACCGAACAAGTTGGGAGAGTTTCTATTCTTCCTTTTGTGTTTTTGACAGGTGGAAGGCCAGTCGTTCGTCTCCGTTCCAGCAATGGATCAGACCACAGTAGGTGAAACCCTCTTTGGCGATGGCATGGCGCATGGGCGCGTTGTCCTGGTGAGTGTCGATGCGCAGGGTGTCGTAGCGAGTGAGGGCAAAGCGGATGATATGGTGAAAAATGCCGTGACGGTCTCCGCTGCTGGCAATACGGTGGATCGTGGCGTAGGGGCGGTTGTCGGGCCACTGGCCGTCGTAGATGACAGTATAGGTAGGATCGTCTCCGCTTCGCAGAACAAAGGTGGCTACGGTCCGTCCTTCCGAGAGACAGACGAAGCAGTCGCCATGCGCTATGTCCTCGCGAATCAATTCCTCTGCAGGATAGCCCTCCGTCCATTGGTTGGGATTGCCTTTGTCTGCCATAAACTGGCGGGCGTGGCGGAATATTTCCTGCATACGGGGAATGTCCTCCTCCGTAGCCAGTCTGATCTCCATGGGATGGTCTGTCGTTTCCATTTTCTACTTTGTTTGCGTTTTTTTCTACTCGTATTTACGTTTTCCTGGGCTATTATTAGGAAGATTACAATGATTAGGACAATGACAATGTCCTCAACAATTGCTTGATGGCAACCTTCTTCGTGCTTAGGACATTACGAGCGAGAGGACGCCGCTGATGGCGATATAAGCATAAGAGATTTTCTTAACGACATCGGTCGAGAGGCGGTGAAACACCTTGCTGCCCACCCATGTGCCGATGGCTACGGCTAAGATGCCATAGAGGAAGGCGTGGCCCACGGCTGGCGTGAGAAAGCCGTTGTGGATGCGGAACCCGAGCATCATGATATTGCCCAGCAGCAGATAGGTCATTGTCAGCACCACATACTCGTCCTTGTCTTTGGCGCATGCCAGGAAGTAGAGCACAGCCGCAGGTCCGTGCATGGCGAAGAGGCCACCCATGACACCCGAGATCGTGCCCATGGTGATTTGTACTGGCAGCGTGGGCTTCACTTTGACATGCTTGCTGATGGCAAGAAACCAAAGGCTGGCGATGATGAGCATCACGCCGAGGATGCGCTTCAGCAAGTGGTCGTCGGCGACGGAGACAAAATGGATGGAGGCACACGACGAGACGATGAAAGTGATGAGGATCGGCGTGAGCTTATGCCAATCGATCTTCCTCCAATTCTTGAAAGTCACGAGGATGGATCCTGCCATGGCCAGGATGCCCGATAGTGTTGTCGCTTCGCCGTAGGAGGGGAGGAGATAGGGCAGCCACGCCATCGTGAAGACGCCAAATCCGAACCCGCAGACGCGCAGCACGAATGCGCCAGCAAGGCTCAGAAGAAAAATAAGTATCTCGTTCATCGTATGATTTTTGCAATTCGTGTGCAAAAGTACGGCTTTTTGACGAGATAATGAACGTGTAATCAAAAAAATGAGGAGACGAGATAGGTCCGGATTAGTTTCCGACCGTCTTCGTCTCCCCAAACGCCTTAAAGAAGTCCTATTGTTCTTATTAGAAGCGGTAACCAACCGTAAGAAGCAGTTGGCTGCGGTTGTTTTTTACTTCGCTGACTGTTCCGATATTGTCCTCTGCCGTCGATTCCCGATCGACATAGTCCGCAAACGGATGGAAGTCACCCTTCTGTGTACTGTACTGGTACGCTAGGTCGATATTCCAGTTGTCGATGTTGTAGCCCAAACCGCAGGTGAAGCGGTTGGTTGCCTTCCAGTTGGTGTAGTCTCCGCTGCTGGTGTAGTAGATGCCCGGCGAGTGGACGAGGTTGCCGTTGTCGTACACCCCCTTCACGCCCTGATCGTCATAGTGAGCACTCTCGTAGTTGTAACCCACACGGAGCGCGAGGTTGCTGATCGGCTTATACTCAGCACCCAGTTTGAGCAGGCTCACGCCCTTGAGCGTCTGGCTGGTGTGCTCGTTCATGTCGGCATCGTTGTGAGAGTAGGTGATGACGTCATCATAATACCAGTCGATGCGCTGTCCGTCGATGATGCGCGTCTTGGTCGTGGAGTAGTCAGCATACTCATAGGTAGCACCGAGCGCCAGTTGCTTGCCGATGGTGTGTCCGAGTGAAAAACCGAACTTCCACGGCGTGAAGATCTTGTAGTCGTATGACTCCACGTTGCCACCCTCGACGAGCGAACCCGTGATGGAGTTGCTGTAGCTCATGGTGAGATCATACCATGTCGGCGTCTGCGCATAAGCACCGAAGCGGAACGGCGAGGCCTCGATCGGGCGCACGATGATACCCAGTTTGAGGTCGATACCATCACCATCCACCGACCTGATATCACCATAATTGACCGGATAGTTGCGTCCATCACCCACCAAGTTCTCTGTATAAACCCCTCTGTGTCGGTAGTTCACATCCTTGTAGCTCGCCGTCAAACCGAGATAGACAGCATCGCTGAGGTTGGCGCTGAGGTTGAAGTCATAATCACCGATGTAGCCATAGTGCTCACGGTTGATTTGGTAGTCGGCCGCCGGGTAGTTATAGACCTCGCTGCCATCCATTTGGAATCCCTTCACGTTGAGGTGGTCGAAGCCCGAATACGCTCCGTCGTCGCCGTCAAAGGCACCGTTGCGCAACTTCTGATACGTCAGTTTGTTGGCCGAAGCATTGTTCAGTCGGTTGGCCGCCCCCAGCAGGAAGTTGAAGTTCTTGCTCTTGTGGTAGTTGAAGCCCATGTTGACAAACGTCTGCTCTCCAGCTCGCATGGCATAGACGAAGCCCACCTGGTCGAAGCTGGCGTTGGTCTTGTCACCTTTGACATACGCTGGCGCATTGCCCTGCATCACCAGTCCTCCCGATATCGTCACTTGACTGCGGCGGAAGAGGCCGATACCTGCCGGGTTCGACTGCATGGTACTGATGTCTGCGCCCAGCGCCTCCATCGCTCCACCCATACCGACGTAGCGTGCCGTACCGTTGAGGTCGCTTCCTGTCAGCTTCTCGTTCTCGTAAGTCTCCTGCGCAAAGCCGGGAAGCGTTGTCAGCGCTGAGGCTATCAATAGATATTTTGCTTTCATTACTCTGAGTTTTCTTGTCCGAAGATCTGTTGTTGGTCGTTGTTACACCTTCTTGGTCGTTGTTGATCCTTGTTGGTCGTTATTGCTCTTTGTTGCACTTATGTCGCAAGGACCCTTTATCGGCGACCGCCAAAGCTGCCGTGGCTTCCACCACCGCCGCGGCTTCCGCCACCAAACGACCCTCCGCTACGGCTTCCACCTCCGAAGGAACCGCCACCGAAGGAAGACCGGCTACCTCCGAAGGAAGAACCGCGTGGCGAGGCTTGCTGCGGCGTATAGGACCGCGTGCGCGTAGTCTGCTGACTGGGGTTGTAGCGGCGTGATCCGCCGAAGTTGCGCTCCCTCTGTGCGCCGTTGTTCTCGCTGTTCATGCCCGACGGGCGCGTTGCGCTTCCCGGTCGTCTTTGGCTGCCAAACGATCCCTGTTGCGAAGCTCCCATACCGAAGTGGCGGTCAGGCCGTGAGAAGGAGTGGTTGCGCGTGCCCGTGTGGCCTACCCAAACCGTGGAGGGATAGCCCCATCCCCAGCCGTAGCCCCAGTAGCGCGGGTAATGCCAGGCCCAGTAGCTGCCGCCCCAGCCGTAGCGCCAGGGCCAGGACGCATAGTAAGGCCAGCCCCACAGACTGTCATAGTACCACGGCGATCGCCATCCCCAGGCCCAGCTGTTCGCATACCAGGGGTCGTACCAGTAGTTGGAGAAATAGGGGTCATACCAGCCGTAGAAGTTGTCAAAGCGTCCCATGCGGCGACTGTAGGCGAAGTCATCATCATCGTCAAACGCATAGGGGCTGCTGAAAGGATAGATCGTGTCGGTGGAGAGCGTTCCGTCGGCGCCATAGAAGCCGATGATGTCGTTGCCCAGCGAGTCCGTGCCTATCTTTTGGTAATAACTTCCAAGGGTGTGACGGCGGTTATACTCGTCGTCGTTCATATCGAGTCCACCGTAGTAGGGTGCACCGTCGCAGTCCGTCACTGTCGATTTGACCTCGTCCTTATCCACAGCCGGATTGAAGTAGAGGTCGTCCTGTGCCATCATCCCCAGCGGGATGGCAGCGAGGAGTACTGATAGTAATCTTACGCGTTTCATATTTATGTCCCTTTCTTGATGTTCTTGGTGAATCGTATGCTCTGTCGAAAGCCTGCGTCCCTCCTTGCCTTTTCGGATCCTTTCTGGCCGAAAAAGGCCGTTTGGGGGCTTTCTAGTGCAAAAATACCACCTATTTGCGATGCAAATGTACGGATTTTCCCTAATCTATGGTAGGTTTTTCCCTAAATTTTATAATTTTGCACGTATCTTTTAACAGAGACACGACCGATATAAGAAAATAGCAATGAAATATACCGAGATTACCTTTACGATTACGCCTGATAGTGAGACGGCCCGCGACCTCGTTTCTGCTCTTTCCGGCGACTGTGGCGTCGATTCCCTTGAGGAGCGCGACGACCACCTCATCGGCTATGTTGCCACCGACTGTTTCGACCCTGTCGGGCTGCAGTCCGTTCTCGACGACTTCCCCATGCCCGAGGTGAAGGTGACCTTTTCCGCCCAGCAACTGGAGGATCACAACTGGAACGAGGTATGGGAGGCCCACGGTTTCGACCCCATCGACGTGGATGGCCGTTGTATCATCTACGACGCCAAGCGCGGACTCGAAGGCCATGATCCGTCTGCTTCCTCCGATGAGGCTCCCCTCTACGTCGGTATCGAGGCCGTCCAGGCCTTTGGCAGCGGCACCCACGAGACCACCCAAATGATTGTCTCCTCGCTCCTCGACATGCCGCTGAAGGGCAAGCGCGTGCTCGATTGCGGTTGCGGCACAGGCATCCTCGGCATCGTTGCTGCCAAGTTGGGCGCCCGCGAGGTTGTCGGCTACGACATTGACGACTGGAGCGTGCGCAACGCCCAGCACAATGGCGAGATCAATGGTGTGGAGATGGAGATTTTTGAGGGCGACAAGCAGGTTCTGAGCCATGTGAGCGGCCTTTTCGACCTGATCCTCGCCAATATCAACCGCAACGTCCTCCTGGCCGATATGGACAGTTTCGTTGAAGTGCTCGCCCACGACGGCAGCCTTATTCTCAGTGGTTTCTACGAGATGGACATTCCTTTGCTCGAAGAAGCCGCTACTCGTCAAGGCTTGGTAGTGAGTCGGGTGTCTGCTCGCGGCGACTGGCGCTGTCTCTTATTACAACGACCTTCCGCTCAGGGATAGTCAGCTGCTTCAGGTCATAGTAGCTCCCGTTGTAGATATTGAGATCGACGTAGGTGCCAATGCCCGGCATTCGCCCTGCGTCGGTATGCTGCCAAAACTTCCACGGCCCGCGATAGCCCATTTTGCTCACGTAGTAGTGGGCTATCCAGTATGGGTAGCCATCGAAGCGCGAGTCGTTGAGATACTTCTGTTTGAAATTATAATACGTATAGATGATAGGCTTCACCTGGTAGTAGTCCTCCACGATGTGAAGCCATGTGAGGATGTTTCGCTGAAACTCCTCCGTGCTGAGATCTGCCGGTTTCGTCTCCACGTCGAGCACGGGCGGCAGGTCTCCCGGTTCCAGCTGCACCATCGCCGTGAAGTAGTACGCCTGTCGGCGCGGCGACGACTGGTTGCTCCAGAAGTGGTACGCACCCCGGATGAATCCCGCCTCCTTGGCATTGTCGAAATTCTCCCGAAACCGTGTGTCGATATGACTGTCGCCCTCCGTGGCCTTGACGAAGACAAAGCGTAGCGGATCGTGCGCTACGAGCGCGTTGCGCAGTCTGTGCCAGTTGATGTGGCCCTGGTGGTGACTGATGTCAATGCCGTGGATGGAGTAGCCCTTCGGATAGTCCGGGTCGCCATAGATCGCGCGCCATCTGAATCCCGTAGGAGCGACGAAAGCCGCGTAGAACACCCAACTGTAGGCGATCATCACGAGTACGCCCACAGTCCACCTTGCCCTGCCAGGGAGCTGGCAGAAGGATTGGATCATGCGGTTGAGGAGACGAACGGCTTTCATGACTCTGTTGCGGATGTTCAGGTAACTTGGTTGTTGCTACGGTTGTTGTTGCTACGTTTGTTATTGATTCGTTTGTTGATGATTCGTTTGTTATTGATACGGCTTTTATTGAACCATCAGTTGTCGCGGACGCGTATCCTTGTTTTCCCATCGACCTCATCCCCTCCCGCCTTCCTGCTTGGCAATCGGGCAGGGGAGGGTGATAGTCTTATGGGATCGTATGATTACTACTTACTACTATTTGTTATTACTTACTTCTTATTACTGCTACTATTTATTGCTTCTTGCTATTACTTCTTCTGTTGCTCTCTGTCTTCGTGGTCCAGCCTTAGCGTCAGCGTCGTTTGGTCGCAGACGTCGGACGGTCCCCAGTACTGCACCGGTCCTGGATAGAGGTAGCAAGTCTTGCGCGCCCACTCCTCACGCCTTGCGGCGAAAGCCTGGAACGGACGCCCGTTGAGATTGACGAGCGCCTTGCGGATGACCGGGTTCAGTTTTCCGTTTCTTCGCTCCATGTTCATCATCATCGTCAGAGGCACGCCTCCCGGCACCCAGTCCTCCGACTTCTCCGTGAGATGCTTCACCAGCGCCATGTAGCCCGTCTTGTCGCAGGCGATGAGCATCGCCGCACTTGTTCCGAGCGCATAGCAGTAGTCGGCGTCGAAGTTGGAAGGCGCCGCACAGCGTCCCTCGTATCCGAAGAAATGGTGCTGCGCCGCATACTTGCCTACGAAGAGCCCCTCCTTCTTCCATTCCGCCAGTTTCACTCCCACCATGTCCGAGAGCAGTTTCTCCGTCTCGATGAGCGATACCGGCACATTGCCGTGCGGGTCGCGGTCGAGGGAGAGCTGGAGCGCCACGTCCTTCGGCAGCGTGGCGAAGGTGTCGCGGTTCTTGCCCTTCAGATGGTCGAGGATGTAGGTCCATTGCGCCTCCTCGTCCAGGTCGCGGTACTCGTCGCCGTTGGTTGCCAGCAAGTCGTTGAGATCCTGGATCAGACGGCCGATGGCCGGGATAAACTCGATCAGACCCTCCGGCACCAGCACCACGCCGAAGTTGTTGCCCTGAGCGGCACGATGCGCCACGATGGTGGCGATATATTCCACGATATCGTTGAGCGAAAGGTCCTTCTGCTGGATCTCCTCCGAGATCAGACAGATGTTGGGGTGCGTCTGTAGCGCACACTCCAGTGCGATATGCGAGGCCGATCGGCCCATGAGTTTGATGAAGTGCCAGTATTTGCGCGCCGAGTTGCAGTCGCGCGAAATGTTGCCGATCAGTTCCGAGTACGTCTTGGCCGCGGTGTCAAATCCGAAGGACGTTTCCACCTGGTCGTTCTTCATGTCGCCATCGATCGTCTTCGGGCACCCGATCACCTGCACGCCATATTTCTTTGCCGCGTAGTATTCCGCCAGCACGCAGGCGTTGGTGTTGGAGTCGTCGCCACCGATGATGACGAGCGCCTGGATGTCGAGTTTGCGTATGATTTCCATACCCTTCTCAAACTGATCCACCTCTTCCAGTTTGGTGCGTCCCGATCCGATCATGTCGAATCCACCCGTGTTGCGGAATTGCTCGACAAACTCCGCCGTGATCTCCTTGTAGTTGTGATCCACCAGTCCGCTCGGTCCCATGAGGAAACCGTAGAGACGGTTGTCGGGATCCAGTTGTTTCAGTCGGTCGAAGAGACCGCTGATGACGTTGTGTCCGCCCGGCGCTTGTCCGCCCGAGAGGATGACACCCACGTTGACCCGTTTTCTCAGCATGTTCTCGCCCGGCTCAAAACTGATGAGCGGCAGGCCGTATGTGTTGGGAAACAATTTCTTGATCTCATCCTGATTGTCCACGCTGTGAGTGGGCTTACCTTCTTTTACCTTGACGGCGCCACGGAGAGCCAGTGGTAGTTTGGGTAGGTAGGCGGCTCTCTCTTTCTGTAATGCGCTTATTTCCATAGAATGTATCTATTTGTGTTGACTTATCCTGCTTCTTGCAGTGAAGCTATATTATTTTGCAAAGTTATGGAATTTTCGTCAGAAAAAGGCAAAAACCCCATTAAAAAAGAATTTCAAGAAGTTTTTTCCCCGATTCGTTTGCCGTTCCCCATTTTTTTCCTATCTTTGAACCATCAAAAGCAATTATTATCGTCTAATCGTATAAAAGAATTGAATCATGGCAAAAAGAAGAGAACTCAAACGCTCGATCAACTACATTTGTAGTGACCTGTTCGCAGAGTGCATGGCAGCATCATTATATAATGGTACGCCCAATCCCGAGGACGTGAAAAACCTCCTCACCTCCATCCTCACCATGCACAGCAGCTATATCTGCCGCGTCTCCCATGTCGAGCCCGGCATGAAGGCGAGCGTTTACTTCCAGGATCTCAAGACCCATTTCAACAAGGACGTCAACGACGTGATCGACCAGATCAACGGTCTTCACTAATATATATTATTAAGGTAAAACACTCGGGAGGGCGACCCGGTCCCGATCTGTGGCGGCTGGGTCCTCTCCGCTATTGTGAGGATGTGTCGAGGCCCTGGCTTTGACACAGCCTCCTGTGGCGTATAGCCACGGCTGATCGGCTGGGAAACCGATTCCGCGCCGCCGAGTGTGTGGTCCGCCGCCGAGTGTTCTTGTCTCACCCAAATTTTGGCAAAATGCTACGAAATCTTTGTCAGTTTTTGCTTTATCGCCTGATGGGGTGGAGAAAAGAGGTCACGACCGATCTCCCCACGAAAGGCATCATCTGTCTCGCCCCCCATACCAGCAACTGGGACTTCATCATCGGCTTGCTCTATTCGCGCGCCGAAGGCATCTGGAGCAACTTCCTCATGAAGCGTGAGTGGTTCTTCTGGCCCCTGGGTCCCCTCTTCCGCCATCTCGGCGGCATTCCCGTTTGGCGCGACCGCCGTTCCTCGCTCACCGACCGCCTTGCCGAGTCCGCCCGCCAGGCCGACCGGTTTATGATCTGCGTCACCCCCGAGGGCACCCGTTCGCTCAATCCCGACTGGAAGAAAGGTTTTTACTTTATCGCCCAGAAAGCCGACCTCCCCATCATCCTCTACGCCATCGACTACGAGAAGAAACGGATCGTCTCGACCAAGACCCTCCATCCCACGGGCGACGTAGAGAAGGACATGCGCGAGATCAAACTCTATTTCAAGGACTTCAAGGGAAAAATCCCCGAGAAGTTCACCATCGGCGAGGTGTAAGAAATTCACTATCGGCGAGAGGTGACACCACCAGCGAGGTGTAGCCCCTGCGAGGGAAAAAGAGTTGTAGAAAGAAGTATAATAAAAGAGGTGTAAAAAAGACTCATCATGTGCAGAAAACTGTTGGCAACGCTGCTTGCCGCCACTTTGTTCACCCCCTGTTTGGCCCAGTCCACGACCTGGGGGAAAGTTCAATACAAGGGTCGCCCTTGGGTTGAGAACGTCTCGCGTCCCAACACCATCAGCCACGGCCTCCAGGGTCGCCACCTCTCCCTCTGGGCCAGCCATGGCCGCTACTACGACATCGGCAAGGGCGAGTGGCGCTGGCAGCGTCCCTTCCTTTTCTGCACCACCGAGGACCTATACACCCAGACCCTCGTCGTCCCCTATCTCATCCCGATGCTGGAAAAAGCCGGCGCCAACGTTTTTACGCCCCGCGAGCGCGACTGGCAGCGCAACGAGGTGATTGTCGATAACGACCAGCGCTCCAGCGGCTATCTCGAGATCGCCACCAAGGAGTCGTGGAAACTCACGGGCAAGCCCGGTTTCGCCCTCCACGGCGGCTCCTATGCCGACCTGGAGAATCCCTTCCAGGCCGGATCCGCCCGCCAGGTGAAGACCCGCAAGCGCCGCAAGCGCCTCTCCGAAGCCTCCTATCAGCCCTATTTCCCCGAGGCAGGACGCTACGCCGTCTATGTGAGCTATCAGACCCTGCCCAAGAGCGTCGATGACGCCGAATATACCGTCTATCACAAAGGCCAGGCCACGACCTTCCATGTCAACCAGCAGATGGGCGGCGGCACCTGGGTCTATCTCGGCACCTTCGACTTCGACCGCGGCAGCAATGCCTACAACCGCGTCGTCCTCTCCAACTACAGTCGCAGCAAGGGCGTGGTGACGACCGACGCCGTCCGCTTCGGAGGCGGCATGGGCAATATCACGCGAGGCGGCACGACCAGCGGCCTGCCTCGATCCCTGGAGGCTGCCCGCTACTACGCCCAGTGGGCCGGCGCTCCCAGCAGCGTCGTGAGCCGCTTCAATCAGACCAACGACTACAACGACGACCTCAACGCCCGGTCCGGCATGATCAACTGGCTGGCGGGCGGATCCCCCTACGTCCCCAAGGAAGTGGGCAAGGGCGTACCCATCGAACTCCAGTTGGCCGTCCATAGCGACGCTGGCTACAAGCAGGACGGATCCTTCGTCGGCACCTTGGGCATCTGCACCACCGTGGCCGACGGTCAGACCACCTACGCCTCGGGCCTTCCCCGCGAAGCCTCCCGCAGTTTTGCCGCCCAGCTCGTCGAGAACGCGCGCCGCGACCTTGAGTCCCGTTTCGGCATCCGTTGGTCCACCCGTTCCGTCTGGGACAAGAACTACAACGAGACGCGCCGTCCCGAAGTGCCCTCCGCCATCGTCGAGACCCTTTCCCATCAGAACTTCTCCGACATGCGCTATGGCCTCGACCCCAACTTCCGCTTCACGATGGCCCGGTCCTTCTACAAGACGATCCTGCGCTACACCGCGCGGATGCACAACACCTCCTACGTCGTCTCGCCCCTGGCGCCCGCCCTCTTCCGCGTCACCATGACCCGCGGCGGCAAGGCCCGCCTCGCCTGGGCCCCCACCGACGACAAGAGCGAAGCCACGGCGCGCCCCACCTCCTACAACGTCTATACCGCCATCGGATCCGGCGGCTTCGACAATGGCGTCAACGTCCGCGGCACGAGCCACGAGGTGGAGATGGAGCCCGGCGTGACCTACCACTTCCGCGTGACGGCCTGCAACGACGGCGGCGAGAGTTTCCCCACCGAGGTCCTCTCCGCCTACTTCGCTCCCCGCGCCAAGCACACCGTGCTGGTGGTCAACGGATTCCGCCGTCTCTCTTCCCCCGCCGTCGTCCAGAACGACTCCCTCCAGGGCTTCGACCTCGAGTCCGACCCCGGCGTCACCTACGGCCTGATGGCAGGGTGGGCCGGTCGTCAGATCTGCTTCGACCGTAGCCAGGGCGGCAAGGACGGTCCCGGCGCCTTGGGCTATTCGGGCAGCGAACTCCAGGGCCGCTTCGTCGCCGGCAACGATTTCTGCTACGTGCGCACCCACGCCGACGCCATCGCCCAGGCGAAAGACTACCACGTCGTCAGTTGTTCCGTGGGCGCTGTCGAGCAAGGCCTCGTCCGCCTCTCCGACTACGACTGCGTCGATCTCCTCCTCGGACTGGAGAAGGACGACGGCCATAGCCTCCTCTACTACAAGGCCCTCTCGGCCCAGTTGCGCAGCCGCCTCGCGGCCTATCTCTCCTCCGGCCACGGGTCGCTCCTCGCCAGCGGCGCCTATATCGCCTCCGACGCCCGCACCCAGGAGGAGCAGCAGTGGATCTCCACCTATCTCAAGACGGCCTACGATGGCACCAACCTCCGTCAGGACGAGGAGCAGATGACGGGCCTTGGCAGACAGTTTGCCATCTACCGCCAGCTCAACGACCGCCACTACGCCGCCTGGCACCCCGACGTCTTCCGTCCCACGGGCGCGGCCTTCGGCGCCATGCAGTACGCCAGTGGCCAGCTCGCTGCCGTCGCCTACAAAGGGTCCGACTTCCGCACCTTCACCATGGCCTTCCCCTTCGAGTGTATCAAGGACGCCCAGAAGCGCCAGGCCCTGATGCGTGGCATCCTCCACTTCCTCGTCTCAGACAAGAAAACATCCAAAAAATAAACGATTATGACATACAAGATTCAAGCCAACGCCTCCGGCACCCGCAGCATCGAGGTGACGGACGCCCATCTGGCCACGCTCCGCCAGTATCATCTGCTCCACCATCTGGTCGATTCCAATGGCATCGTCGATGAGAGCGTGGTCAACAAACTCAAGCTCAACGTCCGGTCGCTGCTGGAGTCGGAGCACGGCCAGGACAAGGCCCTGCTCGACCTCTGCCTCGACGTGGTCTATCATCAGAACATGAAGGCCATCGCCCTCACCCACCTCCTCCAGCTCTACAAGGACCATCCCCAGCCGGCCGAAGAGACCGAGGAGAGCGAGGAGGCCGGCGCCTGACGCCTACGCGCAGGGCGCGCCCCGCTTCCCCTGGCGTCGTTTCCGCGACCGGAGACGACGCCCCGATCTATTCTTATCGCCAACCCATCATCATGTCAGCAAAGCAAAACTACGACGACACCCCCCAGTTTCAGCTCACCGACTTCCTTCCCACGACGAAGAAAGAGTGTGAGTTGCGCGGCTGGGACCAACTCGACGTCATCCTCTTTTCGGGCGACGCCTATATCGATCATCCATCCTTTGGCGTGGCCGTCATTGGCCGCACGCTGGAGGCCGCGGGCTACCGCGTGGCCATCGTCACGCAGCCCGACTGGCACGGCGACTACCGCGACTTCAAGAAGTTGGGTCGTCCGCGCCTCTTCTTCGGCATCTCGCCGGGCGCAATGGACTCCATGGTCAACAAATACACCGCCAACCGCCGTCTCCGTTCCCGCGACGAGTATTCGCCCGACGGCCGCCACGACAAGCGCCCGGAGTATCCCACGATCGTCTATACGCGCATCCTGAAGGAGATCTACCCCGACGTGCCCGTGGTGCTGGGAGGCATCGAGGCGAGCATGCGCCGCCTCACCCACTACGACTATTGGAAGGACCGCCTGATGAAGTGCATCCTCTGCGATAGCGGAGCCGACCTGCTCATCTATGGCATGGGCGAGAAGTCGATTGTCGCCATTGCGCGCGAACTGGAGGAGGGCTGTCAGATCCGCGACGTGCGCGACGTGCCGCAGACCGTCTTCCTCTCCCGCCGCGAGGACATTCCCGGAGGCATCCGCGAGGACGACATTGTCCTCCACACCCACGAGGAGTGTCTGCGCAACAAGAAGTTTCAGGCCGAGAACTTCCGCCATATCGAGGAGGAGTCCAACAAGCGCCATGCCAGTCGCATCCTCCAGGGCGTCGATGGACGCTTCGCCGTGGTCAATCCGCCCTATCCGCCGATGACGACCGAGGAGCTCGACGCCTCCTTCGACCTGCCCTATACGCGCTATCCCCATCCGAAGTACAAGGGCAAGACCATCCCCGCCTTCGAGATGATCAAGTTTAGCGTCAACATCCACCGTGGCTGCTTCGGCGGCTGCGCCTTCTGCACCATCTCCGCCCACCAGGGCAAGTTTATCTCCTGCCGCTCCAAGGAGAACATCCTGCGCGAGGTGCGCAAGGTCATCCAGATGCCCGGGTTCAAGGGCTACCTCAGCGACCTCGGAGGTCCGTCGGCCAATATGTACGGCATGCACGGGCGCAACCTCAAGGCCTGCGAGCATTGCAAGCGCCCCTCCTGCATCCATCCCCAGATCTGTCCCAACCTCAACACCAGCCACCAGAAGTTGCTCGACATCTACCATGCCGTCGATGCGCTCCCCGGCATCAAGAAGAGTTTTATCGGATCGGGTGTGCGCTACGACCTGCTGCTCCACCGCGGCAAGGACGAGGAGGCCAACCGATCGACGGAGGAATACACGCGCGAGCTCATCACGCGCCATGTCAGCGGACGCCTGAAGGTGGCTCCTGAGCACACCTGCCCCCACGTCCTCTACCTGATGCGCAAGCCCTCCTTCGACCTCTTCTACCGCTTCAAGGCCATCTTCGACCGCATCAACCGCGAGGAGGGACTCAACCAGCAGATCATCCCTTATTTCATCTCCTCCCACCCAGGCTGCCACGCCGAGGACATGGCCGAGCTTGCTGCCATCACCAAGGACCTCGACTTCCACCTGGAGCAGGTGCAGGACTTCACGCCCACGCCGATGACGGTCTCCACCGAGGCCTGGTACACGGGCTACGATCCCTACACCCTGGAGCCCGTCTTCTCTGCCAAGACGCCCTCCGAGAAGCTCGCCCAGCGCATGTTCTTCTTCTGGTACCAGCGCGACCAGCGACCCGCCATCGAGCGCGAACTGCGCCGCCTGGGACGGACGGATATCCTGGATCGCCTCTACGGCGGCGCCCCGAAGCAGGGACCGCAGCGAGGGGATCGGGAACCGCGCGGAGGCCACAACCGACGTGGCGCGCAGGCTCGCGAGGAACAGTCTCGTCGGGGAGGACAACCGCGTGAGGACTACAACCGCCGAGGCGACCGTCGTTCTGCTTCTTATGGTGAGAAGTCTGCTCCTTACAAAGAGAAACCTGCTTCTTACAGAGAGAAGTCGGCTCGTGGCGAGAAGTCGGCTTCCTATCGTGAGAAGTCCAACTCCTATGGAGAGAAGACCTATCGCGACCAGCGACCCGGCAGTTCCCGTCGAAGCGATCAGCGTCGTGAGGACTACGACCGTCGAGGCGACCGCGACAACTACCGTCCGAAGTCCAAAAACCGCCGCCGCTGACCTCTTTTTTTCTTCCGGCTGCTGCCCCCATAACAAAAATAAAAGCGAGGGCAGCAGCCCATTATCCGTATCCGTATCATCCGTATCCGAATCACCATCACCGAACCATGCTTGTCCGAACCATCCGTATCCGAAACATGCGTATATTCACATTTCTGCTGACCCTCCTCATGGCTTCCGCCCTCCAGGCGCAGCCCCTCCTCGACGAGGCCTCCTCCACGCTCCAGCCCGCCCTCCAGCAGTTGGGACGGCGGTTGCTTCGCCATAAGACCGGATCCATCGTGGCCATCCAGCCCGCCACGGGCCGCGTCCTCTGCCTTGTCACCCATTCCCCCGAGGGCGAGAAACCCGCCTTGGCCCTGGCCACGCCCTATCCGCCAGGCTCCACGATGAAGACCGCCGAGGCGCTGATGCTCTACTCCGAGGGCATCATCGACGACGAGACCACCGTGGCCTGCCATGGAGCCCTGCGCACGGGCAACATCCGCGTCCACTGCCATTCCCACGCCTCGCCGCTGCGCCTCACCAACGCCCTGGCCTATTCCTGCAATACGTGGTTTCTGAGCACGTTTCTTCGCATGATGGGCGACCGCGACCGCTACGAGACCAAGGACTCCGCCATCACCGTCTGGAACCGCTATATGCGCAGTATGGGCCTCGGCGGACCCACGGGCATTGATATGGAGGGCGAGAAGGGTGGTCTGCTGGCCAATGCCCACTACCTCAACCGCCGCTACGACGGGCGCTGGAACGCCCAGACCGTCATGTGGATCGCGATGGGGCAGGGCGACGTCACCGCCACGCCCCTCCAGCTCTGCGTCCTGGCCTCCTCCATCGCCAACCGTGGCTGGTGGTACCGTCCCCATCTCCACGACTACGCCCCCGACCATCCGCTCTCCGCGCGCTACGCCACGCCCCATTTCACCAAGGCCACTCCTGCCGCCTATGCCGCCGTCGTCCGGGGCATGCGCCAGGCCGTCCTCCACGGCACGCTGACGGGCGTGAAGACCTCCGCCTACACCCTCTGTGGCAAGACCGGTACGGCCGAGACCGCGGGCCGCGACCACTCCGCCTTCATCGGTTTCGCCCCCATGGACGATCCCGCCATCGCCGTCTGCGTCTATATCGAGCATGGCGGTTTTGGTGCCGACGCGGCAGCGCCCATCGCCTCCCTCCTCATCGAGCAGCACCTCACGGGCCATCTTTCCCCCGCCTCCCAGCGCAAGGCCAGCCTCCTGGAGGCCAAGTCCTATTGATCGAAACTTAAAAATTGATAATTGCATAATTACCCGCTATTTTTTCGTTAATTCTCTCGTTGAGGCCCGCCTATATCGTAGAGTAGCTTGTTTTTATACGTCCGTTAACGCTTTGGGATAAAAAAGATTAAAACCGCTTGCGTTTCTTTTTTATTATGTAACTTTGCACCCGTACAAACGAAACGTCTCGGCTTTCATGGAGATAGAGCGATATCCAATGTGAGGTAAAGAAGGCCGAGACTTATAGAAAAGTACATTGAGAGCAAATCCTGTGTTCCATGAATCAGGAAATCATTTCAAGTTGTATCTATATTTTTAAAATTAAAAACTTATGAAGAAAATGTTATTGTCTGCGGCCTTCCTGGCCGCCATGACTTCCGTGTCCGCACAGAAGTTGACGTATGTACCTTATGCCGACAACGGCTACCTGATGGGCACCTACATCTCCAGCGACGGTCGCTACATCGCTGGTGGCGACGCAGGTGGCCAGGGCTTCATCTACGACACCCAGAAGGGCGAGATCAAGTACTTCGTTTCTCCCGAGAACGGCGACGAGACGCAGGACGCGAGCACAGAGGTGCGCGCCGTCAACCCTGATGGTACGGGCGTGGGCTATGTCGGCGACAAACTCTGCAAGTTTGACTTCAACACGGGCGAATACACCGACCTCGGCGTCAACGAGCCCGCTCTGGCCAACACCATGAGCACCGACGGTTCCGTCATCGGCGGTTTCGCCTGGGACGAGAACACCTACATGCAGCACCCGATCTACCTGAAGGACGGCGTGAAGTATGACCTCCCGATGCCCACCAGCACGTGGCTCGGCTATGAGGCCAACGGTTTCGGCCTCACGGGCGCCAATGCCGACGGTTCGATGTTCCTTGGTTATGTCCAGGACGACTTCGCTGCCTATCCCATCTGCCTCTGGGTGCTCAACCAGGACGGCAAGACCTACTCCGTCATCCCCGTCAGCAAGCGCTTCTACGACTCCAGCATCGAGCTCAACGGCCCGCAGCCGATGGACTACTTCAACGGTGCCTTCATGAGCGCCAACGGTCGCTGGGTGGCCCTCAGCGTCCACAACAAGGACAACGCCGAGCAGTCTTACACGCTCGCCCGCTACGACGTCCTCAACGACGCCCTGGAGTACATCTCCTGCCCCGAGGCTACACAGACGCTGGCCTACTACGCCACCGCCATCTCCGACGACGGTACGGTGATCGGCTACATCAACGACGAGATGAGCAACGCCCGCACGGGTGTGATCTGCCTCGCTGGCGACAGTGTGGCCCATCGTCTCTCCGAGGCCTTCCCAGGAGTCCCCGAACTGGCCCAGCTCGATGTCAATGAGCTCAACACGCCGTGCTGCATCACGCCCGACGGCCGCTACATCTCTGGTTTCGGCTATGTCGATCTCGACGATGAGAACCTCTGCTTCGGCACCTATTGGATCGACACCAAGACGACCGACGCCGTCGATAAGGTCTCTGAGGCTGCTCCCGCCACGAAGGTGGTCCGCTCCTATGGCGTCGATGGCAAGGCCAAGCGCCTGGCTGCCCCCAAGGGCCTGCGCCTCGACAAGCTCGCCAATGGCAAGGTCAAGAAGGTGGTGGTGAAGTAATCATTCCCCCTGCTGATCATTTATAAAACTGACAACGCCGTGCCACCCGCTGTGTGACACGGCGTTTTGCTCAGTCCGCTCCTCGCGACCGCCCCTGGCGAGACGCGCCCCACAACGTATAACGCACCAGCAAACATCATCATTATGAATCAGATCATCATGCTGGGCACGGGCAACGCCACCGTGACCCAATGCTACAACACGTGCTTCCTCCTGGAGACCTCCACCACGCGCCTCCTCGTCGATGCTGGCGGAGGCAACGGCGTGCTGAGGCAGCTCCAGCGCGCTGGCGTGGCCATCCGCGACCTCCACCACCTCTTCGTCACCCATGCCCACACCGACCATGTGCTGGGCGTGATCTGGGTGATCCGCATGGTGGCCCAGTGCAAGGACTACGAGGGCCACCTCCACGTCTATGGCCACGACAAGGTGCAGCTGGTCCTGCGCACCATCATCGACATGATCCTCGCCAAGAAGCAGCTCGCCCAGGTCGCCCAGCGCGTCGTCTTCCATCAGTTGGAGGACGGCGACCGATTCCCCGTGGGCGACATGGCGATCCAGTGTTTCGACATCCACTCCACGAAGGAGAAGCAGTACGGTTTTCGTGCCGAACTGCCCCGAAGCGTGCCTCCAGCCTCCGCCTCCGACGGCGCCGCGGCGTCTCCCTTGTCCGCCTCGTCGTCTCCCCTGGTGGTGGCCTGCCTGGGCGACGAACCCTACAATCCCGCCAACCGCCCCCTCGTCGAGCAGGCCGACTGGCTGATGGCCGAGGCCTTCTGCCTCTATGCCGACCGCGAGACCTTCAAGCCCTACGAGAAGAGTCATAGCACGGCCCTCGACGCTGGTCGCCTGGCCTCCGAACTGGGCGTGCGCCACCTCATCCTCTACCATACCGAGGAGAAGACGCTGACCACACGCAAGGTGGCCTATACCCGGGAGGCAGCCCAGCAGTATGACGGCCCAGTCCTCGTGCCCGACGACTTGGAGGTGATTCCCCTCGACTGATCGCCTCGCTCTTACGAAACGCATTTTTCGCCCGCTGAACGCCTTTTTTCGACTTAAAATGCCCTTTTCTGCAAGATGGGGTAGGGAATCATGCAAAATTTCCTCCCCTTCTTGTAAATTATCCAATTATAATTTCTTCGTCTCATCTTTTTTTCCTACCTTTGCATCTGAATTACAAATATAGTAAATAGAGACCCAGTATGACAACAGAATCAGTTTATGATAGATTGAAGAGCCATGGCATCAATCCTTCCAAGCAGCGGATGGCCATCATGGAGTATCTTTTGAACCATCCCACCCATCCGACGGTGGAGGAGGTGTATAAGGCGCTGGTCCCCTTCATCAAGACGCTCTCGCGAACGACCGTCTATAACACGCTGCGCCTCTTCTCCGAGCACAATGCGGCCCAGATGATCACGATCGACGAGCACCGCGTCTGCTACGACGGCAACTTGGAACCCCATGTCCATTTCTTCTGCAAGAAGTGTGAGAAGGTCTATGATTTCATGGAGGAGCAGGTGCCCGCCCTCCGCTACGAGGGTGTGCCCGAGGGCTTCCAGGTCCACGAGACGCAGATCTACTATCGCGGCCTCTGCAAGCATTGTGCCGAGAAGCTCCACTAACCCATTATTTCGTAGTCCCGGTCCCGAAAGAGGGCCCAAACATAGAGAGACCATAGAGACCCCGTGGCGGCGCTTGTCCACCACGGGTCCCTATGGTCTCTGTTTGTTTCCTATCGCTTCACGAGGTGGCCGATCACCTGCTGGCGGTTGCGTCCCGCGCGATAGCCGACGTGTATCCAGCAGGCCTTGCCCGCGGACGCGGTCTCCCAGATGAGCTGGTCAAACGGGAGGTTGTCCATCATCCAGGCGAACCATTCGCGCCCCGTCTTGGCGTCAGGGACAAAAATGTCGGCGGCGCAGCCGCGCGTGTGGTCCGAGGTCTTCACGCCCCCGACGGCGGCGTTGAGCCTTGGCGAGCGGTAGCCGCTGTTGATGTGGACGGCGTGGCCGAGGTGGGCCCGCAGCGGCTCCAGGACGTGGAGGCAGAGCTGCTGGAGGTTGCTGACCGCCGAGAGCGGCGGCGTGTTGTCTATGCGCCGCGTGGAGGCGACGAGGGAGGTGGTAAACTCCGTGAGGTTGAAGTGTTCTGATAAGATAATTGACATATTCTTGATCATTTTTTGTTTGTTTTTTCGATGTTTGTTTTGCCGACAGATTTTGCCGACTGGTTTATGACAGGGGATCCCGAGGTGGGGATGCGCAAACTCTTAATGTAAGTTCGTAAGTTTGTAAGTTCGTAAGTTCGTAAGGTTGTTGGCATGGATTACAACACCTCTTGCCTGTACGATTTCTTATACACCCCTCTGTCGAGTCGCTCGACCATTCCCTGACGTTCCCATCGGCTGAGCATGGTAAATACCCTTCCTTTCGTTACGTCGAATCCCCTCACACTAATGGAAGTGTCATAGGCTTCCTCTGTGGTAAACCTGTCGGCCAACTGCTCGTAGATGGTGTCGTTTTTGGTTCGGCGGGAGCGTGGTTTCCCCGACGGCACGTAGTCGGGCGAATGAAATGCCGACTCGATGCGGTTGCGGAAGAAGAAGATCGTATTGTCGATCATGTAGTCGGCGATCACGTCGAAGGCTTCGAGCATCTGTGGTGTCTGCTGGCGCTGCAGCAGTTTCTGCCACAGGGTGGGGTCGGCCTTCAGTCGATTTTCCGACTCCTGCATTCCATAGTTCTGGATGAGCTGCTCGGCCACGCGGCAGAGCATCAGGCAGGTCGTCATGCGCATGGCCGTGGGGCAGGTGCGGAAGCGCTGGCGCGCCAGCGTCTTGTCGTCGTTTTTGATGCCCTCCAGTCGTATCTGCTCCAGCCATAGGCGTCCCTGCTTCTCCAGCTCGGGCAGCTCCACGTCGCCGTTCATCAAGGGCAGCAGGTGGGCCACTTGCTGGATCTTCCCCTCCTGCTCCGGCGTCAGACGGTAGAGGCTTTCCGAGAGCGGTGTGAAGGTGTTGTCGGGCGTGCGGGCCAGGGCCATTCGGCTCAGAAAACCATCCGTGTAGTTGGTCACGACGCGGTAGAGGGCGTCGGGCGTGCCACACATCACGACGTTCCATAGCAGTTTGTCGATGTGTACGTTGACGGCGTCCGCCGACTTCGCCTCGCGGTCGTAGGGCGTGCCGTCGTAGGCCTGGCGCAGCATCACGGAGAAGTCACACATGGCCGTGCGCCACTTCTGTGCCACGGTGTCGGCCTCGGGCGTAAAAGAAAAAGCGTGCTTGCCCCGCGTGTTGGCCAGTCGGTCGGCGAGGTTGGCCACGGTGTTGTTCAGGGTCAGGCAGCGCACGGGATATTTCGGTTCTTCCGGCTGCTCCTTCTTGTTCTTGGCCGCCCGCTTTTGCGCGCGCCATTCCTCTTCCGCTTCTA
>OQVS01000638.1_pt1 | contig 24227 bp, 19 predicted proteins | sample 1691601 | NCBI WGS metagenome assembly OQVS01 (sample SAMN03418268, study PRJEB22391) | human gut metagenome | biome: human-gut; feature: organic feature; material: feces | host: Homo sapiens | place: Tanzania | collected 2013-01
GCGCCTAAAGCCGACGCTAAGCCTGCCGCCGCGCCTAAAGCCGACGCTAAGCCTGCCGCCGCGCCTAAAGCCGACGCTAAGCCTGTTGCCGCGCCTAAAGCCGACGCTACTAAGCCTGCCGCCGCGCCCAAAGCCGACGCTACTAAGCCTGCCACCGCTACTACAGCAACTCCTGTACCGGCAGCAGAAACAAGCGTCGTTAAAGAAAATGCGGCCATAGTAAAAGATCATTACGCCTACTTCCCCTTAAAAGAGCGCAGCGCGGCGGCCGTAGCTGACAGCTTAGTCAAACTCTACCCCAACGTAGATTTCAAAGTCGACGAAATGTTAAATGTTATCTTCGTACAGGGCAGCGCCGAAGACGTAGCCAAGATCGGCAACGTACTTAAGGTCGTTTCCAACTTCGAAAAGTAATTAAATAAGGAGTTTCCGACATGTCTTCTCAGACGCTCCCCGATCTGAATAAATTAAAAGAAAGCTTGGCTCAAAACCCCACCGATTTAGAATTGCTCAAAAAAATCGGCATAATTCTCTATGAAGAATCGAAAGAGAGCGAAGCGCTTGACTATTGGGAGAAAGCCGCTCAGGTATCTCCTTCCGACGCTCAAGTATTAAATTATTTAGGCGCCATATATTTAGATCTCGGCAACAATGAGAAGGCCCTGGAACAATATCATTTACTGGTTGAGCAAAATCCTCAAGATTATTTGTCTTTAAATAATATGGGTTTAATCTATTCCAAGTTGGGAGATTTTGCTCAAGCTTTAGATAGCTGGAACAAAGCAATTGCCATCAAAGACGATTGCGGCGAAATTTATTACAACATGGGCATACTTTATGCTAGCGTGGGAAAAATAGACGAAGCTAAAAATGCTTACGAAAAAGCCATTGCTTTAGACGACAACAAGTATGCCCATAACAATTTAGGGCTTTTGCTCATGCGTTCGGGTGAATTTGGCGAAGCGGAAAAAGAATTTCGTGCCGCCATTAAACTCGATCAACATGACATTCATTCTTTAAATAATCTAGCTTATCTTTGTGAGCAAGTTGGCAATAATGAAGAAGCTAAGCACTTTTTCCAAGCAGCTTTGCAAATTAAACCGCAAAACTGTTTCGCGCTCAATTCTTTAGGCAAAATATACGCCCAAGAAGGCCAACTTGAAGAGGCTGAAGCCTGTTTTCGTCAAGCTATACAAGCCAATCCACAAGATGCCAAAAGTTATCACAACTTAGGCAGAACTCTGGCCCAGTTGCGCCGCTGGAACGAAGCTATTGAGTTTTACAAACAAGCTTTAAATTTATCTCCCAACGATCCTTATCTTCATGGCAACCTCGGTCGCGCTTTTATGGCCTTAAATGACTTGGAAAGCGCCGAGAAGGAGTTGCGTCAAGCTTATCTTTTGGATCGCCAAAATACCACTGCTTTAAATAATTTGGGGCTTTGTTTGCTGCGTCGTGGCAATTTATCCGACGCTATTTCGGTCTTGCATTTAGTTTTAACTATTAAGCCTGACGACGAATTGGCTCACAACAATTTGGGATTGGCTATGTCTAAACAACACGACGACGCCGGCGCTGCCTTACACTACCGTGAGTTACTCAAGCTCAATCCGCAAAATGCGGCTGCTTGGTTAAGTTTGGGACAATGTTGCGCCCATTTGGGACAGTTGGACAAAGCTGTGGAAGCCTACAGACAAGCGGTCGAATTAAACAGCGAAGATGCTGACACCTACAACAACTTAGGCTTAGCCTACTTGAGCTTGGGCAAATTGACAGAAGCTATAATGGCTTTAGATAAAGCTTTAGATATCCGTCCAGATAGCAAATACACCCATAATAACAAAGGCTTAGTTTATACAGCTTTAGGTCAGCTCAATAATGCTGCAGCCGCTTTCCAAGCTTCACTCAATTTAGATCCGCAAGATGAAGATACCCGCACCAATTTAGGTATCGTCTTAGCTAGACAAGATAAGCTCTCGGAAGCCGTAGAAGCTTGGCAACAAGTTTTAAAATTAAATCCGCACAACCGAGAAGCCAAGATCAACTTAGGGTTGGGCTACTTTGAGACTCAGAATTACCAAGAAGCCGCCGAAGCTTTTCTGGATCTAGCTGAAGATTCTTTAAATGCAGAACAGGCAGTAATATATAGATATTTGCCTTTATGCCAAGCTTATTTGCAACAAAAAAACGACGTCCAAGCTTCTCTAGCTCAAGCTGAAAAGCTTAAAGACGTCGGTCTAATAAAACAAGAAGATTGGCAAAAGCTCAAAGCTAAAGTGGAAGCTTTGCTTAAAGCCTAGCAATTTTTATACCAATACGACCTAGCGCAAGGGGGGAATGCGCTTTCTGCCTCTTTTACCTTGTCGTCCCTTAGGATGGCGCATGCTAAATTTTACATTTCTAGCGATAGGAAAAGGTGACAGTTTGCTTCCCAAACTTGTGTGAGTTTCGTTCTCTTCTTCAGCTTGTTCGCCATTGTCGGTGGGCAAGCTATTTTCTTCTTTTTCTGCCTTTTCGCTATCAGAAACAGCTTCTTTAGCAGCAAGATCTTCAGCAGCAATATCTGGCGCGAGATCGGCATAGGCAGCTACCGGATCTATATCGTCAGCAGAAGTTAAGCTCGAAGAACTAATATCTCCAAAATCAGGTTCAGGATAAATTTCTTCATGTCCCTCAGCTTCGGAGGCGAAATTGACGGCTTTGTCAATATTGGTAATATTGGGATTATAGATAATTTCTGCTGTTGTCCTGGGCATATCTTCAGAAACTTGATAAACGGCTGTCGGAAAACTATCAAGCTGAACTTGTTGAGCTTGTACGTCTTCCTCTACTTCATTTTCCGCAACCGGAGCAACATATTCTTCGCTTTCATCAGCTTGGCTAACTTGATCGCTTTCCGAATGTTCGTCTTGCAAATCAGCTACTTGGCCGCGCAAATCCCAAATGAGCTCTTGATCTTCATTATTCCTATCTTCAAACATCTTGCGCAAAGCTTCAAAATTGAGGCTAATTTCTTCCCAGCGACCACGCCAGTAAGAAGCTTCATCTTTAGCTGAATCGAGCTCTTCACGTGAATGCTTTAAATTTTCTTCTAAATCAGCACAACGCGCTTTTAAAACTTCATTTTCTACCAACAATTTATGTTGTTCAGCCAATAATTTGGTCTCATTGGCAATACTGTCAGCTGCGCTATCAGCAGCTTGGAAATTTGCTAATGGCGCCGAATCGATAATAGTTTCTTTCTTGGCCGGAAGCTCTGTTGTCTGAATTACACTTTCGGCAGATACTAGATCTATATCATTATCGGCAACTTGAACGGCAGGCAGAGCCTCAGTAGAGCGTTTTCTACGTTTAAGCGTCAACTTAGGCAAATCGCTCTTAAAAAGTTCCCAATGTTTGCCACTCGCGTCAATACAAATAGCCCCTCGCAATTCACCACTTCTAATGCGTCTATAAATAGTGGGAATGGATACGCCGCTAAGTTCGGACGCCTCTTGCAAAGTAATTCTTTCAGCTCTGGCCATAAAGTGATCTTTTCCTCACTTAAGTAAAAAATGATCTCATCATAGTATTATTACAACTGAAAGCGGCTTCGGCCTGCCAATATAATGTTTTTTTAGATTTAGTATTGACTAGAAGTGGAGGCCGAAAGCCAATTGGTAAATTCACTAAAAAGACACATCACCAATAGTTACAGCAAAGTCTTCTCCCTTATTTGAACGGAGCAAAAGTTCGCCATGCTCGCCCAAACCTACGGTTTTGCCAATTTTCACTGCTTGAGAAGCAGAGACAGTTGCAATCTTATCTCCAAAACAAACGCTCCCTTGTTCGAAGTCCGAATCTTTAGGAGCTAACCCTATTTTGACAGCTGTATCCAGACCTTTATGCAAACAATGAGCATACCATTGTGCAGCCAAAGAAGCAAAACCGTCGGCGGCTAAATGTTTAACCAAAACAAAAAGCTCTCGGCCTATATCCGCACAAGCTTCTTCGCTCGTCCAATTATCTTGAAAAGCTTCCGACCATACGGCTGCTGGGCGCGGCAAATTGTGCAGCGCACCTTCACTGTCTTGTAAATTTACACCTATGCCAGCCACAACTCCAAAATTTAAGCTGTTGTGCACCAACTCACAGAGAATGCCAGCCAGTTTACCTTGGCCTTTTACTAACACATCGTTGGGCCACTTTAAGCCAACACAGCTGAGCGTTTCTGGGCTTCGTCCCAAATGTGCTAAACGCTTTTCAGCCGCTTTTACCATAGCTAAACCTACAACCAAAGGCAAAGACGAAGCCCATTTGAGGCTGAGCCCCTCTTGTTCATTTAAGCTTATCCAATAGCTGGCTGCCAAACTCTCGCCAGGACGACATTTCCAGGTGCGCTCACCGCGGCCGCGCCCATGAGTTTGCTCTTTGGCCATTAGCACAAATTCATTTTCTAACTTAGCCTTCTGGGCTCTTCTTTTCATTTCTGAATTGGTGGAATCTACACTGGATAAAATCTCGATCTTCACAAAGCAACTCCTTAACCCGTTTCGTTTATCTGGTCGATATGCTTTCCCACTTGTCAAGAATCACCTATTGAGCAGGATTTATACACTTTTGCCTAAAAACCCGCAGAGGAATTTACCGAAAGGAAGTCGGGTGAGTTTGAGCTTTACCCGATTTTGTGAGTTTATGATAGTTCAAGGTCTAATCATAACAGTTATCGGTATGCTCGTGGTATTCTTATTCTTAATCCTTTTGGTTTGCATCACAGGATGGACCAGCGGATTGGTACGTAAGTATGCACCAGAGCCTGCCGCTGCGCCTAAAAAGCCTGCCAAGCCCGTAGTTGCACCTCCTGCCGCTAAAGCTGCGGCCGAAACGGTTTCCGACAACGACAAGATTGCCGCCGTTATCGCTATAGCTCAACGTGAGTTTGGCCTTCCTGTAAGATAGAGCAAAATTCAGCCCTTTTTTTTAGCAACGCCCTCAAGGAGTAGATATGGGTAAAAAAGTTATCGATTTTATGTGTACCGCCTTCCGCGACGGTTTCCAGTCTTGCTACGGAGCTCGAGTCTTAAATAAAGACTTCTTGCCCGCCATGGAAGCTTGCAAAGACGCCGGCATCAAGTGGTTTGAGCACGGCGGCGGTGCTATTTTCCAGTCCAAAGTTTTCTATTGCAATGAAAACCCGTTCACTGCTATGGACGAAATCCGTACCTTAATGGGCCCGGATGTCAATTTGCAAACTTTGGCCCGTGGCGTCAACGTAGTAGGTCTCACCAGCCAGTGCAGCGACTTTATTAAATTGCACGCCCAATTATTCAAAAAACACGGCGTAACCACCGTCCGCAACTTTGATGCTTTAAACGATGTAGAAAACTTAATCTACAGCGGTCGTTGCATTGTCGAAGCCGGCTTGAAGCACCAAGTTACCATTACTATGATGGGATTGCCTCCGGGGCTTACCGGTGCTCACACCCCTGACTTCTACGAAGGCATTCTGCGCAAAATTTTGGCAGCTGGAATTACCTTTGATAGCATTTGCTTTAAAGACGCCAGCGGAACTACTCCTCCCCGCGTCGTGCACGAAACTATCAAGAGAGCTCGCGCTATCTTAGGTTCCGATGCTTATATCGACTTCCACTCTCATTGCACAGCCGACGGTTGCATCACCGGTTATATGGCCGCTATCGAAGCCGGCGCCAACGCTATCGACTTGTCCATTCAGCCTATGTCTGGCGGTACTTCTCAGCCCGACATTTTGACTATGTGGCACAACTTCCGTGGCACCGATTACGTTCTCGACGTCGATATCGACAAAGTGCGTGAAGCCGAACGCATCAGCCAAGAGTGCATGAGCAAATATTTGCTTCCTCCGGAAAGTCAGGCCGTTTTGCCTATCATTCCTTGGAGCCCCGTACCTGGCGGCGCTTTAACTGCCAACACCCAAATGATGCGCGACAACAACGAGCTCCATCTCTTCCCCAAATTGGTCGAAGCTATGAGCGAATGCGTCCGCAGAGGCGGTTTCGGAACTTCCGTAACTCCCGTTTCTCAGTTCTACATTCAGCAAGCTTACAGCAACGTCAAGAACGGCCCTTGGAAAAAGATCACCGACGGCTATGGCCGCATGGTATTGGGCTACTTTGGCAAGACTCCCAACGCTCCCGATCCAGAATTGCAAAAACTGGCTTCCGAGCAACTCGGCTTGCCTATCAATACCCGTCCAGTCTTGGAGATCAACGACGCCGACGAGAGCAAGAAAGTTTCTACTATCAAGCAAAAGTTGGTTGACAACAACTTGCCTCTCACCGAAGAAAATCTCTTCATCGTTTCCGCTTGCGCCGAAAAGGGTATCTTCTTCCTTAAAGGTAAAGGCCACGTCAACGTACGTTACAAAGAAGAGAAGAAAGCTGCCGCTCCTGCTGCAGCTCCCGCCGTGGCTTTGGCTAAAGTGCCCGAGCACCTCAAGATCAACTTACAAGGTAGCGCCTATGACGTCACCGTACAGAACGGCCGCGTCTTAGTAAATGGCAAAGACTACGGATACACCGTCCAAGAGGCCGGTGCTGCCACTGCCGCCGCTCCCGCTCCCGCCGCCGCCCCTGCTGCAGCTCCTGCCGCCGCTCCCGCAGCCGCTCCTGCCGCTTCTGGCTCGGCCAAAGCGATCACTTCTCCTTTGCCTGGCACCGTAATCCGTGTAGTAGCCGGCCCTGGCACTCAAGTCAAAAAAGACGAAACCGTGCTGATTATCGAAGCTATGAAAATGGAAATGGAAATTAAGTCCGACTATGCCGGTACTGTAAAATCCATCGAAGTAGAGCCCGGCGATCTTATTACTGCAGATTCTATCGTAGCCTATGTCGAGTGAGGTAAAGATGCATTCAAAAAGTAATTCCCACGCCAACACCTTGGCTTATATGGGTAAGCTTTTGCAAGTTTTGTTAGCAGTTACCCTACTGCTGGCTTTGCATTCTCCCGTATATGCTCAGAGCTCCGCTCCTCAAACGGCTCAGCCTACCGCTGCTCCTACCGAAACTGAGAGCGTCGACGTTTCTGTATATCCCCAGGACGGCTCTCAGCCCGTTTCTCCTGAAGAAACCGTTCAAGTTGAAGAAACTGTCCAAGATAATACTCCTGCCGAAGCCGCTACAGAAGCTGCTCACCACGATGAAGCTGCTGCCAAAGCTCAGGTAAACGAGACTAAGGACGCCGCTGCAACCTCTGAAGCAGAAGCTGTTACTAAGCAAGAATCAGCTCCTGAAGCTCAACCTGAAGTTGAAACCACTGTAGTTGAAGTAGAAGAGAGCGCTCCAGTCGCCGCTGACGCTGCTGCCGATGCTACCGAAGTAAAATCTGCTTCCGAAAGTGCCAAAATCATTTGGGAATCTACCGGTCTTTCCGCTTTTGCTACAGCTGAAGGCTTCAAGATGCTCATCATGATTTGCGTCAGCTTGTTGCTCATCTATTTGGCTATTGTCAAAGAATTTGAGCCCTTGTTGCTTCTGCCTATCGGTATGGGCGGTTTACTTTCCAATATCCCCAACGCCGGTATCGCCGAGCCCGGTGGTTTCTTACACGTAATTTACACTGCCGGTATTGAAACAGGTCTCTTCCCTCTGCTCATCTTTATGGGCGTAGGTGCTATGACCGACTTTGGCCCTCTAATTGCCAACCCTCGCATGGCCCTTTTGGGTGGTGCTGCTCAGTTTGGTATCTTCTTTGCTCTGATTGGCGCTTTGGTACTTTCCCAATTTATACCTTTCATCCAGTTCGATCTTAAAGATGCCGCCTCTATTGGTATTATTGGAGGCGCCGACGGCCCTACAGCCATCTTCCTTACCAGTAGGCTATCACCAGATTTGCTTGGCTCCATCGCCGTAGCTGCCTACTCATACATGGCTTTGGTGCCCATTATTCAGCCCCCTATCATGAAGGCTCTCACCACCGAATCGGAGCGCAATATCGTTATGCGTCAATTGCGTCCCGTTTCCAAAGCAGAGAAGATCGTCTTCCCCTTGGTAGTGCTCTTACTTTGCGCTCTCTTGTTGCCTTCAGCCGCTCCTCTTATGGGCGCTCTGATGTTTGGTAACTTGGCTCGCGAATGTGGTGTTGTAAACAGATTGTCTGATACTATGCAAAACGCTCTGTGCAACATCGTTACCATCATGTTAGGTACAGCCGTAGGTTCTAAGTTGGCTGCCGATAAGTTCCTCACTCCCGAAACTTTGGGCATCTTGCTTTTGGGCCTTATCGCTTTCTGCGTAGGTACCGCTTCTGGCGTTCTCTTAGGCAAATTGATGAACAAATTCAGCAAAGAGCCTATCAACCCCTTAATCGGTGCTGCCGGTGTTTCCGCCGTACCTATGGCTGCTCGTGTAGTCAACAAAGTCGGTTTAGAAACCAACCCTCGCAACTTCTTGCTCATGCACGCTATGGGCCCCAACGTCTCTGGCGTTATCGGCTCTGCCGTAGCTGCCGGTGTATTGCTGGCTCTATTGGGCGGTAAGTTCTAAATTGGCGTTCAAACTCTCAAAGAGGATTTCCAAATTGAGAGTTTGAGCTTCGAAACATAGTCTATATAGACAAAAAAAATTCTCGCACCGCTAAAAAGCGTGGCGAGAATTTTTTTGTATTTTTATATATAGCAACAAATACTAAAGCAAAGGATCGTAGGTAAAATCGGTATGATCGATTGCTCCTTCACGTCTTCTATAAGCAGTGTTGCGACCTTTACCAACTTTTTCCAAGAAGCCAGATTCGCCACTCAACTTGCCTAATACCGATTCGATAGTAGGTACGCTAATTTCGTAACACAAATCGTGGATAGCGCTCTTGGTAAGCAAGACTTCATCGTTATAGAATAAAGCTTTAATGCATTTGGCTTTGCGATCACGACCGCCTAAAGGAAGCAAGCGGTAGAAGAAGTAGCGGAAAGCCAAAGAGAGATGCTTTAAGCAATACTCGGTAAAGGGCACATAATCGTTGTTGCCTACGTGCCAACCGCTAATGCTTTCACGGAAAGCAGAATTGAAATAGTCGTTGCCACCCAAACGCTCAGAAACTAAATCGTAACTTATATAACGATAAACTGGATAGCCATTTTTGGCCAAAAGGATCATTAAGAGCAATTGGGCTACCAACAAGTTGCCAAAAGAGCTGTTAAAGGGACTGACACACAAAAAGTCGACAATAAAGCGCGGAATAAGCACCAAAGGATCATAATACTCGGCAACCTCTAAAAAGCTCTTGCAAGCATCAGATAAAGCCAATCTGACATCGCGAGCCGAGATAGCTTGCATAATGATCGTGCCGCCTTTAAACTCATTGCCATTTATGGCAAAAAGAGGAAAACCGCTGCTCTGGACTTGCAAATAACGAGCTCCGTTATCATGTTCCATAGAGGCCCCGTAAGCAAAACTTTGCTCGCGATAAGTAGGCCAAATTTCCCCATTGTCGCTCTGACGCGGATTGATCGAACGGTACAAATCAACAATCGAATCGACTGACAATTCGAACTTTTCAGCTTCACGCAAACGCAAAAATGCTTTAGCGTATAATCTGATCTGGAGTTTTCTCTCCTCTTCTGGAGTGAGCTCAACATCTTTGGGAACCGGATTGTATTTTTCGGCAAAATCCGGAGAATTTAACTCTTCTTCGAGTTCTTGCCTTTCGGCATCACTTAATTCATCTACGCCCAAAGCACGCTGGCAGAAAAACTCAACATTTTTAATAATGGTGCTGACAGGCAAGTCGGCAAGAACTGCAGGAGCAATGTCCGCCACAACGTCTTGCTTTCCCTTAGATTCGTGGACGTCATTAACAAGACGGAAAAGGTTCGTAGAAATGTTGCAGACCTCTTTACCCAAGGGTCTGGAATAACTGAAAGAACGCATTGCTAGCCTCTGTCTCCTACTCTAAAAGGCTGTATAGCTTTTTCTCTGCTGCTGAGATTTCTTTCATAGGCAGCTTTCGCGTTATTATATCACATTTAACGAGTTATTTTTACTTTATCAGCCTATTTTAGGCATTTATTTTTACATTAGTAATGCAACTTAATAAAAAAACAAAAAGCGCAGAGCCTTCACAGCCCTGCGCTCTAAGCACTTACTATTTTATTATGCAGAAATAACTCGCCAAACAAATGTCATATGCAAGTTACCTATAAACTAATACCTATTTCTACGCACCAAATCCAAAGCGGCTCTGAGATCGTTTTCAGAGATGCCCTCAGGATTCATTTGCACTTGATCAGTAACTTCACCTAAGCCTACAGCTTGAAGCTCGGCAGCTTTTACGCCTCCGCTTTCTGCTCTAGTTCCATCATAATTGAAAAGACGATCGTCTAAAATGCCCGCACCCGCATCGTAGGAGTGAGACATTTCATGGAACATACCGACAACAGGCGGACGCTCTCCCCAATCGCTGCCGCCAATTCTGATTCTGGAGCGATTGTAAGCCACAGTAGAATCAGAGCCTCTGTTGGCGCTGCCGTCGTCTTTCAAAACGGCAGTATTGCCATTGTAATAACAAACGTTGCCTCCATCGGTGCTCTTAATGGTTACTTTGCGACCGTTGTCACTTAAGCCCTTGTACATAGCTTGGCCAGGCTCTATAGAAGCCAAAGTGTCTAAATCGGATTGCACTCTAGCGGTAAAGCCCTCATCGCCTTCAATTTTTATCTTTCTGGGTATTTTGGCTGACTCCAAATAACTGACGGTGCTGTCTTCGTTGGCATTAACAGTATCTTGCTTATCGGCTGTAACTTTATTGGCGCCTACTCCGGCATTGATGGTATCTTCTCCGGCTCCTCCAGCAATAACATCATTGCCTGTACCGCCACTAATAGTATCTTGGCCTACACCACCGAACAATTTGTCGTTGCCAGCGCCACCATTGATTTTATCGTTGCCTCGACCACCATCAATATAGTCGTCGCCGACGCCACCGTTAATTTTATCGTCGCCATCTAAACCGTAAATAACATCGTTACCGGCGCCACCTTTGATTGTATCTTGGCCCAAACCACCTTCTAAATAGTCGTTGCCATTGCCGCCGTCAATAACATTACCTTTGACAGCGTGTTCTTGCTCATCATTGCCAGTAATTTTGTCCCAGAAACGCTGGAACACATTGCGCTTATCCTCACGCACCGATTCGCCATCTTTATAGTCCAATTGATTGGCAATAACGGTATCGTCTCCATCTTTGGTGCTAATGTTGTTGGCGCCATAATTATCATAAACAATATCGTTACCTTGGCCAGTTACAATAGTATCGTCGCCTTTACCGCCAACGATATGCAAAGCGGCCCTAACATCGTCATCGGCCATAATATTGTCGTTACCAGCACCACCATCAATAATTAAACGGCGAGCTTCTTCGGCGGTAAATTCCTGCTCTTGGCCATCGACAGTAACAACTAAACCGCCGCCAGAGCGCTTGGAAATATTAATTTGATTATCTTTATCAGAAGCTTTAAGAACGGTGTAATCACTTAAATCTACATCGCTGCGATCACTGCTTCCAGCCAATGCATAAGCCATTTCTTGCACATCGGAACCTTTTTCGTAAACGGAAGCATCGGTTACAGTAAAAGGCTTTTGCGAGCTCTTAAAGCCGATATTGTTTACTAAAGTGGCTTCGGAAGAAAGCTTTACGCCCTCTTTGGCGCCTTCTTCAGCTTTGTTAGCAGAGGGAAGAGCATGCTTTCTTAAAGCATCAAAAGTAAGAGAAGTTTTGCTCTTTATGGAGTCGGTACTTTGCTGCTGCGTAGAAGCAGAAGCTTTGTAAGCACTTCTATTTACCGAATTTATACTCATATATCTTTAACCTCGCTATAAATTGCCAAAGCCGACCTAATATCCCGATGTATTGTCCAAGCTTATGCACAAATACCTCTCTATTTTCACGACTTTGCGCCTTTTTGGCAAGCTTCTTAATCTAGTGTTAAGAAAAATTTTACAAAAAAAAGCGGCTCGCTTTCTAAAAAACAAGCCGCTCCGGATTAGCTAATAAGCAAGAACTAGTATTTATCTCTGCGCTCTAAATTGAGAGCTTTGCGCAAAGCATTTTCAGAAATGCCCTCAGGATTCATTTGCACTTGATCGCTGACGTCACCCAAACCGACAGCTTGCAACTCGGCAGCTTTTACGCCGCCATTTTCGGTATTTTCGGCCGGAGTACCGTCATAATTGAAGTAGCGACCATCCAATACGCCTGCACCAGCGTCGTAAGAGTGGGACATCTCGTGATACATACCCACAATAGGCGGACGTTTGCCCCAATCATCATAACTAATCAGGGTGCGAGCGCGATCGTAAGCTACAGTAGAATCGGAGCCGTAGCTAGCGCTGCCATCTTCTTTCAAAGTGGCGCCATCTTGATAGTAGGAGCAATAATTGCCAGCATCAGTATCTACAATATTGATACTTTTGCCATTGGCCGCTAAAGCATTGAGCATAGTTTGGCCGGTAGATAAAGCCGCCAGAGAGGCTAAATCGGATTGTACTCTTTCGGTAAAGCCGATATTGCTATTGTTGCCTGTTACTGGAGCGGAAGTGCTACCATGAGCAGCGTTAACGGTAATATTTTCGGGAATATCAATAGATTCTACGTGGGAAGTTTTGCTATTTTCGCCAGCTTTTACCTTATCGGCTGAATCGGCGGTAATTTTATTTTTGCCTTCACCAGCTTTGATAGAATCAGAGCCACGGCCGCCAACCAAAACATTGTTTCCGTCACCAGCTCTAATAATATCGTCACCATTGCCGCCAAAAGCTATATTATTTCCGGAACTTAATCTAATGTTGTCGTTGCCCTTGCCGCCGTCGACATAATCGTTTCCTTCTCCAGCTCGGATACTATCATCGCCATTTAAGCCGTAAATAACGTCGTCGCCGCTGCCACCTCGGATATAATCATTGCCCAGGCCGCCTTCGATGTAGTCGTCACCAGCACCGCCGTCAATAATGTTGCCGTCGACAGTTTGCTCTTCGTAGCTAGATTTGCCAGTAATTTTATCCAATAATTTGCGGAAGAAACCTCTAGTGTCGGCAGTAGTTTGACTTTGTTCACCAGGGACATAATCTAATTGATTGGCAATAATAGTATCGTTGCCATCTTTGGTGCTGATATTGTTGGCTCCGTAGTTGTCGTAGACGGTGTCGTTACCTTTAGCAGTAGTAATAGTATCGTTACCTAAACCGCCAACAATTTGTAAATCGGCTTCAACATCTTTGTCAGCAATGATTTTGTCGTTGCCGTCACCACCATCGATAATTAAATTGCGAGCTTCTTCAGCGCTGAACTTCTTTTCTTGGCCGTCGACATTAACGATAATGCCTCCATTTTTGCCTTTGGAAATGTGAATTTCGTTATTGGCCTCGGAAGCTTTAAGGACGCTAATTTCACTTAAATCGGCGTTGGAACGGTCGCGGGATTGGACCATTTTGTAAGCCAGCTCTTTAACATCGGAACCTTCTTCGTAAGAAGAGGCGTCAGTCATAGTGAAAGCTTTGGAACTTTCTTCAAAAGACTCGGTTGCAGATGTTTCTGTCTCGGCTGAAGCTGAAGAAGCCTCCGCCTCCTCGCTCTCTTGAGCGGCCATATCTTCTTCAAGCTCGGCTATGCGTTCTTGGCTGAGAGCTTCAGACTTAAAGCCAACATTGACTGAATTGGCTCGCTGGGAAATTTTTACTTCATCTCGAGAAGAAGATGAAGTTTTCTCAGATTTGGCACTTTGAGACTGAGCGGAAACATTCTGCCTCTGTTTGACCGATTGGGCTTGCTGCTCTCTGATACGCTCGGTATTTTTACTTGAATTGCTACTTACTGAACTTACATTCATGCTTCAAACTCTTCCTATCTAGCTTTTTCGAATTGCTCAGAAGCTGCCGAAACAACCCAGAACTACATTCGCATTCGAAAAGCTAAAAACAAAAACTTGCCCCAATACTCACGACAAATAAGGATTTAAACTAGATACTTAGCCCAAAAACTTAAAATTAAATAAATAAAATTAGGGTTTAACGGTTAAAGCTCCTGATTCGCAATCTATAAATACATCAAAATTGCGCTCCAACAAATTGCCTATCAAATCTCTATTGGTGCGATCATTAGTATTTTTAGCAATAAAACTGCGTCCAAGCTCCATAAAATATTTGCCTAATATCTCTTCATCATCAAGCTTTTTAAGTTCGGCATTTTCCGAAAAAGTACCACCTTTAAGCTTGTTAAAAAGTTCGGAAGGAACTAAAAAGATCTCTTGATCGTGGGCGGCCATATATTCTTTATATGCAGAAGCAGGCTCACCTGGAATACTCAATTGAGCCGCAGCGCCCAACCAGATATTGTTGTCGACAATAACTTTAGCCCGCTCGTGATTCTCTTTATTTTCAATATTGAGAAGCAAGAAGGTTACTTGAGTTGATGCCTGACGATAACGGCGTTGACGAGGATTTTTAGCCACAGTTTGCTTAACCTCCGAATTTTGTTTATCAATTGCTATAGAAGAAGAGTTGACTTGCTTTCCGGAAGCGGAAAAAGAAGCCTCTTCTCCCGCACGAGCGGAAGAATCAGTATTGCAACCACCTAAAAGAACTAAACCGAATAAGAATCCGATTAAAATTTTTTTCAAAATTAGACAGCCTCCCGACAGAAAATAACTGAGATTATAAAATCAGCAGCGCTGCAAAGCGGCCATGTCTTTTTTTCGCCAATTATGGCTCACTATACTTCCTAAAAGGCTGTAAAATGGCAAAAAAAATCCCCCAAAGCGCAACAAAACTTCATCAAGCAGTGCTTGCTTTAGGGGCTCCAACCTAAGAGGCTGCTATCAATAGCCTGATAGCTTCTTTAGGCGTACTTCAAAACGATGCTTTCCAATACGTCCATAACATCTTTGCATTTGTCAGTGACGTTTTCCAAACTGGAATAAATTTCTTTCCATTTAATAATTTCAATGGCGTCCTTCTCGTTTTTGAACAAGTCGGCCACAGCACTCTGATCGACGTTGTCGGCTTCGTGCTCTAAATCTTTGATGCGGCGGCGCAAATCGCTAACGTCGGTTAAAGCGATAAAACGCTCCACGGCTTCGTACATAACCTCGGTAGACTCTTTAATAATTTCAGCCAAGCGGAAAGCTGCAGTAGTAGGCTTCTCTACTTGATAAGTTACCATACAAACGGCAGAAGCCTGGATAAAATCAAGAATATCATCCAAATTGGCGCTTAAAGCGTGAATGTCTTCACGGTCGATAGGAGTAACAAAACTTTTGGCAATATCTCTGGCGATTTCGTGCACTACGTGGTCGCCCTGGCGCTCCAACTCATTGATAGCTTCCAAGTGAGCACCCATCTTGTCGAAGTCTTTCATCAAGTTGAGAAGCATGGCCCCGGCGTCTCTGTCGAAGGAAGCTTGACGCTCGAACTGCTGGAAAAAGCTGTCTTCTTTGGGCAAAAAGTTAAATTTCACTATTTATTCTCCTCTTGTGATTTGGGTCGTACTGTATTAGATCCGGCAAGCGACTCGTCTTTGCTAGAGTCGGTCGCTTCCGACTTACTTTCGGTCTGTTTGTCTTTTGCAGAAGCTGCTTTAGATGCAGGCAAAAGAATTTCTACTCCTGCCCGATTGCGCAGATTCTCCAAAAACGTTTGCAACTTTTCTGTAGCCATTACCTCCATGACCCGCAAACGTAAATGATCATAGTCGGTGGTGCGGCTCTTGATCCAAAACAGATACCAACCACCGCTATTGGAGGCCATGGGAACGCTTAAAGTACCCACTTTTTGGGCAAACAATTCTTTGACACTTAAAGGATCGAACGACTCAGTTAATTCTTGACGGGTAACTCGGCCTAAACTGCCTCCAATATCTCTGGTCTGGAGGTCTAGAGAATGGACTAAAGCCATAGCCGAAAATACATCTTCGCCTTTTATGCGACCAGCCAATTCTTCAGCTTCGGCTTCCGAGCCTAATAAAATTCCCCTCAATTCCATCTCTTCAAAAGTAGCAGCGTGCTCGGAAAAATATTGCTTGCGCTCCGATTCGGGCACATCATGCAAAATAAGTTTATACATGGGCACAGAGCGACGTAAATTTTCTTTAAGTTTGGCTATATCGAGTTGATTAGAAGCTACCAACTCTTGAGCATCTGGTCTCTTTTTATAGTCGGCCACCCATTCGTTTAACTCAGCTTCAGAGACGGTGCATCCGGATTTGGCTATAGCTTTATCTAACAAGCGCTCCGTAATCATATCTTGCAAAGTGTCGCGCCCAAAGCGCTCACGCAATTCAGCATTCAGCTGACTGGAGCGAATAGTCTCTCCGGAAAACTTGGCCACTATCGGATCATCGGTCGGCTTGAAAAGAAAGAACGACTCAACTGCCACTACCGCCGATAGAGCGATTATTGTAAATGTCGAACGATCCATAGAACGGCCTTACGCTTCGCTTAACCTGCGTTTCCTCCTTTTTCTTTCTTCCCGATAGAGGAAAAATATCAGCGAGCCTTCCAAAAGCTCAGCTAAAATTCAGACAACAGCCCATATATTTAGCGGTATTTCCAAATACAAGCAATAGCTTGCAAGCCATCTTTAAAACCGATTTTTTTACCTGAAGATTTGCATCGCGGCGCATAATCGATAGGCACTTCGACTATGCGACATTTTGCTTTAGCCAACTTGGCTGTAATTTCCGGTTCAATGCCGAAACGTTCTTGCTCCAAAGTGAGAGCTTGTAAAATATCGCGTCTGACAGCTTTAAAACATGTTTCCATATCGGTAAGGCGGTAACCGGTAAAACGATTAGACAGCCAAGTTAAGAACCAATTGGCCAAGATGTTGCAAATATAGGCTCCCTTAATCCAGCGAGTTTTGGCAAAGCGCGAGCCATAGCAAGCTTCGGCTTGTCCACGCAAGACAGGCTCTACAACTTGAGGATAAAATTCAGGCGAATACTCAAAGTCGGCATCCTGAATGATAATTACATCTCCAGACGCCTCGGCTATACCGCGTCTAATAGCGGCCCCTTTACCGCGATTTTCCTGACAATAGATAACTTTTGTGACCAGAGATTCTACAGCCTCACGCAAAACGCCCACAGTTCCGTCAGTGGAGCCATCATCAACAACAATAACTTCTTTATTGGGAACTGGAGAAGCCAAAACGGACATCACCAAATCGAGAATAAGCTTCTCTTCGTTATAACAAGGAATAATCACACTTAAAAGGCGATCTTTCCAGAGTGCTTCCTCCATATTTTTCCAGAGCTCCCATTTTATACGGAATTTTTTCCGAGCGAATTATTTATCCAACTCCTGTGCCAATTTGGCGAACTCTTGCAAATTGATTTGCTGCTGACTGTCAGAACGGGCACACTTAGGATTATTATGTACTTCCACCATTAACCCGTCAGCTCCCGCCGCTTGAGCAGCTTTAGCCAAGGGAAGCAAGATATCGCGGCGGCCGGCAGCATGAGAAATATCGACAATAACGGGAAGATGAGTTTCTTTTTTTAATAAAGGAATAGCAGAAATATCTAAAGTGTTACGTACCCAACGCTCGAAAGTGCGAATACCACGCTCACATAAAATAATTTGGGAAGTTCCACTCTTCATTAAATATTCTGCTGCTAAAAGAAATTCATCTAGTGTAGAAGCAAAGTGACGCTTTAAGATTATGGGTTTGCCCATAGTTCCAACTTCTTGTAATAATGGGTAGTTGTACATATTGCGAGCACCTATTTGCACTATGTCCACGTAGGGATATACTTTATCAAGTAAGCGCACATCGGTTACTTCGCTAGCTACAGCCAAATGATGGCGGTGGGCTGCCTCGTAAAGCATTTTTAAGCCCGGTAGTCCCAATCCTTGAAAACTGTAAGGCGAAGTGCGCGGCTTAAAAGCGCCGCCGCGCATAATTTTTACTTTTGCCCCTTCAAGACAAGCGGCTATAGCTTCAACTTGTTCTTCATTTTCCACAGAACAAGGCCCGGCAATGATATTGAAAGATCCAGAGCCAAAAGACGCACCATTAACCTCTACTACGGTATTTTCAGCTTTATAACCGCGAGATACTTTTAAACTTTGACGCTCATGGCCATTCATAAGCTCTAAAGTTACTTGAAAAATGTGTTTAAAAAGCTCACTGACAGCTGCATCGCTAAAAGGCCCCCGATTATTTTTTATCAATTCTTCCAACATGGAAGATTCACGCACAGGGTCGAAACCATTGATGCCTGCTTTGGCCTTTTCTTCAGTTAATTCTAAAGCTATAGCAGCTCTTTGATTTAAAAGATCCAAAATTTGAAAATTTATCTTATCTATTTCATTTCGCAAAGCAACTAAACGATTATCTCTCACAGCTGTCTTTTTATACTCCTAATTTTTCTATATTTTCAGTTCCTTGAGGCTACGTCCGTTTCCCTGCCTGTCTTAGGAGAGCTGAATTTTCTATCCAAAACTAAACTTAAAGCTATATAAACTAAGGCAAAAATTATAAAGAAAATTAAACCGACTTGCCCAGGCAAATTAAAATAGAAGCCGGACAAACAATAAACATGCAAAAAGAAAGCTGCAAAAGAAAATAAAATAAATAGACAAATAAAGAAACAATTATCACGTTTAGCCTTATCTACCTGATTTTTGATCTTGGCTAATTCCTTTTCCAAAGCTTCTTTTTGTGCGGCAAAAGCTTCTTGGCTAGACGGATCCTCTTCTCCGTTGTGGAAAAACATAATATCGGCCCTAATTTTTTCGTATCTATAAGTGTGAGAAGCGGAAAAAAGAGAGACGATACGCTTAGTTATCAAAACATAAGCAAAATAAAGCAAAAACATTTCTACAACGTAGTAGGGAGCTAATTGAGCATTGCTTTTAGAAATACAAAATTTAAGAATATCTGGGCAAGCTAAACCAAAAAGTACCACTCCCATAAGAGCTGCTACACCATAGATAGATTTTTTGATATATTCGCCTATAGATCTAAGCGGCAAGTCACTGAAAAAAGGCAACAACTCGGCCTTTTCCAGGTAGGCTCCTCCGGGATGTGAATAGGCAAACATTAAAAGCAATTCGGCAAAGAAAAGGCTTATTAGTAGAGCGCAACCCCAACCTAAAATTTGCGCAAATAAGACCGTAAGTAAAACCAAAGCGCCAAGCAAAATGGCAATAATCGCTCCCCCCAGCCAGTAGACAAAATCGGCAATAAGTTCGCGCTTCTTCCTATCTTGAAAACCATTTTTTCTTAACTCGCTCACCTTTTTCTCCTGCCTGACGTAGAAATAGAAATTGAAAGTTTGCCGCCGGTAGTATACATTATTGCACGGCCACTTAGAGCTATACAACAACTTAAGTAAATTAAGGGAGGCTGTTTACACAGCGCCGCGATGGATTCTATACTGTCTCTTTTTCAACAGGCTGCCGCCAAAAACGCTAATCGACCAGCTGTTATCTCAAATGAACAAGTGCTTACCTATGCGCAATTAGAAAGTATCAGCAATCGTTTGGCGGCTCATTTTAGGCAACGCGGCTTGGGAGAAGGCAAAATAGCAGCCATTTTGTTAAGCCAATCGCTTTATATTCCGGCAATAACTTTGGCTGTACTTAAAACAGGAGCAGCTTACTTGCCGCTAGATGCCAATTATCCCTCCGAGCGCTTAAGTTTTATGTTGCACGACGCCAAAGCGGATTGTCTTATTTATGAAAATGAGCAACTTGTGACGCCCCTCAATTTTCAGAAGAACCGCTGGCTTTTACCAGAGTTGCTAAACTTGCCATCCTTAGCTGTACAATTGCCCAACCAAGAGAATTTGGGCGAAAGTTTAGCTATAGTGCTATATACTTCCGGCTCAACCGGCACTCCTAAAGGTATCAAAATTCCCCGAAGAGCGCTCAATTATTACGTCAATATTTACAAAGAGCTTACCGAACTAAATTCACAAAGCCGAGCTTCCTCATATGCTAGTTTTAGTTTCGACGCTCATGTATTGGAAATATATCCACCTTTGTGCAGCGGTGCCACACTCTATTTTATACCTCGAGAAATTAGACTCAATTTTCCTAAACTAAGTCGTTTTATCGAAGATAATCGGATTAGCCATGCTTTTATGACTACCCAAGCCGCTTTCCGATTTATCAGCCTTTTTGATAGCCAAGTTTTGCGCTTGCTGATAACCGGTGGCGAAAAATTACCTTCTTTTACCCCCAATAAACACTATCGAGTTCTAAACCTTTACGGCCCCACCGAAACGCTTTGCAGCGTCAGCGGCTTCTTCGTCGACAAATATTATGAAAATATTCCTATAGGCTATCCTCACCCAGGCAGCCGCTTTTATATCTTTGATGAACAGCAACGCCCCTTGCCACCAGGCCAGTGGGGGGAACTTTATATTGCTTCACCCCAAATTATGTTAGGCTATATAGAGCGTGAGCAGGAAGAACAGCAAGCGCTGTATCCCAATCCTTTTTACGATCCGCAGCGTGACGCCTCACACTATCGCTTTTTATACCGCAGCGGCGACCGAGCTATGCTGACAGACAAGGGTTGCTATCTAATCGGCGGTCGTTTAGATCGGCAAATTAAAGTGCGCGGTTTTAGAATAGAGCCGGGCGAAATTGAAGATTGCTTAAGCAAATATCCCGGCGTTAACAGTGTAGCCGTCAAAGCTTGGCCTTCGGCTCAGGGGCCAATTTTAACCGCCTACTTTACAGCCGAAGGCTCTCTGAGTGAGAAAAAAATGTTGGAATTTTTTGTCAAACATAAACCGCGCTACATGACACCGCAGCTTGTTCGCTTGGAGAAAATGCCTTTAAATGCCAACAATAAAATTGACTATACATCTTTACCTCCTTTGACGCCCACATCAGTGCACAGCGAACAAGCTACCTTGGCTACGACCGCCGAGGCAACGTCTTATGAAGCAACCCTTACCACACTTAGCCAAGAAGGAAGCCGCTGCGGTAAGGCCGCATCGACTCAAGCGCTGCTTAGGCGCATAATCGGCGCCATTATTAAACAAGAGCACTTTTCAGAGCATGACGATCTATGGAATTTGGGTCTAAATTCTTTGGGTTTAATAAGTTTGCTGGCGGAAATTTATCGACAAACGGGGATAAGTTTGGCAACTGCTGATCTTTATCGTTATAGAAATTTAGAAACTTTAACCCAATACTTGAACGAATTGCTCGGAAAAGAAGGACGAAATAATGGCGTAAAAGCAGAACAACGCTTATCCTACCCTTTAAGCGCCGTGCAGCGTGGCGTATATTTAGATGCAGTCCGCTGGCCATCAAGATGTATTTACAATAACCCAATACTGATAAAATTTTCTCAAAGCGACACGGACTTGCCACATTTGCGGACTGCATTAGAGCAAGTGATCGCCGCCTACCCGGGCTTAAAAACATATTTGCGGGAAAGCTTCAATGACGAAGGCGAATGTACAGCTCGTCTCTATATAGATGAACCGGAGCCTTTTCAAATTGTTGTAAGAGAAATAGCTGACGTGGAACCGCAAGTTGGCCGCGACTATAATATAGAGCCTTTTAAATTTTTGCGAGAAAGAGAAGCTTTCCGTCCAGAAGCGTATTTAAGCCGTTTTGCTTTATTGTATAATCAAAGCAATATTTACTTATTTGCCGACATCCATCACCTTATTACCGATGGACAGAGTCTGACAATTTTATTGCAAAGCTTAGCCCAAGCTTATAATGGTGGCCAACTTTCTCAGGATAATTACCAAGCTTTAAATTACAATCTCCAAGAAGAGGCCAGACATCAAGACAGACAGCCTTACCGGGAAGCAGCTCGAGAGCATTTCCGTCAAATACTAGGCTCGGAAACTCAAGATATGACTTTGCCTGGAGCAAAATTAGCTTTAGGTCAACACCTTTGCGGACGCTCACTCAATTTGAGCACGGCTAAACTCGATTCGGACTATTTGGCTGAAGTGTGCCGTAAGTTGCATATAACTCCCAATGCTCTTTTTTGTGCCGTTTTCGGCTTTGTGTTGGCCTGTTTCAAAGGGCAAAATCAGGCCTTTTTTAATTCTATATGCAATGCACGTCCACAAGCTGCCCTCGAGTCGGCTTTAGGTATGTTTACCCGCACCTATCCTATCAAAGTAGATTTTAAGGCCGACTTGTCCATAGTCGATTTTACTCAACAAATACAGCAAGAGATTTCTGCCAATTTGGGATTTCCTGACTATTCCTACGCAGAGTTGTCAGCCGACTTTGATTTAAGAAATTTGCCCTCTTTAATTTATCAAGGCGATTTTTTGCAATCATTTGCTTTTAACGGACAACAGTTAGCTATACAGCATCTAGAGCACGAAGAGAACGGCGTTTTGGCTTTAGAAGTTTATGTAAATAAACAGGAATTGCGTTTGCGCTTTTCCTGGCAAGAGCCTTTGTATAGTCAAGTAATAATTAAAAATTTGGCAGAAACTTATCTCACAGCTCTATTGAGTTTTGTACAAGTTGATAAACTTAGCCAAATAAAGTTGCTTTCTCAGCAAGCGCAAAAGCAATTGCACCTTTTTAACGATACTGATGAGCCTTACACCTACATACCAACAATAAAACGCTTTGAAAAAGCAGCCGCCTTATACGCAAACCATACAGCTCTTATAGGCGCCGGCGCCCATTTGACCTACGCGGAACTCAATAGCCGAACTAACGCTTTGGCCCATTTTCTAAAAAAACAAATAAGCAACTGGCGCAACTTACCCATAGCTGTAATAACTGATCGCTCTCCTTATGCCTATATTGCTCGCTTGGCCGCAATGAAAGTCGGTGCTGCTTTTATGCAACCGGATCTCCATTGGCCTGCGGCTAGGTTGATAGAGGCGTTAAGAATAAGCCAACCGCCTTTTATTTTGGCTGCCGTCTCCAACACTAACATTAATATTATTTATTACAGTAACACTTTCAAATCCTAATACTTTTTCTTCATTTATATCCTTTTTGTCATTAAAAACAATATAAATAGTTACACAACTCCATATTACGAATAAAACTAAAGTACTAATTAACAATCTCTTTTTATTCTTTTTCATATTATTTATTCCCCATATAATAAAGTCTTTCATTTAAATTATTTGCCACAAAATCTATTTCATCATATTCTTCATCATCTAAAAAAGAATCATCTAAATATCTATCAATAAGAAGTAATACTTCAGCTAAAGTCTTACATTTTGTTACATCAATATTACATTTATTTAATACACTAATTTCATAATCATTAATAACTATATTATCCCCATATTTTTTAAGTTCATCCATATCTTATAACCTCACCTTAATTCTATCACATCATAACAAAAAAATATAGGTCTTTTTATTTCATAAACACCTAAATCAGTATTGTCAACTATATCTTGAAAAGTAAGATTAGTATTCTTCAAAAAATTAATAGCTATTTCAATTGAGTTTCTTCTTTTTACTCCAGCCTCATAAACATCTTGTTTTATTTTTTCTTTGTCACAAAGCAAAAGATCATCAATGTTTACTTTTAACCCTTAGCTTCTTTTAACACTTTCGACAAAAAATATCAAAAGACCCAATTATCCAAAAAAATTATGACAAAAAAATAAAGACCATTAAGGTCTTCATATACATTATTTTACTTCAATATATTTTTTATTTTTATCTTCATTTGCTTTTGAAACACTTATTGTTAAAATACCATCTTTAAATTCTGCTTCCATAGTATCTTCATCAATATCTTCTAAATGAAAACTTCTTTCAAGTCTTCCAAACATTTTTCTTTCTCTATGTAAATATTTTTTATTATCTTCATGTTTTTCATGATGTTCTGCTTTAACAACAATATTTCCTTTATTGCATTCAACTTTTATATCTTTCTTGTCATAGCCAGGAACATCCATTTCAATAAACACTTTATTATCTTTTTCAAAGATATCACATTTCATCTTATTTTCTTTTTCAAAATCACTTAACATATCATCAAAAAACATTCTACTTGGTAACATAAATATCATCTTCCTTTCATATTTTCAAATCTTTACTATTACTTGAAAATGTTTTTTTATGTTAATCTTCTCAATTAACACTACCATTATATTACTAATATTAGCACTTGTCAATAGCAAGTGCTAATATTTCACAAAAATTTCACTTTTATATACAATAACCAAAATTAGAACTTAATTTTTTTGATGAACTACAAATTGGTGGATCAAATACTCTCTGGCAAGAATAATATGAACCTATTTTA
>OQVS01000639.1_pt1 | contig 24201 bp, 27 predicted proteins | sample 1691601 | NCBI WGS metagenome assembly OQVS01 (sample SAMN03418268, study PRJEB22391) | human gut metagenome | biome: human-gut; feature: organic feature; material: feces | host: Homo sapiens | place: Tanzania | collected 2013-01
GCTTGCTTGCTTGCTTGCTTGCTTGCTTGCTTGCTTGCTTGCTTGCTTGCTTGCTAAAAATTGTCCCGTATTTTTCATACCTTGTCAACTCCTTTTGCCTGTTTTATGCAATTTTTTCCGCAGGTATTGCGGGGTTGATAGTTTTCGTATCGACTACAATGCTTTGGTTATTTTAGGTATTTTTCGTTTCTTTTCATTTATATTATATCATAACAAATATGCATTTGCAACTTGTTAAAAAATCTACAATGTAAAATTTTCTTATTCATTTATCAAAATAAGCACGAAAATAACGCAAAATTTTGCAAAAAAAATACGCAGATATACTGCGCACTTTGATTTTTTTCCAGCCAATCAACAAAAAGAGCAAGCTATTTGCTTGCCCTCTTGTTGTTATTTGTTTGCCGCATCGTTGAGCATTTTTACAAGCTCGTCTACGTCTACGCCGTGTACCATAGCTGCCTCTTCGACAGTTTCGCCTCTAGCGATTGCACAACCAAAACAGTGCATACCGATAGAAAGCATTGCCTCGGCAACTGCCTCGCTGTTGCCAACTTTGAGTGCGTCTGCAATCAACATTTCTTTGGTGATTTCCATATCGTTCTCCTTAAAAGCTTTTTTCTATATATATTATATATCATTTGTTCACAATTACAAGTCTTTTTCAAAATTTATAATTGTTTTAGTGCACAATTGGGATTTTCATCGAGTATTTTTTCAAAGTTCTCGTTGCTCATACACAACGCCTTGACGCCGTCAATGACGCTAATTATGTACGGAATAGCCGTCCAAAAGAACAAAAAGCTAAGCGCAAACTTGCCGAACTTGCCCAGTAGCAAATACTGAAAACCACACCAGCCAAATATGAGCGCTATGACGCCATAGACAACTTTCTTGTTGGATTTGACCTTGTAGTAAATCTTTTTGCCAGTTTCTCCAAGCTCGATACAAGCTGACTTGTTGCCACTTTGCCCATTTGGGTTTTTCTTGTACACTGCATTGCAATACTTGCATTTTACACAATCGTTGCCCACGAATTCGAATTCTGTAGAGCCACAATTGTCACACTTGAATTGAATATGTTCTTCCATAACTCACCTACAATACATACATCAACAAATAATACAACAACGCAATCAGCCCCGCACCTATCAACACGGCAGTCATTATCTTGAATGCAGACTTTGGATATTTGCCTGTCACCTTGCCGCTTCTGCCATTGACAACGCATCGATAATCTTTCTTGTTGTAGTGATAATCAATCATCCATATTGGCACAAGCACGTATTTGTAAGTGGTGTTGCTATATGTAGTTTTTAGTTTTACATAGTCGACCACGTCGGCGTTGTATCTGTTGATAACTTGCCTCTCGAGCTGTTTTTCTACCATTCCCTTTGCCACGCCCCAGCTCTCGTCCAGCCCTGTGCTGTATCTCTCGCACTGATAGCCCGTGATAAATTGGGAGTGATATGCCTTGGCATTGCAAGTATCGAACGACCCCATACCCCTAACGTTGGCTTGGGTAATGTACTTGCTCGCCTCGACTTGGATATCATCAAAATTGGAATTGACGTATCCCGTGTCGACATACCAACGAGTACGAGTCTCAGTCCTTTGATTTTTGCCACTGCCCACCGTCACGGTATAATGCTCTCCGTATCTGATTGTATAATGAGCATTGGCATAACAATCAAATGTAAACATAGGGATATAAATGCCCTTGGACTGGATTTTTTTGAGATTTTTCTTCATTCCGAATGGAGCAAACAATTTCTTTTTTAAGAATTTGTTATAATTCTCCATTGCAGTTTCTCTAGTTACGCAAAATGGCAACACGCCGTTTGGTTTGAGTCCGCTAACTTGGTCAACATTGACCACGTTGTGCGCGCCACAAAAGGCACAATCGCCAGCCGTCGAATAGGCGTCCAGCAAAGTAATTGCGCCACAACACTCACACTTGATAGCTTTGACTTCGCCCCAAGGCTCGAAAGATTGTTCCACTCCGTCGTGGTAAGCAAGCTCCATTGCATTGCCAACTGGCACAGTGTCTTCATAGCTGTGACAATGGTCGCACATAAGCTTGCCCGTCGTCGGATCATAGTGCAAAAAATTGCCACAACTTTGACATTTGTAAATCTTGCTCTTGACCTCTTTTGCTTGAGTCTCGTCCGGAGTGCGTTCTAATTCTTGCATTATAGTTTTTCACCACATTCTGGGCAGAATTTTGCGCCTGTTTTCAATTCTTTGCCACATTTTGGACAAACTGGCTTGCCCATTGGGTTGCCACATTCTGAACAGAATTTTGCCTTGGCGTCTACTTCTGCGCCACACTTAGCACACTTGACAGTTGCCTTGGTAGATTTGCCACACTCTGGGCAGAATTTTACGTTCTTGCCAATCATCTTGCCACAATTTGGACAAGCTACCTTGTCATCGTTGTTGTTTGAGCTTGCTGTGCTAGCCATATTGTCAGCAAAAAGTTTGCCTATGCCAAGTCCTGCTCCAAGTCCTACGCCTGCGCCCGCAATTCCGCCTGGATTGTTGGCAGCGTCACGCATAGCGCCTACGCTCTCCATTTGGGCATAACCTTGCATAGCGCCGTTCATAACGCCTACGGAAGTGCGCTTGTCCATCATCTTTTCTACCTCTGGTGGGAGTGAAATATTCTCGATGAACAAAGCCTTGATCTCGATACCAATCTTGTCGAACTCGTCAGCCATCTTGGCTTTTGCCATCTCTGACAATTCGTCATAGTGCATAGATAGGTCGAGCGCTGGGAATTGAGATTCGGCAATTACGTTGCTGAGAGTAGATGTAATAATCTTGCGGAAATATTCGTCCACGTGCTTGACTGTCAACTCGCCCATAGAGCCAAACAACTCGCTCATTGCGCTGGTAGGTGTGCCTACTGCGAACGAGTAAGTACCAAAACCTCTCACTCTCACCATACCAAAGTCTTGATCTCTCATCATAACCGGATTGGCAGTGCCCCACTTGTTGCTGATAAATTGCTTGGTAGATATAAAATAAATATCTCCAGTGTATGGACTCTCCCAAGCGAATTTCCAGTTGTAGAGCGATGTCAAAATTGGAATATTGCGTATATCACTCAGTTGGTAAGTGCCTGGTCCAAATACGTCGGCAAGCTTACCTTCTTGGATAAAGATAGCCTTTTGACCTTCTCTGACAACAAGTTCAGAGTTTCTCATAATCTCTTCTTTTCTTTCGAGCGGATATCTCCAAACGATAGTATTTGGGTCGTCAGATTCCCATTGTATTACTTTGCGAAATTGTTTTCTTAACCATCCCATTTTGTGTCCTCACATTTTATAAGATTATACTATATATTATAAAAATTTATTGCCCAAATGTCAATATCACTTTTATTATTTTTGGCTATGATTGTGTAAAATCGGTGTTATTTTGCCCAAAATAGCATTATTTTGGCTATATTATCAAATTTTTTTCAAATAGCAAACCTGTCCTATTGCATAAATACCAAAAACTTGTCCACACTAACAATATAATCAAAGGAGGGACAAAATGGCTAAGAACAACAATCAAAAGTCACAAAGAAAGACTGCAACAAACAAAGCTAACAACAAGGCTAACAAAGCTGAAAATGCCGAAAATGCCGAAAGCGATTGCGAATAAAGCAAACTGATTGCCCTAGGGCAAGATATATGGAAAGCTACTTTTCATATATCTTTTACATAAAACTACACTTTTTATTTTTGCGAAAAAATTTTATAATCATTCGGCATACTGATTTTGTGACAAATTTAACAATAATTCCGCATAAAAAAAGAAAAGCACTTTTCTTTCGAACAGTGCAATCCTTTATATAAGGGGGAAAATTATGAGCTTAATAAGTGTTTCGATAAAAGATTGTATCTTTTGGTCGTCTATCTCTTATCGACACCGTCAGTATAGCACCAACAACCCCCATAGTCAAACATTTTTCATAAAAATTTTTATTTTTTTACAAAAAGTTTAGATTTATATTGTTTGGTTATTTTTATATTCTTTTCAGTTCTACAAATTCTCTGATTTTTGTCATAGCTTTCTTCAAGCTCTCGATAGAATATGCATAACTGATACGCACAAAGTCCCTACCGCTTGCGCCGAACGCATCGCCAGGCACAACCGCTACTCTCTTTTTCTCGATGAGTTCGCTTGCGAATTGTTCGCCCGTCATACCCAACGAGCTTACTCTAGGGAAGACATAGAATGCGCCTTGTGGCTCAAAAGTTTCCAGCCCCATATCGTTGAGCTCTTGGACAAGGTATCTGCGACGCATATCATATTGGTTGCGCATTTCGACCACGTCTTTGAAGTCTTCGTTGAGATTGGAAGAGAGTGCCTCCAATGCACAATATTGACTGGCGGTTGGCGCACACATTATGCCATATTGATGAATTTTGTAAATCGCCTTGGTAAATGGCTTTGGCGCACACACATAGCCCACTCTCCAACCTGTCATAGCAAAAGCCTTGCTAAATCCATTGATAAGAATAGTACGCTCTTGCATTCCGTCTAGGCTAGCAATCGACACGTGATCACTGCCGTAAGTTAGCTCGCTGTAAATCTCGTCTGATATGACTACAAGGTCGTTCTCAATGATGATTGGAGCAATCTCTTGGAGTTGTTTTTTGGTCATAATTGCGCCTGTTGGGTTGTTTGGATATGGCAAAATAAGTACTTTGCTCTTTGGTGTAATTGCTTGGCGCAAATTGTTAGGAGTGAGCGCAAACTTATCTTTGAGTTCGCACTTGACAGCGACAGGATTTCCGCCCGCCATCACCACGCAAGGCATATATGACACATAGCTAGGGTCAGGGATAATAACTTCGTCGCCATCGTCAATCAACGCACGCAAAGCAAGGTCGATAGCCTCGCTTGCTCCGACCGTCACCAAAATTTCGTCTTGGGCGTCATAACTTAGACCGCATCTCACCTTTTGGTACTCGGCAATCTTTTGTCTAAGTTCGAGTAGTCCGCTGTTGGAAGTGTATTGAGTAAAACCTTTGCGGATAGATTTGACAGCCGCCTCACGAGCATTCCACGGAGTGTCGAAGTCAGGCTCACCCACGCCCAAAGATATTATGTCCTTGTACATATTGGCAACGTCGAAAAATTTGCGAATTCCACTCGGTTTGATAGACTGGACTTTTTTGCTCAAATATTTTTCTTGATTCATATCATCACTTCTCTTTTCTTAGAATTTTCTTTGTCGAGCACAATGCCCTCAGATTTGTATTTTTTGAGAATAAAGTGGGTTGCGGTAGATATTACATTGTCCATAACCGACAACTTTTCTGAGATAAAGCTTGACACGTTCTTGATAGATTTGCCTTCCACAATCACCACAAGGTCATACGCACCACTCATCAAATACACGCTAGATACTTCGTTGTACGCCATAATCTCACGGGCTATGTTGTCGAATCCGTGGGTAGATTGTGGGGTAACTTTGACTTCGATAAGCGCCACAACATAGTCGTCACCAGTCATTTCGCTGTTGACAATGGTAGTGTACTTGACCAAAACGCCACTCTCTTCCATATCGGCGATACGTTGGGCTACAACGTCCTCGGTTTGTCCAATCATAGATGCGATTGATTTTGCTGAAAATCTGCTGTCGTTCTTGAGAATGTCAAGAATTTGTTTGTCGATTTTGTCCATAATATTCTCCTTTTTAGTCTTGCATTTCTAGATATTCTTCGTATGTTGTAAGCTTGTCGAATACCTTTGTATTGTTGATTTCAATAATTCTGTCCGCAACGGTTTGCATAAGTTCTTGGTCGTGTGATGCGAACAGCATACTTCCCTTGAAGTTGATCATACCTTTGTTGAGCGCTTGGATAGATTCGAGGTCGAGGTGGTTGGTTGGCTCGTCAAGAATCAAGAAGTTGCCCGCTTGGAGCATAGCTCTTGCCATCATACATCTTACCTTTTCGCCACCTGACAAAACGCACGCTTTCTTCAAAGCTTCTTCGCCTGAGAACAACATTCTGCCCAGCCAACTTCTGAGATAGCTCTCTGTGTTGTCCTTAGAATATTGATTTAGCCACTCGACAAGCGAGAGATTTACGCCGTCAAAGTATGAGTCAAAGTTCTGAGGAACATAGCTAGGAGTGATAGTTTTGCCCCACTTAAATGTGCCCGCATCAGCCTTTTCTTTGCCCATCAAAATGTCGAATAGCATCGAAATTGAGATGGATTTGTCAGACAAAAATGCGATTTTTTCCCCCTTTTGGACGGTAAAGCTAATGTCCTCGAAAAATCCTTTCTTGGTCAATCCTTCAACTGTCAAGGTGTCCTTACCTGGCTCGGCGTCAAAGTCGAAGTTGATATAAGGATATTTGCGAGATGATGGTTTGATATCGTCGAGTGTAAGTTTTTCGAGCTCCTTTTTACGAGAAGTAGCTTGTCTTGACTTGCTAGCATTGGCAGAAAATCGAGCGATAAACTCTTGGAGCTCTTTGGCTCTTGCTTCTGCTTTTTTGTTGGCCTCTCTTGCTTGTTTTGCGAGCAACTGATTGGTCTCATACCAAAAATCATAGTTGCCCACGAACATATTGATTTGACCATAGTCCACGTCACAAATATGTGTACAAACTTTGTTCAAGAAGTGGCGGTTGTGGGATACAATGATGAGCGTATTCTTGAAGTCCATCAAGAATCTCTCGAGCCACATAATTGACTTGGCGTCAAGGTTGTTGGTAGGCTCGTCCAGTATCAAAATATCAGGGTTGCCGAACAACGCTTGGGCAAGCAAAATCTTAACTTTTTGTTTGCCGTCCAGCTCGCTCATGAGCATATCGTGATATTCTTCACCGAATTTGAGTTCGTTGAGAAGTGCAGCCGCCTCGCTCTCTGCCTCCCAGCCGTTGATTTCGGCGAATTCGTTTTCCAATTCGCTCGCCTTAATTCCGTCTTCTTCCGAAAAATCTTCTTTGCAATACAATGCGTCCTTTTCGTCCATAATCTCAACCAAACGTTTGTGTCCCATCAACACCGTTCTCATAACTGTGTATTCGTCGAAGTCGTTTTGGTTTTGGTTAAGCACGCTTATTCTTTGATTTTTGCCCTTGCTCACTGTGCCACGAGTAGGCTCTAATTCGCCAGACAAAATCTTCAAAAAGGTAGATTTGCCCGCTCCATTAGCACCGATGACGCCATAACAGTTGCCGTCGGTGAATTTCAAATTTACATCTTCAAACAGCTTTCTTCCGCCGAATTGAAGAAAAAGGTCATTTACTTGTAACATTTCATACTCCTATCTATATCTATATTATTTCCTAACTTTGTTCATCACGCAATCGGTTGCGCGATAAGACTACTGCCTAGCACGACTTTGTAACCAAAACAATAGAGCCTGTGAGTCTTGCCACTCTCATCTACTTGGAATGCAAGTTTGATTGTTTTTTGCTCACCTGTATTGAGTTTTTGGCTTTCACTCAAACATTTTGGAGCTTTGCTAGGTTGGGTTTTGTCCACATTAAAGTGCGACATTTTGAGTGTAAAATTCTTGTTGGCGGTAAGGTCAATGGTGACTACCATCCACACCTTGTCGCCCGTCGCCTCCACTCCGCCTATTGACTTGGATATGTCCACACTCTTTACACAAAAGTCAACTTTGCTAGACTTGTTGAGGTCGTCTATATGTCTTTCGATATAGTTGCGTTGGTCGTTCTTTTCCACCAAAAAAATAGTCAAAAACACCCCGACAACTACCACAATCGTAAGCAATACGAGAGTTATGCTTTTCCACTTTTTACTCATTTTACCTCCCTTTTGATACGGTCAGCAATTTTTTGAGCCTTGGCATAAATTCTGTCTATATCCTCGCCCACAAAATATTCGCCATTTTCGTATTTGATTTCGCCATTTATCATAGTCATCTTGACATTGGTCTTACTGCCCGCATACACGATATTTTTGACGATATTGTGCACAGGTTGCATATTTGGTTGGTCTAGGTCGATGACTACAAGGTCGGCTTTTGCTCCCACGTACAAGCCGTCCAAACCTTGCATTTGCATAGCTTTTGCCGAGCCTTCCGTCGCCATTTGGAGCACTTTTGCCCCGTCGAGAGCGTCAGCTTTGTTGTTTACGTATTTTTGGAGCGCAGTGACTAGGAACATTTCTCTGAACATATCCAAACAGTTGTTGGAGGCAGGTCCGTCCGTACCTATGCCGACATTGACGCCTTTCGCAAGCAATTTTTCGATTGGAGCTATACCGCTCGCAAGTTTTAGATTGCTGGCAGGACAGGTGACAACACTTGCCTTACGCTCTGCCAAAATGTCAATATCTTCGTCGTCTAGCCATACGCCGTGATATATAGTTGCGCCATAGTCGAACATACCCATATCATTCATAAGTTTGACTGGCGACTTGCCATATTTTTGTTTGCAATTTTCCACTTCTTTCAAAGTCTCGCTCATGTGCGTATAAAGTGGCATTTTGTAGGTATGCAAATACTCGTTCATTGCTTGCAAATTGACCATTTCGTTGGTGTACTCTGCATGTAAACCAAGTCGGTATTCTATCAATCCGCCCTTGCCGTCGAGCTTAGCTTTGCCTTCATCTAGCCTTGGGAAGAGCTTATCCTTTGGTCCGTTGGACTGGGTAATACCTTCGAGTATTACGTTGCGCATACCGCTGTCTACAAAAGCGCTAGCGATGTCTTCGAGATAAAAATACATATCGCTGACCGCGCTCACACCGCTGGACAAATATTCGAGAATTGCAAGCCTAGACAGCCAATAACAATCTTCGCCCGTAAGTTTGGCCTCATAAGGAAAAACCTTGTCGAACAACCACTTATCCAGTGGCAAATCGTCAGCAAACGAACGCAAAAACGTCATAGGAGAATGGGTATGAGCATTCTTGAAAGCTGGCATAATGAGATTGCCGCCCATATCAATTTCTCTGTCCCAAGGCATCAAAATAAGTGGCGTACAATATGACAAAAACGTAATTTTGCCATATTCCACCCACATTTCGCCGTCGATAATTCCGTTATCTTTGGTGAGTATTTTTGCGTTGTAAAATCTGTATATCATTTTTTATTCCTTTATTCTCTCGACTACCGAACAAATAAGTTTGCTCAAATTTTCGCCAGCAATATCTGCCGCCTTTTGCACGTCTACGTGCGACAAACTCTCGTCGCTCAATCCACAAGCTGGATTGGTGATACAAGATATGCCAAGCACTTCCATACCAATATGGTTGGCGGCGATGACTTCGATTGCGGTAGACATTCCGACTGCATCTGCGCCCAATCTGTCCGCCATACGTATTTCGGCAGGACTTTCGAACTGTGGACCAGTGAATTGAATATACACGCCACGTCCCAGCTCTATGCCCATTTCTTCCGCTACGTCACAAGCTAGCGACGACAATCTGTAAGAATATGCGTGCGACATATCAGGGAATCTCTCGCCCAATTCTTCATAGTTTTCGCCGATGAGCGGAGATGGAACAAAACTCGATATATGGTCCGTGATGAGCATAAGCGTGCCAACTTGGGTATAAGCAATACCGCCAGCGGCATTGGTCACAACCAAGTATTTTGCGCCCATCTTCGCCATCAACCTAACAGGCATAACGACTTGTTGGGCGGTGTAACCCTCATACAAATGCACTCTGCCTTGCATAGCAACCACACGAGTATTGCCAATATATCCAAAGACAAATCTACCTTTGTGTCCTTGGACAGTGCTGTGAGGCATATACTTGATTTCGTTGTAAGACAAAGTCTTCTCCACCTTGATATTGTCAGCAAAATTGCCCAGTCCAGAGCCCAAAATTATGGCTACCTCTGGCTGAAAATCTACCTTGGACTTGACATCTTCCCAAGCCTCGTCAAGTTGAACTTTCCACTCTTGCATATACGCCTCCTATTTGATTTATTTCTTGAAAATTTGTCTGCTACCTGGTTTTACAAGCTCGATTTTGCCTTCTTTGCAGATTGGGCAATCTTCTGGCTCATAAGAAACAACGTCCATACTGATGAGGTTGACGAACTTCACTCCAAAGTCAACTTTGCCATTGCTTCTGTCTACGATAGACGCAACTGCTTGAACCTCAGCGCCAAGCTCTTGTACCAAAGCGATAACTTCCTTAACAGAACCACCAGTGGTCACAACGTCTTCGCATACGAGCACCTTAGTGCCTTTTTCGATAGAAAAACCACGTCTTAGGGTCATCTCGCCATTTTCTCTCTCGGCGAAAATATTTGGCTTGCCAAGTTGTCTAGCAACTTCGTATCCCATCAAAATACCGCCAACTGCAGGAGAGATAACAAGGTCGATTTCCATATCTTGCAACTTCTCTGCCAAGCCTTTGCACAAAGCCTCGCTTGACTTGGTGTCAACGAATACCTTTGCACTTTGCATATAAGTGTCACTATGTCTGCCTGATGTTAGGCGAAAATGTCCGTGCAAAATTGCACCTGTACTACGATAAATTTCCAATGCTTCTTCTTGTGTCATAACTATATCTCCTATATTTTTGTTTTTATTTGTTCAAAATAAGACTTCCGACAAGGTCGTTGATATCCATATCTTGCTCTTTTACATAATTCTCCAAGTCCTTTGCAATTTGGCTTGCACCCATAGGCTCTGTGAAGTTGTATGTACCCACTTGGACAGCTCTTGCACCGCATATCATAAATTCCAACACGTCAGTATAACTGGTAATGCCCCCAAGACCTATGATAGGAATGTCTACTGCATTGTAACAATCCCACACCATTTTCAAAGCAACAGGCTTGACGCAAGCACCGCTAAGTCCGCCGTTGTTGTTGAAAAGAATAGGCTTGCGAGTCTTGTAATTGACTGCCATAGCGCTGAGTGTATTGATAAGTGAAATGCCGTCCGCTCCGCCGTTTTGGGCAGCTTTTGCATTGTCTGCAATGCAAGATACATTTGGGCTAAGCTTGGTGATAACTGGCTTTTTGCACACGTCCTTGACAGCTCTGGTCACTTGTTCTACCGATGCAGGGAGCACGCCGAACGCCATACCACCCGCCTTTACGTTTGGACAAGAAATGTTGAGTTCTACCATTTGAGCGTTGCTCTCGTTGATTTTTTCGCCCATTGCGATATAGTCGTCCAAACTTGCGCCTGCAATGTTGGCAATCACAACCGTGTCTTGCTCGGCTAGCCACTTGTCATCAGTCGCAAGATAATGGTCGATGCCTGGATTTTGAAGTCCTACGCTGTTGATAATACCGCTCTTAGTTTCTGCAATACGAGGAGCAGGATTGCCATCACGAGGCATAAGCGTCAATCCCTTTGTACATATACCGCCAAGGTCTGACAGCGGATAAAAGTTGTTGAATTCTCTACCAAAACCAAAAGTTCCGCTGGCTGTGATGATAGGATTTTTGAATTCTACGCCCGCAATATTTACTTTCAAATTGCTCACAATACCACCTCTTTCAACTCGAATACCGGTCCGTCTTTGCACACACGATAATAACCTTGTTTGCCCTCTCGCTCAATCTTGCAGTTGCATACAAGGCAAGCTCCTATGCCACAACCCATTCTTTGTTCGAGTGACACAAAGATAGGAATGTTCACATCAGCAAAAGTCTTCTTGATTGCTCTGTACATAACTTCTGGTCCACAGCAAAAGATTGCGTCCACGCCCAACTTGTCCAAGTCCGCCTTAGCAATGTTGGTCACAAAACCGCTCTCGCCATAACTTCCGTCATCGGTCGCCACAACCACCTTAGAGCACACTTCGCCAAGTTTTTCTTCCAGCACAACTTTGCCTTTGTTTGCAAAACCTAGATAACACACGCATTCTACGTCCTTGTTGCGTCTTGCGATTGCTGGCAAAACGGCACTTCCCATTCCGCCACCAATGAGCATAATCTTTTTGTATTTTCCGCTTGGCAAAAAGCCGTTGCCTAGTGGAAGAGTTGCTTTGAGTTGTTCTCCAACGGCAAGTCCGCTCAATACCTTAGTGCCTTCGCCTACCACTGCATAACAAATGGTAAAAGTCTTGTTTTCTTCATCGAAGTCGCACAAGCAAAATGGTCTGCGGAGCAACATTTCTTTGTTGGGCAACTGAATATTGACGAATTGACCGCCTTGAATGTCGTCCACTCTGTCAGCGGACAACACCATTTCGAATATATTTTCTCCAACTTCTTTGTTGGACAATATTTTGCAAACTATATCTCTCATAGACACCTTGTAATATCCTTTTGCATATCAATAGCCGCTTTGAGTGCTGCCTCTTTGTAGTCAAGTCCTTGGTAAGCTGGCTTTTTGTATGCGCACAAAATTCCACGAGAAGAATTGACGATACCGCCCATTTTGTTCTCGAAACATACTGCCAAGTCTTCTGCCTTGCCTCCTTGAGCGCCATATCCAGGGATAAGGAAGAACAAGTTTGGATGAGCCTTGCGGATAGCTGCGGCTTGCTCCATGTGAGTTGCGCCTACTACTGCGCCCACACTGCTATAACCATATTTGCCAACAAGTTCGCTACCCCAACCATCTACAAGTGTTGCCATATTGTCATACAAAGTTTTGCCATTCTCCATAAGTTTGTCTTGGAGCTCGCCACTTGTTGGATTGGAAGTCTTGACCAAAGCGAACAAACCTTTGTCGTATTTTTTACAATCTTCCACGAATGGCAAAATGCCGTCACTGCCAAGATAGCCATTGACTGTGATAAAATCAGTCTCGAATGGCGTCACTTCACTGCCCGCAAGTTTGCACTTACCGATATGAGCTTTGCTGTATGCGCCAGCGGTAGAGCCAATGTCATTACGCTTGATGTCAGATATAACGAGAAGTCCATTTTCTCTTGCATAATCAATGGTATTCTTGAAAGCTTTCATACCTTCCACGCCGTACATTTCATAGTAAGCAACTTGTACTTTTACGGCTGGAATAACGTCTTTCAAAGTGTCGATAAGGTCGAAGTTGAACTTAGTAATTTGCTTGCCTGCCTCTTCGAGAGTTGTACATTTTTCGTACATTTCGGTAGGCAAATAATCAATACATGTATCCAATCCAATGACTGATGGATTGTTGGTTAGTTGAATTTTTTCAATAAGTTGGTCAATTATCATATCTATATTTCCTTAAATTTTATTTTTCCGTCTACGAGTGTATATTTTACTTTTCCTTTGACTTCAAAGTTGTCGAATGGAGTATTCTTTCCTTTGGAGTAGAACTTAGTCCTGTCTATCTTGTAAACATTGTCCAAATCCACAAGTGTAATATCGGCAAGTCCGCCCTCTTCTAGTTTGCCATAAGGTATGCCAACCAGCTCAGCAGGAGTTTTGCTCATCAAGTCGCTTAGCTTGTCTAGGCTCATAAGTCCGCTGTCTACAAGGTAGGTATAACTGAGCGCAAAAGCTGTTTCGATACCAGATATGCCGTTCATCGCAAGGTTGAATTCGCATTCTTTGTCTTCCTTGGTGTGTGGAGCGTGGTCGGTTGCAATACAATCAATAGTGCCGTCTACCAAACCTTGAATGACTGCTTGGCGGTCTGCCTCTTCCCTAAGTGGTGGGTTGACTTTCGCCATAGTGTTGTAGCCTCTTACTAGGTCATCAGTGCCTGCGATATAGTGTGGACATGTTTCACAACTTACCTTGACGCCTCTTGCCTTTGCCTCTCTCACCAGTTGGACGCCGCTCTTGGTGCTGACATGGGCAATATGCACTTTGGTATCGAGCATTTGCGCCAAAATGATTTCTCTTGCAATCATCACGTCTTCTGCCGCACTAGGAATGCCTTTGAGTCCCATTTGGGTTGCGTTGAATCCCTCGTTCATCACACCGCCGTCAACAAGTCCCTTGTCTTCACAATGACTGATAAGTAACAAGTCAAAGTCCTTGGCATATTCCAACGCAAGTCGCATAAGTTGGGCGGTGGTAACTGGTTGACCATCGTCGCTCATAGCCACAGCACCTGCCTCTTTCATCTTGCCCATCTCTGCCATCAACTCGCCTTGGAGTCCTACGCTGATTGCTCCGATAGGATAAACTTTGGCTTTGTCTGCCTCTCTTGCCCTGTCGATGATATATTTGACGATATATGCGTTGTCGGTGACTGGCTTGGTGTTGGGCATACAACATATACTTGCATAACCGCCCGCAACAGCCGCCATTGCACCGCTGGCAATATTCTCTTTACGCTCGAATCCTGGTTCTCTTAGATGAGTGTGTATATCCACGAAAGCTGGCAAAGCTGTCAAGCCTTGGGCGTCAATGACCTCATCTGCATTGGCTTGAACACTTCCAATCTTGACAATGCGGTCACCTCCTATCAACATATCTTGCACTTTGTTATTGATTTTTACATTCTTGATTAAAATACTCATACTCTCTCCTTACAAAGCATTTCTAGCAATGCCATACGCACTGCAAGTCCGTTGGATACTTGTTCGTCCTTGACGCAAATATCGCTGTCCAACACGTCGTGCGAAATCTCTATGCCACGATTGACTGGTCCTGGGTGCATAACCACCGCCCCTTTGTTGGCAAGCGCCATTCTGTCGAGATTGATACCATAATACTTGTTGTACTCGCCTGCGCTTGGGAAAAGTCCTTTTTGTTGGCGTTCGAGCTGGATACGCAATCCCATCACCACGTCACTGCCCACAAAAGCCTCGTTGATATTTTTGCATACGTGACAATCTAGTTTGTCCGCATCCTTTGGCATAAGTGTGTTTGGTCCATACACTTTAACATTTGCGCCCATAGTTTTGAGCCCCTCGATATTACTTCTGACAACTCTGCTGTGCTTGATATCGCCTACGATAGCCACATTCAAGCCCTCAAGTCTTCCAAAAATCTCTTGCATAGTGAACATATCTAGCAAAGCTTGGGTTGGGTGAGCGTGCAATCCGTCGCCCGCATTGATAACAGACGCTTTGACGTGGTCTGCCACAATCTTTGGAGCTCCCGCCATTGAGTGGCGTACTACCATCACGTCTGGGAACATTTTGTCAAGTGTGACAGCGGTGTCGACCAAAGTCTCGCCCTTTTGGACAGAAGACTGAGCCACTGACATTGATACACACTCCGCTCCCAAATATTTTGCTGCGCTCTCAAACGAACAACGTGTACGAGTAGAATTCTCGAAAAACATATTGACTACCATTTTGCCTTTGAGAATGTCTTGGGGAGGGTTGCCTTCCTTGACAGCTTGTTTCATAAACTTCGCTCTCTCAAGCAAGTGCGTCAACACTTCCTTTGATACACCATTTAGTTGTAAAAAATCCTTTTTCGCCATAAAAATCTCCTACGAGTAGTTTATACTCTTTCATAATAACATAATATTTAGAATAATAAAAGTGTCTAAAAGAAAATAATAAAAATAATATGCCCGTAAGCATAAAAAAAAGAGCTATACAATCGTATAGCTCAATTTTGTTAGGAATTATTCCTCAGAAATTGCGTCAACTGGACAACCAGCAGCACAAGAACCACAGCTGATGCAAGTATCTGCATCGATAACGAATTGGGTATCTCCCTCTGTAATTGCTCCAACTGGGCAGCCTTCTGCGCAAGCACCACATTTGATGCAAGCATCACTGATAACGTATGCCATAGTACAAATCTCCTTAATAGTTTTGATACAATTATTTTAGCACAAAAAATTATGCTTGTAAACAATTATTTGATTATTCTAGATTTTTTAGTTGTTCGCTGTCGTCGTCTTCGTCGTTGTCGTCCTTTGCTTTGTCGTGTTTACGATTGTGATCAGTCACTTCGAACTCGCCAATCTTGGCATATTCTTGCACAATGCCGTCTTCGTGTTGGATAGCAACTTTGATACGCTCTCTGAGCAAATCTACTTCCACAACCTTGCCTTCACCCTTTTGCACTTTGACCACAGCGCCCACCTTTGGCATAAATCTAGACACGTTGGCATAGTACTCATTTTCGTATTTTAGACAGCACATAAGCTTGCCACACATACCGCTGACTTTGGTCGGATTGAGCGATATGTTTTGAGTTTTTGCCATTTTTACGGTTGCTTTTTCGTTCTGAGTGAGGTGCGACAAACAACAACATTCTCTGCCACACATACCCATTGCGCCTTTGAGTTTGACGTCATCTCTCTCGTAAATTTGACGTAGCTCTATGCGCATGTGCATTTCGCTGGCAAGGTCTTTGACTAGCTCTCGAAAATCCACTCTGCCGTCTGCCGTAAAGCTGAAAATTACCTTACTTCTGTCGAAAGTATATTCGGCGTCTACCAGTTTCATTTTGAGATTGTGGTCTTGGATTTTCTTAGAACAAAGCTCGAAAGCCGTCGCTTTCTTTTCCATGTTTTCCTTGTTGCGTTTTTCGTCGTCCTTGGTAGCTTTGCGGACCACAGGTTTCAACTCGCCCACAATTTTGTCATCTTCGACCATAGTGTTGGACTGCCCGATTTTGGCGAATTCTAGTCCTCTCACCGTCTCTACAATGACGTTGTCACCTACCTCGAACTCGATATTTTTCGGATCGAAATAATATATTTTACTTGTTGTGCCAAACTTGACACCTACTATCATCGGCATAAATATTTTACCTCCAAAATGCCCATCAGCAACATATCCGCCAAATTGTCTTGCTTGCAGTTGCTCTCCAATCTTCGTCTACACTCTTGAGTCAACTCAAAAATATTGACGAGCATTGCGTTGTTAAAGTTTTCTCCCAGCTCTCTGAGTTCTTCAAAGCCTCTGGTCATTGTTTTATTTTTCCACCCTAGCATAGCTTTGAGAATTATCTCCAACACATCTAGGTATTTGTCCAATTTATTGTCTTTGCTGAGCGACAATCTGTCTAGCATATTGACGACGTCTTTGCTCGTCTTCATATCTTTCAATATGCTTATCATCGTGGCATAATCGGTCACAAATTCGTTGTCCGATACTAGCTGTTTTGCCTTGGTCAAATTGCCAAAAGCACACGCAACCGCCCTGTCAACTCTCTCTTCGTCGTTGCCCTCTTCGACCAACACGGCGGCTATTTGGTCGTTGTCCAATCTCTCCAAAAACAACTTTTCCGCCCTTGACTTGATGGTGTCGATGACACGAGATTGGCGGTGTACTCCCAACACGAATACCACGTTTTCGCAAGGCTCTTCCAAGGTTTTGAGCAATACGTTTTGGGTAGCCTCGGCAATGTTGTCAAAAGCAGGAATGAGCATAACTTTGTATTTGCCTTCCGTCACCTTGTAATATGCAAGGTCAATAAAGTCCTGCACGTCTTGCATTTTGTAATCGGTAAGTATTTTGAGTTCGGCGTGACTTTTGTTCTCCACTCTCGTGCAAGACAAACAATCCCCACAGCCGTCATTGTCGCACAAAATCGCCCTAGCAAACATCATACAAAGACTATCGCAAGCAAGTTCGTCCTCGCTGATAATCATATAACAATGCCCTAGTCTGTTGTTGCGTTTGTCGGCAAGCAAGGCTTGATAAGGCTTGGTATTGGAAAGCAATGCTTGATAATCAATCATTTGATAATGCCCCTATCTCTCAACACTCCGAGTATGTCCGAATGTATTTTTTCTATGCTATTTGAAGAATCTATGCACACTATTCTGTCTGCATATTTTCGGCTAGCTAGCTTGTAACCCTCGTACACTTTTTGGTGAAAATCGGCTTTTTGTTGCTCTATTCTGTCGTTTTTGTCCGCACCGCCCTTGCGTGCAAAGCCTTTCGATGGCTCGAGGTCTAAGAAAATTGTCACCTCAGGCATAACGTCCTTGCAAGCTAGGCGATTGAGATTGTCCACATAATCTTCGCCTAGTCCTCTTGCCACGCCTTGATATGCAAAAGTCGAATCAATAAATCTATCACATACAACCAGCTCACCCCGCTCCAAAGCAGGTCGAATAACCTCGCCTACAAGTTGAGCTCTTGCAGAGCTGTACAAAAACGCCTCGCACTCGTCCGTCATCTCAACGTTTTCGGTCGACAAAATAAGCTTACGGATTTTTTCCGAAATCTTACTGCCACCTGGCTCTCTGAGAAAAATAGCTGATTGGTTGGTGTCTTTTAGATATTTTTTGAGCAATTCCACTTGGGTAGTTTTGCCCACTCCTTCACAACCTTCGAATGTAATAAATTTGCCTTTCATATAATCTCCACTTCATTTATTGTAGCACAGCCACCAGCCCATTTACAAGACCAAACACAAAGTATTTGTTATCTTTTATAAATTTTATCACCTCTTCGTCTATCTTGTCGCCCGCCTTGACAATCGGCACTCCCGGTGGATAAATTCCAATCTCCGAGGCGCTTGTCTTGCCAAGAGCTTGCTCAATCTCCACGAATTCTACTTTACCTTGGACGTTTCCCCTATCGAGTTGCAACTGACAATTTACGCTTTTGTCCAAAGCTTTGGTTGGAGCTTCTTTTACAATCTCCATAGCCTCCACCAGCCAATCTATATTGTACGGCGTAAGTATGAACACCATTTTGTCTTGGTATGTCATCTCTATCCACACGCCTTGACTTTGCAAATATTCGGCAGTATATCTTGCGTCTTTGTTCACACTTTGGAGTACAAGTCGGCTAAAATCGTCATTTTGCACCACTCTCCACTCGCCCACGCTACCGCCTAAGCTGTCCACAACCTCTTTGATATGTTGATAGTATTTTTCACCATTCTGCACCATATCATCAATCGCCCAATCAATGCTCGCCATTGTTAGATAACTTGGCGACGTGGTATGCAACAAATTGCGAAAATAGTATGCTGTGTTGACAAGTTCGTCGTCACACACGTTGAGCACGCTCGCCCCGCCATAACACGCCATTGTTTTGTGCAAACTGCACACGCTAAGGTGGGCATACTTGCTTGCCATATCAGGCAAAAGATGACTGAAAGCAAAATGTGAGCCATGCGCCGAATCTACCACCAACAAACAGCCATATTTGTCTGCAATTTTTCTAAGTTTGTCCAGTTGTTTGCACTCGCCAAAATAATTGGGTGACGTGGTGAAAATTGCCGATATGTTTCGACTTTTCGCCATATATTCGTCCAAATCTGCTATGTCATTTACACTGCCAGCTTGCACTCCAAACAACAACACGCCATTCCAAAATGACTTGTGCATTTCGCCCACACAAACGACATGATTTCCACGATTTTTGACCACTCCCACGGCGGTAAGCATAGCCGTCGTCGAGCCCGTCGTGAATATCAAACTGTCCACTGCTCGATAGGCTTTGGCAATCTTGTTTTGGGTGTTTTTGATGACGCCGTCGCACACTAGCAAGTTGTCCAATCCGTCTAGCTCCGTCAAGTCAAACTGCGCACTACGCCAAAGCTCGCCCCCAATATTTGAATTGTGGCTTGGCATGTGAAAACGCATTTTGCTTTGCTTGTTATGTTCGACTATTGCCTCAAAAATACCCTTGTCTTTCATATTCCAAAAAGGCAGTCATTTGACTGCCTTGCTTTATTTGATTGGTTTCATTGTTGGGAACAACAACACGTCACGAATACTGAATTGGTCGGTAAACAACATTACCAATCTATCCACACCAATTCCAAGTCCGCCTGTTGGTGGAAGACCGTACATCAAAGCATTGACATAATCTTCGTCCATCATTTGAGCCTCGTCGTCGCCCTTTTCTCTCTCTGCCACTTGTGACATAAATCTTGCCTTTTGGTCGATTGGGTCATTGAGCTCAGAGAAGGCATTTCCCATTTCTCTTGCTGTCATGAAGAACTCGAATCTTTCGGTAAGTCTTGGGTCGCTAGCTTTACGCTTGGCAAGTGGAGATACCTCTACTGGATAATCTAGTATAAACACTGGTTGAACAAGGTGTTCTTCTACCTTTTGGTCGAACACTTCGTACAAAAGTTTGCCCCAACTCATATTGTCAGACAAGCCTACGCCTTGTTTTTCTGCTTGCTTTTTGAGTGCGTCTACGTCGTCAGTCGCCATAAAGTCAATACCTGTGTACTCTTTGACAGCGTCAGCCATTGTGAGCTTTTTCCAAGGTCTAGCAAGGCTGATTTTTTCGCCTTGATATTCTATCTCGGTCGTGCCTTTGACTGTCATTGCGATATGCTCAAAAAGTCTTTCGGTAATATCCATCATACCATAATAATCGGTATATGCTTGATAGAGCTCTACGCTTGTAAATTCTGGATTGTGTTTTGGGTCCATACCCTCGTTACGGAAAAGTCTGCCCATTTCGTAAACTTTCTCGAATCCACCTACGATAAGTCTTTTGAGATAGAGCTCAGGAGCAATTCTCATATACATATCAATATCCAACGTATTGTGGTGGGTGATAAATGGTCTAGCACTTGCACCGCCGGCAATAGTGTTGAGGATAGGTGTTTCTACTTCTACAAAGCCCTCGCCGTCAAGAAAACTGCGGATTGCTCTGATAATGCGAGAACGCATAATGAATGTTTCTTTTACTTCTGGATTGGCAATGAGGTCAACATATCTTTGACGATATCTAAGATCAGTGTTGGTCAAGCCGTGGAACTTCTCAGGAAGTGGCAACAATGACTTGGAGAGAAGTGTAGCTTTCTCGGCGTGGATAGAAATCTCGCCCATTTTGGTAGTAAATACTACGCCTTGGATACCTACGATATCGCCCACGTCATACTTCTTGAATTCTGCATAGTTTTCTTCGCCCAAAGAATCACGGCTTACATAAAGCTGGATACTGCCAGTGCAATCTAGGATATGACCAAAGCTGGCTTTACCCATCACACGTTTTGAGATAAGTCTGCCCGCAACGTTGACGGTTTTGCCTTCATAGTCAGCATATTGTTCTTTGATGATGCTAGCATAAGCATCTTTGTCGAATTTTACAATCTCGTAAGGATTGTGACCATTTTCAATCAAGGTATCAAGTTTTTCTCTTCTTGCCTTCAAAATATCATTTAAGTTTTCTTGAGTTTGTTCCATTTTTTATCCTTTTTACTTTATAATTTCCAAAATTTTGACTGTGTACTTAAAATCATTAGCATTTACTTCTACACTTTCGCCCACTTTGTGACCGATGATTGCTTTTGCAAGTGGAGAATCGTTGCTAATTTTTCCTTCTACGATAGACGCCTCTGATTGACCTACGATTTTGTAAACGCACTCTTCTTCCATATCAAAGTCATAAATCTTGACAGTGTTGCCAAGGTAAACAACACCCGACTCCAATTCGTCACTAGAAATGATTTTGGCGTGAGCGATTTGGTCTTCCATCTCGCTAATCTCTGCTTCAAGCAATGCTTGTGCGTCTTTTGCCGAGCTGTATTCGGCATTTTCAGACAAGTCGCCGTACTCACGAGCGGCAGCAATTCTTTCGCTCGCCTCCAATGACTTGGTAGACTTGTAGTACTCTAGTTTCTTTACAAGATTGTCATAGCCTTCTTGTGTAAAAATTATTTCCTTTTCCATAATTCCCTCACTTATTCTTTATTTTTGCTCTATAACTGAGCACCAACAAGCTTTCACTCATTGAAATATTTTCGATTGCAATATCGTCAGGAATGTGCAAGTCTATTGGAGCAAAGTTCCAAATGCTCTTGATTCCGTTGGCGATGATAGTGTCGGCAACGCCTTGCGCAGCCGCCTTTGGTGTGGCAATAACTGCCATATCTGTCTTGTGAGTTTGGACATACTCACCGAATTGGGACATATTGTAAACCTTGATGCCGTTGACATTGTCTACAATAGGATTGGTGTCGAACATTGCTTGCACCTTGAATCCATACTTCTCGAATCCTTGATAACCGCCCAAAGCTCTACCGATATTACCTGCGCCGACAATAACCACGTTGTATTGTTCGTCCAAACCAATGATAGCCGCTAGCTCTGACTTGAGTTTTTCTACGTCATAGCCATAGCCTTGTTGACCAAATCCGCCAAAGTTGCAAAAATCTTGTCTAACTTGTGATGCGGTGATACCAAGCAGCTCCGCCAAATGCTTGGAAGATATTTTTTCAACATTTTGTTCACTTAGGTGTTTGACTGCTCGATAATATTTTGGCAGTCTTTTGATAACTGCTTCCGAAATAATCTTTTTTCCCATTTTTCTGCCCTTCTAAAATAATATATATATTTTAATAGCAAAACACTTTTTTGTCAAGTTATTTTTTTGACAAATACCCCCGCTTATCTTCTTCGATAAAATTTCTTGTCCAAATCTTGACATAATATGGCATTTTTGCGTACAATAATGTTATGAAAATTTGGATTAGACTTCTCACGGACAACAAACTTGTCCAAGACAAAATATACCTTTGTGACGCCATCAACTCGACCGAAAAATTCGAAGAAGTTTTGCGAGATGTTTGTCACGAGCTTGACCTGCCTACTCCCGTAGTGCTGGACGCTCACTTTATCAATCTTATCAGATTCCACAACGCCAAGTTCCGCCCCGACGATTTTGTCGAAGCGCTTGACTATGATATTATGATTGTCGAAGATTGCAAAGAATAAAGTGTGGCACAGTTTTAGCTGTGCCACTTTTGTTTGTTTATTGTTGTTTTTAGGCAATTTTTTATCGACATTTTTGTGCAAAATATCCAAAAACTCGATACATATCCAATTTATGCAATATCGCACCTATCAAAATGTAGATAGTTGTAAGTTATCATTCCCACTTGCCAAAGTGCGGTGATAGCCAGCATAGAATACAAATTCATACCTTTGAGATTTGGCGTAATATCCACACTAAGTGCCGACAAGAAATTGAGATTGCCCCAAAATCCAACATATCCTATATAGATATATCCCAGCAATTTTTCTATCCCACTTCCAAGGAAATACATCAACATAACTATCGCTAGCGCATTGCCCTTTTTCCACATAAGACTGCATACAAAATGCGACAACTGAATTATGCACAACAGCGATATAATATTGGCAAGCATTTGGATTGTAAGATAGGTTAGATATGGCATTTTGACGGCGACTTTTGCATTGAGCACGCACACCACAGGTTTGGTTTCGACGCCGAATTTTATCATCGCAACGATTTGCGCCACAACGACCACGACCACGAGCATAAGCGACGATATTGACCACACGGACAACCATTTTGCCGACAGCATTTCACTGCGTGATACTGGACGCATAGCTTGCATTTTGAGCGTACCGTTGGATTTTTCGCCACCCAAATTCTTGCACGCCATAACTATTGCAAAGATAGTGATGATACCCATCGCCAGCGTTATTGCCGAGTCGATATATCCTGCGCTGTTCATAGACAGCGAGCCTGCCTTGTTGATATTGGACAAGTTGAGATTGTTGTCGAGCAAGAATTGATAGAACGCTATCTCTACTTTTGCATTGTAGATAGTATTGTCTGTCAATCCAAGTTTTTTGTTGGGCTTATAATTTTCTATGATGGCTTTGTTGGTGTCGATTACAGCTTGCATTTCCTCTCTGCTCATATCGACAATAGCGCTCGAATAGTCGCCGATTAGGTCATTTATCAAGCCAAACCCTAACGTCATAATGAGCATAAGTCCTACCAGCACCGCCATTACGATGAAGATTTTGCCCTTTTTGTTTATCTTGTAACATTCATTCTTGTATGCGGCAAAAAATTCTCTCATTTTACCACCTCCAAATAAATCTGCTCCAAGTTTTTCTTGATAGTGTTGACTGCAAAGATTTGGATATTGCCACCAAGCAAAGTTTTGATGACTTCATTCACTTCATCTTGAGTCGTGCATTTTACATACAGTTTGGTGCTTGCAATTTTGGTTGGATAGCCAAAATTTGCATTTATCAGCCCGCAAGCCCTCTCACAATCCGAGCATTCTATGCACACGAGCATTTCTCTCTCTACTCCCGCACGCAAGTTCTCGATAGTGTCCACCACGACGATTTTGCCATTCTTCATAATGCCCACTCTGTCGCACAGCTCTTCCATTTCGCTGAGAATATGCGAAGATATAAGTATGGTCGTGCCGTATTCTCGTGACAAGCGCTTGAATAGCTCTCGCATTTGGAGTATGCCTTGTGGGTCAAAGCCGTTGATAGGCTCGTCCAATATGAGCACTTTTGGCGAGTGCAGTATTGCTTGCGCAATGCCCAATCTTTGGCGCATACCCAGCGAATAGGTCGAGAAAGGCGAATTGATACGATCGGTCAATCCTACAATATCCACCACTTGGTCTATTCTTTCCTTGTTGCTTCTCGATTTTCGCGTTCTGTTTCGAACGCCGTTCTTTCTTTG
>OQVS01000642.1_pt1 | contig 24136 bp, 18 predicted proteins | sample 1691601 | NCBI WGS metagenome assembly OQVS01 (sample SAMN03418268, study PRJEB22391) | human gut metagenome | biome: human-gut; feature: organic feature; material: feces | host: Homo sapiens | place: Tanzania | collected 2013-01
CGAATTTCTGTGAGCCCTTAAACATAAGGTGCTCCAGGTAGTGTGCCAATCCTGTTGTTTCTGCAGGGTCGTTGCGGCTACCAGTACGTACAGCGATGTAAGTCTGGATACGTGGTTTCTCGTTGTTTACTGACAGGTAAACCTTCAGACCGTTGTCAAGTGTGTAGATGCGGGCATGCATTGGGTCGCCCGGCACGGTAGCATACTTGTAGTCTTTGGCTTGCGCTCCCAAGGTGAGGGCAGCGAAACAAGCAACTAACATTGTTCTTAGTTTCATACCAATTAGATTTAGTTGTATAAATGATATTTTTAATGTTATACTAATTTAGAGATGAAATTGTTGAGCAACCCTTTGTCTACGTCGCCCATTTCGTATTCCTTCTCGGCATCCTTCCTTATTTCGGAAAGCCATAGCAGCCTTGCCTGCCTGCAACTGTCGATGAAGTCCAGTCGGTCTTCATGGTCAAGACTCTGCCAACCGTAAAGCCTGTCGGCGATGTTTGCTGCAAGACATCTCTCGTTTTCTTCTTTCAAGGCAGCCGCTTTGTCGAGAGCTTCTTTCAGGTCGGCAATGTTGTCAATGTCGCCGTTCTGTATGGCTTCCACAATGTTCAGCACATCTTGCTGGGAAATCAGCAGACCGGAGAGGTCGATGGCGTATTTGTCTTCAGAATATGCCGTCGTGGCATTGTCGTTTTCCACGTTGTCGGCATTGAGGAAGCCGGCAAGGAACATCTTTATAGCCATGCTGTAGAGCGAGATGCCCTTGTGCAATGATGTTTTCTTTATCAGACAACCGTCGGCACATTCGTAGATGTCGCGTCTGCCCTGTTTGTCAAGCATCCTTTCAAGTTCAAACTTCGCCTTTATCATTTTCCCTATGCTGTAGGCGTTAAGCCATGAGGTGTCCAGGATGCTGTGTCGGCAGTCTTTCGGACGTATGTCTCTTTTTGGCCATTTGTTTATGTCGCGGTAGGTGCCCACAGTGGCAAGGTTTCTTCCCGGCACTATATATGTGTCCTTTCCGTTGCCGATGACGTATGAGAAAGGCATTGCCGACGTGTCTGGATGATTGGCAATCTTGCCCATGCACATGGAGAAAGCTCCTATGTGTGCAGGCCAAAGGATGTGTGCGCCACTGGCGGTCTTTGCTCCATGCTCCATGATGCCGTAGTGTATAGGGCCCATCTTGTAGGCATGGTTGCTGAAGTTGGTGTTAGAGCCTGCGTTATAGAAGGAGTGCATGCCTCCGATGAGCAGTGTGCTCTTATGGTGGCTTACGGTGAATGGTCCGCAGAATGCGGCGCAGGCTTCTCCGTTAGCCAGATATGAGTTGGCAAAGAACAAGCTGTCGGTTGCCGAGAATCCGTCGGTCAGCGTTGTGCATTCGCCGATGAAGCAGTTCTTGGCAATGACGTTGTTGTTTACCGATGAGCCGCTTGTTATGACGCAGCCGTCGCAAATTACTCCTGCTCCGATAAATACGGTGTTGTTAGGCTCGCTCATCAGAGTACATTCGCTTAGCCTCTGTGCTCCTCTTATTTCCGTGCCTTCCGTTATCCAGCAGTTTGTTATCTCCGTAGTGTTCTGTATTCTTACGTTGCTTTCTATGAGTGAGCGTTTGGGTATGGTGCGCATTACTTCTTCCATCACCATTCTTCTTACGGCTTCCTTTGCCTGTCTTCTTTTGTCTATTGAGGAGTCGTCTTCTTCAAACTGTTCTCCGAGACATGGCGGAAGAGCCGTAAGGGCTGCAATCTGACTTGTCAGTCCGCTGAAGAGCACCACGTTGCCGTCGCCTGCCTCATTAAGCACGCTTATGGTGTTGCCTTGTCCGAAGGATGTTCCTTCGGTTGTCTGTATCGTGGACACGTTGTTTATTAGGCAGCGGTCTTTAATGTCGCAGTTGAAGATAAAGCCTGTGATGTTCTCTATGAGGCAGTTGTCGCCGATGGTGGAGTTTATGATTCTTGCGTTGTGGATTCCTGCCGGCGCATCGATGCCGATGTCGTTGTTGAGGGTGCCGTTCGTGGCGCCAATCTGGCATTTTCCTATAAACTCCACGTTATAGATGTTGCTGGCGGCGAAATCTTCGCTTACGGTTATCTGCTGCCAGTCCTGCGAGATGCAGTGGTTCTGCTCAAGGGCTTTTATCTCTTCGGAAGTAAGTGTGCGCATATTTTTTTCCTTTCTTTCCCGTTGTTATTCCTCTTCCTCGTAGTTCTGGTAGAGGAAGTCGTTGTATGGGTATTTCTGCACGTGCAGTTCTCTTACTCTTTTGTATATGACGTCTCGCATCTCCTGTATGTTTGTTTTCTCTTTAGCCGAGATAAACAGACAGTCGTCGCCCATCTTAGCCATCCATGTTTTCTTCAGTTCCTCCAGTGTGATGTTCTCTTTAGTCTTAGGAGTGAGGTCGTCAGCCTCTTTCTCAACCCATGTGTAAGCGTCAATCTTGTTGAAGATAATCATCGAAGGCTTGTCGGCGCATCCGAGGTCAGCCAGGGTTTTGTCCACGACCTTTATCTGTTCTTCAAAGTCGGGGTGGCTTATGTCCACTACATGAAGCAGCAGGTCAGCCTCGCGCACCTCGTCGAGTGTGCTCTTGAAGGAGTCCACAAGGTCGGTAGGCAGTTTGCGTATGAATCCTACTGTATCGGCAAGCAGGAAAGGAAGGTTTTCCACCACCACCTTGCGTACTGTGGTGTCGAGGGTGGCAAAGAGCTTGTTCTCAGCAAACACTTCGCTCTTCGACATAAGGTTCATGAGTGTAGACTTTCCGACGTTGGTGTATCCTACGAGTGCAACGCGTATAAGTCGTCCGCGGTTCTTGCGCTGTGTAATCTTCTGCTTGTCTATTTCTGCCAGCCGTTGCTTAAGGAGCGACATGCGCTGAAGGATGATACGTCGGTCCATCTCCAGCTGGGTCTCACCAGGTCCACGTAGTCCCACACTACCTTTTCCTCCTCCTGATCCAGAGCCTCCACCCTGTCGTTCGAGGTGGGTCCACAGCCTTTGCAGTCGTGGCAGCATGTATCTGTACTGTGCCAGCTCCACCTGTGTCTTGGCATTGGCGGTCTGTGCACGCATGGCGAAGATGTCGAGGATGAGCGAAGTCCGGTCAAGTATTTTCACTTTCAGTTCGTTCTCTATGTTGCGTATCTGCTTTGCGGAAAGCTCATCGTCGAAAATCACCATACCGATTTCCCTTTCTGCGTCCTCCTCGTCAAGGATATATTGTTTTATTTCCTCCAGCTTTCCCTTTCCTACGTAGGTGGTCTGGTTGGGTCCGTTCACTTTCTGCGTGAATCTCTTCACCGTCACGGCACCTGCTGTGTCGGCAAGAAACTCAAGTTCGTCAAGATATTCTTTTGTCTTGGCTTCGTCCTGCTCCTTCGTTATAAGTCCCACAAGGATAGCGGTCTCCGCCTTGACTTCTGATATTACAAATTCTTTCATTAAATTTCAGACATTACATATAAATATGTATGCAAAGTTAAGCAAAAGGCATTAAAGTTAAGCAAAAAAGGATGTAAGATATTTCTTTATCATGGAAAAAACATACTTTTTTTAGAAAATACGCTACCTTTGCATATATGATGAGCTGTATCTTTGTATAAGGTGAGCCGTATCTTTACGTATGACGAGCCGTATCTTTGTGTAAGACGAGCCGTATCTTTGTGTAAGACGAGCCGTATCTTTACGTAAGGCAAGCCGTATCTTTGCATGGAGCGGGCAGCATTATCATTGCATAAGTGTTTGTACATAAATTATATAAATGACGTTACCAGAAGAATTTTCCACATATACGAGCAAGCTCTTTGGCGAGAAGCTTTGGACCACGTTCCTAAGGGGGATGCAGGAGCAGCCACCGGTCAGCGTGCGCCTCAATCCTTTCAAGTATGATGCTGCCACGATGCCTCTGCCTTCCGATGAAGACGGCATGGTGGAGTGGTGTCCAGAGGGGCGCTACCTGCAGGCGCGTCCGCAGTTTACCTTAGACCCTCTGCTCCATGCCGGAGCATACTATGTGCAGGAAGCTGCATCTATGTATGTAACAGACGTGGTGCGCCGCTTTGCCGACCTTTCAGCTCCGCTCCGTGTGCTGGACCTTTGTGCCGCACCGGGAGGAAAGTCCACTGCCGTAAGAGGAGTGTTGCCCGAAGGCAGTCTGCTGATGAGCAATGAGCCTATGCGTCCGCGTGCCAACATACTGATGGAGAATATTCAGAAGTTCGGCCATCCCGATGTAATAGTGACCAACAACTACGCCATTGACTATCAGCGTAGTGGACTGAAATTTGATGTTGTAATAGCCGATGTGCCTTGCTCCGGCGAAGGAATGTTCCGCAAGGACGAAGGGGCAGTAAGGGAGTGGTCAACGGCAAACGTAAGGAAGTGTGCCGCATTGCAGCGTGAGATAATAACCGACATTATGCTGTGTCTCCGCGACGGCGGCCTGCTCATATATTCCACCTGCACCTTCAATGCCCACGAAGACGAGGAGAACGTAGACTTTATCGTTGACACGTGGGAGATGGAGAAGCTCGACATGCGCCATTTCATACCTGGCGAGACCCGCACAGAAGGTCTCTTCATGGCAGCCCTGCGTAAGCCCGGAAGCGGCAACCCGGTAATGTCGGCGTCGGCAGGCAAGAAGAAAGACAAGAAGGCAAAGAAGGGAAAACAGGGCAAGTCGTCTGCTGTGCAGGGGGCGAAGACCGTCAGCTCATGGCTTTCTGCAGGCGAGAACTTTGATGTGGCGATGCTTGGAGGCAGAGTTGTCGGGGTAGGGAAGACGTGGCGCGATGTGTTTGACACGTCGCTTGACAAGCTCCGTGTCATCCATGCCGGAGTGGAGCTTGGCGAGCAGAAGGGTAAAGACATCGTGCCTTCCGAAAGTCTCGCCCTCTCCTTGAGCCTTGCCCCAGACGCTTTCCCCGTGGCTGACGTAGACATGGAGACGGCTTTGTCGTATTTGCGTCGTGAGCCGATAACCCTGTCGGGAAGTATGCCTCACGGCTACGTTCTGGTGAGCTATAAGGGGCTGCCGCTCGGCTTTGTGAAGAACCTCGGAAACAGGACCAACAATCTGTTTCCTCAAGAATGGAGAATAAGAAACAAATGAAACAATATTTAGACCTACTGAACCGTATCCTTACAGAAGGTACGGAGAAACACGATCGTACAGGCACAGGTACGATAAGCATTTTTGGAAACCAGATGCGCTTCGACATGAGTCAGGGCTTTCCTCTGCTCACGACGAAGAAGCTGCATCTCAAGTCTATAATCTACGAGCTGCTGTGGTTCTTGCGGGGCGACACCAACGTGAAGTATCTTCAGGAGCATGGGGTAAGAATATGGAACGAGTGGGCGGACGAGAATGGCGAGCTGGGTCCCGTCTATGGACACCAGTGGCGCTCATGGCCGACACCCGACGGCAGCCATATCGACCAGATAGCGAATGTGGTAAACCAGATAAAGAACAACCCAGACTCTCGCCGTATGATTGTCAGCGCATGGAACGTGGCAGACATCGAGCAGATGCACCTGCCGCCCTGCCACTGCCTGTTCCAGTTTTATGTAGCCGACGGTAAGCTCTCCCTTCAGCTCTATCAGCGCAGCGCCGACACCTTCCTCGGCGTGCCCTTCAACATCGCATCCTATGCCCTGCTGCTGCAGATGATGGCACAGGTGTGCGGCTTGCAGCCAGGAGAATTCATCCATACTACAGGCGACACACACATCTACCTCAACCATCAGGAACAGGTAAGGCTGCAGCTCACGCGCACTCCGCGCCCTCTGCCGAAGATGAAGCTGAACCCCGATGTGAAGAGCATCTTCGACTTCAAGTATGAGGATTTCCAGCTTGAGGGCTACGACCCCTGGCCACACATTCCGGGCGTGGTGAGCGTTTAGACGTGTAGGCAAGAAAATAGACAGCGCTGCCTTAAATACTTAAAATGAAACAGACCTTGTTGTCAACTTGTAAGCTCGTCGGTCTGTTAATTTGCCAGCTTGTCTCCTCGTCAACTTGTCAACTTAAAATATAATAACAATGAGAATAAACATCATAGCTGCCGTGGCAGAGAACAACGCCATCGGCAAGGAAAACAAACTGTTGTATTGGCTGCCTAACGACCTGAAGAGGTTCAAGGCCCTCACCACAGGTCATACCATCGTGATGGGACGTAAGACCTTCGAGTCTTTGCCAAAAGGCGCATTGCCAAACAGAAGAAACGTTGTGGTGAGCAGAACCGTGGTGTCACTTCCAGGCTGCGACTGCTACCCGTCAGTAGAGGCAGCATTGCAAAGCTGCTCCCCCGAAGAGGACATATATATATTAGGTGGAGAAAGCATCTATCGGCAGACCCTTCCTCTTGCCGACCGCTTGTGTCTGACAGAGATTGCCGACACTCCGGAGGGTGCCGACGCTTTCTTCCCCGAATATGACGGATGGAAGGAGACCGTGCGTGAAGACCACGACACGGATGAAAAACATCATTACCGCTATTCTTTCGTGGACTACGAGAAAAAGAACTAAAAAAGGAAAGCAGCCTATGAAATGCTTAAAAACCATACTCTTGTTCATCCTGCCCGTGATGATGCTGATGTCAGCAGGAACGGAGTCGTCTGCGCCGAAGAAGAAATATCCCGGAAAGAAAACATATATGTTCAGAGTGCAGCTGCGCGACAAGTCCGGCACGCCATACTCTCTCGCCCGACCCTCAGCCTATCTTTCGCAAAAGGCAATAGAGCGACGAGCGAGACAGCACATAGCCATAGACTCCACCGACCTGCCCGTAAGTATGCAGTATGAAAAAATGTTGGAGAAACAGGGAACAAGCGTCGTGAGCAAGTCGAAATGGAACAATACCGTCGTTGTCATGACCTCCGACACGCTGGCGGCAAACAAGCTGAAGCAGCTGCCCTTCGTCGTGGAAGTAAGAAAAGTGTGGACGTCGCCCGACTCCATAACCCTTGAGAAGCCGCGCCCCCAATACCACAAGGAGCTTGTGCTCCACGACACCGTAGACAGCCACAGCGCCACCCAGGAGCAGCTGGCGATGCTAGGCGGACAAACGCTCCACAGCCAGGGCTACAGAGGAAAGGGCATGACCATAGCCGTGCTCGATGCCGGCTTTACCAACGCCGACCTCATACCAGCCTTCATCAATGCAAACATAGTAGGCTTTCAGGACTTCGTCGTGCCCTCACGGGGCAAGATGTTCAACTCCTCAACCCACGGCACACAGGTCCTCTCCACGATGGCTGTCAATGTGCCCGACGTGTATGTGGGCGCAGCACCCGAAGCAAGCTATTGGCTGCTCAGATGCGAAGACCAGCAGTCGGAGCAGCCCGTGGAAGAAGACTACTGGGCTGCAGCAGCCGAATATGCCGACAGCGTGGGAGTTGACGTTATAAACAGTTCGCTCGGCTTCTATGAATACGACAATCCTGCCGACAGCTACCACTACTGGCAGCAGGACGGCAAGACCGCCCTCATTTCCCGCACGGCATCCATGCTTGCAGGCAAGGGCATAGTGCATGTGAACAGTTGCGGCAACGAGGGCATGGTGGCATGGAAGAAGATAAGTTTCCCTTCCGACGCCACCGACATTCTCAGCGTCGGCGCCGTTACGCCGATGCGCAAGAACGCCTCCTTCTGCAGCCTCGGTCCCTCCGCCGACGGCAGGGTGAAGCCCGACGTCATGGCACAGGGCAGCCCGACGATGGTCGTCACCGAGCGCGGCACGATAAGCAGCGACATGGGCACCTCCTTTGCCTCGCCCCTCATAGCCGGCATGACAGCCTGCCTATGGCAGAAATTCCCATCCATGACAGCCCTCCAGCTGATGGATATGATCCGCAGGAGCGGAAGCAACGTGGCGCATCCCGACAACGTATATGGCTACGGCATACCGGACTTCGGCAGCATACGTGGCGATGAATGATTATATGAGAAACAAAACAGCAGGAGGAAAGAGAATGACCCAAAGCCACTATACATTATTCGAGCTGAACAGACTCGTCCGACAGTCTATAGAACTCTCCATGCAAGGTGAGTTCTGGGTTGAGGCTGAGCTGAGCGAGGCTCGCGAGAACAACGGCCACTGCTATATGTCGCTCGTGCAGAAAGACGAGACAGGCAACACTCCCCTGGCAAAAGCCTCCGCCAAATGCTGGCGCTCCAGTTGGCTGCCGCTCAGACAGAAGTTCGAGAAAGCCACGGGGATGAAAGTCAGTCCCGGCATGAAGGTACTACTGAAGGTCTATCCGCAGTTTCACGAAGCCTTCGGCTTCTCCTGGATAGTGGTCGACATAGACCCCACCTACACCCTCGGCGACATGGCGCGCCGCCGCATGGAGATAATACGGAAACTTGAAGAAGAAGGCGTGCTGGAGCTTAACAAGCAGCTCCCCCTGCCCATGTTCACACAGCGCATAGCCGTGGTGTCGAGCCCTACGGCAGCCGGCTACGGCGACTTCCGCGACCAGCTGCAGACCAACCTCTACGGCTACCGGTTCTGCATAACCCTCTTCCCAGCCACGATGCAGGGCGAAGGCGTGGAGCAGAGCGTCGTCGGCGTGCTCAACGATATTTATCAGCGTGAGGCTGATTTCGACTGCGTGGTGATAATCCGTGGCGGCGGAGCCAGCAGCGACCTCTCCGGCTTCGACTCCCTTGCCCTTGCCGAGAACGTGGCAAACTTCCCCCTGCCCGTCATTGCCGGCATCGGACACGAGCGCGATGAGACTGTGGTAGACATCGTGGCGCACACGAGCGTAAAGACCCCCACGGCGGCGGCAGCCCTGCTGATAGACAATCTGCACAGTGTAGACCAGCTCCTCTCCGACATGCGCCAGCGCATATATAACAGCGTGCGCCTCAAGATGCAGGCAGAGCAGCAGCGCCTATCGCGCCTATCGCAAGTCATACCAACCCTGTTCTCGCTCGTCAGCACACGCCAGCTCTCGCGCATCGACGCTCTCTCGCAGCGCCTCCTCTCCGCGGCGCAGCAGCTGGTGGCGGAAAGCAAGGGCAAAACGCAACTCATGGCAGAGCGCATACCGGCAGCAGTAGGCAGACGACTCTCCGACGAGCAGCACCGTCTCGCCCTGTTGTCGCAGAGCGTAAAGGCTCTCGACCCCCAGCTCATCCTCGACCGCGGCTACTCCATAACCCTGCTCAACGGAAAAGCTGTAAGAAGCAGCCACACGCTTGCCCCCGGCGACGAACTCTACACGAGATTTGCAGAAGGCGAAGTGAAGTCGGTAGTGGAATGACAAAATCAGCATAAGGAAAAAAGTGAAACAAAACAGCAAACGACAATATATGGAACAGAACTTCAACTATGAGCGTGCAATGGCGCAGCTTTCTGACATCGTGAAGAAGATGGAGTCGGGAGAACTCGACATCGACTCTCTTTGCCAACAGCTCAAGACGGCAAAGCAGCTGATAAGGCAATGTAGGGACAAACTGACGAAGACCGACGAGGAAATAAAGAAGCTGCTTGAGGAATAGAAAGCCCACCTCAGATGGCACGGATTCCGGTGGAAGTAGTTAATAATAGTTGTATAAACCCACTAACTTTACATTTTCCACCTTATTTTATTGCAGAAGAACAATATTCTTATTACTTTTGCCTACAATAACTTTAAAAATATACATTATGAAAGATTTGGATTGGTCAAATTTAGGCTTTGGATACAGACGTACAGACTATAACGTACGTTGTTATTATCGTGACGGCAAGTGGGGAGAGATAGAAGTCTGCTCCGACGAATACCTCAACCTGCACATGGCGGCAACCTGTCTGCACTACGGACAGGAAGCGTTCGAGGGACTCAAGGCGTTCCGTTGCCCCGACGGCAAGGTACGCGTGTTCCGTATGGACGAGAATGCAGCACGCCTGCAGTCCACATGCCGCGGCATCCTGATGCCAGAAGTGTCAACAGAACTGTTTGAGGAAATGGTAACAAAGGTAGTACGCCTCAACCAGGAGTACATCCCTACATACGAGAGCGGAGCATCACTCTACATCCGTCCGCTGCTCATCGGTACAAGCGCACAGGTAGGTGTGCATCCGGCAAGCGAGTATGTGTTCATCATCTTCGTAACACCGGTAGGCCCATACTTCAAGGGCGGTTTCTCAACAAACCCATACGTCATCATCCGCGACTTCGACCGCTCAGCACCTCTGGGCACAGGTAAGTACAAAGTGGGAGGAAACTACGCAGCCTCAATGCAGGCAAACCATCTCGCCCACGAGAAAGGCTACGCTTGCGAGTTCTATCTCGACGCAAAAGAGAAGAAATACATGGATGAGTGCGGAGCGGCAAACTTCTTCGGTATCAAGAACAACACCTACGTTACACCTAAGTCAACATCCATCCTGCCAAGTATCACCAACAAGAGCCTTATGCAGCTTGCAGAAGATTTCGGCATGAAGGTAGAGCGCCGTCAGATTCCGGAGGAAGAGCTTGAGACATTCGAAGAGGCAGGAGCATGCGGCACAGCAGCCGTCATCAGCCCTATCTCATACATCGACGACCTCGACACGGGCAAGCGCTTCACGTTCAGCAAGGACGGCAAGCCGGGACCTATCTCGCACAAGCTCTATACACACCTGCGCAACATCCAGTACGGCATAGAGCCCGACACACACGGATGGACAAAGGTTGTTATCGACTAAGAGATAAAACCAGAATTATATAAAAGCAAAAATACATGAGGCAGAAGTCCGGCAACGGCTTTTGGAACGTGGCTAAACACATACACGCACACACAATTCCCCCGGCTTCCTGTATTTTTGCTTTGTTCTTATCAGCAGGGGCATTATCGCAGCCCCCTAACACGCACTTAAAAACAATAAATGAGTAAAGGAAAACTACAGAAATTCGCAGAGATGGAAACGTTCAAGAACGTCTTCCAGTACCCATATTCAGTAATGGAAAACGTGCCGTTCGAGATGAAAGGAAAGTGGCGCGAGGAATATTTCCACAACGACAACCCCATCGTGCTTGAGCTCGGCTGCGGCAAAGGAGAATATACCGTCGGACTGGCACGCATGTTCCCAGGCCTGAACTTCATCGGCGTAGACATCAAGGGAGCACGCATGCACACAGGAGCAAAGCAGGCTCTCGAAGAAGAACTGTCCAACGCTGCCTTCCTGCGCACCAACATCGAAATCATAGACCGTTTCTTCGATCCCGGCGAAGTGCAGGAGATATGGCTCACCTTCAGCGACCCGCAGATGAAAAATCCGCGCAAAAGGCTCACAAGCACATATTTCATGGAGCGCTACCGCCGCTTCCTCGTAGACGGAGGACTGGTGCATCTGAAGACAGACTCCAACTTCCTTTACACCTACACGAAATACATGGTGGAGAAAAACAACCTGCCACTGCTCGTGGCAACAGAAGACCTCTACCACGACGACACCCTCGACGAAGCCACACGCAGCATACTATCCATCCACACATACTACGAAAACCAGTGGATAGAGCGCGGACTGAACATAAAATACATGAAGTTCCGTCTGCCGGCAGAAGGCAGGCTCGAAGAGTCGGACATAGAAATACCGCTCGACGAATACCGCAGCTACAAGCGCACCAAGCGCAGCGCAAAAGACACCGCAAAATAGCATAAAGCCAGAAAAGGCAAGAATATAACGGAAAATAATATATAAAACATAATGACACTATATCCGAAACTCATAATGGATGCGCTCGCCACGGTGACGTATCCCGGAACAAAGAAAAACCTCGTGGAGAGCGACATGGTGGCAGACAACCTGCGCATCAGCGGAAACCACGTCTCCTTCTCGCTCATCTTCCCACGCGACACCGACCCCTTCCTCAAGTCAACCGTAAAGGCAGCAGAAGCCGCAATACGCTACAACGTGAACAAAAACGAAGGCGAAGGCTGCGGCAGCCAGGTGGAGATAGACATAACGCTCGAATACAAGTCGAAGCCAAGGCCCGAAGTGGGCAAACTGCTGCCACAGGTGAAAAACGTGATAGCCGTGAGCTCCGGAAAAGGTGGAGTGGGCAAGAGCACCGTATCCGCCAACCTCGCCATCGCGCTGGCACGCCTCGGCTACAGAGTGGGACTACTCGACACCGACATCTTCGGACCATCCATGCCAAAGATGTTCGACGTGGAAGACGCACGACCTTATGCCGTAGACGTTGACGGGCGAAAACTCATAGAACCAATAGAGAAATACGGCGTCCGACTGCTCAGCATCGGATTCTTCGTAAATCCCGAAACGGCAACACTATGGCGAGGAGGAATGGCGTCAAACGCACTCAAGCAGCTCATCGCCGACGCCAACTGGGGCGAACTCGACTACTTCATACTCGACACACCGCCCGGCACGAGCGACATACACCTCACCCTGCTGCAGACTCTCGCCATAACAGGAGCCATCATCGTCAGCACACCGCAGAGCGTAGCGCTCGCCGATGCACGCAAGGGTATCGACATGTATCAGAACGACAAGGTAAACGTGCCGATTCTCGGTATGGTAGAGAACATGGCATGGTTCACGCCTGCCGAACTGCCCGAAAACAAATACTACATCTTCGGCAAGGAAGGCTGCAAGCAACTCGCCAAGGAGCTCAACATACCGCTGCTCGCACAGATTCCGCTCGTGCAGAGCATCTGCGAAGACGGCGACAAAGGCATGCCCGCAGCATGCCACCCCGAGAGCATCACCGGGCAGGCATTCCTGAACCTCGCACAGGCAACCGTGACGATGGTAAACCGACGCAACAAGGAACAGCCGAAAACGAAGATCGTGGAGGTGAAAGAATAGTATAAAACAGTTTATAATGTTTATAATGTTAAAGTTAAATTTTTAAGTTTATCATGGAGTCCTGGCTTGTGAAAGTCGGGGCTTTTTTTATATGCTCGTGCCGAGCATACAAAAAATCCCCGGACCGGCAACTGTTGCACGGTTCGGGGAATTTACTCGATTTGATATAATAAACTAACTAATAATCCTGTTCTTGCACTTATCTATTGACCTTTACGGTCTTCACCGTTCCGTCTGTCATGGTCATTACCTTAATTACGGTGCCTGTGTAGTTGGCGTTTATGCGTGTTCCGTCGAGGGTGTAGTATGCTGTGGCGACTACGTCCATAGTCTGGTTCACCTCCTTTATGGCAGATGCTGTGTTAGCTTCGGCAGCCTCGGAGAGACCGCCCATCTCATTGGCGGCGCGAACGCTCCATTTGCCTGTAGAGTCGGCATTGTCGTAGTGGTTCTCAGTGGTGAAGTCCACCACCTTGCCGTCCTTGCATACAGCCCAGAGGAGCACGTACTGGCTGTCGTCCCATGTCATCTTACCCTCGCTGATAAGCACGTTCTGCGGAGCGGAAGCCTGTTCGGTGAGAGCTGTAGGGTCCCAGTTGTCGGTGCTGCCCATCACTGTGGCGAGTGTATACAGGGCGGCCTCCTCCTTGGTGAGCACAGGGTTGTTGGCGTGTCCGTCGCCGAAGGTCTTCTTTCTTCCGCTCAGGTCAATCACGGTGCCCTTGCTTGTCATGGAGTTGTATTCGGCGAAGCGTGCCGGCCAACCGTCGCCCATCTCATTCCAACCGATTGCCGAAGGCTGTGCCTCCATCTTTGTGTCGATGAAGAGGGCGACAGGAGTGCCCGAGCCCCATGGACGACCGAGCGTGTAGTTGCCGTCGATGCCGCTCTTTTCTGCCTTGATGGTGCAGTCCTTGAAGATATATCCGTATTTCGTAGGCTTTGACGGTACGGCGAGATAGCCCGTGCCGCACATCTGCAGGTTCACCTTGTTATAGAACACGTCACCCTTTCCGCAGAGGTAGTCGGTGTTGCCGCGGAGCAGTCCGCCCTCGAAATAGAAGCGGCTGCGGTCGCTGTTGGATACGTAGGTGTCCTGGTATCCCCAGAGGCACATGTCCTTGCAGATGGTCTTGTTAGACTGGTCGTTGAGCTCGATGTCGCGTCCCTTGGCATCGCCCATGGCACTTTTGATGGTGAAGTTCTGCATGTATGTGTTGGTTGCACCGCTCTGCAGGCAGAGCACGTCGCCCTGTCCGATGCCCTCGGCGATGTTTCCGCCGTCCGGCTTATACTGGTCGGGCACCTTGTTCGTGATGATGGTCTCCGTCATGTCCTCACCGATGATGGACACGTTAGGAGTGTTCAGATATGTAGTAGGGTCGGCAAACTTGGCGTATTCCTTGTCGTCCACCTTGCAAACCTTCTGGTTGCTGGTGTTGTTGCCTTCCAGTACGTAGTTGCCCTTCTTGATGAAGATGCGGTAGCGCTGAGTCTTGTCGGCACGCTTTGCTGCGGCTGCAAAGGCTTCGATGAGGGTTCCGTCGGCAGGAACGATGAAATCGTACATTGCCTTTGCCACTACCGGACGGACCTTGGTCTTGAATGTTATGCTTACCGGCTCGGCGAGCTTGTTGTCTGTGAGGTCGCTGATGCTGTTGGCAGGCAGGGTGAATGTGTATTGCGTGTCATACTCCAGTGCCTTGTATTCAAACGAAACGGTCTTGCCCGATACGGCAGGCGTGAGGTTCTTACCGTCGAGGGTGGCAACGGTATTTTCGCCGGCAACCTTCACTTTTTCGTCGAAGGTGAGGATGATGTTGCCGTTGGCAGATACGTTGTCGGCATTGTCGGCAGGAACTGTCTCCACGAGTACAGGAGCCTTGCCGTCGTCAACGATCTTGGCTGTTCCGGTGATGTAGATGTCGGAGATACCGATACCGTCGTTGTTTGATGTAGCGCCCTTTATCTCTGATGTCTTGTCGGCAATCCAGCGGATGTAGACAGCAGGCTGGTTGTTGGCTGTGGCAGGGAGAGCGAACTCCTCAGTCTTCCAGTTCTTTGCTCCTTCGAGAACGAAGGAACCGAGCAGTGTCCATGTCTCGCCATTGAGCGAGTATTCCACGTCATATTTGGTATAGGCATTGTAGTTGAATACCATTGCCGAAGAAACCTTCACGTCGGTGAATGCCGAAGCGTTCACCATGGTCTGCCAGTAGTATTTGCCCAGTCCCTCGGTGTTCCAGTTCACGGCAGCCCATTTGCCCTCGTAGCCGCCAGAGCTCTGGCTCTTGTCGAGCCAGCTGATAGTCTTTCCGTCGGCATCGCGGAGCACGAGAGCGTCGGCGTCGTTGTCCTCGGCTGCGAAGTCAGCCTTGCGTCCGTTGTTTCCCTTCTGCACGAAGTCCCATCCGGCGATGAAGTCAATGGCCGAGAAGTTAGCCTCCAGCGACTTGTTTTCTGTCATGTCGAGCTGCAGTTCCGATGCTGTCTCGCCGTTGCTCCAAGAGTTGAACGTAACGATCTTGTTTGAAGAGGCTGTAAGAGTGACCTTTGTCCCCTCCTCATACATGTTCTTGCCTTCCACCACGGTGGCGGCAGGAGTGGCACTTACCATATAGTCCTTGCCAGGAGCGTTTACGGTAACGTCGAGCGAATAGGTGTTCAGCTTCTTGAAGTTCGCCTTGATGTCTGTGTTGGCGTTCAGGGTGATGTTGAGAGTCTGCTCCGTGCCGAGTTCGTTGTTTGCGGCGTCGGTCCAGTTCACGAATTCGTAGCCGAAGTTTTTCTTTGCAGTGAGCTTCAGTTCTGTTCCCTCGTCAAATTCTTCGCCGGCAGGGTAGAGGGACACGGTTCCTGCCTCTTCAGGGTTGGCGGTGGCTGTGATTGTATAGCGTGCCACGTCTTGCTTCTCGCCGGAAACGGTTCCGCAGATGTTCACGTTGTTCAGTCCGTATTGCTTACCGGTGTTGTCGTATATGTTCACGAGCAGCGAGAATCCCTTTTCTGTGGCGAATCCTGCCGGAACTTCATACTCAAATGAAGCGACGTCGGTGTTGCCTGCTTTGTTTCTCATTGGCTTGATGCCTGTGGCGAGAGTGCTTGTCTGTCCTTCTTCGGTTCTTACTCTTACGGCCATCTGTCCGCCGTCCGTACCGAAGCGCATGATGTTTGCGCTAACTTTTGTCGGTGTGAACGTGATGCCCTTTGATGGTACCACCTTGAACTCCACGGCATTCTCGTCGTTCTCTGGTCCACCCTTTGCGGATGGCTGGAAACGGGTGTAGGTGATGCCGTTGAATGCCTGTGCCTTTACGTTTGTGAGATTTTCTCCATATGAGACGGAGGTAGTTGTGAATGCTCCTTCAGGAGAGGATACTGGTTCGTCAATCTCTCCGTTGAACGGGTAGTTTACGGTTGCCTCGTCATCGTTGAAGCTTGGCTTGCTGCTTTTCACTACGGGCAGCACCATCTGGATGGAACGGTAGTAGCCGCCGTCGTTTCCTATCACTATGTCGATGGTTTCGGCCTGTGATGCTATCGTGTATACTAATGGGTTGGCAGACTCATAGTCGGTCTGTCCGTCTACGGTGGTTGGCGTCTTGCCGTCGGCACCGAACGGGCTCATTGCCTGTATCGTGACGGTGGCTCCTGTGCATGAAGGCACGGTGAATTTCGTTCCTTTGTTCCACTGGCACCAGTCGGTCCAGTTATTGTTGTTGATTTTGCCGTTTGTAGCGTCCATGTCCATCTTCACGTCGATTGTCTCGCCGTCGATGGTTGCCTGTGTCACGTAGATGCCAGTGTTCCTCTCGTATGCCATTCTTGGTGCACCGTTCTGGCGCTGGAAGTCCCAGAGTAGAGTCGTCGGCTCTGTACGGTCGGCAAGAGCCTTGGTGTTGTCTGTGAATACTGGAGTGAGAATGGTGTTGGCTGTAATCATAACGTCGTCGCCAGCCTTGTATGTGCTTGTTCCGTCTGTCCAGCCTGTCAGTGTCTTGCCGGGTATGTATAATGTGCGGTTTGCTGGGATTGTGAATGTTTTTCCACTCTCCACATTTTCTTCTGCCGGAGCCACACCTTCTGCCTCGCAGCCGGTGATGTCGAATGATACCTTGAATTCTTCTGCAAGTTCGGATGCGTCGGCATGTTCTACTGCGATGTATGGTGTGTAGCTTCCGCCGCTTATGGTCAGTGTGGTTGCCTCCGTACCTTTATAATAGGCACTTGCCGTGAGTGGATTTGCCGTGGAATAACAGCCCTCACCGGTATTGGTGTTGAAGGTGGCAACGGTTGTTCCGGCTGAGTTCTTCACTGTCACGTCTCCGCCCCAGTTACAAGTTCCCATACTGATTTTCACTGGACCCTCTACCGGAACCTTGCATGAGAAGTTTCCCCACCCATGCTGGTCGGAATGGAATTTTCCGCTGAGCACGATGTTTGCCGAAGCGTCGTCGGCTGCCACACGGGTCTGTGTGCCGTCATCGCCTATGACTACACCGAACTCAAATTTCTGTCCGGAGGATTTCTCCTCAGAGGTGATGAGATTGCCGTTTGTCAGGTCAATCTTGATGTCCTTGAATGCTGCCATGGCCGGAAGTGCTCCAATCAGACAGACAAACAGGAGGACATTCCTCAAAATTTGTCTTTTCATAAATGTTTTATTGGTTAGTAATCTGTTGTTTTTTTGAATCTGCCTTAGCGAATTCTTGTGTTGCAAAGGTATGAAAAAAGGGCGTAACGCAATGTGCGTACGCCCCTGTATATAAAGGGTTTGGAGAATTCTCCACCATTTTGCATAATTATTACCCTATTGTGGCCTTATTCTTTTCTGTTTCCTTGCTTCTCAGCTTGAGTAGTTTCTCTTTTATCCCTTTTCTCGCCTTGCCGATCTGAAAGCGGTATACCTCATGCGCAAGCACAAAATACACCACCGTCTGTATCCACAAGGCATGGTATTCTGTAGAGATGTCCTCGAGTGTTGCTCCCATGGAGTTCATTCTGACGAAACCGCGGATGCCGAACGTGCTCGGGAACAGCCATGACACTCCCTGCCAAAACGACGGGATGTTGCTCTGCGGCCATGACACGCCCGACATGAATAGCAGCGGCACGGACGAGAATACCACCAGCAGCATCACGTTCTCCCTGTAGCGCATCAGGCACGACAGCGTCATGCTGAAGAAGATGCAGGCAAGCAGATAGGGTAGGGCGAAGAGGACGAGCTCTCGGCCGCTGATGAGACTGATGAAGCTGAACATGTGGGGTACTGCCGACAGGAGGTATGCTGCCATCACGGTGTAGATCATGAAATATGCCAGCGCCTTGCCCCATACGATGCGCATTACGCCGCGGTAGTGTTTGTTGGCTGGCACGAGAAAACCGTAGTTGTTGCGCTCGCGTGCAGTGCCTGCCGCCATGCCCACGCCGAGCAGCAGCGTCTGCTGGATGATGAGCATCAGCACGCCGGGAATGATGAAGTTGCCGTAGCCTGCCGTGTTGTTGAACATCGGCACCTCGTCGAAGTCAAGCGGACGGGTCGTCAGCTCGTCCTCACGCGCCGTGGCGTTGCCCGTCAGCTCTATCTGTATCCTGGAGTTCAGGTTGCCCTGTATGGCGGTACACGTCTGGAATATCGCCTTGTAAGCGAGCATGAGGCTCATGTCGCAGTATACTCCCACGTGGGTCTGCTCCATGCGGTTGAGTCTGGTCTGGAAGTCCTGTGGAAAATATACCACGCCGTATGCTTCGCCCCTTCCGACGCGTTCTTTGGCTTCTTCGAGGCTCTTGCATCTTGCGGCGACTTTGGTGTCGGGCGAGGCGTCGAGCATTCTTGTGAACTCGCGGCTCGTATGGCTGTGCGACATGTCGACAACGGCTACCGGAACCTCTCTTGTCACTTCGTTGTTATATATCCATGAATACAGCAACGGATAGGCGAGGGGCACTATTACGAGGAACATGAGCACGCCCTGGTCTTTCAGTACGTTTTTCAGTTCCTTCATGCAGATGTAGCATGTGTCCTGTAGTATTTTGTATATTTGTCTTGTCATATATTGTATGTATCTTCGGGGGGTCCGGCCTTGGGGGCGGAAACTTTGCTATTCCATATATTTGTATTCTCTCATCGCCTTTCTTATGTTGTCTGCCACGAGCAGGGGCAGCAGCGTGAAGGCGAGCATGGCCACGATGTTTATCCATACGTAGCAGAGGGGGAAGCTGTTGAACACGCAGGTCTGGTAGATTCTGAAATAATGTCTGAGCGGAAACAGCTGCGCTATTCCCTCCAGTGGCGTATCCATGGCAAAGACGGGGAAGGCGGTGCCTACGAGCGAGAAGCTGAGCACGGCCCACAGGGAGCATACGCTCATCGACATTCTGAGCGACGGCATGAGGCCGAACATGAATGTGCCGAAACCTTGTGCCGATGTTACGGCGAGGAGTCCGAGCAGGAGTATATTCCAGATGCCGCCTTCGTGGGGAAAGCCCAGTATTCCGTAGACGTAGAAGGAATATATATAGAACATGGTCAGGAAGATGATGGTCTGCGGCAGCAGTTTTCCAAGCAGCATTGTCCATGTGTTGCCGTTGGCTGCGGCAAGCAGCTTGTGGGCTCTGTCGAACTTCAGCTCCGTGCCGAAGGAGTAGGCGGTGATGAGGAATACGAAGAGCAGCATGCAGCCGGGGATGAGCATGGTGCTGAGGTAGAAGTTATAGTTTGTCCAAGGGTTCGTCACGGCGTGCATGTCGATGGCTATGGGTTGCAGGAAGGTTTTTATCTGCCGCTCGGTGTAGCCCTTTGCCGACATCGTCTTCGATCCTACTCCGGCGGAGCCCAGCGTGGCGATGGTCTTCATGTCCTTATACAGCAGGGCACCGGCTGTTAGGGATGTGTAGCTGTAGTAGAACGAAATCTTGGGCTGGCGCGAGGCGAGAAGCCTGTCGGTGGTGCCTTTGGGAAAGTACATGAATCCGTAGATCTTGTTTTCCTGCATTGCCTGGCGTGCCTCGTCTACGCTGTTGTAGTGGGCTACGATGCTGGTGTTCTGGAAGGCGTCGAGCTTGCGTGTCATGCTGCGGGTGGTTGACGTGTTGTCCAGATCCACTATTCCTACTGGCATGCTGTCGGGCTGTCCCTGCTGCATCAGCGTTGTGAAAAACACCATCACGAACAGCGGCAGCACCACCATACATATTATATATACGGGTGTGGTGAGGATTATGCCGGTTTCTCGTCGTGCGGTGTTGTATAATTCCTTTATCATAATTATAATAAGGTAACTTCAGTCCCTCTCGCCTTGGGAGAGAGAGGGCAGTTCTTTTTACTTCATTACCAGCGTCATGCCGGGTCTGAGTCCGTCGAGCTTGCCCACGGGACGGGCTTTCACTTCGAAGGTCTTCAGGTCATACTGTCCGTTGCTTTTTGTTGCTTTCCATACGGCGTAGCTGCCCTGGTCTTTTATATAATAGACTTTCATCTTTATGTCTTTCTTGAAGGCTGGCGAGAAGGCGGTGAACTCGGAACCTATCTTCAGTCCGTTGAGCTGGTCTTCGCGCACGTTGAACGTGCCCCATACGTCGCTCATGATGGAGATGCTCATGATAGGGGAGCCGGTGCCTACAAGTTCGCCCACCTTGGGATAGATATCGCTCACTTCGCCCTCTACCTGTGCTATCTGTACGGTCTCGTTGATATATGAGCTCACTTCCTGTACGGCGCCCTTGGCTCTGTTCACCTGTGCTGCGGCAGCGGCTCTCTCTTCTTTGCGCGCTCCCTCTCTTGCCATATCATACTGGCTCTTGGCTGCCCTTTCCTGCGCTTCGTAGGCTTTGTATGCGGCGAAGGCTTCGTCGCGCTTCTGTGCGCTCATCACGCCTTCGTTGAAGAGGCGCTGTACTCTGTCGTATGTCTTCTTCGAAATCTCAAGTCCGGCTTTTGCCTGCTGCCATAGTTCGAAGGCACCCTGTATCTGCTGGCGGCGTGCGCCGTTGTCTGCCATCGCCTTCATGGCGGCGGCAGCGTCTTCTGCGCTTTCAGCCTGTGTCTTCTTCGCCTCCACTTCGGGGGCGTCGAGGATTGCGAGGGTGTCGCCGACGTGCACATAGTCGCCCTCCTTGACTCTCAGTTCGAGGATGCGGCCCGGCACCTTGCTCGACACTCTGTACTCGGACACTTCTATCTCGCCCTGTATTACGTCGTCTGCCTTTCCCAATGTGAAATAGCCTATCATGCCGGCAATTACCACAACAGCCGTGAAGCCGAGGATGGCAAGTACTATACTGTTTTTCTGTGATTTATTTTCCATTATATTCTTGTTTTGTGAAGAACTCTGATTAAGTAATCCGCTTGTCTGTCTATATATATATTATGTTTTCTTAATCTCTGATTCATGGTCCGTATTCTGCTGTATATGGGTCGTGAATGCTGTGCGGGAACGGTCAGTTCAGCAGGCCCAACGCTTTCTTCAGGTTTACCTGTGAAATCTTCACGTCCACCTCGGCGTCGATCTTCTGCGACTGTGCCTGCATCCATGCCGTCTGTGCCTCCATCACGTCGGTGGTCTGCAGTACGCCCTCCTTGAAGCCTATGTTGGCGCATCTCATGTTCTCCTCGGCTTTCTCCACGTTCTTCTGTGCCATGGAGAGTTTCTTGTAGGCTTCGTTGAGCTTGAACTTGCTCTGACTCACCTGCAGACCGATTTTCTCTCTCGTGTCGTCCAGCTCGAGTCTAGCTATTGTGGTGGCTGCTTTTGAGGCACGCACTTTGTATACGCCGTCGAGCCAGTTCCATACCGGTATCCTTACCATCACGCCTACGTTCCATACTCCGGCGAACTTGTTGTTGTAGCCGTCGTAGACATTGGGGTTTGTCGCCATGTAGCCGCCCGTGAGCAGCACCTGTGGCAGGTTGGCAGCCCTTACGAGCTTGGTGGCCTGCTGGCTCAGGTCTACGGCGTTCTGCAGCAGTCGCATCTCCGGCCTGTCGTTTATGGCGGTGGCTGTGTCTCCTACGGTAATGTCGGAGCTGAGGTCAAGGCTCTCGCTGCTTTCGTCGGCGAGAGTGATGTCCGACTCCGTCGGCATACCGCACAGCTGGCAGAGCAGCATCTTGGCCAGCGATAGACCGTCTTCAACCTGCGTGACCTGCATCTCCGCCTCGTTCACCTTCACGTTTACCTTCAGACCGTCGGCTCTTGTCGCAATGCCTTCCTTTATCATCTTGGCCACGTCGTCGTCGAGCTTCTTCACCAGCGTGAGGTAGCTGTCGGCGAGCTTCTGCTTGTGGCGCAGCGATACAACGGTCCAGTAGGTGTTATCGATGCTGTGGAGTGTGGACTGATGGGTTGCCTCTTCCTTGTTGGCAGCCATCACTTCGTTGATGTCGGCAATGTTGTTGGCTGCCGTTATGGCTCCTCCCATATAGATGGGCTGGGTTATCATGGCGGAGGCCATGAACATGTTTCTGTTGTTTGTCCTGAAGCCGTCGGTCACTTTCTGCCCAAGCTTGTTGAGTGTGCCTGCCACTACGGGGTCGGTGACGCCAAGCAGACTGCCGATCTTCGTTCCTATATTGTTGAGCAGGTCTTTTTGGCTGTTGCTGAGTATGGATATTTCCCTGCTCGACAGGATGTAGCCGCCCATGACGTTAAGGCTGGGCAGATATTTCGTCCTGGCGGACTTCCGCATCTGCAGGGCTATGTCGCGCTGCACCTTGGCGACGGTCAGTTGCTTGTTGTTGCCCAAAGCCCTGGCGCGGCAGCTGTCGAGCGTCAGCACTTGCTGCGCCGACATGGGCAGGACAACTGCCCATGTGGCTAAGGCGGATAATAGTCTTCTCATCTTTCGCTTGTTTGACTTTTATTTGAATGTGAAGTTTCTTGAACCGATCAGCTTGCCGTCGGCAAAGACGCTGACGTTGTATGTGCCAGGGTTAAGAACCTCGTTTACATTCCAGTACATCGTCACCGGAGTCTCGTTGCCCGTATATTCGATGGTCTTCCTCATGGAATACTGCAGGCTGCGGTTCTCGTAGTTGAAAGAGCCGCTTGCTCCCATCACGCCGCCAGCTGGAGTCGTCACTCTTACGTAGAGCGTACGCTGTCCGTTCTGTGCTGTCACGTTCTTTGAGATGTTGAAGTTCACCGCTATGAGCTTGGCATCTTTTATCTTCTTTACCGACTTCTTGGCATTGCCCTTCTTCTTGGCGGTCATGCTGATGCCCGTAGCGTCGAGCTGTGCGGCAATGGCTACCTTCTCCGAGAGCGAAGCCTTGTCGGAGTTCAGACCCTCAATCTGGCGTGTGGCCTCCTCATACTGCCCCTTCACACGGGTGTTCTCGGCTGTCAGGTTTTGGTTAAGTCTGTTCAGAGAGTCTATCTCAAGAATGTAGCTGCGGATTACTGCACGGCAGGTAGCAAGCTCTTTCTTTAGTCTTGCTATCTCGCGTGCGTCGGAACTTTTCACGCTTTTCAGCTCCTTAAGCAGTTCCTGGGTCTTCAGTTGCTCCTGAGTGAGCTGTGCCACGAGGGAGTCGTTGTTTATTTTTGTCTTCATCTCAGAGTATTGGTCGGCAAACTGCTGGTACTCGTTTTCCATCTCTTTCTTGTCCATTTCGGCAAGCTCCTGCATTTCTTTGTTTGCCTGTTTCTCTTTCTGAAGGCTCATTGACAGATATGCTACACCGCCAATAAGCAATAGTCCGATGATGATAACCGGAATTAAAACTTTCTTGTTCATATTTTTCCTGTTTTATTGTTTTTTCGTTGCTATAATAACTTTTTCATTTGTATAATATTGTGCAAATATACTTTCTTTTGGCCAAAAAGCAAAACAAAGTTTGTTATGAAATCTTTAAATGGAAAATTATATGTTATTTTATGGAAAAAGTGAACAGCTTTGCTTATTCCCGGCAAACATACTTGAAATGCGTTCTTTCGGCTCTTGGAATATATTTTAATACCCCAATTCGGGATAAAATAGCGATTAGCTGCATGTTAAGACATATACGCGAATTCTCTTCCCGTGCCATCAGACATGGGCTGTATACATTCTGACAGACTATTCGCATAAATAACCAATCCAACCGTATAAATAAACGGTTTGTCCAGCACGTCTATATAGTCCGATTCTGACATTTACGCCAAGCCTCTGCAGACACGCTGTTTTGTCATCATTTAGAAATTCGGTAACTTTCCGATAGAAAGTCCGTAACTTTCTCATAGAAATTCGGTAACTTTCGATTTGAAGTTGATTGGACATCTGTAGATTCTAACTTAAAAGTGTACCACCCCTAATAATTAAAAAGTATACCA
>OQVS01000647.1_pt1 | contig 24099 bp, 18 predicted proteins | sample 1691601 | NCBI WGS metagenome assembly OQVS01 (sample SAMN03418268, study PRJEB22391) | human gut metagenome | biome: human-gut; feature: organic feature; material: feces | host: Homo sapiens | place: Tanzania | collected 2013-01
TGGTGTCGAGCGTGTTCGGAAAGCAGTTCTCGAACATCCACGCTAAGTAGGCGTTCTCCTTGATGCGCTTCTTTATCTCGCGAATCTTCTTCTCCACCGCGTCCGACACGAAGAGGCGTTCAGCGGGCGCAGGGCGTAGGGTGGTGAGAGTGGATGTTGAGATGGTGAGGTGGTGAGATGGTGAGGTGTTGAGGTGTTGGGATGGTGAGATGGTGAGGTGTTGAGATGGTGAGATGGTGATGGGGTGAGATGCTGAATTGTTAGCCGCAGCGGTATTGCTGGCAGCTAAGCAGAACGCGAAAAATGCGCTCGAAACGAGGGTTGTATGTAAGTTCATATTCATTTTATAAAGGGTGCGTGGGTATGGCAGGGATGCCATACCCTCCTATTTATTATTTAGATTTACAAGCAAATGTATTAATTATTAATCAAAATAGCAAATTTATGTAAGATTTTCCGTAACTTTGTAGTGGTAAATAAGATACGAAAGGATAATAAGATGAATATTTCAGATATACTCACCTCCGGTGGTGGCGAGAAGCACTTCTCGTTCGAGGTGTTACCACCGTTGAAAGGCACAGGAACAGAGCGTCTGTTCTCTACGATAGAGAAGTTCCGCGATTTCGATCCGGCGTACATCAATATCACCACACATCACAGCGAGTACGTATACCGCGAACTCGAGAACGGACAGTATGAGCGCCTACGTGTGCGCCGTCGTCCGGGCACGGTGGCCATAGCGGCTGCCATACAGAACAAGTTCGGCGTGCCAGTCATACCGCACATCATCTGCAGCGGTGCCACAGCCGAGGCGATAGAGTACGAGCTGATCGACTTGCAGTTCCTCGGCATCGAGAACGTGCTGCTGCTGCGTGGCGACAAGGCACGCGACGACAGCCAGTTTGTGCCCACCCCTGGCGGTCACGCCCACACCACCGACCTCATTGAGCAGGTGAACCGCTTCAACGACGGCTTCTTCAACGACGGCACGCCGATAAAGAACCCCGGCAAGAAGTTTCACTACGGTGTGGCGTGCTACCCCGAGAAACACGAGGAGGCACTGAACATAGACCTCGACCTGAAGTATCTGAAGATGAAGCAAGACATGGGTGCCGACTACGCCGTGACGCAGCTCTTCTACGACAACCGGAAATACTTCCGCTTCGTAGAGAAAGCGCGCGAGATGGGCATCACCATACCAATCGTACCTGGCATCAAGCCGCTTGCAAAGCTCTCGCAGCTGACGGTAGTGCCGCGCGTGTTCCGCTGCGACTTTCCGCAGGAGCTCGCCGTGGAGGCACTGAAGTGCAAGACCGACGACGACGCCCGCCAACTCGGCATAGAGTGGTCGACCGAGCAGTGTCGCCAGCTCTACAAGGCAGGAGTGAACAACATACATTTCTACACCGTCTCGGCTGTCGACTCCGTAAGAGAAGTGGCAAGGAGACTGTTGTAGTTCAAAATTCAAAACTCGCAATAGCGCAAATGACATTTGAAGAAGTAATAGGTCAGGACGAGGCGAAACAGTCGCTCGTCAAACTCATAGAGGAGCACCGAGTGCCCCACGCCATGCTGTTCTGCGGTCCGATGGGCTGCGGCAAGAAAGCCCTTGCCCTTGCGTTCGCCTCGCGTCTGTTGGGCGACAGTCAGCTGCTGCGCCAGTGGCAGCACCCCGACCTCCACTTCAGTTTCCCCACGATAAAGAAGCCCACGATGGGTTCCGACCATCAGCCCGTGAGCGACGACTACGCCCAGGAGTGGCGCGAGCTGCTCGGCGATGGCGCCTACTTCAGTATAGAGCAGTGGATGGAGGCCATGGGCGCAGAGAACCAGCAAGCCATCATCACCGGAGCCGAGAGCGACCGCCTCTCGCGCCGCTTGAGCATAAAAGCGTCGCAGGGCGGATACAAGGTGTGCGTGATGTGGCTACCCGAGCGCATGAATGTCACCTCGGCCAACAAGATACTCAAGCTGCTCGAGGAGCCACCGCAGCAGACCGTGTTCATCCTCGTCAGCGAGGAACCCGAGAAGCTGCTCGAGACAATACGCAGCCGCACACAGCGCTTCGACTTCAAGCGCATCGGCGACGAAGCCATCGGGCAGGCACTCACCGAGCGTCGCGGCATCGACACCGACACGGCGCACCGCATAGCACGCATAGCCAACGGCTCGTGGACCGCAGCCCTCGACTCGCTGCGCGCCGGCAACGAGGCAAGCCTCTTCTTCGACCTCTTCGCCATGCTCATGCGCTACGCCTACAGCAAGAAGGTGAAGGAGCTGAAGAAGTGGAGCGAGAGCGTAGCCGCCTTCGGGCGCGAGAAGCAGAAGCGCATGATCGTCTACTTCAACCGCATGGTGCGCGAGAGCTTTATGTACAACTTCCGCAACCCCGAGCTCAACTATATGACAGCGAACGAAGAGCAGTTCTGCACACGCTTCGCACCGTTCATCAACGAGCGCAACGTGATGGAGCTGAACGAACTCTTCGAGCGCGCACTACGCGACATATCACAGAACGCCAACGCCAAGATGGTGTTCTTCGACATAGCATTACAAACAATTATACTCATAACACGTAAACAACAAGCATAAATCGCAATGAAGGATTTCAAAGATATGCAATTCAAGATAACGCGCGACACCGACCGCGGATTGCACCACTACGCTTGCGGACGACAGAACATGCAGCTGAACACCTACGACTGGCTGTACGACGTACCGGGCAACGACGAGGACACCGACCTCGTGGAGGTGCAGTTCAAGAACACGCGCAAGGGTTACTACCACAACGTCAACCACATCGACCTGCACAAGGGTGACATCGTGGCGGTTGAGGCAAGTCCGGGTCACGACATCGGTACGGTTACGCTCACCGGACGCCTGGTGAAGCTGCAGCTGAAGAAAGCCAACCTCAAGTCGGCTGACGACATCAAGCGCGTCTACCGCATAGCCAAACCCGTGGACATCGACAAGTACAACGAAGCAAAGAGCCGCGAACACGGCACGATGATACAGAGCCGCCAGATAGCCAAGGATCTCGGTCTGCAGATGAAGATTGGCGACGTAGAGTATCAGGGCGACGGCAACAAGGCGATATTCTACTACATCGCCGACGAGCGCGTCGACTTCCGTCAGCTCATCAAGGTGCTTGCCGACACCTTCCACGTGCGCATCGAGATGAAGCAGATCGGCGCACGCCAGGAGGCAGGACGCATCGGTGGCACCGGTCCCTGCGGCAGAGAGCTCTGCTGCGCCACATGGATGAAGAACTTCGTGAGCGTCAGCACCAACGCTGCACGCATACAGGACATATCGCTCAATCCGCAGAAGCTTGCCGGCATGTGCGCCAAGCTGAAGTGCTGTCTCAACTACGAGGTGGACGACTACGTGGAGGCAAGCCGTAAGATGCCGGCACGCGACATAGTGCTGCAGACTCTCGACAGCGACTACTACCTCTTCAAGTCGGACATCCTCGCCGGCACCGTTGTCTACTCAACCGACAAGGGCATAGCTGCCAACCTCGAGGAGATTACAGCCGAGCGCGCCCGTGCCATCATCGAGATGAACAAGCGCGGCGAGAAGCCCGAGTCGCTCACCGAGGACGGAACGGTGAAGCAGGACACACGCCCTCGCGACCTGCTCGCCGATGCCGACATCAGTCGCTTCGACAAGGCACGCAAGCGCAAGAAGAAACCCGCAAAGCGCCAAGGGGGTGCACCCGGCTCAACTGCACCGAAGAAAGGCGAAGGGGGTGCAGTTGTCTCAACTGCACCGAGAAAAGGCGAAGGTCAGCGTTGTAACAATCAGCAGCGTCGCAACAACCGTCCTGAGGGCGAACCCACCCAGGGGGTGCACTTGTCTCAAGTGCACCAACCAAATGGTAGCACCAACAACTCTGTTGGTGCAGCTGAGACAGCTGCTCAGGGGGTGCACTTGTCTCAAGTGCACCAACCAAATAATAGCACCAACAGCTCTGTTGGTGCAGCTGAGACAGCTGCACCCCCTAAGGTGCACCAACCAAAGGGTAGCACCAACAGCTCTGTCGGTGCAGCTGAGACAGCTGCACCCCCTAAGGATGCTCATTAGAATTGTGGCTATGAAAAGAGCAATAAGCTTACGGATAGCCGCAATGACCCTTGTGGTGGTCGCCATGCTGCTAACGGCGTGCGACCATAGCACCATCTACGACCGATACGAGAGCACCGCCCTCTCGGGGTGGGAGAAGAACGACACCATTACGTTCGCCATCCGCCCGTTGAAGGAGGCAGCCACCTATCGCGCTCTGCTCGGTGTGCGCACTACGGATAGCTATCCGTTCACGTCGCTCACGCTGATTGTGGAGCAAGAGATAATGCCTGTGCATCGTGTCCTTGTCGACACCATATGCTGCGAGCTCACCGACGAACAAGGCAAAGTGCTCGGCGACGGCATAGGCTACAGACAGTATCAGTTTGAGGTGTGCCAACTGCAGTTGCAGGAAGGCGACTCGCTGCACGTAGTGGTGCGCCACGATATGAAGCGCGAGATACTGCCCGGTATCTGCGATGTCGGCATAAAGCTATTGAAAGAATAGAAACAACCCATAGATGAGAAAATACATATATATTATAATAATGTGTATCGTCAGCCTCGCTGCCTCAGCACAAGAGCGCACCGTGCAGAACCGCCCGTACACCGACTTGCGTCCATTCCACTTCGGCGTGGTCGTGGGTACGCACGTGCAGGACATGGAGGTGCGTATGGCGGGTCCGATGACCATCACCACTGAGGACGGTACGCAGGAGACACTCGTCACCGCCGACCAAAGTCGCTGGGACCCCGGCATCAATGTCGGAGTGCTTGGCGAGCTACGTCTGTCCACACATTTCCAGTTGCGCGTGGCACCGATGATGTACTTCGGCACGCGCCACATAGTGTTCCAAGACCTGAAGAACCTAAGCGCGAGTGGTAAGCCCGAAGAGAAACGCCAGGATATGAAGACCGCTTACATCGCTGTGGCAGGCGACATCATCTTCGCTGCGCCACGCTTCAACAACCACCGCCCGTATCTCATGGCTGGCGTATCGCCAATGATCAACCTCACGGGCAAGAGCACCGACGCGCTGAAGCTGAAGCGCACGTCGCTCTCGCTGGAGTTCGGCGTGGGCTGCGACTTCTACCTGCCCTACTTCAAGCTGCGTCCAGAGCTGAAGTTCGTCTACGGCTTAGGCAACGCCCTCGACACAAAACACGCCAAGGAGCTGCGCGACAAGAGTCTGCTCAAGTACACGTATGGCGTGAAGGAAGCACGTACAAAGATGGTCGTGCTCAGCTTCTACTTCGAGTAGACCAAATACTTGTCCACTCATCCCCCGTTAATTCGTTAACTAATAATTATACAAACTAAACAAAAGAAAAGACTCTATTATGAAGAACTATCTGTTAAGAAACTGCACGTTTGCCACCATGCTGTTGGCAAGTACACTCACCTTCACATCATGTGGTGATGACGACGATGATGATGAATTCAGGAACCCTGGTACAGAGAAACCAAGCGAGCCAAGCGCGAGTGAAGCTCTCACGCCTACGCAGCAGAAAGCACGTCTGGAGACAGTGGCAAAGGAGGCTTTGGGCATGATGCCGGCTTCCGACTTTAGCACTTATACCGACCTCGCTAACTACATCGACGATGTGTATGGCGACAACTACAACTGGGACAGCGTGGACAAGTGGGCGCGTCAGTGTTGGGACGATGCGCTGAAGGCTACGGGCAAGACGTATAAGGATGAAGATAGATATGGTAGCTCTTACTACACCGAGTATAAGTGTCTGCTGCTTGCCTCTAACTTCACCGGTCACTTCTCTGCTTACGGTCCAAAGTGGACAAAGGAAGCAGGTACATTCAAAGACCTTCAGTTCGCGTTCGTCGGAAAGAATGGCGAGGACTGCGTGCTTAAGGTCGAGACATCGGGCAAGGTGACAAAGGTGTACGTAGGCGATTGGGACGAATGGAAAAAGGGCGACTACGACTACAGCACCGGCGCATCCAAGGATTACTACGACCGCATCAATTGCACCATCGGTGTGCCCGAGAAGATAGTCGTGACACTAACCCAGGGCAACACAACATTAGTGCGCACCAATGTGCAAGTGGCTCTCTCGGGCTTGTCGGGTGAGACGTTCGATATAGCGAAGGGCAATGTCAACATCTCTGCCGATGTGGAGCTGAGCAACGGCTACGTATTCAGCACGTCGAAGGTGAGCTATGCCGGCAACTCCAAACTTAACGTGGCTGCCGCTTCGGTGAAGAAGGACGGCAAGGCGATTGTAACAGTGGCTATGTCGGGCGATATCAAGGGCCTGCCATCGTGCAACGTGGATGCCTTCTCGAAGGACAACTTCAACCGCAACGATTACGACACCGAAAGCGTTACAGCCAAGAATGCGTTTGTGAAGCTCGACGTGCTCGGTAAGGTGCAGATGCAGGGTGTCATCAGCGATGTGCGCCAGTACTGCGATGCTCTCGACATGGCTGACAAGCAGGACGAAAACGAGACAGCTTTCAAGTCGTTCGTAAAGAAAGCCAACAGTCTTGCCGACATCAATCTCTTCTACGACAACAGCAGTGTGAAGCAGGCAACGATGATGATGGACACCTTTGTCGACTACGAGTACGCCGGCAAGCAGGAATGGGGTTACGAACCGGTGATTGTTTTCTACGACGAATCGTCGAACAGTGCGCTTGGAACATTCTTCAGCGAGCGCAACTTCAAGTCGGTGATACGTATGTACGAGGGTCTGCTTGACGACTACGAACAATTGCTTAAATGAACAACTCGCGACTGAATTTATTGTTAATATCAACGCTCTGTATGCTATCCGCTTTCTGCCATGCGCAGGAAGTGGACAGTATGCGGAGCGTTTCGCTTGACAGCGTAGTGGTGAGTGCGCGGCGCAACACGTCGGGCATGGCACAGCGTGCCGACGGTATGCTTGTGTGGAAGATGCAGAACCTGCTCGATATGCCTAAGATATTGGGCAACGCCGACCCTATACATTTCGCCCAGATGCTGCCCGGCATACAGACCAACACCGAGTTTCGTTGCGGTATCAACATCGAGGGCTGTGACAACACGCACAATGTGGTGGAGATAGGCGGTGTGCCAGTGTACAACGTCTCGCATCTGCTCGGACTCTTCTCCGTGTTCAACGCCTCTCACTATCAGACGATGAACGTAGCGAAGACACCGCTGAACGCTGCCAATGCGGCACGCATCGGTGGCACACTCTCGTTCGAGCCATTTTACGTAGCCCCCGATTCTACGCAGGGCGAGGCTTCGGTGGGGCTTATCTCCTCGCAAGCCACGGTGCGCACACGCCTGGGCAGTCGCACCCACTGCACCTTCTCGCTGCGTGCCTCCTATCTCAATCTGCTCTACGGCAGGTGGCTGCGTGCCGACAACAACGACATCAACTACTTCTTCTACGATGCCAACCTCACGCTTGTGCATCGCTTCAGCGACACCGACGCATTGGCTTTCGATGCTTATGCCGGTACGGACAATGCGAAGATCATGGCTTCAGACTATCTCGCCACGATGAAGGCGCAGTGGGGAAACGTGATGGGTGCACTCCATTGGTTGCACGATAATGGCAGCTTACACATGCGCCATACCGTCTACGCCACGGCGTACAGCAACCGCTTCCGACTCGAGATGCAGGAGATGAAAGCCAAACTGCCGTCGGCTATTGCGGACGTGGGCTATCGCGCCGACCTGCGCTGGCAGCAATGGAAGACGGGTGGGGCGTTTGCCGTGCACCGCGTGCAGCCGCAAGCCGCCGAAAGCTATGGCGACTATGGACTGAACGCCTCCTCGCAGAAGCGGCGGACGGCGGTGGAAGGTGCGGTGTATGTCGATTACGCCTTGCCGTTGGGCACATGCTTCAGCGTGGATGCAGGTGTCAGAGGGTCGCTGTTCAGAAGCGGCAGTAGCACGTTTGCGGCTGCCGACCCCTCTGTCTTCGTGCACTACGACAACAACCGTGGCATCAGGCTGCGTGCCGGCTACTTTCTGCGCCATCAGTATATGTACCTTACGGGCTTCTCCGATGCCGGACTGCCCTCCAACTTCTGGATGCCTGCCGATGCCGACAACCGTCCACAGTGGGCACATGGTGCCACGCTCGGCGGTTCGCTTGCCACAGTCGACAGGCGTTGGCAGCTATCTGCCGACCTCTTCTATCGCCGACTGTACAACCAGACGGAGTATGCCGGCAATATACTTGACGTGGTTGCCACCAATTACGATCTCAACTCGACGCTGTTGCGCGGCAATGGCGAGAACTACGGTGCGAGCGTAATGCTGCAGAAGAGCAGCGGACGACTGACCGGATGGATGTCGTACACCTACACGAGGGCGCGGCGCACCTTCAGCCAAGGCACTACGCGCGGCACATATCCTGCCAGTCACGAGCGTCCGCACGAGCTTAACGTGGTGGCAGCATACAATCCGTGGCGCCACTTCGGCTTCGGTGCCACCTTGGTGTGGGCATCGGGCACGCCGTTCACGGCTCCCGTGTCGGTGAATATGCTGAACGGCAACATCGTGGCTAAGTATGGCAAGCACAACGCCAATCGCTACGCCGACTACGTGCGCCTCGACCTCTCCGCCAACTACAAGTGGACATCCGGCAAGGGCACGGAGCACGGCTTCAATCTGTCGGTGTGCAACGCCACAGCGCACAAGAACGAGCTGTTCTACCGTCTGCGCATCAGCAAGAAGAACGAATACGCCTACCGCCCGATGTTCTTCGTGCTGCCCGTACTGCCGTCCGTGAGCTATTACTGCAAGTTCTGACATGGCGCAGGTTCATACGTTAACAACTCTCATCAATGAATACGAAAAACATCATAATCATATTGCTTTCAGCCTTACTCCTCTCCTGCTCAGGCGATTATCTGCCGGAGCAGAACGACGAGCTTGTTGTTGAAGGATGGATAGAGGACAACGGATTTCCAGTGGTGATACTCTCGAAGAACATAAACATAAGCAACAGGTATCAGCCGTTGGACAGTCTGTCGGGCTGCATAGTGAAGTGGGCGAAGGTGACAGTGAGCGACGGCACCCGGAGCGTAGTGCTCACCGGACGCTATACGAAGGGCTATATGCCACCTTATATATATACTACGTCCCACTTCCGTGGCGAGGCAGGCAAGACCTACCGCCTCACCGTGGAGTACGACAACCACTATGCTACAGCCACCACAACCATACCCCGACCGCAACCCATCGACGAGCTGATGGTGGAGCAGTGTGCGCAGTCGGACACGCTCTACCAGATAAGCCTCCGCTTTAACAGCTCAGCCACGGAGCAGAACTACTACCAGCTCTTCACGCGCGTGGGTGGCAGAGACGTGCGCCAGTATCTTGCAGCCTATCTCGGCACCATCGACAGCAGGGTGCTGCAGCCAGGCTCGAAGGTGCCGGTGTATAAAGGGCGCGACATAACCATGCGCGAATATACACCTTATTATAATATAGGCGATACGGTGGCAGTGAAGCTTGCGCACATCGACCGCACCTCGTACAACTTCTGGTACGACTACACGCGCAACCTTACCACTGCCGGCAACATGTTCTTCGCCTCGGCTATGAGCTTCCGCTCCAACATCAAGGGCGGAACAGGCTACTGGTGTGGCATGGGAACGGACGTTAGATATGTCGTGGTCGGCGACTAAAGATATTTACATAGGAATGCTTAAAATGTAGTGTTAAACAACATTTTGTGCCATACAAATTTGCTTATATTCTAAAAACATACTAAATTTGTAACCAAATCTGAGTCTATCTCAGCTGTTTAAACATAACATTGTCTAACATTAATATTAACAGAAACAAGAAAAAGAAAACAAACAAACTAAAACGGTAAGTGGTCAGTGGTTTAGAATCATTGCCACAACAGAGATTTAACAACTGAGGATTAATTCCTTGTATTATCAAACTCTGTGTTTCCGTTCTTTAACTTTTAAAATATTGAGCTTTTAGCTCTTGTTCTCTTGTATCGAATACCGCCAATATTCACTCAACGAGAACAAGCAGATGAAAGGTTCATGCCATAGGCGTGAACTGTCTCGTGCTTGTTGTAGAGTAGGTCACTTGGCGGTAACCAGATACAAAACAAGTTGCAGACGGTTACACGCTTTTTATTTTTATTATGAAAAAACTCTTTAACAAGTACTTATTTTTATTGTGTGTCGCATTCGGTGCGCTTTTCTTCTCGTCTTGCAGCAAAGACGATGATGCTGAAAATGATAATGGTGGCGTAGTGATCAATCCTGACAAGAACATACCTGACCCTAAGGGAACCATTACTATGAATATGATGGTAGGAGATGATGAAGGCAAGAGGGTTTCCATAAAAGATTTTGGTACTATACAAATCAGTAGTGCATATAATTTTAAAGGATATGAATATAATTGCTCATTCGTTTCATTGGGTAAGATGAAAGGATTGGGAAATGTTACCGCTATACCTCAAGATGGATGGAATTCTTCTGTTGCAGTAAATCCTGGTGATGGATATGTGGTAAGATGTAAAGAATATTATGGTGCTGCGCAGTATATTTATGCTCGACTATATGTTGTAAGCGAGATTGCAGGGACATCTGGCGGTGTTATTGGATACACCATAAAATGCCAGGCTCCATTTGTCTTTGCTCCTAAGTTCACAGAAAGTTCTTTAGAGTTTGACGCTGATGAAAATCTGACAAAAGAACTAACATTTGTAAACCCGACAAATGTTACAGTAAAGTCACACCCGGACTGGTGTAAAGTGCAAGCAACGGTGAAAGGCTTCAAAGTGACTGCAACCCCCAATTATATAAATGCTGAAAGAAGTGGCATTATCGAATTTGAGAATACTGAAGGTTCAACGAGTGTTTCGGTTAAGCAGAAGAAATCTGACAATCCTAAGTTTGAAGCAGGTAATGGCACAGAAACAGATCCTTATATAATAGCTACAGCAGCGCAACTTGACGAAGTTCGCAATTTCCCAAGTGCTTGTTTCGAACTCAGTAGAGACATTGACCTTTCTTCTTATCTTAATTCTAACTCATCAGGTTGGACACCAATTAAGGATTTTACAGGTGAGTTCGATGGCAAAAAGCACACCATAAAGGGTCTTTGGATAAGCTTAAGTTCGATTAGTAATGTAGGACTATTTGCAAACATCCAAGGCTACTCTAATGATAAAAGAGCAAGTGTATCAAACCTGTTCGTAAACATAAGCAAGAAAGGTATAACTGGAGGAAGTCTTGTTGGAGGTATTTGTGGAAGCTTGTCCTATGGAAATATTGAAAACTGTATGGTAACTGGTGATATCAGTGGATATCGATATGTTGGAGGTGTTGTGGGAAGTTGCAGTGGCAATTACTATAACTCTTCAATCATTAGTCAGTGTGCATCTTCAGGTAACATAATAGCAACCGATGGTTATGTTGGAGGTATATCGGCTTGTGAGGATGGATTGTGCTCTATTGAAAACTGCTACTCCATAGCAAACGTAAAAGATGAGGGATCGTATTATGATTCATATGCTTATGGCATTGGATATTCTGCTAAAAATTGTTATTTCGCAGGTACGATATCTGGTACTGAAATGAACCGTGTGTATCCTATTGGTAAATATAATACAAACAGCTACTACGACTCTGAGAAAACAAAGATTTCTGGGAAAACAGGTGCTTTGACCACTAATCAGATGAAGCAGCAAGCATCATTCCAGGGTTGGGACTTCGATAAGATCTGGACTATTCAGGAAGGTGTAGATTATCCCAAGCTTCGCAGCCTACAAAAATAACCAACACTAAGTATTAAATAAATAGCGATATGTAAATCCAACTAATGATTTGCATATCGCTTTATTAATGATACCACTGACATTCTACTTTAAAATAAAAAGGGCGACTAAGCCTTAAGCATGTTGCGCTTGGCATCGATGCTGAGGAATATGAAAAGCAGGATGGTGAATCCCCATAGCGACGATCCGCCGTAGCTGAAGAATGGTAGCGGGATACCGATGACAGGCGTTAAGCCTAACACCATGCCCACGTTGATGAACACGTGGAAGAGGAACACCGATGCCACACAGTAGCCGTATATGCGCCCAAAGGCGAAGGGTTGTCGCTCGGCAAGCGCAAGCAGTCGGAGTATGAGGACGAGGAACAGCAGCAACACGCCTGCCGAACCGATGAAACCCTCCTCCTCGCCTACTGTGCAGAAGATGAAGTCGGTGTCTTGCTCGGGCACGAACTTCAGCTTGGTCTGCGTGCCATTGAGGAAGCCTTTGCCTTTGAGTCCGCCCGAACCGATGGCTATCTCGCTCTGATGAACGTTGTAGCCGGCACCGGCAAGGTCTTCGTCGAGTCCGAGCAGCACGTTGATGCGCACACGCTGATGAGGCTCCATCACGTTGTTCAGCACGTAGTCGGCAGAGTAGAAGAACACCACCGAACCGACGGCGAACGCCAGTATGAAGAAGTATTGCGGAAGGCGCGTACGCAGTCCGTGGTAGAGGAGATAGAGGAACAGCGCAAGACACATACCGAGCTGCACCCACGTCACGTCGAACGGAATGACGTACACGTCGAAGAGAATGGCTATAGTGGTGAGCACCAGACTATAGCCGATGATTGTATTGGTGTGCTTACGGTTGTGCACATAGTTGTACACCATGCCTGCTACGAACAGTTGTACGAGCAGCAGTACCACGAACTTGCCCACCGATGTAGGTGTGTCGAAGAGCATAATGCCCTCGTACTTAATGCCTACAACGAAGTAGACCACCATCGCTACGCCCGTGAAGAGGATGCTGCCAGGCATTCCTTCGCGGTAGAACATGAGGAAGAATGTGAGATAGACGAGTGCAGAGCCCGTCTCACGCTGACCCACGATGCAGAGCATGGGCACGAGCACCACGGCGCAAGCCGCTGCAAAGTCTTTCCAGCGTTGTATGTTATAGCCGTAGGTACTCATCAGTTTGGCGAGCGCAAGTGCGGTTGCAAACTTGCCGAACTCGGCAGGCTGCAAGCGTAGCGGACCGATGACGAGCCACGAGTGGGAGCCCTTGATGTCGTGAGGGTTGAAGATGGTGGCAAAGAGCAGCAGGAGCAGCACACCGTAGATGATGAACGAGAACGTGTCGAAGAAGCGCGAGTCCATCATCAGTATGACAAAACCGAGACAGATACTCGTGCCAATCCATAGAATCTGCATACCCGAGCGTGTGTCGAGCGAGAACAGATCGTTGTCGCCGAAGGAGTAGCTCGCACCGCAGATGCTCAACCATCCGAAGAGCATCAGTGCTATGTACAGGCCAATGGTCAGCCAGTCGACCTGCGACCAAATGCTTTGTGGTTTGTCGTTTATCATTATTTTTAGTTTATAAGCCTTCCTAAGCCTCTTTAAGCCTTTCTAAGCCTCTTTAAGCCTTTCTAAGCCTCTTTAAGCCTTTTACTTTTTTACTCTTTTACTTTTTTACTTTTGAGAAAATCTCGGACCGTAGCCAATGCGTCGTGCCTGCATGGCATCGGCTTGCGCCTCGGCAGCAGGCGATAGCTTGCCCGTAAGATACTGTTCCATCATCAGTCCGCCGATAGGTACACCGAAGTCGGCACCCCATCCGCCGTTCTCTACGTACACGGCGATAGCTATCTTCGGGTTGTTCATCGGTGCGAAGCCCATGAACACGGAGTGGTCGCGTCCGTGGTTCTGCGCCGTACCCGTCTTGCCACACGCCTCGAACGGCAGTCGGGAGAGAGCTCGACACGTACCCTTCATGGCTGAGGAGCGCATACCTGCTACCACGTAATCGTAGGCTCGGCGTGATGCCATTGTGTAGTGGCGGTGGGTGTACATGGTGTCGAGCGGTTCGCCATGCACCTTGCGCACCACGTGTGGTCGGTAGTAGTAGCCGCGGTTGGCGATGGTGGCACCGAGGTTGGCTATCTGTAGCGGAGTGAGCGTCACCTCGCCCTGGCCGATAGATATAGAGATGATAGTCAGGCCGTTCCACGAGCCACGATAGTTGCGGTCGTAATAATCGGCGTTCGGAATCATGCCACGCTTCTCGCCAGGCAGGTCGATGCCCAACTTGTAGCCGAAGCCCATCGACACCATATAGTCGCGCCACGTGTTCATGGCGTTATACGGAGTCTTGTATTTCGAGCGGTTGCCAATCATGTAGTAAAGACCCCAACAGAAGTAGGAGTTGCATGAGGTGCTGATGGCATCGACAAGAGCGATAGGAGCGGCATGTGAGTGGCAGCCTACGTGTAGACCGCGATAGTAGAAGCCGTGGTTGCAGGGGAATGCTGTGCCTGGCGTAATGATGCCTTCGGTCATGTACGTAAGAGCCTGCGATGTCTTGAACGTGGAGCCAGGCGGATACATACCCATTATGGAGCGGTTGAGAAGTGGCTTCCACGCATCTTTAGCCAGTGCGCGGTGGTTCTTAGCGCGTGCACGTCCCACCATGATACGTGGGTCGTAGCTCGGAGCCGACACCATACAAAGCACCTCGCCCGTGCGAGGGTCGAGTGCCACGATAGAGCCTATCTTGCCCTCCATGAGGCGTTCGCCCAATGCTTGCAGCTTCTCGTCAATGGCGAGCGTGAGGTCTTTGCCGGCAATCGGTTTGCGATCGTACTTGCCGTCCATGTACTTGCCTTGTATGCGTCCGCGAGCGTCGCGCAGCAGAATTTGCACTCCTTTTTCGCCACGCAACTGTTTCTCGTACGACTTCTCCACACCGAGTTTGCCGATGTAGTCGCCAGGCTGATAGTAGCTATCTTCCTCAATGTCGTAGGGCGACACCTCAGCCACGTCGCCGAGGATATGCGCGCCCACCTTCGATTGGTATTGGCGTATGCTGCGCTGCTGCACGTAGAAACCAGGGAAGCGGAATATCTTTTCTTGGAAGAAGCTGAACTCCTCCGAAGGGAGCTGACTCATAAAGAGCTGCTGCGTGAAGCGCGAGTAGCCAGGGTTCTTCGAGTAGTCCTTAATGTCGTTCATGCGCTTTATGAAGAACTCTTTCGTGATGCCAAGCGCGTGGCAAAACTCAAGCGTGTCGATGCGTCCCTTTGCTTCGTTCATCACGACCATAATGTCGTAAGCCGGCTGATTGTACACGAGCAGTCTGCCGTTGCGGTCGTAGATGGCACCACGCGAAGGGTATTCGATTTTCTTGAGGAAGGCGTTGGAGTCGGCGTTCTTCTTGTAGTCGTCGCTAAGCAGCTGCAGCGTGAAGAGACGCACGATGTAGACAACGACAATAGCCGTTGCCACAAAAGCGATTACGTAGCGCCGTTTCTCAAGGTTATAATTGCTCATTTCCTACTACTGATGTTACCGATTACTACTAATAATGTTCTCTACTTACAGTTTCTGCTGTGCTCTATCTTTTACTTCTGAAGTACTCTATCACCAAAATCAATACAACGGTGATGATGGTGCTTGCCACGATGCAAGCAATCCATTGTCCCCAGTTGTACAGATTGAAGGCTTCGAGCGAGAAGAATGTGAAGCAATAGATGAGTACGAGAATGATGGTGTAATTGGTGTATTTGCTTGAGCCGAAGGTGAAGGGGGACGGACGGAGGTCGTCGGCACTATCGCGTGGCGCGAATAGTTCGACAACGTAGGGTTGCAAGAAGCCCACGAGCGTCATTGAGGCAGCTGCTACACCTGGTGTGTTGGTGAAGATGTCCACCAACAGACCCATGAAGAAGCACCAAAGCAGCGTAGCCCACTTCGCTTCGCCGCGTTGTACGGTCAGTGCGAAGTAGACATAGAGTAGCGGTGTGGCGCATCCGAAGACGCTGATATGGTTGAGTAGCAGCGTCTGTGCGAGCAGCAGCACTATGATGAATACTATGTTTCTAAGGAAGTTCAGGCTCATTTGTTTCTTCTGTATGTTTATTGGCGTGCCTTGATGGAGTCTTCGGCGGCACGCAGTAATTCGAGTTTTTTGTCCATCTCGCGGTCGTTGATGACGCTCACGTCGCGCAGACGTGAGAAGTCGGTCGACAGAGCGATGTTGAGACGGTAGGAGAGTCCGTTTTCGGAGTTGTACACATGTTTGATGCGTCCGACGATGATGCCCGGTGGAAACACCGAGGAGTAGCCCGATGTCACGATGAAGTCGCCCAGTCGGAAGTGTGCATGGCGTGGTATGTCCTCTACGTATGCCGTTTCGGGCGAGCCACCATGCCAGCGCAGGTAGCCGAAGTAGCCACGTCCGCGTATGGTGCAGCTGATGTTCGACTGCTCATTGAGCACAGGGATAACCACCGAGTAGTGTTCGTTGCATAGATAGACGATGCCCACGATGCCCTGTCCGCACACCACGCCCATGTCCTTGCGCACGCCGTCGGCACTGCCTTTATCTATGGTGATGAAGTTGTTAGCCTTGTCGAGCGACGAGCTGACGACCTTTGCCGGTATGGTCTCGTAGTCGCGCATGATGTTCTGTTGCAGTCGTTCGACGATGGTGGTGTCGTTGTTTGACTTCTTCACCTGCTCGCGCAGCATCTCCACTTCGCGTTCGAGGTATATGTTGCGGTCGGTGAGTTGGCGGTTCACTTCGGTGAGGGCGAAGTATTGCTTCACGGACGAGTCCCATTCGTACATCTTGCCTGCTATGGCATTAGCCGATGAAAACCACACACTGCCCTGATAGCTGTTGTACTTGAACAGCAGTGTGAGGCTCACTACCTCAAGCAAGAGGAAGACGAACCAGTGGTTGTGGCGTGAAAGGAAATCTAATAGGTTGCGCATAATTGAAAAGTAAAAAAGTAAAAGAGTAAAAAAGTAAAAAGCAGAGGGCGTATAACCTTTCCTGCTCTTTTTACTTTTTTACTTTTTTACCTTTTTACCTTTAAAAGTTATTTACTGTCAAGAGCGTTTTACTCTTTTACCTTTTTACTTTTTTACTCTTTTACTTTTAGCCTATCTCATCAGGAATGAGAAGCGGTCGATGTTCTTCAGAGCCACACCCGCACCGATTGCTACGCTGTGCAACGGATCTTCGGCGATGTGGAACGGAATGTTGATCTTCTCCTGCAAACGCTTGTCGAGACCACGCAGCAGGGCACCGCCACCACTGAGATAGATACCGTTCTTTACGATGTCGGCATAGAGTTCAGGCGGTGTGTTCTCAAGAGCAGAGAGCACAGCGTTCTCGATCTTTGCGACAGTCTTGTCGAGACAGTGTGCTATCTCCTGATAGCATACCGGCACCTCCATAGGGAGCGCAGTGATGCGGTTCGGTCCGTGAACGATGAAGTCCTCCGGTGCATCGTCGCCAAGCTCAGTGAGAGCCGAGCCGACGTGTATCTTGATGCGCTCAGCCATACGCTCCGAAACCTTCACGTTGTGCTGGCGTGACATGTACTCCTGAATGTCGGCTGTGAGGTCGTCGCCAGCAGTGCGGATGGAGTTGTTCGACACGATGCCGCCGAGCGAGATTACAGCAATCTCTGTTGAGCCGCCACCTATGTCTACAATCATGTTGCCCTCTGGTGCTTCCACGTCGATGCCGATGCCTATAGCAGCTGCCATAGGCTCGAAGATGAGGTACACGTCGCGTCCGTCGGCGTGCTCAGCACTGTCGCGCACGGCGCGCAACTCCACTTCGGTAGAACCAGAAGGAACGCCGATAACCATACGCAGCGACGGGGTGAAGAGTCGGCTGCCGGAGTGTACCATCTTGATGAGTCCGCGCATCATCTGTTCACATGCTGAGAAGTCGGCGATGACTCCATCGCGGAGTGGGCGAATGGTTCGGATGTTGTCGTGAGTCTTCTCATACATCATCTTTGCCTTCGAGCCGACAGCAATCATTTTGTCTGTGCGACGGTCGAGAGCCACTACCGAAGGCTCATCAACAACGATCTTGTCGTCGCTGATGATGATGGTGTTGGCAGTGCCGAGGTCCATCGCAATTTCCTGTCTGAATGAAAAAAATCCCATTTATTGAGTTTTGAATTATGAGTTTTGAGTTTACTTTGCGAACCAAGCGTGGATGGCTGTGTCGTAATGGCTGCTTACGCCGAACGCACGCTCAGCGAACATCTTGCGCTCCTCAAGAGAGGTCTCAGCACCATTAGTGTTGAGGATGTCGAGGAGAAGCTTGTATTCAGCCTTGCTCGGAACGATGACCACGTCGTTGAAGTTTTTAGCACCAGCACGGATGAGTGAGATGCCGCCTATGTCTATCTTTTCGATGATGTCGGCATCGGAAGCACCGCTTGCTACAGTCTGCTCGAATGGGTAGAGGTCGACGATGACGAGGTCGATTTCGGGGATGGCGTATTCAGCCATCTGCTGGCGGTCGCCTTCATTGTCGCGGCGAGCGAGGATGCCACCGAAGATGCGTGGGTGCAGAGTCTTGACACGTCCACCAAGGATTGATGGGTAAGATGTTACGCTTTCTACCGACTGACATTCGTAGCCAAGCTTTTCGATGAATGCTTGTGTGCCACCAGTAGAGAGGAATTTAACACCTTCTTCGTTGAGCTTCTTCAGGAGCTCGTCGAGACCATCCTTATGGAATACAGAAATAAGCGCGGTCTTGATTTTTTTTGTTCCAGCCATTGTTTCTTTTATTATTGTTGATTATCCTTTTATCCTTTGTTGTTATCAGTCGTAATTGTCGTTAGACGCGGTTGTTATGCGCTTTGTGGCAGCGTCTTTCGCACACTTTACGAAAATCAATGCAAAGGTACTAAAAACCAAGAATATAACGTGTTAATTGTAGAAAAAATGCGGAAAAAGATGTGTTAAATGTGTTTTAATTGATATAGATACAAAAAAACGAGTCAAAGAATTGTCTTTAACTCGTTCTTTTGTAGCGGGACCCAGGATTGAACTGGGGACCTCATGATTATGAATCATGCGCTCTAACCAGCTGAGCTATCCCGCCATCGTTCTTGATTGCGGGTGCAAAGGTAATGCTTTTTTGTTAATCTCCAAAACTTTTTTCAAAAAAAATCACTTTTGTATGCAAATTATTTATTTTTTCCTTAACTTTGCACTGTCACTACATTATATATATAGTAATTACGCTACTAAAAACGATATGGAGAAAAACAAAATCACAGTCGAACACCTTCTCAACTCAACCTCGAAGAACATAATTTGGCAGCTCATAGGTACCGATTCGGGTCTTCAGAAGTGGATTGCCGACAGCGTTACGCTCGACGGCGACCAGCTCACCTGCGCTTGGGGCGATGCCAACCGCCACCATGAAGTGCGCATGGCTACGGTCAGCGTGCTCGAAAAGTTCGGTCGCATACGCTGGTCGTGGAACGACGAGACCGACGGCTCGTATGTAGAGATACGCATGGAGAAGAGCAACCTCACCGGCGGCTATATGCTCTCTGTCACCGACTTCACCGACGACGGCGACAAGGAGTGGCTGATGGACATTTGGACGAGCAACTTCGAGCGCCTGCGCCGTAGATGCGGAGTGTAGATGTAGACAGAGCGGCTCAGTGAAGCCGTAAAAATACTAAAATCATTTAATTTCGGGGAGTATATGAAATATTTATGCTAATTTTGCAGCATAAAAGTCAACATATACCCACCTCTTATATGTATGCTCCGGCGGCACGTTCCGTCCTATATATATAATAAGGTAAAAACTCTCACGATGTTTCGTATAAAGAAATTAGATATTTTTATTGCAAAGCAGTTCGGTCTTTTGTTCATAGGAACGTTCTTCATCTGCCAGTTTGTGCTGATGATGCAGTTCCTATGGAAGTATGTCGACGAGCTTATCGGCAAGGGTCTCTCCATGGACGTGCTTGCCGAATTTTTCTGGCACATGGGTCTTATGCTTGTGCCGCAGGCTATGCCGCTTGCAATATTACTTTCCTCGCTTATTACCTTCGGAAACCTCGGCGAAAGCTCGGAGCTTACAGCCATAAAAGCCGCCGGCATCTCGCTCATGCAGGCTTTCCGTTCGCTCATAGCCATCAGTCTGGCTATCTGCGTGCTCTCCATCTACTTCCAGAACTCCATCGGACCCGAAGCCCACCGCAAGCTCGCCGTGATGCTGATGTCGATGAAGCAGAAGAGTCCTGAACTGGAGATACCCGAAGGCGTGTTCTACGACGGCATACCAAACTCCAACCTCTACGTCTCGAAGAAGAACATGGACACCGGCAAACTCTACGGCATCATGATATACCGTATGACCGGCTCTTACGAAGACCAGGCGATAATACTTGCCGACTCGGGTATGCTGCAGTCGACAGCCGAGAAGAAGCATCTGCTGCTCACGCTGTGGAGTGGCGAGTGGTTCGAGAACATGCAGTCGCAGGAGATGGCAGGCAGCGCTTCGGTGCCTTACCGTCGCGAGTCGTTCGTGCAGAAACGGATAGTGCTCGACTTCGACACCGACTTCAACGTGACAGACGGATCGTCGCTCTCCAACGACGCACGCGGAAAGAGTTTCACTCAGATAACCCACGATATGGACTCGCTGAAGCATGTGTACGACAGCATCGGCAACTCTTACTACACAGCCGACCAGCGTCTGTTCTACACGCTCGGCACGGTGTCGAAGGCCGACTCGCTGCGCGCCCTGCAGCTCGCCAAAGGCGCGTCATACAATGTCGACTCCGTATACGCCCGACTCACGCCGCAGCAGAAACGCTCCGCCGTGAGCCATGCGCTTAACCGCGTGGCGTCGCGCAAGTACGACCTCGAGTTCAAGTCGCTCATCACCGACGACGGCGACCGACTCATCCGTCAGCACAAGATAGAGTGGGTGGCAAAGATTACGCTCGCCTTGTCGTGCATCATCTTCTTCTTCATCGGCGCCCCGCTCGGAGCCATCATTCGCAAGGGCGGCTTGGGCCTGCCGGTGCTCATATCGGTGCTCGTGTTCATTCTCTACTACATACTCGACAACTCGGGCTACCGAATGGCGCGAAGCGGCATGTGGACAATCTGGTTCGGCAAGAGTCTTGCGCCAGCCGTGCTCGTGCCGATGGCGGTGTTCTTCACGTACAAGGCGACGAACGACTCCGTTGTGTTCAACGCCGACATGTACGCCAACGCCTTCCGCCGCTTCTTCGGACTGCGCATCAAGCGCCCGATATATCGCAAGGAGGTGGTGATAAACGACCCGCACTACGCCGAGAACCTCGTGCAGCTGAAGCAGATGAACCGCGAGCTGACCGAGTACTCGCTCACTCACCGTCTGAAGCACGCGCCGAGTTGGGTGAAAGTGTTCTTCAAGTACGAACCCGACAACGTGATGGAGCGCATCGTGCCGCAGCTGGAGCAGATAATAGAAGACCTGAGCAACTCGCGCGACCGCACTATCATCAACCATCTGAGCCAGTACCCCGTGATGTCGGAGCGCGCCCACACACGTCCGTTCGAGCGCAAGTGGCTCAACATCGTGGCAGCCGCCGTCATACCGCTCGGCTTCGTGCTCTACATGCGCATGTGGCGCTACCGCCTGCGTCTGCAGCGCGACCTGAAGGTGGTGCAGGCTGAGAACAAAGTGATAATAAGCCGCATCGAGGATATACTCAGCCGACAGTAGTGCATGGGAAAAAGACACAGACAACAATCTGAAAATTAAGAATAAATATAAAACTAACCAGAGTTAGGCAAGAAGCGCGTGGCTCAGAGCAGACGCTCAAGCCACCGCAGCCTGCCGACTCATAAACCCTAAAATACTATGGGAGAATTCAAACTGAGCAGCATCGAAGACGCTCTCGAAGATTTTAAAGCCGGACAGTTCGTAATCGTGGTTGACGACGAAGACCGCGAGAATGAGGGCGACCTCATCATCGCAGCCGAGAAGATAACTCCTGAAAAGGTGAACTTCATGCTGAAGAACGCACGCGGCGTGCTTTGCGTACCTATCACCCTCTCGCGTTGTGAGGAACTCGACCTGCCGCACCAGGTGAGCGACAACACGTCGATGCTCGGCACACCGTTCACCGTCACAGTAGACAAACTCGAAGGATGCACCACCGGCGTGTCTATCCACGACCGTGCAGCTACCATAAAGGCGCTCGCCGACCCTGCGTCTACACCGCAGACCTTCGGTCGCCCGGGACATATCAATCCGCTCTACGCCCAGGACAACGGCGTGCTGCGCCGCTGCGGACACACCGAGGCTACAATCGACCTCTGCCGTCTCGCCGGACTCTATCCTGCTGGCGCACTCATGGAGATAATGAACGAGGACGGAACGATGGCACGCATGCCCGACCTGCAGAAGAAAGCAGAGGAGTGGGGCTTGCGCATCATCACCATCAAGGACCTCATCGCTTACCGCCTGAAGAAGGAATCGATAATCGAAGTGGGCGAGGAGGTAGACATGCCTACAGAGTGGGGACACTTCCGCCTCGTGCCGTTCCGCCAGCAGAGCAACGGACTCGAGCACATGGCTCTCGTGAAGGGTGAGTGGCGCGAAGACGAGCCGGTGCTCGTGCGTGTACACTCGTCGTGCGCTACGGGCGACATCCTCGGCTCTAAGCGCTGCGACTGCGGACAGCAGCTGCACAAGGCGATGGAGATGATAGAGAAGGAAGGCAAGGGCGTTGTTGTCTACATGCAGCAGGAAGGCCGCGGCATCGGACTCATGAACAAGATTGAGGCATACAAGCTGCAGGAGGAAGGCTACGACACCGTAGACGCCAACGTGCACCTCGGCTTCAAGCCTGACGAGCGCGACTATGGTTGCGGAGCGCAGATGCTGCGCCACCTCGGCGTGCACAAGATGCGCCTGCTTACCAACAACCCTACAAAGCGCGTAGGCTTAGAGTCGTACGGACTCGAGATTGTGGAGAACGTGCCCATCGAAGTGATACCTAACGAGTACAACGAGCGCTATCTCAAGACAAAGCGCGACCGTATGGGGCACACCTTACATCTGAAGTAATAATCAAGTAGCGGAGGTGAAAGCCTCCGCAGCCGCAAGCAATGCTAACGATAAGAGAACAAGAGCTTGGGTGTATGCTATTTGTATATACCCAAACTCATGTTCTCTTCCTTTTTTTATAGAGCAAATGAGCTGTTTAGTATTAAAAATAAAAAATAGCGATTATGATTAAGGTAATGATAGTGGCGCTTATATCGCTTATGTCTTTTGCTCCGATAATGGCGCAGAACATTAAGGGAAAGATTGAAAATACTAAAGGAGAACCTTTGGCTTTCGTGAATGTTGTGCTTCTGACTCGTGGTGATTCGGCCTTTGTCAAGGGGGCTGTGAGTGGCGAGGATGGTAGCTTTGTTATCGATTCTCCTTGCAATGACGGAATCATTAAGGTTTCATCAATTGGTTATACGACAGTTTTCCGAGATTGTCGTGGAGAAGACATGGGTGTCATCCGTTTAAGTGAAGATTCCTGGATGCTCGGCGAAATCGTTGTAAGAAGCCAACTGCCCAAGACGGTGTTGAGCGGTGAAGGAATGACGACGACGGTATCAGGTAGCGTGTTGGAGAAAACTGCCAACATGGAGCAGTTGCTTTCACGCATCCCCAGCGTGTCGGCTAAAGACGGAGATATAGAAGTGTTCGGCAGAGGAACACCAGTAATTTATATCAATGGTCGTAAGATGCAAGACCAAATGGAGTTGCAGCGTTTGCAACCCACCGACATCAAGAACATTGAGGTTATCAGCAACCCTGGTGCACGTTATGATGCCAGCGTGAAGAGCGTTATACGCATTACCACCAAGAAACCGCAAGGCGAGGGCTTCAGCTTTGACAATAGCACCAGTTTTGTCATCAATGAAGATAAGCGCATGAGTTATTACGAATCGTTCCAAGGCAACTATCGTAAAGGCGGTTTCGACATCACCGGCTTTTTGTATGGGGCATACACTCATCAACCAGATAACAAGAGAATACAGCAGTATACCTACACCAGCAATACATGGTTACAGGATACTAAGATAACGCAAGAATATATAAATCTCAATCCGTATGCACGCTTGAATGCCAGCTATATGTTTGACGATGAGAACTCCATAGGTGCGAGTTTCAGTTACGACCGCTATGCAAGAAAAGAAGGTAGGGGACTACAGC
>OQVS01000650.1_pt1 | contig 24029 bp, 17 predicted proteins | sample 1691601 | NCBI WGS metagenome assembly OQVS01 (sample SAMN03418268, study PRJEB22391) | human gut metagenome | biome: human-gut; feature: organic feature; material: feces | host: Homo sapiens | place: Tanzania | collected 2013-01
TGAAGAGCATACCGGAACCCTTGTTGATGAGGAAAGAACCGATACCACCCGCCATAGCACCGATACCAGTGATGGTAGCCACAGTTGACTTAGAGAAGGCAAAGCTAGAGTATACAAATGCTGAGCAGGCTGGTGATTATGCTAAGGCTTCAGAATTAAAATTTAGTACTATTCCTAGTTTAGAGGCTAAGATTAAGGCTTCTAAGGAAGCTGATAAGAATGGCAGAATGTTGTCAGAAGTAGTTGATGAAGAGGCTATTGCCAAGGTTGTTTCTAAATGGACTCATATTGAGACTACAAAGCTATTAAAGACTGAAAGAGATAAGTTGTTAAAGCTTGATGATATCTTAAAAGAAAGAGTCATGGGACAAGATGATGCCTTGAAGCTTGTTACCGATGCCATCTTGAGAAATAAGGCTAATATTGGTGATATTAATAGACCAATAGGTTCGTTCTTGTTCTTGGGTCCTACTGGTGTTGGTAAGACTGAAGTTGCTAAGGCATTAGCTGAACAATTGTTTGATGATGAAAACAAGATAGTTCGTATCGATATGTCTGAATATATGGAGAAGTTCTCAGTGTCTAGATTAATTGGTGCTCCTCCAGGCTACGTGGGTTATGAAGAGGGTGGTCAATTGACTGAGGCTGTTAGAAGATTATAGAAAATTGTTTGATTCTATTGAAAAATGTGGAATTAAGGGGATGAAAATGCAGTGTAATGCCATTATGATAGAAAAATTTCATGATGAAAAAGCTATATCATGGAGATTCTCTTATTTAAAAGAAAATATAGTTTCTACAAGACAATTTGAAACTCATCATGTACGATTGGTATCAGATGAAGAACAAGAAATTTCGGGAGCAAATCCACGAATGTTTAGGTGCTTTATGTCAGTACAAGAAGAATCTGTTATTCAGAACATGTTAGAATTGTTTAAATTCGGGTTAACTCTGTCTAAAAAAATAGAAACTAGAGAGTATTCTAGTTATTTGCTGTCGCAGATATACTTGTACTTTATCAACATGAAAAAAATACACTTTATTCGAGAGTTAAGAACTCTTGTTGAGAGGCACTGTGATGGCTATCCTGACTATAATGCTTATACTATAATGAATCATTCTGAATTTCTCTTCATGAATTCTGAAAAAGGCTGTATTGATGCATCCATAAAAAAATACAACATATGTTTAGAGAATGCATATTTGCCAATAAGAAACGATGCGGATTTTAGAAACTATTTTACAACGATAGCATTAGAGGTTCAAAAAGAGATTCAAGACCAAGGTATTTATTCTCTTGTCAATAGCCAAGCTTTGAGTGAAGACTTTATTCAACGAGAATTAAAAAACACCATTATAAACAAGTGTTGTCAATTAGGGCTGACTAATGTACGTGTTGATCGTGAAGTTGCGTTGCAAGATAACAAACGAACAGACTTTTTAATTTGGTATGGAATGTGTAATCCTATTATGATAGAACTTAAATTATTACACAACAAGGAAATACAAAGTACTAAAGAACGTCATGCGTATAAAATGAAATTCGAAAAGTATTCCAAAGCAACCAATGCTTGCTTGTCTGTATTTTGGGTTTTTGATATTGGTAGAGGTGGCAACCAAAATGTTTTTGAAGATTTAAAAGATGAATATCGAAGCTTACCTTATACAACCTGCTTATTAACTAAATGCAAGTGCAGCAGTGGACGAGATACAGGTGCAATTGCAAAAAGACAGATAGGAAAAAGGGCAACAAAAAAGAAAAAAAAGTAGTAAATCTGTTGACATCAATCCTGTCTTATTGCTTCTTTTGCACAGAAGCCTCAACCGAAGCGCAGATGTCGGAGACAAAAAAAGTCCAACCACGAAGGATTGGACTTGAGCGTGCTTCATGCTGATGGCCGAAGGCGGGGCGGTTGCGCTTAGCGAAACTTTAGCCCTTCACCACGGCGATCGGAAGAAGCTTGGTCTTGACTTTCACGAGATCGGCCTCGTTGGCGATGACGGTATCAATGTCCTTGTAGGCACCCGAGGCTTCCTGCATATCGTCCTGACAACGGATAGCGTGGATGATTCCCTTTGCATCGAGCGACTTCACCTCCGCCTCCATGTCGAGCGTCTTGACAGCAGCCGTGCGTGAGAGCACACGTCCTGCGCCGTGCGAACAAGAGCAGAAGGACTCAGGATTGCCCAGGCCCTCGACGATGTAGGAAGCGGTGCCCTGTGAGCCCGGAATGATGCCGAGCACGCCCTGGCGTGCAAGCGTCGCACCCTTGCGGTGAACGATCACGTCCTTGCCGAAGTGGTGCTCCACGGCGGCATAGTTGTGGGCAATGTTGATCATCGGCTCAAACTCGATACCCTCCAGCGCGGCTGCCAGGACCTCCTGGATGCGCAGCATCATCAAGCGACGGTTGCAGAGGGCGAACTCAACGCAGTATTTCATCTCGTTCCAGTACGCACCAAACTCCTTGGTACCCTGCGGCAAGAAAGGCATGTGGATCTCCGGTGAGACGACAGAGTACCATTTCTCGTTGAGCGACGCAGCCAGCTTGTTGTAATAGTCTCCGACCTGCTTGCCGAGGTTTCGCGACCCAGAGTGGATCATGATCCAGAGCGTACCCTCCTCGTCCTTCTGCAGCTCGATGAAGTGGTTGCCGCCACCGAGCGTACCGACCTCATAGCGGATGGAGTGCAAGCGGCTTTTGACGACCTTCAACTGGTCGATGTCGAAGCCCTGCGGCAGATACTTCTCGTCCTGCGCCTCCTCGTGGTGGTTCATACCCAGCGGAATGCGGGCACGGATGCCGGTCATGATTTGCTCACGGATGGTCTCGGCAGAGAGGTTCTCCACCTTCCAGTTGGTCTTGACCGCACACATTCCGCAGCCGATATCCACACCTACGGCGTTGGGCACTACCACACCGTCACAGGCAAGGACACCACCGATAGGCATACCCATGCCGGCATGTACGTCGGGCATGATGGCCAAGTGATGGTAAAGGAAGGGCAGCGTGGTAAGGTTCTCGATCTGACGCATTGCCGACTCTTCCACCTCGTTCGTCCAGATCTTTACAGGACGGTTGTTGATGATCTTTACTTCCATTTTCTTTCTGTTCTAATATTGTTTATACTGTGTGGAGCATTCGCTCGTTGTCTTTGTATGTCTGATGTTTCAGATTACGAGTGCAAAATTAGAAACAGGCTACGCAGTCTTTTTACGCTACACAGAAAAAAATCAGTGAAAACGATGAAAAAAGCGTATTTTTCATCTACCGCGCAAATAGACTGCGTAGAAAAGGGGAGATCAGTCGATGTCGATCAGTTGGAAATGCTTGTTGAAGGTGAATTCCATGCCGTTGGCCAGTTCCACCTCATACTCCTTCTTGCTCATCTCCAGTTTCTTGACCGACTTGCCGGGATAGTGGAGGCGCAGGTAGCTTCGGATGGGGTAGGGGATCAGCTCCGCAGGCACCGAACCGCGCTTGCAGTCGATCTCCGTCAAGTTGCCCCTTTTGTCAAACTCGAGTTTGGTGCCATTGCGCAGCACGACGTCATAGCTCTTGCCGTATCCCGACTCCATCTTGGCCAGCACCACCTTTTGGTGGCTGAAATGGCGCGTGATCACGGCCTGCGCCTTGGCGGGAAGCATGGCGACGGAGATGGGCTTGTCGTTGTCCACATGGGCAGAAATAGCGGAGGAGACGATGCAGCAGATGGCGATCATCAAAAATCTCATTGTTCTTTTCATAAACTTCGAATCTATTGTTTGTTATACCTATATACGGATCGTGCCGAAACACGATACACAGGATTGGACGACTAAGGGTCGCAATGGTTTAAGGCTGCGCCCCTCTTGAGTAAGGGAAAACAACTATGAACAACGCTTCGCCAGGACAAAAATGTCAGGAAAGGGCATAGTGGTTTCGGATGAAACGAAAAAAAATCCCACCCCCGGGGAACGGTGAGGGTGGGAATGGGTCAGGTCATCGGGCTTGGCGTGCGGCAAGAAAGCGCTCCGCCTTGTGGAGGTCTTCGGGCGTGTCGATGCCGACGGTCTCGACATCGGTCAGTCCGACCTTGATCTTGTAGCCGTTTTGCAGCCAGCGCAGCTGCTCCAAGCTCTCCGCCAGTTCGAGCGACGACTGGGGCAGGCGCGTGACCTCGCGCAGCACGTCGGCACGGTAGGCATAGAGGCCGATGTGCTTGAGGAAGGGGTAGGCCGCCAGCCACTCGCCCCGGTCCTTGCCCCGGACGAAGGGGATGGGAGAGCGGGAGAAGTAGAGGGCGAAGCCGTCGTTGTCGAGGACGATCTTGGGGGAGTTGGGATTTTCTACCGCCTCGATGGTCTCGAAACGCTTGCCGAGGGTGGCGATCTGCGTGGCGGGGTCGTCGAAGGCCTCCATCACCGTGCGCAGTTGCGAGGGCTGGATGAAGGGCTCGTCGCCCTGGACATTGATGACGACGTCGGGGGATCCGCCGACCAGGTCGAGGGCCTCGCAGATGCGGTCGGTGCCGCTCTTGTGGTCGGAGCGCGTCATGACGGTCTGGCCGCCAAACGCGGTGACGGCGTCGTAGATGCGCTGGTCGTCGGTGGCGACATAGACGCGGTCGAGGACCGATCGCACCTGGTCATAGACGCGCTGGATGACGGGTTGGCCGCCCAGGATGGCGAGCGGCTTGCCCGGGAAGCGCGTAGAAGCGAAGCGCGCGGGGATGATAGCTATATACTCCATGGCGCTGTTACTTGATGATGTGGAGCCACTTCAGCGGCTTCTTGACCAGTTCGCTGAGCTTGCTGTCCTTGTTCTTCTGCGGCAGCGCGTAGTCCTCGCGAATGTCGTACTTCGTGGAGTGGACGGGGGCCTGGTCGCCACCCTGCTTGCCACGGCCACGGCCGCGCTTGCGCGAACTCTTCTTCTTGCCCTTGGAGGCATCGGCCTGGGACTGGGCCTGCTGCTGGTTGCCCTTCTGACCGCCCTTCTGGCCTCCCTGCTGACCACCATTCTGACCGCCCTTCTGGCCACCCTGCTGGCCGCCGCCCTCGGCGCCCTTGTCCTTGCCCCGGCCACGGCCGCGGGATCTGCGATCCTTCTGGTCCTTTCGTTCCTTGGAGTCCTGCTGGTCGCGGCTGGCGTCGCCCTGCTGCGGCTGATGATCGCGGGCCTCACGGGCCTCACGAGGCTCGCGCGGCTCACGGCGCTGGCGTCCGCGGCGCGGCTGCTTCTCCCTGGGCTGCTGGTCCTGGGGCTGCGCCTGCTGCTGGCCGTCCTTGGCCACGGGCTGATCGCCCTTGTCGGCCTCACGGGGCTGCGGCTTGGCAGCCTTCTCGGCGCGCTGCTTGTTCTGGCGGTTGCGGCTCTTCTTGTCCTTGTGGCTCTGCTGGTCGCGGGCCTCGCGGCGGCGGCTCTTCGCACTCTTGCCCTTGACGGGGCGCGCCGACTGGCTATATTCGGGTGCCTCGCCGACGTCCTCGGGCAGGGGCACCTTCTCCACCGTCTTCTCCAGGAATTTCTCTATCTGCTGGAAGTAGTACTGGTCCTGCTCGCTGACCAGCGTGATGGCCACGCCGTCGCGGTTGGCACGGGCCGTACGGCCAATACGGTGGACATAGTCCTCGGCGTCGCGGGGCACGTCGAAGTTGACGACCATCGCAATGTCGTCGATGTCGATGCCGCGGGAGATGATGTCGGTGGCGACGATGACGTCGAGCTGGCCGCTCTTGAACTGGAACATCATCTCGTCGCGCTCGGCCTGGTCGAGGTCGGAGTGCATCTCGCCGCAGTTGACCTTCATGCGCTTCAGCGAGGCAGCGATCTGCTTCACCTTCTGCTTGGAACCGGAGAAGATGATGACGCGGTTGAGGTCGCCGGCCTTGAAGATGTCCTTGAGGATCGCCATCTTCTGCGTCTCGTAGCAGACGTAGGCCTTCTGCTGGATCTTCTCGGCGGGCTTGCTCACGGCGAGCTTCACCTCGACGGGATTTTTGAGCAGCGTCTTGGCCAGGTCCTCGATCTTGTCGGGCATCGTGGCCGAGAACATGATGGTCTGGACGTTCTGCGGCAACTTGCGGGCGATGGTGAGGATGTCCTCGGAGAAGCCCATGTCGAGCATGCGGTCGGCCTCGTCGAGGATGAAGAAGCTCACGCGCGAGAGATCGACGTTGCCCAGCGACATGTGGGAGATGAAACGGCCGGGGGTGGCGATGACCACGTCGGCACCGAGGGAGAGGCTCTTGAGCTCCTGGTCGTAGCGGTTGCCGTCGTTGCCGCCATAGACGGCCACGCTCGACACGCCGTCGAGATGGTAGGCGAAGCCCTGCATGGCCTGGTCGATCTGCTGGGCCAGCTCGCGCGTCGGCGACATGATGACGCAGTTGATGGCGTCGGCAGGATAGCCGCCGTCGGCCAGCTTGGAGAGAATGGGGAGCAGGTAGGCTGCCGTCTTGCCCGTGCCGGTCTGGGCGACGCCCAGGATGTCGCGGCCTTCGAGGATGTGGGGGATGCAGTTTTCCTGTATGGGAGTGCACGTCTCGAACTGCATGTCGTCCAAGGCGTCGAGCACATAATCGTTCAAATCTAATTCGTCAAAATACATCTTTTCTGAAAGATAAAAATGGTGAGTGATACTACCTTGGCGCGTGCCTATAGCAGAAATAAGCTATGCAGGCAAAGATAAGGTTCGGAATCCATGCGGCCAGCATGGGGGGCGTGCCGGCATTGATGGCAAAGGTCGAGGAGACGGTCTGGAGCATGATGTAGCCGAAGCTCAGGCCCAGGCCGATACCCAGATAGAGGCCCATTCCTCCCTTTCGCTTTCGCGCCGAGAGCGAGAGTCCGATGATGGTGAGGATGAAGGAGGAGAAGGACATGGCGATGCGCTTGTGGAACTCCACCTCGTACTGCACGACATTGCCCGAGCCGCGGCTCGTCTGCTTGGAGATGTAGTCGAGGAGCTCGGGCGAGGTGAAGGTCTCCTGCTGGCCCTTGGAATAGACCAGGTCGGTGGGTTCCATGAGGATGACCGTGTCCTTGACGTCGCCGGTGACGATCCGCTCGCGCAGGCCGACCAGCGTGCGCGTCTTCCAGTTGGTGGCCTTCCAGTGATACTTCGCATCGGCGATCGTGTCGTACTGGATCTCCATGGCCGTCATGTGGCTGACCAGCTTCTTGCCCTCAAACTTGTCGAGGGAGAAGCCGTAGCCGCGCTTGTAGCGGTCGTCGTAGTGCTGGATGTAGGCCACCGTGCCCTTGCCCACCTGCAGCTGGACGTTCTCCGCCGAAGTGTTCTTCTTGGAGTTGCGGTAGAGCGACTCAAAGTTTTGGCGGATGACCGTGCCGTGGGGGATGACGAAGCTGTTGAGGTAGAAGGTGACGCTGGCGATGAGCACGCACGAGATCATGTAGGGGCGCATCAGCCGCCGGAAGGAGACGCCCGAGGAGAGCATCGCGATGATCTCGGAGTTGCCGGCCAACTTCGAGGTGAAGAAGATGACGGCAATGAACACGAAGAGCGGGGAGAAGAGGTTGGAGTAGTAGGGGATGAAGTTGGCGTAGTAGTCGAAGACGATGGCACGCCAGGGCGCATGGTACTTCGTAAACTTCGAGAGGTTCTCGTTGAAGTCGAAGACCAGGGCGATGGAGATGATCAGCACGATGGAGAATATGTAGGTGCCGATAAACTTCCGGATGATGTACCAGTCGAGACGACCGAAAAGGTGCTTGGGCGACAACTTGCGCAGCACACGCGCCACCCTGGCCCCCGCCCGGCGGATCGTCTCGGGCTGGGGCATCCTGCGCCTCATCTTGTCTATGGTCTCTCCCATCTGCATGTCGAAAAATTTGTTTTTAGAGTCTGTCCTGCGAACGTAAAGGGGCCGGGCCTATATCCTCCGCCCGAGCTGGTCGATGACGGAAGACTTCCACTGGGTGAAATCGCCCTGGAGGATGTGGGCCCTGGCGTCGGTGACGAGCCGCAGGTAGAAGGCGAGGTTGTGGATGCTGGCTATCTGCATCGCCAGCAGCTCGCCCGCCTTGAAGAGGTGGTGGAGGTAGGCCTTGGAGGTGATGCGGTCGATCTCGCAGCCCGTGGGGTCGAGGGGCGAGAAGTCGGCCTCCCACTTCTTGTTGCGCATGTTCATCGTGCCCTCGTAGGAGAAGAGCATGGCGTTGCGGCCGTTGCGCGTGGGCATCACGCAGTCGAACATATCGACGCCGCGCTCTATGCCCTCCAGCAGGTTCTGGGGCGTGCCCACACCCATGAGGTAGCGCGGCTTGTCCTTGGGCAGGATGGCGTTGACGACCTCGATCATCTCGTACATCACCTCGGTGGGCTCGCCCACGGCCAGTCCGCCAATGGCATTGCCCTCGGCGCCCTTGTCGGCGACGTACTTAGCCGCCTCGCTCCGCAGGTCGGGATAGGTGCAGCCCTGGACAATGGGAAAGAGGGCCTGGGGGTAGCCGTAGAGGGGCTCGGTCTCGCGGAAACGCTTGAAGCAGCGGTCGAGCCAGCGCTGGGTAAGCCCAAGGCTGTTCTTGGCGTAGGCGTAGTCGCTCTTGCCCGGCGGACACTCGTCGAGCGCCATGATGATGTCGGCACCGATGACGCGCTCGATGTCCATCACGCGCTCGGGGGTGAAGATGTGCTTCGAACCGTCGATGTGGGATCGAAACTCGCAGCCCTCCTCCGTGAGCTTGCGGATGCCCGTGAGGGAGAAGACCTGAAAGCCGCCGGAGTCGGTGAGGATCGGGCGGTCCCAGCCGTTGAAGCGATGGAGGCCACCAGCGGCCCGGAGCACCTCGCAACCGGGGCGGAGGTAGAGGTGGTAGGTGTTGCCCAGGATGATCTGGGCCTTCACCTGCTCCTGGAGTTCGCGGAAGTGGACTCCCTTCACGCTGCCCACCGTGCCCACGGGCATGAAGATGGGGGTGAGGATCTCGCCATGGGCCGTCTGGATGCGGCCGGCCCGCGCGTCGCTGTAGGCGTCGGTGTACTGCAGTTCGAACGTCATTGGCCCTTCTCCTCCTTTTGATCCGTAGTCTCCTCGACGACGAGCTGGACGGGGTGGGCCACCAGTTCGTCGGTGAGGGCGAAGTCCCACACCTGCTGCACGTTCTCCACATAGTGGAAGGTGACGCCCTTGCGATAGATCTCGGGGATCTCCTCCACGTCGCGCTGATTCTCGGCACACATCACGATGTCGGTGATGCCGGCACGCTTGGCGGCGAGGATCTTCTCCTTGATGCCGCCGACGGGCAGCACCTTGCCGCGCAGCGTGATTTCGCCCGTCATGGCCGTGTTCTTGCGCACCTTGCGCTGGGTCAGCGCCGAGGCCAGGGAGGTGGCGATGGTGATGCCCGCAGAAGGACCGTCCTTGGGCGTGGCGCCCTCCGGCACGTGGATATGGATGTTCCACTGGTCGAAGAGGCGGTAGTCAACGCCCAGGGCGTCGATATGGGCCTTGACGTACTCCAGGGCGATGACGGCGCTCTCCTTCATCACGTCGCCGAGATTGCCCGTGAGCGTCAGTTTGCCGGCCTTACCCTTGGAGAGCGAGGTCTCGATGAAGAGGATCTCGCCGCCCACGCTGGTCCAGGCCAGGCCCGTCACCACGCCCGCGTAGTCGTTGCCCTGGTAGATGTCGCGGTAGAAGGGCGGTTTGCCCAGCAGGCCCGGCAGCATGTCGGGGGTGATCTTGTTGGAGGGCAGCTGGCCGTCGGTGGCCTGGCGGAAGGCGAGCTTGCGCAGCGCCTTGTTGATCTGCTTCTCCAGCTGGCGCACGCCGCTCTCGCGGGTGTAGTTTTCGATGACCTTCTCCAGGGAGGCCTTCGTAAACTTCAGCTTGGGCTCCACCTGGTCGAGCCCCGTGTTCTCCAGTTCGCGGGGGACGAGGTGGCGCTTGGCGATCTCTATCTTCTCCTCGGTGATGTAGCCGCTGACGGGAATCACCTCCATACGGTCCAGCAGCGGACGGGGGATGGTGTTGAGGTCGTTGGCCGTGGCGATGAAGAGCACCTTGGAGAGGTCGTAGTCGGTGTCGAGGTAGTTGTCGTGGAAGGCGTTGTTCTGCTCCGGGTCGAGCACCTCCAGGAGGGCCGACGCGGGGTCGCCGTTGACGGTGTTCTGCGTCACCTTGTCGATCTCGTCGAGGATGAAGACGGGGTTGGAGGAGCCAGCCTTGAGGATGCTCTTGATGATGCGTCCGGGCATGGCGCCAATATAGGTGCGGCGGTGGCCGCGCACCTCAGCCTCGTCGTGGAGGCCGCCCAGCGAGACGCGGACGTATTTTCTGCCCATGGCCTCGGCAACGCTCTTGCCCAGCGAGGTCTTGCCGACACCCGGAGGACCGTAGAGGCAGAGGATGGGGGACTTCAGGTCGCCACGGAGGCGGAGCACGGCCATGTACTCCAGGATGCGCTCCTTCACCTTCTCCATGCCGTAGTGGTTGCGGTCGAGGATGCGCTGCGCACGCTTCAGGTCAAGGCGGTCCTTGGTATATACGCCCCACGGCAGCGAGACGAGCGTCTGCAGGTAGTTGAGCAGGACACTGTAGTCGGGCGACTGGGGATTGATATTGTCGAGCTTGGCGAGCTCCTTGGCAAAGAGCTTGCTCACCTCGTCGGGCCAGGGCTTGAGGAAGGCCTTCTTCTTGAGCTCCCTCTTGTCCTCAGACTCGCCGCTGTCGCCCAGCTCCTCGCGGATGTTCTTGATCTGCTGGTGGAGGAAGTACTCCTTCTGCTGCTCGTCGATGTCGGCGCGCGTCTTGTTCTGGATGTTCTTCTTGATGTGCAAGAACTGGGTTTCGCGGTTGAGGACCTTCAACAACTTGAACAGTCGCAGCTTCATGTTGTCCTCCTCCAGCAGCATGATCTTGTCGTAAATGTTGCTGACGATGTTGGAGGCGACGAAATTGACGATGGAGAGGTGGTTGCTGATGTTCTGCAGGGCGACCATCGCCTCGTTGGGGATGTCGTCGTTCATCTTCACATAGATCTCCACACCCTGGCGCAGGCCTTCCACGGCCGCGGCAAACTCCTTGTCGTCTTCTGCGGGGAAGACCTCAGGAATCATCTCCGTCTCGGCGGTGAAGAAGTTGTTGGCGTCGTCGAGCGACTTGAGACGGCAGCGCGCCGAGGCGATCACGATGGCCGAATGCTCATTGTTGGATCCGGGCACCTCAAACTCCTTGACGAGCTTGGCATAGACGCCCACTTCGAAGAGGTCCTCCTGGATGGGGTAGTCCACGCTGGCGTCTTTCTGTGCGAACACGGCAAAGGTCTGGTCGGGATGATCGCGGAGGTAATCCAGCAGCTTCAAACTCGGCTGGCGCCCAATGAGAATCGGGGTCATGACGCCGGGGAAGGGGATCAGATTGCGGGTGATGAGGACGGGGATGGGACCATCCACGGGACCGACCTCCTTGGCCAGCGCCGAGGGGTCGCCGTCGTAGTCCGACAACATCATCCGTATCGTTGTATTTTGCTTCATTATCTTATGTTGTCTTCTTTGTTTTGGCGTGCAAAGGTACGAAGAAAATTCCTATTTCATGGAAAAATCCGTGCGAAACCTTGACTTTGCCCGCACAATGCGGCATTAGGCTGGCCGCAAGGCGGGCAATGGGGTCAGTCTAAAGTCTGATCACCTGCTTCACGCCCTTGACCGTGCGCAGCTTCTTGATCAGCAGGTTGAGCTTCGACTTGTCGTCGAGCTGCACGACGAGGTTGCCCGAGAAGAGGCCGTCGTGGGAGTCGATATTGATGGATCGCATCACGATCTTCTCGTCCTTGCTGATGATGTTGGTGATGTTGCTGACGATGCCGATGTCGTCGTTGCCGATGACGCGCAGCGTGATGTCGTAGTGGGAACTGCCCTTGCCGCTCCACTGCGCACGGACGATGCGGTAGCCGAAGCGGCGCTGCATCTCGGCGGCGTTGGGGCAGTCGGCACGGTGGATCTTGATGCCGCCATTGACGGTGACGAAGCCAAACACCTTGTCGCCATAGATGGGGTGGCAGCAGCGGGCGAGCGAGAAGTCGATGCCCTTGAGGCTCTTGTCGATGATGAGCACGTCGTCGTTCTTCTTGGCCTCGGTGGTGGCGGGATGGGCATACTCGAAGTTTTCGGCGCTCTCGGCCTCGCGCTCCTTGACCTGGCTTTGGTCGAGCAGGGCCTGGTATTCGTCGAGGACGCGGGTGGGGTCGAGGCGGCCTTCGGCGATCTGATGGTAGAAGTCGCTCTGCTCCTTGAAGCCCATCTTGCGGATGAGGTGGGCGACGGTGGCCTCGTCGTAGTCGAGCTTCTTGTTCTTGAGGCGGCGTTCCAACAGTTCCTTGGCGTAGAGGCCCTGCTTCTGGCGCGTCTCCTTGAGCGAGAGGCGCAGCTTGGCGCGGGCACGGGAGGTGACGAGGATGCGCAGCCACTCCGACTTCGGAGTCTGGTTGCTGGCCGTCAGGATCTCGACCGTGTCGCCACTGTGGAGGGGCGTGCGGAAGGAGACGTTCTTGCCGTTGACCTTGCCGCCGACGCAGGTGTCGCCGACGCGCGAGTGGATATGGTAGGCGAAGTCGAGCACGGTGGCTCCCTTGGGAAACTTCAGCAGGTCGCCCTTCGGGGTGAAGACATAGACCTCGTCCTCGTAGAGGTCGAGCTTGAACTGGTCCATCACCTCCAGGTTGTCGCCTGCCTCCAGGGCGGTGCGGATCGAGGCGAGCCACTCCTCCATGCCGCCGCCGTCGGGCTTCACGCCCTTGTAGCGCCAGTGGGCGGCGAGGCCGTGCTCGGCCACCTCGTCCATGCGCTCGGTGCGGATCTGCACCTCCACCCACTTCTGCTCAGGACCGAGCACGGTGATGTGGAGACATTCGTAGCCATTGGACTTCGGCACGCTGATCCAGTCGCGCAGGCGCTTCGGGTTGGGCTGGTACATGTCGGTGACGATGGAGTAGGCCTGCCAACATTGCATCTTCTCCTTCTCCAGCGGGGAGTCGAGGATGATGCGGATGGCGAAGAGGTCGTAGATGCCATCGACGCCACACTTCTGCTTCTTCATCTTCTGCCAGATGGAGTGGATCGACTTGGTGCGGCCCTTGATATGAAACTTGAGTCCGGCCTCGGAGAGATGCTTGCTCACCGGACCGATGAAGCGCTCGATATAGGCGTCGCGGGAACGCTTCGTGGCGTTGAGCTTCTCCTTGATCAGATAGTAGGCGTCGTGTTCGAGATACTTCAGCGAGAGGTCCTCCAGCTCGCTCTTGAGCTGGTAGAGGCCCAGTTTGTGGGCCAAGGGGGCGTAGAGGTAACTGGCCTCCTCGGCCACCTCGCGCTGCGCCTCCTTGTTGGGCGTGTCGCGTATCTGGCGCATCAGGCAGACGCGGTCGGCGATCATGATGAGCACCACGCGCATGTCCTCGGCGAAGGAGAGGAGCAGGTTGCGGAAGTTCTCGCTCTCCACGACGGGGGTCTTGCTGTAGAGTTCCTGGACGCGGACGAGGCCCTGGAGGATCGTCGCCACGCCCTCGCCGAAGTCCTTGCGTGCCAGCGTCGTGTCATAGTGGCCGCGAAGCACACTCTCGTAGAGCATGATGGCCAACAGACTGTCACGGCGCAGGCCGATGTCGCCGACGGCCACCTTCGCCGTCATCAAAGCCTTGAGGACGGGATTGAGGCCGAAGCGGTCGCGCTCGATGTGGCGGGCCTCGATCTCAGAATGGATATGGGTGCGCAGACGCTCCACGTCAGTACCGGTCAGGGTGTCGTTGAGCATCTTGTGAATCTCCTTAGTAAGTGCCTCGCAGGCGTGCTTTTCTTCCTCGGTGAAAACGAATTTTTCTTCCATTGGCTGACGTTGCTTTGATGAATGATGCTACAAAGTTACGAAATTTCATCTGAATATTTCCCGATTTAAGAAAAAGTAAGTATATTTGTGCATTGGTTAGAGGACAACAAGAAGACCACATTATTTATAATATTAATATCACAAAAGGATATGCTGACACAACAAGACTTGCAACAGATTGCTGCCAAGGGCATTGCCGAAGAGCAGCTGCAGAAGCAGATGGATGATTTCAAGCGCGGATTCCCCTTTCTGAGGCTCGACTCCGCAGTTACCGTGGGTCATGGCATCCTGGCACCGACGGAGGCCGAGCGCGAGGAGTACATCCGCCAGTGGGACGCCTACAAGGCCGGGAAGCACCGGGTGACGAAGTTTGTACCCGCCTCGGGCGCTGCCAGCCGCATGTTCAAGAATTTGTTCGCCTTCCTCGACGCCGACTACGACGCCCCGCAGACGAGTTTCGAACACGAGTTTTTCGACCACATCCACCAGTTTGCTTTCTTCTCCGAGCTCGACGCTGCCTGCCAGAAGAATGAGGGCAAGGGAATCGACGAACTGCTGGCCACGGGAGGACACAAGGCCGTCGTGGCCAACCTGCTGGAGGCGCGCGGCCTCAACTACGGCCAACTGCCGAAGGGCTTGCTCCGCTTCCACCGCTATGAGGACGGGGCGCGCACGGCCATGGAGGAGCACCTCGTGGAGGGCGCACGCTACGCCAGCACCAACGGCGAGGCCCACATCCACTTCACCGTCTCGCACGAGCACCTGCCCCTGTTCAAGGCGGAGGTGGAGAAGCGGGTAGGGAAGTATGCGGAGAAGTACCAGGTGCGCTACGACATCTCCTTCTCGGAGCAGAAACCGAGCACGGACACCGTGGCGGCCAATCCCGACAACTCGCTCTTCCGCAACGACGACGGGTCGCTCTTGTTCAGACCGGGTGGACACGGTGCACTCATCGAGAACCTCAACGACCTGGAGGCCGACGTGGTCTTCATCAAGAACATCGACAACGTGGTGCCGGATCGGCTGAAGGAGGACACCGTCACCTACAAGGCGCTGCTGGGTGGCGTCCTCGTGGCGCTGCAGGAGCGCGTCTTCGACTATCTTAGATCGCTCGACGAGGCTACGCCGACGAAGGAGAAACTGGCCGAGATGGAAGACTTCCTGGAGCACACGCTCTGGTGTTTGCCGCCGAAGGAGAAGGCGGGATGGAGCGACCAGGAGCGTGCCGACTACCTGCGCCGCAAGTTGCACCGACCGATCCGCGTCTGTGGCATGGTGAAGAATGTGGGAGAGCCCGGCGGAGGACCGTTCCTCGCCTACAACCAGGACGGCACGGTGAGCCTGCAGATCCTGGAGTCGAGCCAAATCGACAAGGCCAACGAGGCCTACCAGCGGATGTTCTCCGAGGGCACGCATTTCAATCCCGTGGACCTCGTCTGTGGCATCATCGACTACAAGGGCGAGGCGTTCGACCTCCCGAAGTTTGTCGATCCCTCCACGGGCTTCATCAGCACGAAGAGCAAGAACGGACGCGAACTGAAGGCCCTGGAGCTCCCAGGACTGTGGAATGGCGCGATGAGCGACTGGAACACGGTCTTCGTCGAAGTGCCGCTCTCTACGTTCAATCCCGTCAAGACGGTCAACGACCTGCTCCGCGAGCAGCATCAGTAGGGCGAGGGGATAAGTACAAGTATAAGTACAAGAAAAAGTACAAGTACAAGAAAAGCCGCTGACGATTCAGCGGCTTTTCTCGTTATATGCAATTTACTTGCGATGGTTCGTTTCCTTGATTATCCGAAGTTATCGTACATGATGCTCTCCGGCTCCACACCGAGACTGTCGAGATAGTCGGTGACGGTCTTGATGAGCATGGGAGGACCGCAGAGGTAGTACTCGCAATCCTCGGGAGCGTCGTGGTCCTTCAGATAGGTGTCGCGGATGCAGTTGACGGCGAAGCCCGTGTAGTACTTCACACCCAGCTCGTCGGCCTTCGGATCCTGACGGTCGAGGGAGAGGTGCATGTGGAAGTTGGGGAACTCCTTCTCCAGCTCCCAGAAGTCCTCCAGGAAGAAGGCCTCGGTCAGCGAGCGCGCACCATAGAAGAAGTGCATCTCGCGATCGGTGCAGTGGAGCGTCTTCGTCATGTGCATGATCTGGGCGCGGAGCGGAGCCATACCAGCACCACCACCAATCCAGATCATCTCGCGCTTAGACTCGAAGTGGGGATGGAAGTCGCCGTAGGGACCCGACATCATCACCTTGTCGCCAGGCTTCAAGGAGAAGATGTAGCTGGAACCGATACCGGTCGGCACATTCTGGAATCCTACCTCAGGACGCGGCTTGAACGGCGTCGTGGCAATACGTACCGTCAGGGTGATGATATCACCCTCGGCGGGGTAGTTGGCCATGGAGTAGGCGCGGATCGTGGGCTCGGGGTTGTGAGCCTTGAGCGAGAAGATGTTGAAGTTCTTCCAAGCTGCGATATAGTCCTCGCCGATGTCGTTCTTGTCGAAGTCCTTGTCGTAGTCGATGCAGTCGTAGGCAGGGATCTTGATCTGGGCGTAGGAACCCGGCACGAAGTCCATGTGCTCGCCCGGGGGAAGGGCCACCTTGAACTCCTTGATGAAAGAGGAGACGTTCTTGTTGGAAAGCACGGTGCACTCCCACTCCTTGACGCCCATCACAGACTCGGGCACCTTGACGCTCATGTCGCCCTTGACCTTGCACTGGCAACCCAGGCGCCAGTTCTCCTTGATCTGCTTGCGCGTGAAGTGGGGACGCTCAGAGTCGAGGATCTCGCCACCACCGCTGAGCACCTGCAGCTTGCACTGTCCGCAGCTGGCCTTACCGCCACAAGCGGAGGGCAGGTAGATGCCGTTCTCGTTGAGCGTGGCCATGATGCTCGATCCCTGATCGACGTTCAGCTGCTTGTCGCCATTGATCGTGATGGTCACTTTTCCGCTCGGGCTAAGAAACTTCTTAGCCATGAGCAGGATGACAACCAACAGGAGTATTACCGCAAGGAACACTCCTACACTGCTGATAATGAAATTGATATCCATACGGTAATATTAAATTTTAAGTCCTGAGAAGCACATCATGGCCAATGCCATGAGGCCAACGGTGATAAATGTGATGCCGAGACCCTGCAGGGGTTTGGGCACGTCGCAGTACTCCATCTTCTCGCGGATGGCACCCATCGAGGTGATGGCGAGCATCCAGCCCAGTCCTGAGCCGAAGGCGAAGGAAATGGCGTCCCAGACGTTGCCGATGTACTGTGAGGAGGCGGGGTCGAGACCGATGCGCTGCTGCATGAAGAGCGAACCACCCATGATGGCGCAGTTCACGGCGATCAGCGGCAGGAAGATACCCAGTGCGCCATAGAGCGACGGGGAATACTTCTCGACGGCCATCTCCACGATCTGGACGATACCTGCGATGACGGCGATGAAGAGAATGAAACTCAGGTAGCCCAGGCCCAGCGGGTCGAGCACCTTCGTCTGAAGGAGATAGTTGACGGGCAGTGTGACCACCTGCACAAAGGTGACGGCGGCACCGAGACCCACCGATGTCTTCACGTTCTTGGAGACGGCAAGGAACGAGCACATGCCGAGGAAGAAGGCGAATATCATGTTGTCCACGAAGATGGACCGGAAAAATAGACTGATAATATGTTCCATAACTTATACCTCCTCCTTAATTGTTCTCCTTGTAGAAATAGGCACGGTGTATCCAGATGACACATCCCACGAGGATGAGGGCCGTAGCCGACATGGTCATCATACCATTGTTCATGTAGCCAGCATCATAGACGCCCTGGGGGATGAGCTGGAAGCCCAGCAGCGATCCGCGGCCGAAGAGCTCGCGCACGGCACCGACGATGACGAGGATGAGCGCGTAGCCCAGTCCGTTGCCGACGCCGTCGAGGAACGAGGGCCAAGGCTTGTTGGTCATGGCAAAAGCCTCCAGACGACCCATGAGGATACAGTTGGTGATGATCAGACCGACATAGACGGAGAGCTGCACGCTCACGTCGTAGGCGAAGGCCTTGAGCACCTGGTTGACCACCGTCACCAGCGCGGCAACGACCACCAGCTGCACGATGATACGGATGCGGTTGGGGATAGTGTTGCGGATGATGGAGATGATCGTATTGGAAAATGCCGTGATGATTGTTACGGCAAGGCCCATGACGATAGCCGGCTTCAGCTGCGAAGTGACGGCCAAGGCGGAGCAAATACCCAGCACCTGAACCAAGACAGGGTTGTCAAGGTTGAAGGGATTGGTCAGAGCCTCTTTGTTTTGTTTACTGAATAAAGCCATCTTTTCTTACTTAGCATTAAAGAATTTAACATAGGGCTGCAGGCCGCCTTTCTCGGCTTTGAGCATGTCGGCCACACCGTTGGAGGTGATGGTGGCACCCGTCACGCAGTCCACCTGCGTCTTGGGGTCGGTGACCTTCTTCTCCACGGAGAGAGCGACGTGGTCGCGATCGCCGTTGGCGAAGAGCTCCTTGCCCTTGAACAGGTCCTGCCACTTCTTGCTGTCCTTGATCTCGGCACCCAAGCCGGCAGTCTCGCCCTCATGGTTGAAGTAGGCGCCAAAGACGGTCGTCTTGTCGCCATTGACGGCGATGAAACCGCTGATGGGGCCCCAGAGGCCGTTGCCATAGACGGGGATGACATACTTCGTCTCGCCATCCACCTTGCAGCGGAAGACGACGAGCTTGCCGTCCTTGGCCTCGGCGGAGTTGAGGTGCTGGAAACCAGCCTCCGTGCCGCCCTGCTTGCCGGCCTCGACCACGTTGCCGTTGGCGTCGATCATGTCGTCGGCCTCGACGAGGTCCTGCCAGAGCTTGGCAGCCTCCTCATTGGTCATGTCGCGGTCCTGGTTGAGCGCATAGAGGATCTGCTTCTGTGTGTCGAGCATCACGTTGGCATCCTGCTGCGGCTTCAAAGCCTGATAGACGGATGCGAGCATCAATGCCACGACCACAACGAGGACGACCGAATAGATGATGGTGTATGAATTGGTGTTTGTTTTCATCTTTCTTTCCTCCTTACTTATTGGTTAGCATTCTTTTGCGCCCCACGCTTGCTGCGGCGGCTGATGTTGCGGTCCACCACGCAGTAGTCGATCAGCGGAGCAAACATGTTGCCGAAGAGGATGGCGAGCATCATGCCCTCGGGATAACCGGGGTTCATCACACGCACCACAACGGCCATGATGCCGATGAGCGCACCATAGACCCACTTACCACTCTCGGTACGGGCCGAGGTGACAGGGTCGGTGGCCATGAAGACGGCACCGAAGCAGAAACCACCAAGCACGATGTGCTCATACCAGGGGATACTGCTCATGCCCAGCTGCTCGAAGACCACGGCCATCAGACCGCCACCGAGGAACACGCTCAGCATGGTCTTCCAAGAGGCAATGCCCGTCCACAGCAGGATCACGGCGCCAATGGCGATGGCGATGACGGAGGTCTCGCCCATGGATCCCGGGATAAGACCGACGATCATGTCATTGAGGCTGGCGGAGACGTCGGCATGCTGAGCGATCTCACCCAGCGGAGTGGCCATCGTGTAGCCGTCGGGGGCCTTGAAACCCATACCCAAGATCGGCTCCGTGGCCACCCAGATGGTGTCGCCAGTCATGCTGCTGGGGTAGGAGAAGAAAAGGAACGCACGCGCGAGGAGCGCGGGGTTGAAGACGTTCATACCCGTACCACCGAAGATCTCCTTGCCGATGACGACGGCGAAGGCAACGGCCAGGGCCAGGATCCACAACGGCGTGGAAACGGGGATGATCAGCGGGATCAAGATACCGGAGACGAGGTAGCCCTCCTGGATCTCCTCGCCCTTGTACTGGGCCCAGGCAAACTCGATGCCGAGACCGACAATATAGCTGACGAGAATCTTGGGCAGCATGGCAGCGAAGCCATAGAGGAACATACCCATAAACGTAGCCTCGGACAACTTGCCTGCGGCCACGGCGTTCTGGTATCCGATGTTGTACATTCCGAAGAGCATGGCGGGCAACAATGCGATGACCACAAAGCTCATGATGCGCTTCGAGTCGATGGCGTCGTGGATGGAGACACCGCTCTTGGATGTCGTGTGCGGCACATAAAGGAATGTGTCGAAACCATCATAGACACTACGGAAAGCATGGAGCTTGCCGCCCTCCTCGAAGTTCGGACGTATCTTGTCGAGATAATTTCTAAGACTCATATCTGTAACTTTCTTGTTTAAGCATTTTCTTTACGGAGGATGTCAAGACCCTGACGCACAATCTGTTGCAGAGGCAGCTTCGAGCTATCCACAAACTCGGCCAGCGCGAAGTCCTCCGGGCTCACCTCGTAGATGCCCAACTGCTCCTGCTTGTCGATGTTGCCCGTGATGATAGCCTTGACAAGGTACTCACCATAGATGTCCATCGGCAGCACGCGGTCGTACTCACCACTCATGATCATGTGGCGCTCGCCACCCTTGATGCGCGCGTCGAGCGTGTACTCCTTCTTGCCCTGCAACCATGAGAAGTAGCTGCGGGAGGTGGAGAACGTGTTGGCACGCGGCATGATCCAACCGGCCAGCTCATCGACGTCGTCGCCCTCGGGGATGGCACAGACCTCGGAGGTGTGTGCGCCCAATACGCTCTCGTCGTTGGCGATGCGGCCCGTGAGCGGGTTGCCGTTGAGCAGACGCACATGGCGATCGCTCTTCACGTTGCCGGCAAGGATCTCCTTCAGCGGCGTGCCGACCAAAGCCTCGACATAGGCGGGAGACTTGATCTCGCTGCCTGCTACGGCTACCATGCGGCGCAGATCTACCTTGCCCGTGTTGAACAGGCGACCGAAGAAGAGCACGGCCGTGGGATCGACCGTCCAGACCGTCTCGCCCTTGTTGACCGGGTCGAGGTGGTTCACCTGCACACCGACGTTGCCGGCGGGACAGGGACCGTCGAAGACCGTCACCTCAGCGTTCTTCGCACCAAGCAGCGCCTGGGAGGTCTGCTGAGCGCCCACGCCAAGATGCACGCGCGCGATACGCGACAAAGCCGTAATACCAGCCTGGAAGTCCTTCTCCTGGCCCTTCAGCTCCAGCTCGAAGTCGCCCTGCAGCGGCTTGTCGCGGAGGGCGGAGACAAAGATGGCCTTCGGCATCGTGTCGGGAGTGGTGGAGACGGCATAGGGAAGCTGGTCGATGTAGCCGAAGAGACCGGCCTCAAGCAAGGCCTTGACAACGGCAGCTCCATCGAGCTTCGAGGGATCCTTCACACCAAAATCGGCATACTCCTGCTGGGCGTCGGCCTTCACCGTGACGCGGAGCACCTTGCGGCGATCACCACGCACAACAGCCGTCACCGTTCCGCTGACTGGGGACGCAAAGCCCACCTCAGGGAAACGCTTGTTGACAAACAACGCGTCGCCCGCACGGACATGGTCGCCCTCCTTGACGGCCACCTTCGGCGTCACACCAGCGAAATCGTCGGGCACAAGCGAGTACTCTGCCGACGGCTTCAAGCGGGTAACGGTCTCTGCGGCACGTCCTTTCAGACGGATGTCCAAGCCCTTACGTAGCTTAATTGTTTCTGACATAGTTGAATCTAGATTGTTATGTAATTTCCTTTGTTCAAACCTCGTTTTGTAATTTTCGTGCAAAATTAACTATTTTCAGCCGATTACGGAAAGTTTTTGCGGAAAACTTTCAAGCGATTTGGGTTTTGTGGGGCAGATGGAGGAAAAAGGACGGGATAAAGGCACAATATTTTGCACGGAATGCCGTTTTGATAGGTATGAAAATGACGAGTTTGCGGCTCTTGCTCTTAGCCGCCCCCTTGGCCGTCCTGTCCCTGGCGGCCTGTAGCGACGACGATTCCTTCTCGGCGTCGCCCGACCACCGGCTGGCCTTCTCTGCCGACACGGTGAGTCTCGACACGACCTTCTCCCGCGTGCCCACCACGACCCGCACCTTCTGGGTCTATAACCGATCGGGCGACGGCCTGCGATGCACCAGCGTTCGCCTGCGCAAGGGCAATCAGACGGGCTTCCGCGTCAATGTCGATGGAATGTACCTCGGACAGGCCAGCGGCTATCAGGTCGGCGGCGTGGAACTGCGCAAGAACGACTCGCTGCGCGTCTTCGTAGAACTGACCTCTGCCGACACCCATTCCGACGTGCCGGAACTGCTGGAGGACGACCTGGTCTTCACCCTGGAGAGTGGGGTGGAACAGAAGGTCAACCTGCGGGCTTGGTCCTGGGACGCCACGCTATTGAATGGTTTAAAGATAAGTCGCGACACGCTGATACAGAGCACGAAACCCATCGTGGTTAAAGGAAACATAGAGGTGGATAGCGCCGCCACGCTCACCATCGGAGCGGGCACGACGCTCTACTTCTCCAACCATGCTGGCATCGACGTCTATGGCACGCTGCGCACCGAGGGAACGCCCGAGGCCAACGTCACGCTGCGCGGCGACCGTATCGACCGCATGTTCGACTACCTGCCCTACGACCGCGTCTCGGGACAGTGGCAGGGCATACGGCTCCACGCCTCTTCTTTCGACAACGAGATCCAATACACCGACCTCCACTCAGCCTACAACGGCATCGTCTGCGACTCCTCCGCGGCCGACCGCACCAAACTCCGCCTCTATAATAGTACGGTTCACAACTGCCAGGGTTATGGTCTCTATGCCGTGGGGTGCCAGCTCGACCTTTACAACACGCAGGTCACCAATGCTTCCATCGACTGCGTCTCCATCACGGGAGGCAGCGTGGTGATGCGCCATTGCACCCTGGCGCAGTTCTTCTCCTTCGACCTTGGAAAGCCCGTGGGCGTGGCGCTCCGCTTCGGCGACCGCTACGAGGGCGACGTGACGATACCGCTGACGCGATTTGACATTTTCAACACCATCGTCACGGGCTACTCCGACGACGAGATCATGGGCAATTTCTCCGACGTGGAGACGGCGACCTACTTGTTCGACCATTGTCTGCTGCGCACCGGAGAACCCGAGACGATCGACGAGGCCCACTACAAGGGGGTGATCTGGGAGAACGTCAAGGACACAACGGCCTTCGGACGAAAGAACTTCGTCAAGATCGACTATGACAAGCAGTACTTCGACTTCCACCTCGACAGCGTCTCCCACGCCATCGACTCGGCGGCGGTTTCGCCAGAGGGATGGGGACGCACCGACCGCGACGGCCTGCCCCGCGACGAGCGGCCCGACATCGGCTGCTTCGAATATCGGAGGCCTGCAGAGCAATAGGAGCAGTCTCCCGTGCTGCTTAGCGCGGGAGACTTCCAGCACTGCTTGTCGCTGGAAGATCGGCCGTTTTCAGGCTTTAAACTGAAAATTCCGTCCTTTTTCTTTGTCAATTGGAAAAATCGTAGTATCTTTGCACCCGCTTTGAAGCTGAAAGCATTCGGGGTGTAGCGCAGCCCGGTAGCGCTCCTGGTTTGGGACCAGGTGGTCGCAGGTTCGAATCCTGTCGCCCCGACCGAAGAGAGAGAGTCAGATTAACCCGTTTAATCTGGCTTTTTTCTTTATCAGAACCCAAGGCGTTCCCTGCTACAGTCTTTTGTATATAATCCTATACTATTCAATGAAGAAAAGCCAGTTGTTTTTTCAACAAGACAAATAACAACCAAGGCAAACAACATCCAAGGCGATTGTTGTAAAAGACAAAGCAATTGTTTTAAAAGACAAGGGGAATAATTTACAAGACATATACTTTAACTTTAAAAACAAGATGAATATGAAAAGATGGTTGCTTGCGATGGCCCTCGTGGTATCGGTATTGTCGGCATGGGGGCAAAGCTGCTGCGCCGATACGGTCACGTTTGCCGGAAGAATAGAGAATGCTGAGTATCAAGTGTGGATCGAGATGGACTTCTACCACAACGACGTCGTCACGCCCGGACAGGAGATCTTTGGCCAGGTGCCGGGCTACTTCGGGGCGAAGCGCGACACGCGCAAGTGGATCTTCGTCGATGCGGAGGTCAAGGGCAAGCAGGCCCGCCTCGTCATCACCAACGACTATGGCAGCGAGGACCTTGAGGCCCGGCTGACGCTGGAGCGCGACGGCACCTATACGCTGGAGCGCCTGAAAGGCAGCACGATGAAGATCGTCGTGGGAGGCAAATGGGTGAACATCCCCAAGAAACTGACGTTCAAGCGCCTTGCCGCC
>OQVS01000651.1_pt1 | contig 24012 bp, 18 predicted proteins | sample 1691601 | NCBI WGS metagenome assembly OQVS01 (sample SAMN03418268, study PRJEB22391) | human gut metagenome | biome: human-gut; feature: organic feature; material: feces | host: Homo sapiens | place: Tanzania | collected 2013-01
CGTCAATCAGCTGTTTCAGGATTCCGTCGCGAACGTCCCCGCGCGACGCGTCGGCTTGTTTGGTCAGATTAATGAATGCGGCGCGGCGTTCGAAATCGCGATCGGAAACGATATCGTCGTTCACCACCGCCAAAATGCCCGCCCGCGCGGAAAACAAAGGCAACGAAAGGAAAAGAACCGTGAATAAAAAGCCTTTTTTCACTTCGTTTCCCCTTTACATGTTGAACGTGCCGAACGGTTTGAATTCCACGCCGAACCGGAAAGACGTTCCGCTGGAATAGTCGCGGTCGTAAGTGTAATCCTTTTTCAGCCCCGTTTCCAAGGCAAAACACTCGTCTTCATAGCGCAAATATCCGCCCGTTTCCAAAACGCCGCCGCCTTTGGACAGGTTGATGCGCTGATTGAATTTCAGCCGCCAGTAGCGGGTCAGATGCGATGTCGCGGTGTATTCCAGTTCTTCGCGGTTGCTGTACGCCGAAAAAGCGGACTTTTGGCTTTTCAGGTTGATATAGGTGGCGGACAGGCGCAACAGGGCGTTTCCGACGCCCAGCGTCAAATCGCTGCGATTCAGATCGAAAGTCTTGCGATCCATGCGGAAAGCGTATTGCAGTCCGATAAAATCGTTCGGATAAATTCCGACGCGTCCCACGATGTCGGACGCCTGTTCCGACAATCCCGAATCGATCGGAAATTCGTATGATTTGTTGAAACGGTAGCTTTGCCCGATCAGAGCGGAAACGGAGCCGCTTTTTTTGCCGTAGGCGCTCCATTTCAAACCGTAGTTGACGCGAGATCCCGGTTCAAACACGTCATAGCCGGCGAACCGTTTTTCGGAAAACAGGTTGGTGTCGTCAAATTCCAAATCACTGCTGTCTTCGTTGGGAATCTTGCGCGAATTTTCGGAATTGGGAGCGACGATCCCCATCACGATCGGTTCCAAAATCTGATTGTAGTTTTCCCCGACCGACGCGAACGGATAGCTGATTTTCAACGACGCCTGCGGATTGAACGCCGCGACCCCGCCGTTAAAGGTCTTGCGGCTTCCGTCGTCGTTGGTATAGGTGTAGTCGTCGATTCTGTACGCGCTTGCCAAAGCGGAGGCGTGAAAATCGTACACGGCGCCGAAATCGGAAATTCCCGGCAGATGCCAGCCCGCCTCGACCGTCGCGCGTTTGCTGTCGTCGCCGATTTTTCGCGACAGCGACGCGGCGTTCGCGTCAAAGCTCCAATACCCGCCGAAATCGGACGGTTCCGCCGTATGGGAAAAGCGTATTTGCGGCACGGTTTCGGGAATCGTGTCGTCGTCGATGTCGGATCGCATGTTTTGATAGTGCGCGCCGCCGGCGGAAAAATAGGTGTTTGTCGTCAACGCTTCGACGCTGAAATCGGATTTCAGCCACGGATCGTAGATATCCGTGTCGCGTAATCCGTAACGGCGCAGATACGTGTCGTCCGACGCTTTGTCGATATTTAAATTCGCGCGCCACACATCGTTGATGTGCCATTCGGCGTCGGCGACGATGTTATAGCGGTCGCGTTCGTCCTGACGAATGAAAGATCCTTTGATTTCCGCTTTTCCCTGCGTGAAGTTGCGGCGCAGATCGCCGGACCACAAAACACCTTTTGTCGCGATCCACGGCGTCAGCGTGAAATCCGTATAGGGGTTGATTTCCAAATAATAAGGAACGGTCAAGCCCGCGCCCATGGCTTTGTTGGATTTAAACCCCGGCAACAGAAATCCCGATTTGCGTTTGACCGTCGGATCGGGGTAGGAAAAATACGGTATGTACAGGATAGGCACGTCGGCGACCGTCATCGTCGCGTTGCGCGCGGTCATGCTTTTTTCGGATTTGTCGTGCGTCATGCGTCGGGCTTTGATTTCCCAAAAGCGCGACCCGTCCTCGCAAAAATCGCAGGACGAATAGGCGACATCGCTAAATTCGGTGATGTTGCCCTGAATATGTTCGGCGTCTTTGGCTGTCAGAACGGATTTGTCGGACAGCGTGTAGCGGATTTTTTTAATCAACCCGTCCTTTAAATCTCCGGACAGTTTGGCGTAATTCGCGCGCATCAGTCCGCCGTCGGGCGTGTAGATTTCAACGTTTCCGGACGCGATGACGACGCCGTCGTCCGCGCTGTAGTTGATGTGATCGGCGCGCAGGGACGAATCTTTTTGCGAAAACGTCACGTTGCCGCGCGCAATGATCAGGTTCAGCGAACGGTCGTATGTCAGTTCGTTTGCGGAAAAATCGACGGGCGTTTTTTTATCCGCCGCCGCCGCGTCCGACGCGAACAGCGATGCCGCCAAAGCCAAAGCGAAGGGAATCATGCCTTGCCGCCTTTCTTTTTCTTGGGTTTGGCGGGGAGGTGTTTAAGCCTTTCGGGGGCGCGGAAGCGGAAAGATTTGATTTTGTTCCAAAGCGTTTTCGCCTTTGAAAAGTCAAATTCGCCCGCGTGTTTCAAAACGTACAGGCAGACGATCGTCGGCAACATGGCGGGAATAAACAGCAAAGGCAGAAACGCGGGGGCGCGCATGCATAAATTATCGATTCCCAGCGCGGAAACCTGCACGATCGCCATGATCAGAACGGTCGACACGATGCGCTTGGCGTGTCCGCGGCGGTTAAAGTTCCCCGTCAGCAATCCCGCCGCCGCGATCAGCATGAACGACAGGTTGTAAAACGGCAAAGCCAGACGTTTATACCCTTCCAGTCGGAAACGGCGGAAAATCTTTTCGCTGGGCAATTTGTCGCGCGGCGTCGTCAGCAATTCTGTCAGACTGCGTTCGCCGGGGTTTTTGAACCGGTTGGCGGCTTTGTCTTTGCCCGATATGAAATCCAGATTGTAATAATCGAAATACAGAATGGAAAAACGCCCGCTTTTGTTCGACACTTCCTGTCTGGAACCGTTGTGCATCGAAATTTGCGGTACGCCGTCGCGGTACACGATGCTGCCTTTTTCCGCCAGCAGGGTCATTTGCGTGTCGGGAGAGTGCTGATCGTGCAGAATGATGCCTTCCAGCGTTCCGTCCTTGTTTTTGTTGCGGATATAGACGGTGACGCCGTCGGCGATATCGTTAAATTCGCCCTCTTGAATCAAAAGATGCGACACGTCGTTGCTGATTTTCCAGCGCAGTTCGCGGAAATTGGCGGTGGCGTTCGGCACCAGTACCAGCGAAATGTAAAACCCGATCAGCGTAAAGATGACGCCGATGGTCGTTACGGGACGCGCCAGTTGCAGGGGGCTCATGCCCGCGGCGCGCAGAATGATCAATTCGCGGTCGGTAATCAGACGGTTGTAGGTGAACAGCGCGACGGCGAACAGGGCGATGGGCGAAATGATCGCCAGATAGCTGGGAATCAGCATCATCGTCAAACGAACGAAGAGCCAGACGGAAACCTTTGAATTTAAAAGCATATCGAACAGGCGCAGCGATTGCGACAGCCACACGATCATCAGCAGTCCGGACGTGATCAGAACGAATCCGAACAGCATTTGCTTTAAAATGTATTTCGTAACTATCTTCATAGGCGGGATTATAGCGGCAAGTTTCCCGTTCGTCTTCACTTTTTTAAGATTTCGTCAAAAAACTTTAAATCGGCGAGGGGGTGGTTCTTTTCGACGGTGTTTTTCAGCCGGTCGTCCAGTATGTGCGTGTAAATTTGCGTCGTCGCGATGTCGGCGTGTCCCAGCATTTGTTGGACGGTGCGCAGATCGGCGTCGTGGGCGATCAGGTGGCTGGCGAACGAATGGCGGATAACGTGCGGCGACACGCGTTCGGGCGCGATGTCCGCCAAAACGGCAAGCTCTTTCAATTCGATGTAAAAGGCTTCGCGCGTCAAATGTCCCGTTTTTCCCGTTGACGGAAACAGCCAGCGCGAACCGCGCCCTTTGGGCAAAGTGCGTTCGCGTTCCGCATTCCAGTCCGCCAAAGCCCGCTTTGCCGCATCGGTCAGGGGAACCATGCGATCCTTGTCGCCTTTGCCGCGCACGATGAAATGGTTTTCGCGCACGTTCGCGGCGGCGGCGGGCAAAGACACCAGTTCCGACACGCGCAGTCCGGACGCGTACAGGATTTCCAACAGCGCGCGCATGCGGAGTTTGTTCGCCTGTTTCAAATGCGGAACGGCGTCAAACAGACGGGTGATTTCGTCTTCGGACAGGTATTTCGGCAAAGGGCGTCCCGTTTTAGGGGAATCGAGCACGTCGGCGGGGTTGTCTTTGCGGATTTTTTCGGTGTAGAGGAATTTATAAAATTCGCGCATGGCGGACAGACGGCGCGCCTGCGTTTTCGGCGACATGTCCCGCGCGACCAGATCCGCCAGATACGCGCGCAAATCTCCGGTTGTCGCGTTTTCGAACGTGCGCCGTTTCGAATCCAGAAATTCGCCGCAGTCTTCCAAATCGCGGGTATAGGCTTCGACCGTGTTTGCCGCCGCGCCGCGTTCGGCGACGATCGTTTCCGTGAATCCGGCGATCAGTTCCCTATTCATGGACGGTCAGAGCGTCGTCCAGCGATTGCAGGGCGATGTTGCGGGCGGCGTCGTTCAACCCCGCGGCGTTCAGCAGGGCGACCGCGCGCGCCAGTCCGTCAAACCCGTCGCCCAAGGCGTCCAAAGCGTCCAGAACGGCGATGCTGACGGGCATGTTTTTCGCCAAAGGCGGCGCGCTTTTCATTGCCGCGTAGGCGGCGGACGGCGAACCGGGGGCGAACGAGGAATAAAACCAGCTTTCGTTTTCGGGGATCAAGCCGGTCAGCTTGTACAGCAGCATCGCGCGGTCGATTTTGCGAATGAAATCCGCATCCGCTTCGCCGTGTTTTTCGGCGTAAGCCATCGCTCGTTCCAGCGACGAAATGAAAAAGCGTCTGTTTTTGTCGGGTTGCGCGAACAGGGCGTAAATCCAGCTTTTCGCCGCCGCTTCCGATTTGGGAAAGATTCGTTCGGCTTTGGTTTGCCATTCGACGGCTTGGTCGTTCAGTCCCGCCAGAGTGAAAGCCTTGATGATTTTAACGCTGTCGGGCAAGGTGTCGGCGTCGGGGCGCAGGGATATCAGAATGTCTTTCGCCGCCGCCGCGAATGCGTAGGAAACGCCCGATTGTTCGGCGGAAATCATGCCTTGTCTGATAAAGTGGTGCTTGCGCATGTTGTCGTCCGGCGTTGATGTCAGCGCGGCGGCGTTCTGCACCATGCGGGCGCGCGTCAGTTCGGGGGAAAAAAGATTGATCGACGTCCGCGCCTGCTGATAGTACATGCGGAGCTTCGCGGGCGGTAAAATGCCGGCTTGAACAAGTTTTTCCGCGGTTTCCAGACGTTTTTCGACGGGGATCGTTTCGTCGGCGACGAACATTTTTTCAAACCACAGGGCGTTGGTTTTTCCCTTTAATTCCGTCAAGGAACGCCCCGAAGCCCGCCAGACGGCGGCGACCAGCGGCGTCACGGTCGCGGGGCGCGCGGTCAGCGGTTCGTTTTTTAAAAAATGTTCCGCCGCGTTTTCGATAAAGGCGTCGGCGCGGCTTTGTTCCCGTATCGATTCCAGCGCCGCGGCGGTTTTGCGCGCGTTTTTGTCATGGGCGGCGCACACGGCGGCAAGATGCAGCCAGAACACGTTGTCCGAATTTCTGTCGTTCAGATAGCAGGCGGGTTGCAAATCCCGCGTCAGCAAAACGTCGGCGTTTATTTTGTTTTGTTCGGTCGCGCGCGTTTTTTCGGGAATTTTGTGAATCAGTTTAAACGCTTCGTCCGTCGCGCCGCGTTCGAACAGGCGGTTTAATTTCAGCGTGATGAAAGCCTGACCGACCGTTCCCTGCGGCGGATTTCCCGCCGTCAGCAACAGGCGCATGCGTAAATCTTCGGCGGCGGCGGGCAGCAGGTGCGGAATTTTTCCGAATTTTTCGGCGACGGTCGGAAACGCCGTGTTTTGCCACAAATTCCCGTTCAGCGGCGCGTTTTTATCGGCTTCGAACAATCCCAAAGCGTTTGCCGCCGATTTTTTTGACGGCAACAGCGACACGGGCGGAATCAGATACACGTCGTCCGTTGCCGCTTTTGTTTCCGCGGATAAAACGGACAGCGCGATTCCCGCGGCGGCGGCGAACGTCAAGATCTTATTTTTGCAATCGGTCATAGCTGATTTCTTTTTCAACGGTCGTTTTGGGGATTTGAATGTCGTGAACGGCAAGGAAAACGCCGATTCCGACGACGGCTAAAACAATCGGATAGATGTACCAGCGGGTTTTGCGACGCATGTTTGCTTCCTTTCTGCGCGGACGGAATGAAAAATCTCTTTTCTTATCGCGCAATCAAGTTAATATATCGTTAGATTTACAGGACAACCGGACGGACGACAATAAAAAAATGCCTGAAAAACGCGAAGCGGTATTGCATTTCCCCTATCCGCTGGACAGGACGCTGGTTCTGGTCGGCATGCCCGGCTGCGGCAAAAGCAGTATCGGCAGACGGTTGGCGCGGATTTATTCCCTGCCGTTTGTTGACGCCGATGTCGAAATCGAAAAGGCGGGGGGCGGCGACGTCTGTTATTTGTTCGAACGTTACGGCGAAGCGGCTTTTCGTCAGGCGGAACAGCGGATTATGGCGCGCCTGCTGGATGCGGAAACGTGCATTTTGGCGTCCGGCGGCGGGGCTTTTCTGTCGGAAATGACGCGGGAAAACGTTAAAAACAAAGCCGTCGGACTGTTTTTGGACGCATCGATTGAAACCATCGTGCGCAATACGGCGGGCAGGACGCACCGTCCTTTGCTGAACGTTGCGGATCCGCGCGCCGTGATTGAAAAAATGGCGGCGGTGCGGCGTCCGTTTTACGAACAGGCTGATTTGCGGGTGGCGTTCGGCGATGAAACGATGGGGCGTTTGTTACGCAGGATTGTTTCAAAAATCAATGATTTTGCGGCGAAAGGAAAAAAATGACCGATATTTTGAAAACGGTGCGGGTTGATTTGCGCGAACACGCCTATTCCGTTTTTGTCGGCGCGGGCTTTTTGGATTCGGTCGGGGATCGGGTTTTGCCTTTTTTGCGGTCGAAAAAGGTTTTTATTGTCACCGACGACGTTGTGGAAAAGCTTTATTTGAAACGGGTTGTCGATTCTTTTCGGCGGGCGGGGGTTGAAACGCGCGCCTTTGTCGTTGAACACGGCGAAAAAAGCAAAACGTTGGAAACGGCGCAACGGGTGATGGATCAAATTCTGGACGACGGGTGCGACAGAAAATGCGCGATGGTGTCGCTGGGGGGCGGCGTTGTCGGCGATTTGACCGGATTTTGCGCGTCGCTGTTGTTGCGGGGGATTGATTTTATCCAGATACCGACAACGCTTTTGGCGCAGACGGACAGTTCGATCGGCGGGAAAACGGCGGTTGACGCGCGGGCGGGGAAGAACCTGATCGGCACGTTTCACCAGCCCAAAGCCGTTTTTATCGATGTCGACACGCTGAAAACGCTGGATACGCGTCAGATGCGCGCCGGCTTTGCCGAAGTCGCCAAGTACGGCTTGGTTTTGGACGCGGATTTCTGGGCGTGGCTGGAACAAAACGGCGACAAGGTGTTGGAAACGGACGCGGACGCCTGCGCTTTCGCGGTCGAACGCTGTTGCGCGATCAAGGCGCGCGTTGTCGCCGATGATGAATTTGAACTGACGGGACGCCGCGCTTTGCTGAATTTCGGGCATACGTTGGGACACGCGATCGAATCCGCCAGCCGCATGTCCGTTCTGCACGGCGAAGGCGTCGCGGCGGGGTGCGTTTTTGCGGCGGCTTTGTCTGCGGAAACGGGCGAATGCGCGTCGGACGTCGCCGGAAAGATCGCCGACCGGTTTGAAAAATGGCATTTGCCGACCCATTTTAACGGATACGGGGCGGCGGAGTTGATTCCTTTTATGAAAAAGGATAAAAAAGCGTCGGGAGGGCGGCTGAATTTCGTTTTGATCAAAGCCGTCGGCAACGGTTTTTTAAAGCGGGACGTTGACGCCGTTTGCGTCGAAAAAACGCTGAACGCGGAAGGATATGTTTGAAATGAATGCGCCCGTCGAACGCGAAGAGATTTATTTTCGTCACGTCAATTACGTCGGCTATCGCCGCACCGACGATTTATGGGATATCGAGGGACGCTTTCTGGATCGTCGCGCCGTGGATTGTCCCTGCGTCGACCGCGGGGGAATGGTGCGCGCGGGGGAAACTTTTCATGAAATGACGCTGTGCCTGACCGTTGACGACGACTTGTTTGTGCGCGATTTGCGCGTCGGCATCGACAAATACCCCTATCGTCAATGTCCGTTGGCGCAGGCGGTGTTTAAAAACGCGGTCGGACTGCAAATCGCCCCCGGCTTTGCCAAAGAATTGCGCCGCCGCATTCCCGTCAAACAGGGGTGCACCCACTTGTTTTCCCTGTTGCTGGGGGCGGCGGGGGCGGCTTTTCAGACCGTCGCGCAGGTGCGTATGATGAAATACTGCCGCGGGGTGAAGCCCGATCCGCTGGACACTTGTCTGGCGTGGGACAGTTCCGGGGAAATGGTGAAAAACCAATGGCGCGACTATTATCGTCAGCCCGAAGAAAAAACGGACGAATGAAAAATGGGACGGCGCGCGAAACGAATGTTCGCATTCGAAGATCCGGCGGATTTCCGTGCCGCCGCGCCCGCGCATGTCTGCGACAAGCCGGGGTGCGGCAAGCCCGCCGAATACCGCGCGCCCAAAGACCGCCGTCTGACGGATTACTATTGGTTTTGTTTGGAACACGTTCGCGAATATAACGCTCAATGGGATTATTACCGCGATATGACGCCGTCTGAAATCGAAGCGGAGCTGAAGCGGGACGTGTGCTGGCAGCGTCCGACGTGGCGGCTGGGCGACCGCGCCGGCGTCGATCCGACGATGTTTTCCGATCCGCTGGGATTGGGCGGGGAAGCGTTCGGCGGCGCGGAACAATCCCGACCGGACGATCGTTCCGCCGTTCGCGCCGATCCCGCATTGATCGCCGCCGTGAAAATATTGGAAACGGATTTTCCGCCGGAACTGAAAGCCGTTCGCGCCAGTTATAAACGGCTGGCGAAAATGTACCACCCCGATTCGAACGGCGGGGACAAGACGGCGGAGGAGCGTTTCAAAGACATTACCGAAGCGTACCGCCTGATCATCGCCGCGCTGAACGTCAAAAAGGCGGGATAGTTTTTTACCGTTGAATGTCAGTTGTAAATACGCGGAATTGCGACGGCGATTCCGGCGATGCATTAACGCAATCGAAAGGATTGTCCTGATAATCTTGGCGAATAACAAAGGAGTCCTTTCCATGTCCAAAACGTCCCTGCTGTATCTGATACCCGTGTGCCTGCTGTCCGCGTGCGGCGGCGGTGGCGGCGGCGAAGACAAGGAAAAAATCAACGTCACGAACGCTTCGTCGGCGTTTCAGGCGTCGCCGCTGGTGAACACGGAACACGAGTTTGGCAGTGACACTCTGGATTTCGTCAAGGATTTGACGCCAATCAAGAATAATCCCAGCGCCATTAGTCTGATTTCCCTGTCCGGCGCGGAATTGTCGTTGAAATTCGCCCCCAGCGGGGTCAAACAGGTCGTCCGATTGAGCGGCGGCAGCGCGGAAATGACAAACACATGGGCGTCAGTGGAATTTTCCGCGTCCGATTTCGTTTGGAACGAAAATCCGGCAGACATTGACTATAAAATCGTAAAGGCGAACGCGACAAACACTTTCGACATGTACAACAACGTCGCGCAAACGCAACGCTATCAGGGAACAGCCGTTTCCGAAATGAAGCTGGGCGGTCAGGCGGTCGGGCTGGCATACAGTGATTTCGGCTATTTGAACATTGATGTCAGAGGGAATTATACAATTTACAATCCGCCGTCGCCGTCTGATGTCGTCAATTTTTCGTATTTTGAAGAATTTACGCAGGGGAACAGCAGTTACGCCGTCGCGGACGACGCGGTGAAAAACGAGCTTGCCGCCTATGGGGGGGGGAACAGCCGTCTGGTCTTTACGGGCAAAGCGTTCGCCATAATGTCGGGAACTTTTGTTCTGCCGAGTTTTCAGGAGAATGTTCTGTTGAAAGCTTCAGACGGCAGTACGTTAATGGGCGAAGACGGTGTTACGCCGTCAGACGAAAAGGTTAACGTCGTCAGTACAACCAAGAAGGCTACAGCCCCCGCCGGAGGTAAGCCGTTCATCGGAAACGTGACTTTGTCCGTCGGAACGGACAGCGCGGATATGATGCTGGATTTTTCAAATGTCGGTTTGCCGGAACTGAATTTCGCATCCACCGACGGTTCGACATGGAATCTGTGGTATCCGGACACAACGCTAAAGCCCAGCGAACTTACGGAACAGCAGAAATATGTGAACGGTTCGGTCAGCGGTTCCGTTTCGGACAGAAAAAATGCTGATGGCACAAATCCGGACGGCATATCCATTACGGGCAAGGCTGAACTGGATTACAGTCTGTTCGGCAAAAACGGCAAGCCGCAGGAAGGTGTCGGGTCGTTCGGTTACACGCAAACGACAACCATTACACCCGCGGAAGGTGAAGCGCAGGAAAACACCAGTTTGATTTCAGGCGTGTTCGGCGTCGCCAATCCGACCGTTCAAACGCCGACAAGCAGCGCGCCTTGACCTTTGTTCCGTTTCGTTCTGTCATTTCTGTTGATTTTATCCCCGTTGTCGTCCGTTCGGGCGGCGGCGGGGATTTCGGCGTCCGGCGCGGTCGCGGCGGAAAAAACGGCGCGACACCCCGATTCCGCTGATGAAAATAATGACGACGATGACGGCGGCGTGATTTCCCTGACGCCGTTGCAGGTGGTCGTCGTCGCGCGCAAAATGCTGGATCTGAACCGTTTGCATGCCGCAAAGGTGTTGCTGACCCGCGCGTCCTTTCCGTCGTCGGAAATCGAAACGGAACGCCGCTATCTGTTGGGGGTTCTGGCGTTAAAGGAAAACAGAATCGACGACGCCGTCGACATCTGGCGCGAATTGTTGAACGATAATCCGCGGCTGACCAAAGTCCGGTTCGAACTGGCGTTGGCGTACATGGCTCAAAAATCGTGGTACCGCGCCGATTACCATTTGCGGCTGGCGGCGGCGGAGAAACTGCCGCCGGGGTTCGATCGCCAAATCGACGCTTTGCGCTATGTCGCGCGGCAAAACAAAAACTGGAACGTCTGGTTCACGGCGGGCGCCGCCCCCGATGACAACGTCAACAATTCCCAAACGGGGACGCAATGTCTGATGACGCCGTTCGGGGTGCTGTGCAACCGTTTGAACGATCCAGAAAAAGCGGTCGGATTCAATGTCGGCGGCGGCGGAAATTACGAATTTCGATTCGATGAACATTGGCGCTTGCGCGTCGCGGCGGATCTGTTTTCGACGACTTACCGTCATCACGACGAATACGACGATTTGTACTGGTCGGTGTCGGCGGGACCCAAGTACGTCTGGAACCGCGGCGAAATCTGGACGGTGGCGAAAATCGGACGGCGCAGATACGCGCACGCCCCCTATAACGCCACAATCGGCGGCGTGTTGAATGTCGGCTATGACTGGTCGCGGCGGTTGTCCGTGTACCTGAATACGGAATACGCCGCCGTGTCGTATAAACGCAACGCCGATATTCTGGACGGCGAAACGCGCCGCGTGGCGGGCAGGGCGGTCTACGGAATCAATTCGGCGATGTACGCCGTTTTGCGCGCGTCGTTCGATCGCGAAAAAACCGAAAGCGAAATTTATTCCAACCGCCGTTATACCATAGGGGCGGGATTGGGGGCGGAACTGCCGCTGGGATTTTCCGTGTACGCCGAACCGTCCGTGCAGTGGGTGCGTTACGACGCCCCGTCCTATTACGTCAAAGATTACAGATTCCAAAAAATCCGTGAAAAAGACCGCATTCACCGCTATTTGTTGCGGCTGTCGAACAAAAACTTGTCGGCGCGCGGTTTCACCCCCGAAATTGATGTCGCATACACGGATAAAAAATCAACAATCTGGCAAAAGGAATATAACAAACTGACCGTCGAGCTCAGCTTTGTGCAAAGCTTCTAACTCGGATTTCGCGGCGGGGGCGGTTCGGATTTTATTTTGGTGCCCCCGGCGAGAATCGAACTCACAGCCCCCGGTTTAGGAAACCGATGCTCTATCCGGTTGAGCTACGGGGACAACCGATTCCATTATTTACCCCGTTTTCGAAAAAAAAGAAATAAAAAAAACGGGGATTTGACTCCCCGTTTTTTATCTTATCCCAGCAAATGCCCCAGAAAATACGGCAACTGCTGACGCCACGCGGGCCAATCGTGCGGCACGTCATAGCCCCAATAGTCGAACCACGCGGGGATTCCTTTGGATTTCAGTATGCCGTCCAAAGTGCGCGTGTCGCGCAGGCATTCGTGTTCCCACGCGCCTTGTCCGACCGAAACGACGATTTCGGAACGTCTGTACAAATCCAACGTCCCCTGATCGTTCATGTTCGGCAGGTATTCGATCGGCGAATTGAAATAGACGCCGTCTTCTTCGCAATTCGGGAAAAACGAACGGCAGCTGTACAGTCCGCTTTGCGCGACGACCGCGTCAAACAGGTCGGGACGGCGGAAAAAGAAATTCGCCGCGTGCAACGCGCCCATCGAACAGCCCGTCGTCATCATGCCGCCGGCGCGGTAGTTGCTGCCCATCGCGTTGATGTCCAGCGCCCACGGGACGACTTCATCGCAGATGTAATTGAAATACTGTTCGAAGCGATGCAAACGGTCGCCGGGCCACCCGTCGTTGACAAAGGTTTCCCAATCCAGCCCGTCGACGCAGAAAAACTGCGCTTTGCCCGATTCGATAAAGCCCGAAGCGGCGTCAATCATGCCGAAACCTTCGTATTCATAGAACCGACCGCACTGGGACGGGAAAACCAAAACCGGCTTTCCCGCGTGTCCGTAGACTTTCAATTCCATGTGGCGTCCCAGATTCGGACTGTATTCGTTGTAGTATTCGATTTTCATGTCAGCACTTTTCCTGAACAAAGTTCATGATTTCGTCGGTTTTTTCCTGCGTGGTCGCCCGCATCAGGTACATGTGATCGCCCATGACCGGCGAAAAAATAGCGTCGACATCGGCGTACTGCATCAGGTTGTCGCCGTATCTTTCGATGATTTCCTCGTGCGTGTGGACGTAGTTGAAGCAGTCTTTGCGCGCGACGTAAATGCCGATGTATTTCTTTTCGGTCGGCTGATAGAGCTTGTCGTGAACGATCATGTCGGCGTACATCTGATAAACGTCGGTGTCGTGTTCATAGTTCATCAGTTCGGGCATGCAGCCGCCGGGCGGACGCATGTTGACTTCCAGCGCGACATAGTCGCCCTTTTTCCCCAGACCTTTTTTGTCTTCGTACAGTTTGAAAAATTCAAAATGGAAAAAGCGCGCCGTCGTGTTGAACGAAGCCAGCACCGCGCGTCCCGCCTTTTCCAAAGCGGGATCGATTTTCAAAACGGAATAATAACGCAAATCGTCGCCCGCGTTGACCGTTTCCGCCACGTTTTCGGGGAAAATGTGGCTGGTCATGAAAATCGGTTCGTTTTCATAGTTCGTGATGCCGTCAAACGTGACGATCAGCCCGTTGACGAATTCCTCCATCACATAGGGGACGGACGGGTAGTTGTCGTAGAAACGGTTGAATTCCTCTGCGTTTCTGATGGTGTAGGACGCGTACGCGCCGACGCCGATGTCGGGTTTGACGAAAACGGGATAGCCGACTTCCTCGACGAATTTCGCGCCTTCTTCGCGGGTGGTCACGCAATGGCATCGCGCAGAGGGGACGCCCGCCTTGCGAAAATGGTTTTTCATCAGGTATTTGCGTTTGCTTTCCAGAACCTCGGGGTATTTCGTTCCTTCGATGTTAAAGTCGGTACGCAGGCGCGCGTCCGTTTCCAGCCAGTATTCGTTGAACGATTCCAGCCGGTCGATGCGTCCGTACTTGTGAATAAAGTACGCGACGGCGCGCATGACCTCGTCATAATTTTCCATGTTGTCGACGCGGTAATATTCGGTCAGGGATTCTTTCAGCTGCGGTGTCAGGGAATCATACGCGGCGTCCGCGATGCCCAACACGTTGACGCCCATTTTTTTCAGGCGATCCGCAAAATTCACGTAGTGCGACGGAAAATGCGGCGAAAGGAAGACAAAATTCACGGTAATAACTCCTTGGTTATTTTTCGGTTCTTTTTCAGCGTTTTGCGTTTCCCTTTTTCGGGGAACGGTGTATCTTTTCGCACAGGCCGTTTCAGCCTTGCTAAAATTGGCAATTCCGACGCCCGTTGTCAATTCATTTTTGTATTTTCTTTATCCGTCGGAATAGGGTAAAAGATAACGTCGGTCGTTTTCCGAAATCGAAAGGATTAAAGCTATGAACAAACGCATTCGCAAAGCCGTTTTCCCCGTCGGCGGACTGGGAACGCGATTCCTGCCCGCCACCAAGGCGATGCCGAAAGAAATGCTGCCCGTCGTTGACAAACCCCTGATCCAATACGCCGTCGAAGAAGCCGCCGCCGCGGGAATCGAACATTTCATCTTTGTCACGGGACACGGTAAAACGTCGATTGAAGACCACTTTGATTCCAGTCCCGCTTTGGAACGTTTGCTGGAAAAGGACGGAAAGGACGATCTGCTGAACTTTGTGCGCGAAAGCACCCTTGATTCGGGCAGGATTTCCTATACGCGCCAATGCGAACCGAAAGGATTGGGACACGCCGTGTGGTGCGCGCGCGATCTGGTCGGCGACGAACCGTTCGCCGTTTTGCTGCCCGACGATCTGTTTCATTGCAAAACGCCGTGCCTGAAACAAATGGTCGACGAATATCCCCGCACCGCCGGCAATCTGGTCGCCATCGAAGAAGTGCCGGAAGAACAAACGTCCCGCTACGGAATCCTCGGCATTGAAAACGACGACGGAAAGCTGGTTCGCGTCAACGGCATGGTTGAAAAGCCCGCTTTCGGCACCGCGCCGTCGCGATGCGCGATTCTGGGACGCTATATCCTGTCGCCCGAAATCTTTACTGAACTGGACAAGCAAAAAACCGGCGCGAAAGGCGAAATCCAGCTGACCGACGCCATGGCGGCGACGCTGGATCGCGTGCCGTTCCACGGCATGCGGTTCGAAGGAAAAAGATTCGATTGCGGCAATAAAATCGGCTTTTTGATGGCGAACGTCGAATACGCGCTTGACAGACCCGATCTGGCGGACGAATTTCGATCCGCGCTGAAATCGCTTTCGTTTTAACGGAGACGGAATAAAATGTCGTTCTTTTCAAACAGACAGCTGAATTATCTGAACGCCCATTACGGCTTGCGCGCGATGGGCTGGGAAATGTGTTCCATGTTCACGCTGGCGTATCTGTATAAACAGGGGCTGAGCCTGAAGCTGACGTTTTTGGTGTACGCGGCGGTGCTGTTTTCCAGAACCCTGACCCGCCCGCTGGCGATGCGGTGCTGTTTGAAAAAAGGCGTGCATTGGACGCTGACGGTCGGAACGATCGCTTTCGCCCTGCGTTACCCCGCGATGCTGCCGATCGACGGGCTGACGTGGCATTTGATTCCGTTTATCGTCGTGTCGGGGCTGGCGGACGTGCTTTACTGGGTGTCGTATCATAATTATTTCGCTTCGATCGGCGACGAGGCGGACAGGGGATCCAGCGTCGGCGTGCGCGACGCGATCGCGACGGTCGTCGCCGTCATCGGACCGCTGGTCGGCGGGATTTTGTTGTCGATCGATAAATTTTACGCCTTTATGATGCCGTTCGCGCTGACGCTGATCGCCGTTCTTCCGTTGCTGAAAACGCCGTCCCTGCCGCCGCCCGCCCCCGCGACGCGCGAGGAAAGAAAGCGTATCGATCATTTCGGCTTTATCGTTTTCATCGGCGACGGACTGTTCTATCAGGCGGGATCGATCTGGCCGCTGATCGTGTTCATGCTGTTGGGCGAAAGCTATCGGAATTTCGGGTTCATTCTGGCTTTGGCGGCGTTTTTCCGCGCGATCGGATCAATGGTGTTCGGGCGGCTGATCGACAAAGGAAAAGGACGGCTGATTTGTTGCATCGGTTACGGCATGCATATCGTGATTTTAATCGTGCGCGGATTTTTCGCCTATTCCGTATCCGCCGTCGTCGCTTGCGATTTTTTCGCCGCAATCGCTTATTGTTTTTCGATGACGGGGCTGATGACCGCCGTCTACAACGCGACGAAACGCGCGTCGCACCCGCTGTATTTCACTTATTATACGGAATTGGGCTGGGACGTCGGCGCCGTGTCGTCCATGTTGCTGGCGGCGCTGGTCGTCGGCATGGGATTTGACGTGCGCTGGGGCTTGGGGCTGTCGGTCGCGGGGGCGGTTCTGTCCGTCGCGACGCTGGCGCGCTGGTACGCGCTGGAACGCGGACGCCGTCGCGCCAAGGCGGTCGCCGCCTGATCTAAATTCATTCGAACGACAGCAGAAAAGCCTGTAAATTCGCCATGAAGGTGTCGTATTGCCGGTTCAATTCCGCATCGTCGTAATGCGGGCGACCGTTGATGAAAACGGGACGGTTTCTGTCCGCGTCTTTGAACGGGGCGATAATGCTTTCGAACAGGCTGACCCGCATGCTTTCGGCAAACAAAAAGGAATCCGCGCGGGCGACAAAATCGTCCAGAGCGTTGTTCCGTATGGCGCGCAACTCCGCGACGGGAATGCGGGCGATTCGCAGGCGCGCTTTTTCCTTGCCGCGCGCCAGTTCTTCGCTCGCCTGTTTCAGCATTGTTTGAATCTGCGCCAAATCGGCGGCGGTTTTTTCGGCGGCTTCGGCGGACAGAATCGAATTTTCGGACAGCGCGTCCAGCATCTTCGGGTGAATGCCGTCGAAAAAGGTGCGGGCGAACCGGTCTTCGATTTTCGGCAGGTCGATGTCGCGCGACAGCCACAGGACGCGCGCCGTCAATCCGTATCCTATAGTCAGAAAAGCCAGAAAAGCGATCAAAACCGCTTTCGTCGTCCGCGTCGTCGCGACGCACGCGACCGAAACGCCGGCGTCCCAGAACAACGATCCGTATCTGACCAGACGGTACAGCGCGTAAAACGGCAAAAACAGCGACGCGTAAGGCAAAAAACACCCCATGCCCGCGCCGAACACGGCGACCGCCCGCTTGATCGATTGCGCAAAGTCCAGCCGATCCCCGTTTTCGCGGGTGACGTAAATGCCCAGCATCGCTTTGCCCGCCGTTGTTTTAAATATCGAAACCAGCGCGGCTTCGATCGGGACGTACACCCAGAACGACGCGTAAAACAGCCATGAGGGGGAACGAATGTCGCCCGTTTTTTCGCCTAAAATCAAAACCGTCGCCATGGACCACAGCAGATAGTCGATAAAACGCGCGGCGGCGCGGCGGAACGGGTGTTTCATGGATCGGGACTCCTCATTTTTTATGAAAAAATAACACCGTTCGGCGCGAAACGGAAGACTTGATTCGTTTTAAACGGAACGCGTTTCGTTTTCGTTAAAAGACTCTGAAAGCGAAATCGGCGGAAAAGATAGGGGTTCTATGAAATATTTTCAGAAAAAAATAAGCTGTTTGTCTAAAATTTTCTTGACATTTTCGCGGCGCGGTTCCAAGATACCCGTATCTTTTGAATGTTGTCATCGACATGTTAGGAATTGTTATGACTGAAAATAATCAGGAAAATCAAACCAAAACCCCTTTGCTGGACGCTTTTATGGACGCCGGAAAAATCACGGTTTTCGAAAGCGGGCTGGATCGTCCCGACCATTTGCAGGATCGTCCGTTCTTCCGTTTGCTGCCGAAGGGGAAGACTTCCGTTATTTCCAAAGGCGACGCGGCGGACACGCTGACGGTCAAATCCCCCGCGGAATTGAAAAAATCCCCCGCGCTGGACACCGAAGCCCACCAATTCTTTGAAAACATGGAAAAGCGTTTCCGCACGGTCATGCCGGGCGTGACGCTGTTCATCATCGATCCCGACGCGGTTCAGGGACGCTATCTGCTGGATACCGAAGACAACCGTTCGCTGGGAAAATCCCTGTACATGTATGTCGAAGACAAATTGCAGAAAGCCGCCGCGGGCAAGGGCAAAACTTTCCTGACGCAGGAAGAGATTCTGAAATCCGTTTCCGAAGCCGGCATCACCGATCGCAATCCGTTTTCGATGCGCGCCGCGATTGCTCCGACGACGGAAAATCTGGCTGGTTTGGGAAATGTCAATCTGGTCGTCGGCGACAATCCCGACGCGATGAACGCGAACGTGCTGGATATGGTGCTGGGCGCGGAAGAACGCCGCAAAAAAGAAGGCGTTTCGTTTGACGAATTCCGTCGTTTGGTTCTGTATCACGAATTGGGGCACGCGACCGACCACAACTATGCTTCCGCTTACAATTCGGTTGAAAAAATCGCCGAAACGGAACTGGACAACGTGATGTGCCGCCACCGCACGGAATGCATCGCCGACGCGCACGCCGTTTTGCAGCTGGCGCGTGATTTCGGCAACACGAAATGCGCCGAAATCTGGGGCGACTGCCGTATCGAATATTTGCGCATGTGCGTCGATCGCCGTATGGACGATACGAAATACGACACGGAATTCGTGAAAAAAATCCGCGAAGCCGAGGCGAAATCTCACGCGCAAAATCCTGACGATCCCGAATATGAAAACAAATTCAAACAGCTGATGGCTGACAAAAACGTCGCCAACACGATCAAACAGCTGGGGTCGCCTTTGGCTTACCACACCACGGACGTTATCGACGCCACGGTCAAATACGCCAAAGAGCATCTGGCTGACGGATCCTTGCAGAAAATGACGGATTTGGAAGTCATCAAACAGGCGCAGGTCATGTCCGAAACATACGGTTTGACGCGTCAGCAGATGGCTGAAATGTCGATCGCTTTGGCGACGGGCGAAAAACACCCGAAATACGAACAGATGATGGAACGTGTTCAGGTGTCCCGCGACCACATGCCGATTGACAACAAAGAACTGGAATTGCGTTACGAATTGAAGCGCGAACTGAACGGTTATATGGAAGCCGCCCAGCTGAACGCCAATTTGGGCTTGCCCGCGCCGGAACAGAATTTTTCGCCGGAACTGCTGAAACAGCTGAAACGCGAACAGGCGGCTGAAAAACGCATGGCGAACAAGCGCATGCTGAGCGTCGCGCAATATCAGGCTGAATTGCTGGACAAGCTGGATAACACCGAATCCCGCGCCGACATGCACGCCATTCTGGGTAATGAAAAAGAAACATTGCGTGTCGAAGGCAAAAAGAACAAAGGCAACGACAAATTCGCCGCCGACAAGCTGAAAGTCGTCGACGCCGTCATTGAACAGGCGCCGAACGTCGAAGTCATGCTGACTGCGAACCGCGTCGTCAAAAAACAGTTGGACGAGATCAAATCGACGACCGAAGTTTCGGGCGATGCCGCGATTGTCCACTTTATTAAAAACGAACTGCGTTCCGCTACGGCTTTGTCGGGCGCTTTGCTGAAAGCGTATCAGCGCGAACCCGAAAAAATGACGATGGATCAGACGATCGATTCCATGCGCGCCGAACGCAAGGATTTCAAAAAAGCGTTGATCGCGGAAAAGGAAACGCAAATCGCCGCTTTTGCCATTCGTTCCGACAAGGAAACGTGGGCGAAAGTTTGCGCGGATCCCGTTTTGGCGGCTTTGGTCGATCAGAAAGCCAAACAGAAACCGACCGCCGCTTTGGCGCAGTATCAGATGAACGCGGGCAGTATGGACAAGAACGTCGCCGCCATGTTGTTTAACGAAGTCGCCGAAACGCACAAATATCTGGTGGAAACGTTCACGGGCAATCCGCAGACGGCTGCCGCGATGCGGAAAAAAGACGTGCGCACGTTCAATACGATGAAAAAGTACGCCGAATCGCTGAAATCGTCGGAACGCGCTTCGCCGCTGAATTTGAAAAACTTCTCGGCTGAAACGAAAAAATCGGCGTTTGAAATCATGCTGAGCAGTAAAAAGCAAAGAGGTTAAAATCCTCTTGTCCCTATAAAAACGGCGAAGATCATCTCTTCGCCGTTTTTTTTGTATCAGGGGAAAAACGCGGGATAGATTTAATTAAAATGGTTCTGCGGTTCGGGCGTCGAATCCGCGTCTGAAAAAATTAAAAACAAGTCGGTGTTCCGGTTAAAACCAATCTGCGCGCGATACGTTGAAGCGGCATTCGAACCGCCCCGCGTCATGCGTCGGAAAAGAGTGCGAAAAAAAACCCCGCGTTTAAACAACGGCGGGGTTCTTTCTTTATCGGAACGATTAAGCTTTGGCGGCGTTCTTTTCCGCGGCGCCCTGAATGCGTTTTTTCAAACGCTTCGCGTCGCAGGACAGCTTGCCGTTCGACGTGGACAGCAAAAACGCGTCCAATCCGCCGTTGTGTTCGATCGTCCGCAAACCACGCGAAGAAATACGCAACGTGACCGTGGTGCCCAATGTTTCGCTCAGCAACGAAACAGCCTGCAAATTCGGCAAGAACCGACGGCGGCTTTTGTTGTTAGCGTGAGAAACATTGTTTCCGGTCTGTACGCCTTTTCCGGTAATGATGCAACGTTTTGCCATAACACAAATTCCTTCAAACGAAAAAACAGGCTTTTCTTTTACCGTTAAACGCCCGTTTCGTCAAGTTAAATATCCGCTTTCAAAGCAAAAGACCGTAAATTCCCTGAAAACGGGTCGTTTCGGTTTCTTTGCCCGCCGCTTTCCCCTTTGCGCGGAACGAACGGTCGCCGTCCGGAAAAGCGAATCGCCGAAAGCGAAAAAATTTGAAATGGTGCGCCCGGCGGGATTCGAACCCACGACCCTCGGCTTCGGAGGCCGATACTCTATCCAGCTGAGCTACGGGCGCGACACAAAGCAAACAATAACCTATTTTATCAAAAAAACAATCAAAAACTTGAAAAACGAATAAATCTCTTGACGAAAGGGGGTAAAAAAGATTACCTATTGCTATCCGCATCGTTGGGGCGTAGCCAAGCGGTAAGGCAACGGACTTTGACTCCGTCATTCGCTGGTTCGAGTCCAGCCGCCCCAGCCATTAAACAAGCCGTTGATTTTCAACGGCTTTTTTGCTTTTATGGGAAACAGGGAACGGACGTTCCGTCGTTATGGCGCAACTTTGCCCGCGTCAATCCGGCACGGCTGAACAAGAACAAAAGCAGACTCTTGTTTTTTGATTTCAAACACGTTATAAAGAAGAGGGGCGCGCCGCTTTGCGCCGTCGTTGTATAAGGATATTCACAGAATGGAAGAGATCATCTTTCCGAATCAAATTCGCATGTACCGCCGCGTGCGCGGTCGTTCCATGCAGGAATTGGCTGATTTTCTGGGGGTCAGCCTGTCCGCCGTCAGTAAAATCGAAAAAGGGTACAGACGCATCGATCAGGAACAGCTGGTGCGCATCGCCGAATTTTTGGATTGCCCGTTGCAGGAAATCTTTGTCAACGAAGCCAGTTCCCAGCCCGACGTCGTTCAGGCGTGGCGGCGCGAACAGGAACGCCGCAACCGCGTCAACGAACGTTGCGGATTGAAAATGCTGGGGGCGGGATTGCGCTATATCCGCGGACAGAAAAATTTGACGCTGGCGGACGTGGCGGACGGTTCGGAACTGACATTGTCCGTGTATCACCGCATCGAAATGGGACAGCGTGAAGTGTCCGAAGACGAAATTTCCCGCATCGCCCGCGCGTTGGGGTACACGAACGACGAACTGCAAAAACAGATTTACGATTTGGACAAAGCGGGGGCTTTGGAAGAGTTTATTCAGCGCACGGACGCGCGTTACCGTACGGTCGCCGGCGTTAAGTCAGGCTATCCCGAATTGCCCGTCGCCAAAAACGTCGGCGGGCGCGATCGCGCCGAAACGGTGTTGCAGATTTACGGGCAGCCCGGCGAAAACGGCACGATCGTCATCGACCGTCAGGCGCCGTTGGGAACGGTGTCGTGTCAGGCGGGCGCGGTCAATCCGATGTCGGCTTATGCGGTTTCGCTTTGCACCAGACGGTTGGGCAATCTGTTGCCCGCGCGTTCCGTCCTGATCGTCGATCCGACGAAAATGGTCGGGTTGGGCGATATCGCGGTCATGTACATCGGCGAAAGCGAAGCGCGCCTGATCAGCGTGCGCGAAGACATTGACGGCAAAATGTTCGGCGTTTTATGGAATCCCGAGGAAAAAATCGAAATCCCCGAAGACAAGGCGGCGACATTGCACCGTGTCGTGCAAATCCAGTTGCCTTGACGCGATTTCACGGACAGATAAAAAACGCCGCGGATTAAATATATGTTAATCTGCGGCGTTGTAGTATCGGTCCGACTGTGTCCGCCCGCGCGGACGCCGGATAACGCCGTGTGGAGAAAAAATGAGCCCGCCGAAAAAGGATACTAAAAAGTGGAAGCCTAAATTCCCCGGCGCGGCGTCGGACGGGGAAGAGGATCCGTATGTAAAGGCGCAAAGGTTCATTAACGTCTATCGTCAGCTGCATGTTTTGCGCGAAGATCTGGTTACGCGCTACAATGACATGCTGTTGGAAATCGATGACGATGCGCGCGCGTCGTTGCCCGACATTCCGGGCGGCAGGGACGTTCGCGACTATCTGGAATATTTGGAACGTCAGAAATACGGCGACGATTACGAAGCCGAAAACGAAGACGGCGAAGAGCTTGTTTCTCGCGAGGAAAAGGCAAAAGCGAAAACCATTGCGGACGCTTTGGCGTCGGCGCAGGAAAAAATGAACCAAAGCCAGCTGGCGGTTATGCAGCAGGCGCAGGAAGACGCGCGCCGCAATATGGAATTGCTGGCGAAAACACTGTCCGAAGCGCGCAACGATCCCGCCCGCAGGCAGGAAGCCGCCGAATTGGCGGAAACGCTGAAACGCGCGCGGGAAACTTTGGCGTCGTCCGATTCTTCGACGGAAATTTCCAACGTTCAGGACAAACTGCGCATGCAGTATTTGCAGGCGGCGCAGGGGCAACCCATCGCCGTTCCCGTGCAGGCGATACCGGTTCAAGGCGTTCCCGTGCAGGGCGGCAATATCGTCGTTCAGGGGACGGGTTCGTCCGAATTGGGCGCGAAAAGTATCGAATCGCTGGTTGAGGCGTTAACGCAGGCGCAGCTGAAATCGGCGGAAACGATGGCGAAAACGCAGTCGGAAACGATGGCGAAAATCTTTTCGCAAAGTCAGGAAATGACCGCTCGCGCGATGGCGGAGGCTTTTTCGAAATCCCAGCAAAGCGCGGCGGAGGTTCAAGGCGGTATGATCGCCAAGGCGATCGCCGAATCGCAGAAACATTCGAATGAAACTTTGGCGGCGTTGTTTTCGTCGATTCAGAAAAGCGGCGGATTCGGTCAAGTGGCGGCTCAGCCCGCGCAAATCGTAATTGAAAACAACAACGCCGCCGCCGCTGCCGTTCAAAGCGAGGCTTCAATCGCCGCGCAAGCGAAGGCGATGGCGCAGGCGCAGATTCAGGCGCAAAAAGAAATTTTGGAAATGCAGAAAAAGGCGATGGCGGAGGGCACCATACCTGCCGCGTCGTCTTTTGTTCCCGCGGGGCAACCCGTCGCGGCTGGCGGTATGAGCGCCGAAGAACAGGCGCGTTTGATCGCGGACGTTGTCGCCAGAACTCAAAGCACGGTTTTGGCGGAAACGATGGGGCAACTGATACATCGTCAAGAGGAATCGCAACGGTTTCAGGCGACGCTGATGGCGGAGGCTTTTTCAAAGCAAACGCAAGAAATCGCGTCGGCTTTGTCAAAATCGCAAAAGGCCGTGCGCGAGGAAACGTTGACGACGCAGGCGCAAGCCGTCGCCCAAGCCATGATTCGCGCGCAAAAAGCGACCCAGTCCGAAACCATCTCCGCGCAAGCCAAAGCCATCGCGTCGGCGATGGCGGAAACGCAAAGCACCGTTCAGCGCGAGGCGTTGGCTGAACAGGCGCGCGCGCTGAACTTTCGCCTGCGTTTCGGCGAC
>OQVS01000661.1_pt1 | contig 23775 bp, 17 predicted proteins | sample 1691601 | NCBI WGS metagenome assembly OQVS01 (sample SAMN03418268, study PRJEB22391) | human gut metagenome | biome: human-gut; feature: organic feature; material: feces | host: Homo sapiens | place: Tanzania | collected 2013-01
TACCAACTGCTCTACCCCGCGATGTGATTGGATTACAAAGGTAAGCATTATTTTTGGTTTTGCAAACTTTTGCTAAACTTTTTTTACTTTTTTTTAGGCGTGGAGTGTAAATCGTTGGATATTAGATAGTACGATATTTTCAGAGTTGTTGTTTTGCCAACTCTGAAAATAGCTAATTCATTATGAAACAAAGACTTACGCGCCACAACACCTGTAGCTTTCACACGCCCCGGCGGAGGTGAAACCTCTGGAGGTTCGCTTCGCTCATCCCGTCAGGCTGCCGCCTGACACCCATTCACAAGGTCATGGGCGACCATGCCTCCAGAGGCTCCACCTCCGCCGGGGCTTCTCCCTCCACATGGTCTTTCCCGGTGGTTTATCCGTGACATGTGCCCACCGCCACATGATTTGGTTTAAAAAACGCGTCTTTTTTTAACCATTTTCGTTTTGAGTGCCATTTTGTTGAAAAAACCGGGCTTTTTTTAACCATTTGCATTTGAAATGCAGGTGTCACTTGTCACCTGTCTCTGGGGACAACCATGACCAACCGGAGACGCCTTGTGATCTGGGCTAACCTCCTCCCTGCATGCCACACGATCTCGGCACTCTTTCTGATGCGATGGGTAACCATGGGAATGCTTTCAACCCTGGAAACGCTTACCGCGGATAGCGGGACGCAGCCACGCTGCGGTTTTGCAAGGGGTTATAGAACAGGGGCGGTGGAAATGCTGAATTCACATCCGCAGTAGAGCTGGTTGTAGAAGCCGTGCCCGCGGATGATTTCGTTTCGGCGCTCCTGGAGGCCGCCTTTTCGCCAGTTCATGTCCCACCATGTCACGTCGGGGAAGAGGCTGCATGCGTAGAAGCCGGCGGCGTTCACCTGGTCGAGGTTTTTCCAGCGGGAGGAGGCCAATGTCGTCGTGAGCACGTCGAAACCATGCTCCTGGGCATATCTTGCGGCACGCTCCAGGCGGAAACGGAAACACATCATGCAGCGGGAACCACGTTCAGGTTCATGCTCAAGACCATGTATGGCGTGATGCCAATGCTCATGGTCATAGCTATCATTGATGATGTCCAGGCCGGTTTCTTCGGCGTAGCGGATGCATTCGTTCAGGCGTTTGCCGTATTCGCTTTCCGGAAAAATATTCGAATTGCTGTAGAAAATGGTCGGTCTAATGCCATGATTTACAAGGCATTCCACTATGGCTGACGAACATGGTGCGCAGCAGGCATGAAGCAGTACCCTGCTGCCCGGCGGCGTAACTTCCAATGTGTGTTTCACTCTCTTCTGCATGACGCAAATTTAACCATATTTAGCGATTGTGGAAAATTTTGCCGGGCAGTAACTTTGCAACATTGGATTGAGATTATAAGCCATATAGTTTATGAATCTGTTTGAACTTTGTAAATAGATTCTTGTGTGAATCCTTTTGATTGTTGTTGAAAGCGGTCTCCTGGGAAGGATGCCGCTTTTAGTAATATCTTGAGACTACCGGTTATTCGGTTTTTTACTATATTTGCCTGATGGCGCGGCGCGTAAGCGAGCGTCAAGGATTACCAAGACGGAATGTGATTAAAAAAACATTTACAAGAAATATGATACTTGACGACAGACATAGAGGGAAACTCTTCTCTATCGGGATGAAGATGGCGGAAGTGCCGGACGCTGACCATAGGCTTCTGGGCGTGATCCGCAGGCTGGGACTGAACTTCGGATTCGGCGAGAAAACCGTCGGGGAAGTATGTGAAGAAGCCGGCGTCAATCCGCATACATTGTTGCTTATCAGCAAGATATATGCGTATGACGGATATGTGCCATCTGCTGAAGAACTCTCACGCAGCAGCATGCGGGACATCCTCACCTATCTGCACAACTCGCACGACTTCTACATTGACATTGCCCTGGAATCATTGGACAAGGCCGTTCATGCGATGATGAACACCTGCGACGAGAAACACTACAAGATTCTCATGCGCTTCTACGGCGGCTATCGTGACGAAATCCTGAAACACTTCGAATACGAAGAGAAAACGGTATTCCCGTACGTCAGGGCGATTGACGAAGGAAAAACCACCGAGGGCTATGGCATCGAACAATACGAGGAAAACCATTCTGACGTCGACGAAAAGCTGAACGACCTGAAAAGCATTGTCATGAAATATCTCCCGCAGGACTGCGACAATAATCTGATACAGAAGGTGTTGAACTGCCTGTATTCGCTGGAGGACGACCTTGGCAAGCACACATATATTGAAGACGAAATTCTGGTTCCGATGGCGGCTGCACGCGAAAAGGAACTTGGGCATCAGAACGCCGGGACGCGCTGAACGATATGAGAGAAACTATAAAACGAATATTGATAATAGAACCCTCAGTGATTGTGGCTGAGGGACTTAGGCATATTGTCGACAACCTCGCCGAATATACGGTCACCGGCATCTTGCAGGACCTTGGCGAAGACATTGAAACCGCCCTGGACGATTATGATGCGGACCTGCTGGTCGTGGACCCCGCAATCTTCGACATCCGTACGCGCACCGGCGGAAAAGACCTCATAAAAAACGGGATCAATGTCCCCGTAATCGCGCTCATCACGAACGCCATGGACGCTAGCCTCGTCTCCGCCTATGACGGCGCGATTTACCTTACCGACAAGTCGGACGAAATCGAGCAGAAACTGTCTGCGACAATGCGTGCGAATCCTTCCGACCAGCGTGGCGATGGCGAGGAACTTTCCGCCAGGGAGAAAGAAATCCTGGTCTGCGTGGCGAAAGGCATGCTCAACAAGGAGATAGCCGACAATTTCAACATCTCCATATATACTGTGATAACCCACAGGAAGAACATTACCAGAAAGACGGGAATCAAGACGGTGGCAGGTCTCACGGTCTATGCGCTCCTCAATAATCTCATCGACATGAACACGATGGAATAAAACCTTTGCAAGATGATGAATATCAATGGAATAATAGTGGGCGCCGCGACGTTCCTCATAATCGGAATCTGTCACCCGCTCGTGATAAAGGCTGAATACTACATCGGAAAGAAATCCTGGTGGGGCTTTCTGGCCGGAGGCATTGTCCTGGCTGCGGTTTCGCTGATGATCCGCGACAATACATTGTCCACGATTGTCGGTGCCGGGGCCTTTTCATTTTTCTGGGGAATCGGGGAAGTGATCGCGCAGGAAAAACGGGTGCTCAAGGGATGGTTCCCCGAGAATCCCAAGCGGCATGAATATTACGAAAAACTCAGGAAACGCACGGATGATTCCGAATAGACATATCGCGTATCTGCTTTCCGTGGTCCTGCTTGTGGCTGCGGCATTGCCTTCGGCCGCGTCCGGAAATTACCGGAAACAGCTGAAAGTTCTGGATGATGCCATACGGAACCAGGCCAAGTATCATGAAGCCGCGGAAGAAGAAATATGTGGTCTGATGACCGAAATGAAGGCCGCATCGTCCGATTCGATGAAATGGGTGCTGGCTGACAAACTCTATAAGGAATACCATCATTATAGCTTGGATTCCATGTCCAAGTACCAGAGGGAGATGGAGTTGCATGCGGTGACGCAGGAGGAGAAGACATTGTCCCTATGTGCGAAAATCAGAGTCCTGCTTACACTTAATCAAGCGGACATGGCAGACGAAGTGCTGGAATCTATTTCGCCGGCTGAACTGCCGAACCGGAGAGTCCGGCTGGATTATCTCCGCTGCCGGATATTGGTGAATTCCTCACTTGCGGACAATGCCTCCGGCGAAGCGGAACGTGACCGGTATCTGGAAATCGTGAAGCAGGAACGCCTGGCATATATGCAGTTCGACTCCACTTCCTTCTACTCCAAGAGGCTGATGTCCATGTTCTACAGGGATAACGGCAATGTGAAGAAGGCATTGGAAATACTCCTGGACCTTTATCCGCGGCAGAAAGACGAACACAACAAGGCCTCGGTGGCGTACAATATCTCCAAGCTTTATGAAATGGCGGGCGACAAAGACAGCCGCTTCACGTGGCTGGTCCGTAGCGCCGTCCATGATTTTCAGAATGCGGAACGCGCGTATATGTCTCTGTATGAGATAGCTGTGATTCTGTATGAACATGGGGAATACGCGAAAGCCGAGCAATATATCAACAAGAATCTGATGGATGTGATGGCAGGCGGCTACAGCAACCGGTTCTACAACTCAGGAAAAGCCAAGCTGATCATCGCAGATGCCGCGGGCGATGCTGCCAGAAACAGGGTGCGCTGGCTCGCTGCCGTGACCGGCGTGATCATGTTCCTGCTCATCGCCATCCTGATGCTCCTGCGCCGCGAAGTCCGGCTCCGTAAGCAGCTGAAACTGACGAACAAGGAACTGCTGGATGCCAACAAAATCAAGAACAGCTACGTGTTCCGCTACATGGAACTCTCCGTGGGCTACATTGACCGCATCGCCGAAACGAGGACGGAAATCCGGTCCATTGCCAAGAATGAGGGACTGGAAGCCGTCATGCGGAACCTCAAGTCGCCGTCCGTGATGTACCGCGAATACGACGCGTTCTACCGCATCTTCGACGAGACATTCCTCGGGCTCTATCCGGACTTCGTCACCAAGGTCAATGCCCTCCTGCAGGAAGAGGGCCGGTTCAATGTCGAGCCGGGGGTATTGACCACGGAACTCCGCGTCCTGGCAGCCATCCGAATCGGCATAACGGAGAGCGGAAAAATAGCCAAATTCCTGAAATGCTCCCCGAATACCGTCTACACTTACCGCACCAAAATGAAGCGTCTGGCGCTATGTCCCAAAGACGATTTCGAGGCCGAAATTGCCCGGATTTGACATAAAAATCTTCGCTTAATCTATATATTAAACGATACAAAAGTCTACATGTCAGAAGTGTAATATATTGACGAGCAATAGATTGCTATTCTGAAGCATCTATATTCAGTCAATATCCGTCTATATTCGACAAGCCACCTATTTTCAGTTAGCCCGAGAATCCTCAAATTTGTGTTACCGAATTTTTTAATAACACACGTATGAGGATTCGTATATTTCTGTTAACGATTATCTGCACTTTGCTCGGGGCAGCCTATGCCGGAGCCCAGGGACAAGGCGGCAGAGTAACCATCACGGGAACCGTCGTGGACAACAACGGCGAACCCCTTCCGGGAGCATTTGTTCTCGTAACCGGAACGACTGATGGGACCAGCACGGATGCTGACGGCAAGTTCTCCATAAATGCTCAAGCCGGCAGTGTGCTTGAAATCCAGTTTCTTGGTTATGAAACCAAAAAAGTGACTGTGCCGAAAGACAGGCGGAACATCTCCGTCGCATTGATGCCTGACAAAAATCTGACTCTGAATGAATCAGTTACCATTGCCTATGGCTCGGTCCGGAAACAGGACCTTACAGGATCGGTAACCAATGTGAAGATGGGCGACATCAAGGATGCACCTGTCCTTTCCGTGGACCAGGCGCTGCAGGGCCGTATTGCCGGAGCGGACATCATGACCACTTCCGGTGAACCGGGAGCCTCCACATCCATCCGTATCCGTGGAACCCGCTCCATCATTGCATCGAATGAACCGCTCATTGTCGTGGACGGCGTCATGGATGCGGTATCTGACCTTGGCGACCTGAACTCGGCCGACATTGAGTCGATTTCGGTCCTGAAAGATGCCTCATCCACAGCGATCTACGGTTCGCGCGGTTCCAACGGCGTCATCATTGTCACGACCAAACGCGGCGACAGCGACAAGCCGAGGATTGTCTTCAAGGCGGAAGCCGGTGTCAGTCAGCTGCCTAAGAAACTCGACGTGATGAAAGCCTATGAATATGCACAGTACCGAAATGACATTGCATATTTCACCACCGGCAACACCGACGCAGTCGAAGGCGCGCCGCTTTCGAAATACCCTTACAAGGATCCGCTTTCATACGGCGACGGCACGGATTGGCTCGGCTCTGTTACCAGAACCGCTGTATATCAGAACTATAACCTTTCCGTTTCAGGCGGAAACAAGAAGAGTTCATACTATATGTCATTCGGTTACAATGACACCGAAGGTATCATCAAGAACAGCGGCCAGACACGTTATTCAGGCCGTCTGAATCTGGACAAGCAGCTCTTCAAATGGCTGCGCGCCGGATACAAGGGCTCGTACACCTACCGCCATCAGGACAAGAACCTTGCAGCTATCGGCGGTACCAGCACCCGCTCCACCATATACCTCAGCCCGCTGCTTAACAAGAATGACTACTACATCACTGACGATGAGGACAATGTGACCACCACATATAACCCTCCGACAGCGCTGGTAGCACTCAAGACGAACTATGAAAACAAGATTGCCACGAACCATTCCGTTTACGTGGAAATCGAGCCTGTGAAAAACCTGAAGCTGCGTTCCACGAATTCCTATTACAGCTATCAGTCGCATGCGTTCACTTACAACCCGAGCACTCTTCCGGCCAAGAATCCGGGAGAAGGCGGCGACGCTGCGAGAACTGAAAGGGACGACATGACGCTCTCCAGTGAAAACACATTGACCTGGAACATCAACAAGAAGAAGCACAAATTCGATGTGCTGGGCGGTTTCACGGCTTACTCCTACAGGTCCAATATATTGGGACTCAGCGGTTCAGGCTACATGGTGGATGATGTGAAATGGAACAATATGGCAGGCGTCACGGACAAGAACACCCTCGTGCCGAGTTCCTCATACGTCTCGACCACCAAGATGTCCTTCCTCGCGCGTGCGAACTACAACTACAAGTCGAAATACTACATCACGGTCACCGGACGTGCCGACGGCGCTTCCAACTTCGCTGCCAACAACAAATGGGGATTCTTCCCTTCAGCAGCATTGAAATGGAACATCAAGAAGGAAAACTTCCTGAAATCAGTGGACTGGCTGGACGAACTCTCGCTCCGTGCAAGTGCTGGCCGTACCGGAAATGACGCGGTGGCTGCCTACAGGAGTCTCGAACGTCTTTCGACGAATTCCAATGGATATATCTTCGGCGGAAGCCAGGAAGCGGCATATTACAGGGGCCAGCTGCCTAGCCCGGACCTGACATGGGAAAAGACTGACCTGTACAATGTCGCGCTCGACATGTCTTTCCTGAACAGCAGGCTGAACATCACCGCCGAGGCATATATGGCGAAGACCCGCGACCTTCTCATGGAAGTGCAGGTGGCATCCCAGACAGGTTACGACTCCCATTTCGTGAACCTCGGAAACACATCCAACTACGGACTCGAATTCTCACTCGAAAGCCGCAACATCGTGAAGAGGAACTTCACCTGGACCACCAATTTCACATTGTCCCACAACAAGCAGAATGTGGACAATATCGGTACGTCGGAGTATGTTTCCGTGGCTGATTCAGGCGGAAACAACCCGTTCATGATGCATGGTTTCGTGAAGGGCTATCCTCTGAATGCGCTCTGGGGCTTCCGCTATGCCGGCGTCTGGCACAATGTCCAGGAATTCGAGCGCAACGAGGTCACGCACGCCTACACCTCCGCATCCGTGATCACCTCCGACAAATACGCCACGAACCTCGGAACTCCTCGCTACTATGATATGAACAATGACGGCACACTCGACCAGAAAGACCTTGTCTATCTCGGAAATGCCGATCCGTACATCTACGGAGGACTCCAGAACTCATTCACCATCGGGAACTTCAAGCTCGGCGTTTATGTTGCCTATTCATTCGACGGAAAGATCTACAACTACTCGGAACTCTACATGGCCGGCGGAAACACCACGAACCAGTACCGCTACATGGTGAACTCCTGGCATCCGATCCGCAACCCGCAATCCGACTATCCTAGGGCAGGCGGTTCAATGTCCAAGGACGTTCCCAGCGACAGGATGGTCTACGACGCCTCTTATGTCAGGCTGAAAAACGTATCGCTCGGCTACACCTTCGACCTCTCGAAGAAAATCAACTGGCTGCGAGACCTGACATTGAACCTCAGCGGCGAGAACCTCCTTCTCTGGAAGAAATACAACGGATTCGACCCGGACGTATCATCTTCGGGAGACTCTTCCACATTGAGAAGACTTGACATGGGCGCATATCCGAAAGCCCGCACCGTCGTCTTCAGCATACAGTTAAGATATTAATACTCACGGAAATGAAACTTAAACATATATTTATCATGTCAGTGGCCCTCTGCACGCTCTCCGCATGCAGTCTGGAGGAAGATTCGTCCTCATTCGCCACTTCCGCCAACTTCTACAAGAATGCACAGCAGTGCAGGGCGGCATTGAATACATGTTATATTCCGATGAAGAGCATGTATTCCTACAAGATGATGCTTGCCACTGAATGCGTCACGGACCTGGCATACTCACGTTCCTCCACACAGGACGCACAGCTGGACATCTCGCCGGCCAATCCGCGTTTCGGTGCCGATGTCTGGAAGCAGGGCTATCTGGGCGTGCGGTATTGCAACGGAGCCATAACCGGCATCATGAACTCCAGCCTCAGCGACACCGAAAAGGCCCCGCTGGTAGCTGAAGGCAAGATAATGCGCGCGTTCTACTATTGGCTCATGACCTCGTTCTTCGGCGACATCCCGTTCTACACCGACGATGTTTCAGACGAGGCAATGCTTGAGAAAGTGGCGAAGCTGCCGAGAATGTCAGCGGTCGAGACCAGGGACTGGCTCATCAAGGATTTGCAGGAATGTCTGCCGTCAATGTCGCAGGTCCGTTCCTCCGAAATCACCGACAACAGGGCAGGTGCGGCAGTCGGCTACATGCTGATTTCCAAGCTGGCGCAATGGAACGGAGAATGGCAGGTCTCACTGGACGCCTGCAAGAAACTGGAAGAAATCTATGGCGATCTCCAGCAGTATCCGCTTACCGACATTCCGTTCAGAATGAAGAACACCCCGGAGTCGATTCTCGAAGTGCAGCATGCGTATTCCGCTGGAGGACTGGACTATACGTCCAATGTCGCCTGCCTCTGCATGCCATATAAGAGAAGCGGCAACAAATACGACGGCGTGGTAATCGAAGAGCTCGGTGACAATACCACCGGATATGCTCCGGCCCAGGCGAACAACTACCTCGTGAACAATCTTCTGGCTGAAGAGAACAATGACAAGAGACGTCCTATGTCCATCGTGAGGGAATGGAACGGCCAGACATTCAATTCCATGAAGAACACCACGACCACGGCATTCTTCGGTCCTAAGTTCTGGTGTCCGAACATGCAGGCCAACAATGACTACAACAACTACAAAGTCTTCCGTTATGCTGATGCAATCCTGATGATCGCGGAAGCACATTGCATGCTCCAGGATGATATGGACGAAGCACTCAAGTATCTGAATATGACCAAGGAACGTGCCGGTGTGAGACTCTTCACCAAGCGTTCATGGAAGAAGATCATGGAGGAAATCCAAGCGGAGAGGGGCAGGGAACTCTTCGGCGAATTCCAGCGCAAGTTCGACCTCGTGAGATGGGGGACATGGTATGAGCGCACCGAATCCGAAACCAGATCCGTGGCCCTCAAGACCAACATCCTTCCTTGTCACAGATACTATCCGATACCTGCCACGCAGGTCGCTTATTCCGGCTATGCCCTGGACAACAAGGAGTATGAAAATTATGGACTATAATTGAAAACAAATGATCATGAAAACTATATCTATATTCAAGAAAATGTTGGGCGTGGCCGCTGCAGCTGCTGCCATGCTGATGGCCGGATGTCAGGAGGAAAAGGAATCTCCTACCCTTATGTCATTGGCTGTCAATGATACTACGATGAACGTCACGGCGAAAGCCGGTTCAGAACACGTCCTGGTATATTCCAAGAGCCGCTGGAAAGTCGCTTTCGAAGAAGCTGCCGATTGGCTGACATTGGATAGGACCGAAGGCGAAGGCAATGGCGAGTTCATTGTCAAATTCACTGACAATGCGGGACTTATGCGGCGCGCGAAGCTCCTCATTTCCGCATCGGGCGTCGACAAGGTGATACCATTTTCCATAAACCAGGAAGGTGCGCTCGGCAATCCGAAACTCAGTTTCGCCGTTACCGAAAAGACCTACATCGCATGGGCGGTTTCCGATGCGCTCGAATTCAATGCCAATGTCCCTGAAGATGAAATCAAGGCTGTCGCATCCGAAGACTGGATTACGGATCTCAAGATAGAGGACGGGAAATTGAATTTCAATGTTGCCGAAAACACTACCGGACAGGACAGGACAGCGGCATTGTCATTGGAATACACCGACATTGACAAGAACGTTTATCGGGCGGTAGCCACTATTTCGCAGACGGCTCAGGCAGGACATCTTGTCCTGGACGAGACGGCGATGACGGTGGAGGCTTACGAGGCCGTGAAAACTGTTCCTTGGGACTGCGTCCTGGGTACGTTCATGCCGGCTCTCAAGCTCTCCGTGGAATACGAAGGAGCTCAGTCTGACTGGATTACGGACCTTGCCGCTACGGAAGAGAACCTTACCTTCAAGGTGGCGGAGAACACCGTAAAGGCAGAACGCAAGGCAGTCATCAAGGCGGAACTGGCCGAGAAAAATGTTGTTGCGACATTGAGCATCACGCAGATGCAGCCGTCCAAGCAGTACACCTTCGAGGAACTCCGCGGCTTGCTTGCCTCTGCCGGTGAATATACATTTGACGGCGACTGGTTCGAGGCTGTGGCTGTGGCAGATGCCGGAATGGAAAACATGGAGACCAATCCGATGACCGCTCCGGATGCCTACGATGCTGATGAATCCGCGAAGACCAATTACGTGCAGTCGGCGGACGGCAAATACGGCTTCCGTCTGAAGTTCGCTGCCGCTGCGGACAATACTCTCAAGAAAGGCGACAAAGTGAAGATTTCGCTCAATGGCCTTGCGCTTGTCCGCGAGGATGCTCCAGTGCGCTACACTCTCAAAGGGCTGAATGCCAATGCTGTAGCGGTCGAGGAAAATGTAGCGGTCGCTGCGCGTAAGAAAACTGTCGGCGAACTTACAGATGACGATATCTATACTTGGGTAACGCTCAAAGATGTGGAAATAGCGTTCAGTTACGGCAGTTACAACAATATCAGAACGACTTGGATTGACACCAAGTATCAGAATCTCGATTACAGGATTTTGAATGACAAGTCAGGCGAAAAGATCAATATGCTCGTGAACAGCGACACCAAGTGGTGGCTTACTGCCAATGGTGTTCCTAAGGGTTCCGGTGATATCTCCGGCGTCATTGTGAACACGACTACGGAATTCCACGATGCCAAGCTTCTCGGGAAATATCAGATTCGTCCGATGGAGCTTTCCGACATCGCCCTTGGTGATACCGGATTCAGCGGCACACTTGTGGAGTGGTTCTTCCCGGATGGTCCGGGCAATCACAAGGATGGCAATAACTTCCCTTCATCATCCGGTACCGGCACGATGAGCAGTGATGCTGTAACAATCAATCAGACAGATTCTTATCTGAATTATGAGGGGAAACCTGATACGGCGTCTGACAGATTGCGCGGAATGCGCTATGACGGAACTTGGTGGAAGGACGGAGCTCCACGCGACTATGTGAAGTGGGACTTCTCTACCAAGGAATGCGCCGGCAAGAAACTCTACTTCGTATTCTCTTCCGCACTTGGAAAGACAACGGAGGATATTACAGGCCAGGCACCTGTGAACTGGAATCTGATGTATTCGGTCAATGATGGTGAATTTAAACTTATCGAAAAAGTATTCATCCGTCCGCTTCCTAAGAAGACTTCCACTCTTATGTGTCTGCCATCGGCGCTTGACGAGTACTGCATCGACCTTCCGGCAGAAATTGCTGGTCAGGATAAAGTGACGCTCAGTCTTACCGCAGCCGACGATACCACCATTGACTTCACCACCGGCGAGTACACTGCCAAAGTCACCTTCGTTCCGGACAAGAAGAACAAGGGACAATACTTCCGCTTCGGAGCCGTTGCTGTCAAATATGTAAAATAGTGATTATGAGACGATTGTCATATATTTTGCTAACCGTTTCTTCAGCGTGGGCCATGACGGCCTGCACTGAGGAAAAGGTGGAGAAATTCGAATTCAAGGAATTCGGAATATCCCAGTCTGAGATTCAATTCCCGGCGAAAATCGAATATTCCGACGGCAAGGTAGTCTCTGACCTGAAGAAGGAAATTCGTGTACTTTCCAACCAGGAATGTGTCATATCATACGTCGACGGCATCGAGGCTGACTGGATGCGGATCCGTGACCTGGATACATATCAGGTGTGCAGGCAGATAGCTTTCGACGGAGATTGCAGTTTCCGTATAGAGTGTGACCAGAACGATGATTATGCGCGTATGGTGAAACTCCTCGTTCAGACAAGTTCACGTACCGACACCGTATATGTGAAGCAGCTCGGAAAACGTGAACCTTCCATTAAACTCGCATCGGGCTCACTTGTCCTGAACGGCAGCACCGCGGGCAACGGCGAGGTGGCATATACCTCCAATATCTCTGATTATCAGGATATCAAGTACCAGATATCCTATTCCGGAGAAGACGGATGGATAGACGCGGTAAGCATCGACGGCGACAAGGTGAAGCTGGATTACAAGGCAAACCCGTCATCGGACAACCTCCGCACCGCCTCCGTAAAGGTCTACTATACAGACGGTTTCGGAACGGAATACGGCCAGACATTGTACGTCATCCAGAAGACCGGAAACGACGGCATCGGCAAGACGATGTCATTCGCGGACGTGCGCGCTATGGGCAAGGACAGACAGGCAGTGGAAATCAATGATTACCTTATCGTTGAGGGCTATGTGGTCAGCAACCGGGCCTCCGGCAATGTCGGCGAGAACGAGAAACTCTCATTGACAGCCTCGGACAACACTTCCTACAAGAAGAAATTCTACCTCGAAAGCCTCGACCGCAATTATGGCTTCCTCGTGCAGACTGCGACCGAAGAGGACAATGTCTTCACTTTCGCGGACAAGGTGACGCTTCTTCTGAAGGGCACTTCATTGACCAAGGAGACGGACCCTGAACGTTATGAAATCACAGGCCTTACATCCTCCAACATCGTTGGTCGTGAAACCGGATTTTCAGGCAATCTGCCGGAGCGCGAAAAGTTCATTTCCGAACTCACGGATGCCGATATCTACACCTACGTCACGCTGAAAGACTGCGAGTTCGCGGTACGTAAAGGGGCATTGACACCGCTCAATGACGCATATACATTGTCCTCGGGCAAGGGTATGATTTCGAAATATCCGAGGCTCGTGCGCGATGCCGAAGGCAGCAGCATCTACACTTATACGAACACCACTTGTCCGTACCGCAGGGACGGCGTGCGGCTTCCGTACGGGTCGGGAACATTGTCCGGCGTGATCGTGCATGAACTTTTCCCTAACTACGTTTATGGGGACAATGATGATGAGGAACTTAGCGGAAACATCGGCCGCTACCAGATCCGTCACCAGTCTTATTCCGACATCGCCTTCGACAAGGAAAAGTCCTTCTCCAACATCCTGGCGGAGTTCCGCTATGCTACCGGCTTCAGGACCGGGGAAAACGGCATGTCATATTTCAATGCCACTGACGGTCAGGCTTCAGCACGATTCTTCCATACTTCCGGCGATGCTGTAACTAATTGTCCATCAACATTCAACTATATCGGCTGGACCGGAACCAATTCTGGAGTCGCTCCGTTCAAGAGCCATATCGGTTTCGACAACTCCATCGACCAGCCTCTCGGTTACTCGTTTGCGGACGGATATGTCTTCGACTATTCCGGTACGAACAGCGACGGCAAGGGCAAGGTCGCTTCCAATAAGAAGAACACATACAACGGCGTGTCCGTGAAGCTTTATGACGGCTGGATGTCGAAGACCTGGTGGAAGGGCGAAGATGCTCCGGCTGAGTCATGGATTGTGGAATTCTCTACGAAAGACATTGCTGCACAGCACCTTTCGATGCAGTTTACATCGTACAGCGCCATAACCGGCAGTGTGGGCAATGCTCCATATAACTGGACGGTTTCGTGGTCCGATACCTTCGACCTGAATGATGAATCCGTGTGGAAAAAGGTGGCGGACTATGTGGTTCCGGACGGCGTGCTGAACGGTCAGGAGCGCGAATGGCAGCTCCCTGCATTCAAGCAATACGATTTCGTCCTGCCTCTGGAAATGCTTGGCAAGGACAAGGTCTATCTGCGTCTGCGTCCGGCAAGCAGAGTTTCCAATACCCTGTATTTCGGAGAGGGAACGGTGACTGACGGAACGAAATCCGGAAATGGTATCGACTACTTCGCTATAAGATATAACTGATTATGAAAAAGACATTTATAATAGCTGTGGCTTTTTTGGCAGTGATGTGCTCGAAAACAGAAACCGAAAAACCACAGACCGAAATATCCACACTTCCAGACGGCGGCAGGACTGTCATAAAAGTCATGTCTTCCAATGTGAGGAATGGTGAAAGTGATACCGGAGACTCCCTCTGGTGCAACCGGCGCAATGCTTATATCGCAATGCTGAGCGACACTCAGCCGGACATTGTCGGCATGCAGGAGGCCAAGGCCGAAACTGCCGCTGACATGGCGCTTCTGCCTGAGTATGAGGTCTTCCGCGTGGCTGAATATGACGGCTCGAACCCGACCGTGCTACAGGACCATCTTCCGCCTAACCTCATCATGTTCAGGAAGTCGCGTTTCGAGAAACTGGATGCCGGCGTCTTCTATTACAACGAAGAAGACCCCGGGAAGCCTGTCCATTATCCTTTCGGCGCTTCAGGATGGCAGGTCCGCGGCTGCGTATGGACTAAACTGAAGGTCAAGGCCAATGGACAGATAATATATTTCTTCGACACGCATTTTACCCATGACCCGGAAGTCACGGATGCCGAGGGAAACAAGATCTTCAACATTGAACCTAGGCGTAAGGCATCGCAACTGATTGTCTCCCAGATAGAAAAACTCGTCGGGGAGCAGAAGGCGGCCGTCTTCGTGGTCGGCGATTTGAACTGTTCGCTCTATGACGGATCGACCAGAAACGGCGCCTACAGCCTGGAACCGCTTACGGAATACATGTGGTCTGCCCGCGATGAAGCGGCATACTATGACGGCGCTGTCAGCTTCAACGGATTCGACCTGACCTACAACAAGAAAATCGGAAACATCGACCATATTTTCTATCGCGGAGCGGAAGCTGTGGACTTCATCACCGTGAATGGTCATGATTATGGAAAGACATTCATTTCCGACCATTATCCTGTGACCTGTACCTTTAAACTTTGATAGACATAGACTTATATGAAGAACTTACTTACGTTTCTGCTTGCCGCGTTCATGACCTTGTCGCTTGGCGCGGCGCCGAAACAATATAATCTCACATCACCGGACGGCAGGCTCGAAATGAAGATCCATGTCGGGGAGGGGTTGTCATATGACGTGTTGCACGATGGCGTTCTGCTGCTTGAAAACTCCAGAATGTCAATGACTTTGCAGGACGGTACCATTTATGGTGCCCCCAGTCAGACATTGAAACGCGCCCGCACCCGCAGCGTGGACCAGACTGTGAAATCACCGGTCTACAAGAAATCCGAGGTCGAGGAAAAGTTCAATGAACTTACGCTCGAATTCAAGGGCTTCAAGGCAGTGTTCCGCGCCTATGACGAGGGTTGCGCGTACCGTTTCATTTCCGGTTCCGAAAAGCCGTTCATCGTGTCCGACGAGCAGGCTGATTTCCGCTTCCCGGAGGACCGCACCGCGTACATCCCGTATGTGAACAAGAAATGGAAAGGCTCGCTCCAGGATATCCTTGTCAATGATTTCCAATGCCCTTATACCTGTTCCAAACTTTCGGAATGGATTGACCGATGGAGCATTGCGCCGATTCTGGTTCAATGTCCCGAGGGCAAGAGCGTTGTGATTACGGAAGCGGACCTGATGGATTATCCCGGCATGTTCCTGTATAATTACAAGAAGGGGACTGGTGAGACCCTGAGCGGCTATTTCGCCCGTGTGCCTGACGATGTGGAAATCGGCGGACATAACATGGTGCAGGAAATGGTCAATTCCAGAAAGGACTACATTGCAGAGTGCAAGCCCGGTGCGGAGTTTCCGTGGAGAGTCATTGCGGTTGCCTCATCCGACAAGGAATTGACGGACTCCGACATCGTCTGGAAACTTGCGAAGCCGGCGGATGCTGACGCGGACTGGTCCTGGGTGCGCCCGGGAAAGGTAGCGTGGGAATGGTGGAACGCGTGGAATATCAAGGGCGTAGACTTCGAGGCGGGCGTGAACAACGACACTTACAAGTACTACATTGACTTCGCCGCCGAGAATCGGATCGAGTATGTGATTCTCGATGAGGGCTGGGCCGTAAAGTATGCCAATGATCTTACGCAGGTGGTACCGGAGATTGATTTACAAGAACTTATCGAATATGGCAGAAAACGTGGAGTCGGCATTATCCTCTGGGCGGGATGGTATCCGTTCACCAAGGATATGGAAAATGTCTGCCGCCGTTTCTCGGAAATGGGCGTGAAGGGCTTCAAGGTGGACTTCATGAACCGCGATGACCAAAAAATGGTGGAATGGTATCGTGATGCTGCCGCAATGTGTGCCAAGTATCACATGCTCATGAACTTCCATGGAGCATACAAGCCTACGGGACTTCAGCGCACATATCCCAACGTGGTAAATTTCGAGGGCGTTTTCGGTCTGGAGCAGATGAAATGGAGCTCCACGGATGTGGACCACGTGACCTATGACGTGACCATTCCGTTCATCAGGATGGTGGCCGGACCGATGGATTATACGCAGGGCGCCATGCGGAATGCCGTCAAGAAGAATTACCGTCCGATCCGCACGGAGCCGATGAGCCAGGGAACACGTTGCCATCAGCTCGCCGAGTACGTGATTTTCGAGTCTCCGCTGAACATGATGTGCGATTCTCCGAACAATTACCGTGCGGAGCAGGAGTGCACCGATTTCATCTCGGCAATACCGACCGTCTGGGATGAAACCGTCGCGCTCGACGGCAAAGTCGCCGAATATGTCGCCATGGCCCGCAGAAAGGACGACCGCTGGTATGTCGGGGCAATGACCAATTGGGACAGCCGCGCATTGGAGCTCGACCTCAGCTTCCTTCCGGCAGGGGACTATACCATGACAATATATCAGGACGGGGTCAATGCCCACCGTATAGCTACTGATTACAAGAAGGTTACGTGCTCTGTTCCGGCTTCCCGCAAGGTTGAGGTGAAGATGGCGCCTGGCGGAGGATGGGCTGCGGAATTGAAACCTGTAAAGCCGGTTTCCTGCGAATTCGTACTGCAGGCTCACAGGGGAATTGCTGCCAGATACCCTGAAAATACATCATTGTCCTTCAGCAAGGCTGCGGATATTCCGGTCTACGGCGGCATGGAAACCGACGTGCAGATGACTAAGGACGGGATTATCGTATGCATGCATGACAAGAAACTGGACCGCACCACTGACGGCACCGGCATGGTATCGCAATACACTTTCAATGAATTGCAGAAATTCTGGATTGACGGTGGCTACGGCTGGGACGAGAAATATGCCAAGACATTGAAAATTCCTACGTTCGCGACCTATCTGGAGGCTTGCCGCGAGGGAGGATTGACGCCTTATGTCGAACTGAAGAGGGTGAATGAGGAAGGCATCCGCAAGACGATAGAGATGCTTCACGATTTCGGCTTCGACGGGAAATATGTGCTTACTTCGTTCAACTGGGATTCCATCTTGACCGCCTCGAAGCTTACGGATGCGCCGTTGCAGTTCATGAAGGCCGGCGGACGTTATACGAAAGAGGATGTGGACACTTGCAGCCTCAAGGTCAAGAACCTGGTAATCAGGCCGAAATCGACTGATTTGACCAAGGAATTCGTGGATTATTGCCATGCCAAGGGCTTGACGGTGGAATGCTACGGCATCCCTGTCGGCGATGAAAAACTTGTGGAACAGCTCATCGGATGGGGCGTGAAAGGCGGCACCTGCAATGATTGGAAAGGACTTGGACTTGATTGCCCTGATAAGGTGCAGACCTATCCGAAGTGGCTTGACAATGCTGCCATCTATCACATTTATCCGTCTTCGTTCAAGGACAGCGACGGCGACGGTTATGGCGACCTGGAAGGCATCCGTTCGAAGCTGGACTATGTGAAAACCCTGGGTTTCAATACAATATGGATTAGTCCGGTGTTCTGCAGCATGTTCGAGGATGGCGGCTATGACATCACGGACTACTATAAGGTCGACCCGCGTTTCGGGACCAATACTGATTTGGAAAATCTGGTCAAGGATGCCCATGCGAAGGGACTGCGCATCTGCCTGGACCTGGTTGCCGGCCACACTTCCGACAAGCATCCGTGGTTCGTGGAATCTGCAAATGGCGACAGGAACGGCCATTACAGCGACTATTATATATGGATGGACAGCAAGGACGGCCGTCCGCGTGACTCCGAGAAGAAGAAATGGGTGGACTGCAATTATCCCCGCGGTGCCCGTTATATGAAGAATTACTATGATGTTCAGCCTGCATTGAACTACGGCTATCTTTCTCCTGATCCGTCGCGTCCTTGGGAGCAGTCCTACGATGCGCCGGGACCGAAGGCTGTACGCCAGGAACTTAAGAACATCATTGCCTTCTGGTTCGACAAGGGGGTTGACGGTTTCCGCTGTGACCTGGCATGGTCGCTGGTGAAAGGTGATGATGAGGAATTCCATGGTGTAAGAAAGCTTTGGGATGAGATATTTGCCTGGACTTCAGTGAATTATCCTGACAGAATATTCCTCTCCGAATGGTCCAGCCCGGTCGAATCCATTTCGTGCGGCTTCGACATCGACATCATCCGTCACAATGGCTGCGGCAAGACGATGTACCGTGACCTGGTCTATAACACTCGCCGCAATGCCGATCCTTCTACCGGGATTTATCCGCCTTGTGACTGCTGGTTTGACAAGGCAGGGAAGGGCAAGATTTCCTCTTTCGTGATTCCTTTCACCAAGATGTATCACAAGACTCTCGGTCAGGGCTTCCCGTGCATGCCTACTTCCAGTCATGACACATGGCGCATGAACCGCAACCAACGTTCTGACCCTGAGGAACTTAAAACCATGATGACCTTTTTCCTGACAATGCCGTGGGTGCCGATTGTGTACTACGGCGAGGAAATCGGCATGAGGTCGATGGATGGCGTTCCGGCCGTCGAGGGCAGCCGCGACAGGTCCGCGGAGCGTACACCGATGCAATGGGGCGATGGCCCGACCGCAGGATTTTCCACCTGCGCGCCGGAAAAACTCTACCTCCCGATCGACCCGAGCCCGACCCGTCCGACCGTCGAAAATGAGATTAATGATGCCGGTTCAATGTATTCCTGGACGAAGGGGCTTCTGGCTCTCAGGGCGTCGATACCTGCCCTTGGAAATACAGGTGACTGGAAGTTCATAAGTAATCCCGACCAGCCGTATCCTGCTGTGTATGAGCGTTCTGCCAATGGAGAGAAATATCTTGTGGTAATAAATCCACGCGCAGAAAAAGCGAAATGCACCATTACCGGATATGACGGTATGGAATCTGTGGTTTGGGGTGCTCCGGAGAATATTTCCATGAAATCTTCCGGACAGGGACTTGTGATTGCCATCAAGGGCGTCAGTTCCGTAATCTGCAAAATGAAATAGTGATGAAGAAAAATAAATTGGGACTTTTCCCCAAGGTGGTGATTGCCATACTTTTGGGCTCGCTTCTCGGCATTGTCGCGCCTGATGTGCTGGTGCGCATCCTGAAGACTTTCAATGTCTTTTTCGCCCAGATCCTGAAATTTATCGTGCCGCTTCTGGTGCTGGGCCTGGTGACGCCGTCCGTGGCGAATCTGGGACGCGGCGCCGGGAAAATGCTGATTGCGGTGATGGTTATTTCATACGTCTCTACGGTCGGCGCTGGCCTGTTTTCTTATGGCTTCGCCACGACATTGTTCCCTCATTATCTGGAAGTCGGGGAGATTGCGACGTCCGCTGCCGAAGGGAAGACTTTCGCTCCTTTCATTGAACTGAAGATTCCTCCGATCTGCGACATTCTTACCGCGCTGCTGCTGTCTTTCATGGTGGGTGTCGGCATTATTGTGACCGGCGCGACCGGATTGAAAAAGGGCTTCGATGAGTTCGGGGAGATTGTGAAACTCACCATTGAAAAGGTGATTATTCCGCTTCTGCCGTTCTATATTTTCACGATGATGTGCGAAATGAGCGCTGCCGGAAAACTTTCCGTAGTGCTAGGCTCCGGAGTGAAAATCATCGGTACCGGCGTGGCGCTGTCCATCTGTTATCTGGTGCTTCAATATCTGATTGCCGGTGCCCTTTCCGGAAAAAATCCGTTCAAATGTCTGTGGAACATCCTGCCTGCTTATCTTACGGGCTTTTCCATCTGTTCCAGCTCGGCGGTGATTCCGGTTACGCTGGAGTGCGCGATAAAGAACGGAACTCGCAAGGATATCGCTGATTTCGTGGTGCCGCTCTGCTCGACAGTGCACATGTGCGGCTCTACGATAAAGCTTACAGTTACCTCAGTAGCAATAGCTTACATGTGCGGTATACCGCTTTCTTTCGGACTTTTCCTGAACTTCGCTCTTCTCCAGGCCGTGGCTGCCGTTGCCGCTCCGGGCGTGATGGGCGGTGTTCTCATGGCTTCCATCGGACTGCTGGAGTCGGTGCTTGGTTTCACGCCTGACCAATGCGCTCTCATGATGACCATCTACCTGGCTCTCGACGGCTATGGTCCTGCCTGCAATGTCAGCGGAGATGCTGCCATCGCTCTGGTTATCGACCGTTTCTTCGGAAAGTCGCGTAGCGCTGAGGTGAGTGAGTAGTTCTATGAGTGGTTCGTGCCGTTTATGATACCATCCCGGCAGATGAAGGCTGCTTCGCTGTCGGGAAGGCAATCCATTGCGAAACAAGGCGTGGTCATGGCTATCTGCGACATCAGGGATGTGATTTCGTCCATGATCTTGCGTGACCAGCGGATGCTTGACACGGAACCGACGATGTTAGCGTAAGCACCCAGCCCTTTCAGCCGTTTGATGCTGTTCTGCGGTGCCTGGCTGAGTTTTACGATAGCCCCGACAGGTACTTTCACATTGCGGTAGCAAGGCGTCTTGCCGCTCCAAGGCGTGCCGTAGACGAACACCTGCCCGTTTTCGACCCGGAGAATCGGGTTGTCGTCATTGACCAGCTCCGCCCCCGGAATATTGTCCAGCCAAAGTCGGCTGTGCGTGCTTTTTCCCGTTCCGCTCGCGCCCAGGAAAAGGTTCGCTTTACCGTCAATGCTGACGACCGAGGAGTGTATCATCAATGCGCCGTAACGTGATGAGATGTAGGTGCATGCGATGCGTAATGCGAAGTCTATCAATGACATGGCGGCGTATGGCCTGGTTCCTGCCTCTGCCGTGAATTCGCAGACGCGGCAGTTCTCCGGAACTTTCAGAAATCCGCTCCGCACGCCATCAGTTTTCAAAAACTCGAATATGGTGTCGCCCCCGCGTCTATAGATTTTATATCCGGGATCAATGTTCGACACGTCCATTATGAGTTTCGTGTCGCTGATGTCCGCAGCCCATTCAGGTGTGTTTCCAGCTACCTTGAATCTCAGCATTTCTTCATCGGACGGCGCTGTCGCAAATGGCTCATATTGAGAGAAATCCAATGTATGTGCATTGAAATTCCCCGGCAATTCGCTTCGGCTTTTCACGAGTGTCCGTGCCGGAATTTCATCTCCCGCCCTGATGGGCAGCAGGTCCGGCACTTCTCCGGCAGCCGCTTTCTGTATGCGCTCCGCTACCGGTGCTGTATATTCCATGAAATGCCAGGGTGCATCCAGTTCGACACTGAAGTGCAATCCTCCTGTACAGAAATGCTTTATCTCGTTCATTATTCTTCGACTATTCCCGCTTCTACCAGACTTTTGCAGAGCGCCTCGGCGTCTTTGGCCGCGATTTCCTCTGAAATTTCATATTCCTCACAGAGCAACTTTGCCAATGTCTCTGCCGTAAATTCTTTATGTTCAACCTTCTTCAGCAGAAATGCCGCAGAGTCATTGAGCCTTATGAATTTACTGAAATTTACCTGGTTCAGTCCTTCTCCGGAGATGATTTTTTCTCCGCAGATTTCGCGCAATACGAAGCCGTCCTTGATTTTCATGTTCTTAGTTTCAGAATGGTCATTTGTCCGCCGTGCAGGTGTCTCCTGCCTCGCGGAAGAACAAAGGTACTGATTTTTTTGTAAATTCGTGTTTTGTTTGGTCATATAGACCTGAAAGCAGTTATGGAGAAAGTAGTTATCAGCAATGACATATTTTTCGCGGAAGTCCTCCGTGTCCTCCGCGAAGGCAAGAATGTGACCATTCCCGTCAAGGGCGTGAGCATGCTCCCCTTCATCCGTGGAGACAGGGATTCCGTGGAACTGGAACCCCTTGCCAATGCCCGCCCCCTGGCCGTGGGTGACATTGTCCTTTTCCGTGTAGCCGGCCGATACATTCTACATCGCATCATCCGATTGGATGGTAACCAGGCCGTTATGCAGGGCGACGGCGCCATCTGCCGCGAACATTGTCCCACCAGCGACATCTTCGGCCGCGTGGTGACCATCCTCAAGAAAGGCCGCATCCCCATAAATCCCTACACCCGCCTGAACCTCCTGAAGGCCCGCATCTGGCACCGCATCCCCCTCCGCCGCTACATCCTTGCCATCTACCGCCGCCTCTTCCGCCTCCACGCGTGAGTGCCCGTCCACTTCCATATCCAAAATGAGCCTTGATACGCTGATTTTCACCTGTCAACGAGGGCTATTTACGGGATTTGTATTTTCTTTGCATTCGGATTGGGACAACTCTGTTCAAAACATAGTAAAAAAGAGGCGTTATGTCTTCTTCTTGTTTGAGAAAAGCCTAGGAAACTGAACTCAAGTAAGCAAGGGAAGGGCGTAATAGTCTCCACGCATATGGCGTGGGGCTGTTAACCCACATCTGCTTACAAAGGTATTCCTAGCACCTTCTCAATAAGACGTGGCATACAGTTCCACGCCTTTTAAAGTAAAAATCACCTGTAAGGAACTGGTAGGTATAAAAATGAGAATATGAGTAAAATTCATCTTCTATCAAAATTCTTTATTGCCTTTTTTATGGCCGCTTTTGTGTCATCATGCGAAACGAATGAAATTTCTTCTGACTTAGAAGATTCCGCTAAGCCAGATAAAGAGACAAGTGAGGTTGAGAGCATTCGGTATAATAGCAATGTTTTAATCTTGAATGATTTACCCATTGACTCTGTACGAATAATCGATGATTATAATTTACATATTTATACAAAGGATGAAATAGAGGATAAATTGATAGATGGAGAAATAATAGTTTATCAGGATTCCCTCAGTAGTTCTAAATATTTTGTTGGTAAAATCGTAACATACAATAAATGCAATTACTATTTTGAGGTGAAAACAGAGATTCCTTCTTTTCAGGAAGTATTTCAAGAACTATCAATATCTGCTGCAATAAATCAAAACAACACCCAAGTTCAATATTCTCCAGATGAGAGTGATATAGTGAATTATATTGGAATTGTTGAAAATAGCATATGGAATGATATTGAGACTGTATATCAATCACAGAATAATATTGATACTAGAATTCTAAGCAAATCAACCTCCTTACCAATAGATATAACTTTAGCATTTATGCTGTTTACACTTACACACTGAGCATAAGGAATATAAAATGGTGTATCTATCCCCTTT
>OQVS01000662.1_pt1 | contig 23769 bp, 23 predicted proteins | sample 1691601 | NCBI WGS metagenome assembly OQVS01 (sample SAMN03418268, study PRJEB22391) | human gut metagenome | biome: human-gut; feature: organic feature; material: feces | host: Homo sapiens | place: Tanzania | collected 2013-01
ATGCCGCATCATGCGAAACACCATGCAAGCGAAAATCGCAGCGCGATTGAGCGCAGCTTGGTGACAAGAACAGGTGGTGGTTCGAGCCTCGGAGAGGGTCGGTTATGATAGTGAAGAATAGGTTGATACCACGACCGACCCTCTCCGAGGCTCATATTGTGGCTCATTGCTATCACCAAGCTGCGCGTCCTTGCGCACAAGGACGCTTGCATGGTGTTTCGCATCATCTGGCATCTCCGATGCCCGCCTCTGCCATTGTTTCTGTTTCCCCATGGCTGTCCTCTGAACCGGTATCTTTCCATTCCCATAAAAAATAATTTGTGAAAATTTGTGCTAATTTGTGGCTCAAAAAAATTCCATCATAATTTGTGGCTCAAAAAAACGCGCAAAATAATCCGTGTGAGAAGGCTATTGGCTGGTGAATACGGTATCGAGTGGTGTGGAATCGGTGGGCGTAGAGGTGGAGGAAGTGGGAAAATCGCTGCAGTTGGAGCAGGTGTTGGCGTAAACGTGGTTGACCAGCAGGGCGATGCCGCGCGACATCACCATATCATCGTGTTTGCCGTCGATGGCACCGAAACCACCACCCAGTCGTTCCTCAAACCAACTCATTTCATCAATGGCATCGCTGTCGTGCTCCACCAGCAGCCCCTCGCGCACCATCGTCACCAAATGATTGACGACTTGCGCCTTCGTGAGCACATTGGTTTGGAAGCCCACCTTGAAGCCGTGTGGTTCCGTTTTTCGGCGAAACACGTTGCTATATTCATCTTTCAAGCGGCGGAGCAGATAAGCCGACTTGCCGTCGGAAGCGTGCGTTTCGAGCGTGTTGCTCTCCACCACCAGCAATGCCTGGTTGTAGAACGAGGCTATGGCTATCGCCTTTTCAATGAGCAAATCGTGGTCGATATGCCCACGCCACTGCGCCACCGTTTCACAAATGCGGTCGTGGCAGTCGATTACCGAAATCACGGAATAGTCGGCACTTACGCTGCGTCCACCAATGTCCACACCCACCACATATCGGCTGGCGAGCCTATCGGTGGTGGGCATTTTCCACACTTTCAGTCGTGGCTTGCCTTCGTCGATTATGCGCCATTTGCCGTTCACCTTCTTCAAGTCGCCTTTCGCCAACGGCTCGTGGCACTGTGCACGCATGGCATCGAGGCGCGAGAGCGAAAACACGCATCTGCCCGAAGTGCTGAACGCCTCGGTGGAATTGGTGGGAAACTCCGCCATCATCTTGTGGTGCGACTGGTAACTCTTGCGCTTTTGGTGGTACCACTTGATCATTTCCAGCGTACACCCTATTCGCCAAAGGTTGCGCTCATAGTCGTCGAGGCTTTTCCACAAATCCGCTATTTCCGCCTCATCGACTGGCAAACGATAGATTTCAATCTCATACCACGGAATGAACACGGCGTGCTTGTCGGTCTCGCCATTCACCGAAAGCAGCCACTCGTTGTGAAAATAATTGCCGATGCCGTTTGCCGTAGATTCAAGCACCTCCACCGTCAAGCCTCCCACCAGCAGCGAGCCATCTACCGAGCGCATCACATCTTCGGGGTTGCGCATGGTGGAAGATGGCCAAAACGCCACTTCGCTCATGTGCGCCATGGCTATATCGTAGCCGCGCACCACATCATCCACCTGCGCCGTGCCCATCAGCACCAGGCAGTCGCGCCCAGTGATTATCTTGGCATTGGTGTTGCCCTCAAAGGTTTTAAATTCAAGAGGTTTGTCGTCGTCGAGCAGTTGCTTGGGATAGTGTTGCAGGAGTTTGGTGTACATGCCCTTAATCACGCTCGATGTGCTTCGCTTATGGCCGCAAATGATGCTGTTCCAGTTGCGACGAAGCACCAGTTGAATCCACGCCATATACATCAGCACCAGCGTGGAACCACCCCATTGGCGCGCTTTCAACAAAATCATGCGCACGCCCTTGCCTGCCAACCGCTGACGCTCTAAATCGGCAAGCACATGGCGCTGTGGAGCATTCAGGCGCAATTTCACGTTGCGTCCGCTCACCTTGTCGCGCACGGTGGCACAAGTGGCACACCAATATTCAAAGTCGTACTTGATGCGTGTTTTTTGATAGGTCAACTCATCGCTCAACGTATCGAGCGGCGCCTCGTCGAGCATCGGCACCGGAAGCCACACCTCGCCAGCCACAGGCACGCTCACCAGTCGGCGCTCTCCGCAGCAGCCCTCGCCCGTGAGTGGGTCGTAAGGCACTTGCAGTCCCTCGTTGCGGCTACGGTTTTCCGCCGCCAAAGCCTGCACGTCGATAGTAAATTCGGTATTATCGTGTTTTTCAATTTTATCCATTGCAGTTTTTTTAGCCGTAAAACTACACCATCCCCACCCCCACAGTCAACAGCAATAAGGAGATTATAAAAGAAATTAGAAATTAGAGGTTAGAAATTAGAAGTTAGAAATTAGAAATTAGAAGTTAGAAATTGGATAAAAAAATAGAGGTTAGAATCTCAGAGTGCTCCCCTCAAAAAATTCTAACCTCTAATTTCTAATATCTAATTTCTTCTAACGTAGTATATCTTGCACTTCGGCGAGAGAACCGTCGTTTGGCGATGGCTTCACGTCGAGCAGATGGCAAAGCAGCGGATAGACGCACACGTTGCGGAACTTGTCGGGTTTCACATAGCCCACCTTAAACGCTGGCCCCATAGCACGGAATGCCACCTGCATATCGCTGCAAGTGTGGTCGAAACCATGGCTGCCACCACGGCGCACTTTGCGGTCGGTGAAAAGCCAACCCACATCAGGAAGCACCAGCACATCACCCACATTGATGTTGCTGCCATAGTGCAGATATTCAGGGATTTCAGCCTTGCGCCATGTGCGAATGTGGTCCACATTTTTCAGCGCCAACAATATCGAATCCACATATTCGGCTTTCTTCACATAGATGTTGGCAGGGAGGTCGCCTTCTATCGCATCCACCCACTCATCTTTAATGTATTTCTTCACTGGCACGGTGCGGTCGGCATCGGTCCACGCCATACCGTGGTCGCCAGTCACAATCAAATTCACCTTGCTTGCTTCTGGGAGCAGACTGATGCGCTTCCACATGTAAGAGAGCAGTTCATCGAGGTGCTCCATTTCGCTACGGCATTCCTTGGTCACCGGACCTGCCACGTGACCTGTGTGGTCGGGTTCCTCAAAATAGCACATAATGAAATGTGGGCGTTCGCTTTCTGGCAGTTGGAGCAAGCGCACCACCTCGTCGGCACGCTCCACATCGGTGAGCAGAGGCTTTTTCTGATAGTCTTGCCAATAGTTGGCATAACCGCCCTTGATGGGAATATCGCTACCCACCCAATACACCGTGGCGGTGGTCATACCCTGACGCTTGGCAGTGAGCCAAATGGGGTCGCCGCCATAGTTTCGTGTGTCGGAACGCGTTTCGGCATTGCCCAACGAATATTTCTTGCCAGTGGAACGAATGCGGAACGAATTGGCTATAATACCGTGGTGGTCAGGCACCAAACCCGTGGCAAGCGTATAGTGGTTGGGGAAAGTTTTTGAAGGGAAAGATGGGCTCATCACAGCCTTAACACCCTTTTCTGCCATAGAGTTGAGGAATGGCGTGTTGTAAGCCTCGCAATAATCCCAACGGAAACCGTCGAGCGACACGATAATTGTGTACTGGTCGTTGTTGACAGCCCAAGAAGCCACCGCCATCAACGCCACAAGCATAGATAAAAACAGTCGTTTCATTATTATTTTGATTATTATTAGTTTTCTAAGGCAAAGTTACGAAAAAAAGCTCAAAGATTTGAGCAATCTTTGAGCCTGATTCTTATGTAGGGGGCTTGGCATGTGCCTACCAGAATAATTTGAAGAACATTATGGCTGCTGCGCGCCTCAGATTCACGCCGCCTTCAAATTTTCCCACATACGAGCCGCTACGGTCGCGCACTGTGCCGTCGGTCTCCACCCTGCCCATGTAGGAACCAGAGCGGTCGCGCATGGTGCCGTCGGTTTGGATTTTTCCGATATACGAGCCGCTGCGGTCGCGCACTGTGCCGTCCACGCTCACTTTTCCCACATACGAGCCTGAGCGGTCACGCACCGTGCCGCTTGCCTCGATTCTGCCCACATACGTTCCCGAACGGTCGCGCACCGTGCCACTTGCCTCGATTCTGCCAGTATATGAGCCACTACGGTCGCGAAAAGTCTGCGCCTGCACAGTGCCGCACAGCCCTACCACAGCCATCACCAAAATCAATACAATCCTTTTCATATCATTCATATCATATATTTAAACAATCATCACTCTAAATGGGCGTTTTCTCTCCTGCCATTTGGGCTTCCCTGTCGCTTATAATTTGCTCCATATTCGCCGCAGCCCAGCCGATTAGGTTGTCCACTACGGGCAAGAACGACAGACCTCGCTCGGTGAGCCTATATTCCACTCTGGGCGGCACTTCGGCAAACACTTCACGATGCACAAAGCCGTCTTCTTCCAAGATGCGGAGCGTCTGGGTGAGCGACTTTTGCGAGATGTCGGGCAACTCGCGTTGCAGTTGTTTAAAACGCAAAGGCTCCTTATGCTGCAGGGTGTACAGCACAAGGAGTGACCATTTGTCGCCAACACGCGCCAATATATTGCGTATCGGGCAATTAGGGAACAATGCGTCTTTTGCTTGTTTATTGTTCTCTTTTTGATTTGTCATTAATTTTTATTTTTCAATCGGAATGATGTTGGCATCGTCCATGAAACTGCTAATAGGCTTTGCCTCATATTGAATGCACATCATCACCATGTCGTCATCACCTGTGTTGCGCAATGCTCGCACACCTGCTGGCGAAACACGAATGATACTACCTTCGCCAACCTCATTTTTCACTCCGTCAACCTCATATTCGCCTTTGCCCGAAATGATGATGTAGAGTTCTTCGTGAGTTTTGTGTGAATGAAGGAATGCAGGATTTTCGCCAGCAGCCAAACGCTGTACCGAAGCCTCAGCACCAGTCAAGCCGAGTTCTTCACCTAAAAAAATCTTGCCTTCCACATTGTTCCAACCATTCAGATTTTTGATTGCAAAATTAGCCATAATCGTCAATAATTTAAAATTTTACATATTGTTTTTTACTTGATGCAAAATTACTATCAATCTCATTATCCGACAAGTAGGCACATTTTTGTGCTTTGGTTACCAAAAGGTTAGCAATGCCGATTTCAAGCGTTTACGCCACACGATTTAACTCACTTTAACCAATAGCATTCCCCAACTGGTAAGCCTCTTGCAACTTGGCACTGCCCTCAATGATGCGTGGCGCATCTACTCCACCGCAAAACAGCGTGCCGGCAAGGCGACTCTTAGGGTAGCAGTCAATCCAACCAGTCAAACCTGCTTCGGCTCGCTTGGGAACTTCGGGGGCATCTTCAGCGGCAGTGGTGAGCATATACACATCACGGAACTTATAATCGAGCGAATACATCGCATTCATGCGGTCGATAAGCACCTTCATCTGTCCGCTCATCTCATAATAGTAGATGGGCGTTGCCCAACACACCACATCGGCTTCGAGCACTTTCTGCATAATGGCGTTGGCATCGTCGTCGATTACACACTTGCCCAATTTCTGGCAAGCAAGACAACCTTTACAAAAACCAATACTCTTGCCACCGAGCGTGATTTTTTCCACTTCATTGCCAGCCGCCTGAGCACCCTCGATAAATTTATCGGCAAGCATGTCGCTGTTTGAGCCTACACGGAGGCTGGTAGATATTACAATTACTTTTTTCATCGCGTATATTATTTTTCCTTATTTCAAACTGTTGTATGCCTCGTCGCTTACTGGTTCAAGCCATTCGTTGGAGGCATTGTCGCCCGGAATCTCAAATGCAAGGTGAGCGAACCAACTATCTTTTGCGGCTCCATGCCAGTGCTTCACGTTGGCAGGAATATGAATCACGGTGCCTGGCAGGATTTCTTGCGCTGGTTTCCCCTCTTCCTGATACCAGCCGCGACCTGCCACGCCCACAAGCATCTGTCCGCCGCCTTTGGTGGCGTGGTGAATGTGCCAGTTGTTGCGACAGGCTGGCTCAAATGTGACGTTGGCAAACGGAATCTGCTCTTTCGACACACGAGCCAAATAACTATTCCCCTTGAAATACTTGGCGTAGGCGGTGTTTGGCTCGCCGATAGGGAAAATCATCTCGCGCTGGAACGCCGCTTTGGCATCTTCGCCCTTCACATCGTCGGCCCACACCTCTTTGGCAAGGTTAAACGCCGCCCAAGCCTTTGGCCAACCGGCATAAAAGGCTACATGAGTGATGATTTCCGCCACTTCGGTGCGAGTGATGCCGTTGGCTTTTGCCGACTGCAAATGATATTTGAGCGAACTGTCGGTGATGCCTTGGCTAATGAGCGAAGTGATGGTGACGAGGCTGCGGTCGCGCAACGAAAGCAAATCGTTGCGACTCCACACCTCACCGAAAAGTATGTCGTCGTTGAGACGCGCAAATTCGGGGGCAAACTCCCCAAGCTGTGTGCGACCAGCTGTTTGTGTTATTTTCTTTTGTGCCATAATCTGAATTGATACTGCTGCCAATACAATGAATAAACTGATATGCTTTATCATTTTTGGTGGATTTATGCTGTTTTGCGATATTCTGATGGGGTGACGCCTGTGCGCGCCTTGAAGAAGCGAACGAAATGCTGTGGATATTCAAATCCGAGCGACTGGCTCACTTGAGTGATGCTGAGACTGTCGTCGGCAAGCAGTCGCTTGGCAGCCACGAGCATACGGTCGTTGATATAGTCTTTAGCTGTTTTGCCAGTCACGGTCTTGACGAGTTCACCGAAATACTTGGCAGAATAGCAACACTTGTCGGCAAAATACGCTACGGTGGGCACGCCCTCATTCATCGCCTTTTCTTCCAAATACTGGTCAAGCAGCGAAGTGAACTTTTTCACCACCGAGTGGTTGATTTCCTCACGCGTCACGAATTGACGGTCGTAGAAGCGCAAGCAATAGTTGAGCAGCAGTTCTATATTGCTCACTATCAGTTCACGCGAATGCTTGTCGATGCTGCGGTGCAACTCTTGCTGAATCATGTCGAGCACGCCACGGAATATCTCTATCTCGCCGCACGAAAGGTGCAGTGCCTCATTGGAAGTGTAGTCGAAAAACTCGTATCTGCCGATGTTTCTGCCCAACTGGGTGCGGTTGAGCAAATCGGGGTGGAACACCAGCGCCGTCCATTTCGGGAACAGCACATCAGGATTCGGCTCCACGTGAATCTGCTGCCCTGGCGCAAAACTGGTGACGGTCATTTCGTCGAAGTCGTATTCCGTGCGCCCATACGACAGTTTGCACCCTTTGTTCTCTTTCAAAAACAGCGCATACAGTCCGTAATGATACATCGACTCCTCCAGCGCCCGCTCTTGGTCGAAGCGCGCAACGCTCACCAGCGGATGCAGAGTTTCGAATCCGTTATAATCGTTAAATTCCTGTACGGTGTTGTAATATATATCTTTCATTGTTTAACCTAAATCAGTCATTAGGGCTTAATGATATTCAAAATATCGTCGGCTATTTGGTTTGCGAGCAATCGGTTGTCGGCAAGCAGTTGCTGATGGTCAAAGCGGTCGTAAAGGTCCTTTTTCACGCCACACACCAGCACCTTCATGTCGGCAGTGCCGTAATACGAGGCGATACGCTCGCCGAATCCACCATCTTTGCATCCGTCTTCCAGCGTCACCACCAACTGATGGCGTGCTTTGAGCGATTCGAGTGCCTCGGCATCCACCGCATGGAGGTAGCGAGGATTGATGAGTGTGGCATCAATTCCTTGTTCGGCAAGCAAGTGAGCCACATTCTCGCCTTTCTGATAGAATGAGCCTGCGGCGATGATTGCCACTTGCGACCCTTCGTGCGCCACTTTGTATTTTGGCGTGTAACTGTATTCCTCATCCACTTCCTCGGTGGTGTGCACCACGCCATTGCTTGGCACACGAATGGCGATAGGTTTTGCTTCCTGGCGGATTGCCCAACGAAGCATTGCGAAATATTCCTCGCAAGTGGTAGGTGCCAAATATATAAGGTTTGGAATGCTGCACAGCATCGGTATGTCGAACATGCAGATGTGGGTGATGTCGTTCATAGTGCCTGTGCCGCCCCACATCACATTGATAACGGCAGGGTTGGAATTGATGCACAAATCCTGTGCTATTTGGTCGTAGGTGCGCTGAATGAATGTGCTATACACCGTCCACACTGGGTGCAGTCCGCCTTTCGCCATTCCCGAAATCATAGCCACCGCCTGTTCTTCGGCAATGCCCATGTCGATGTGTTGCGCCCCGGCTTCCTTGCGCTTGTCTGGGGAGAAACCTGCGGCTGCCGGTGTGCCAGCCGTTACGGCGATGAGCGTGGGGTCGAACTTCATTTCACGGAGCATCCAGTCGCTGTAAAGTTGTTCGTAGGTTTCGATGGCTGGCATTTCGGGGCGACTGCCGTCGGCAGGATTGAAAGGTGCGCCATAGTGCCAAGCCTCCTTGTTGGCTACGGCTGGTGCGAATCCGTGTCCCTTTTCGGTGTGAATATGCACCACGGTGGGCTTGTCGGTGTCTTTCACGCTACGGAACACCTCGATGAGTTTTTCCACATCGTTGCCTTCCTCCAGATATTTGTATTCAAAGCCCCAAGCCTTAAACCAGTTGTGCTGGCAAGTGCCGTTGCTCTCACGCAAGGCACGCAGATTTTTGTAGATGCCACCATGGTTTTCGGCAATCGACATTTCGTTGTCGTTCACCACGATGATAATGCCTGTGCCCAGTTCCGAAGCCTCGTCAAGTCCCTCAAACGCCTCACCGCCAGAGAGCGAACCATCGCCGATAATGGCGATGATGTTTTCGTGAGTGCCCTTGATGTCGCGCGCTTTCTGCAAGCCTGTGGCAAGGCTGATGGAAGTGGAGGTGTGCCCCACTTCAAAATTGTCGTATTCCGGACTTTCGGCAGGTGATGAGTATCCCGAAATGGCGTTCATATCGCTCATTTCGCCAAGAAATCCCGATACACGGCCTGTGAGCACCTTGTGGGGATAGCACTGGTGGCTCACGTCGAACACGAATTTATCCTTTGGCGCATCAAACACATAGTGCAGTGCCACGGTGGCCTCAACGAATCCGAGGTTGGGACCCACGTGACCGCCGTGCTTACTCACACGGTTAAGCACGGCGGCGCGGGTTTCGTCTGCCACGGTTTTCAATTCTGTTAAGTTCAGCCCTTTCAAGTCGGCTGGCGACTGAATTTTCTCGATATACATTGCGGTAATAATTTAAATGTGATTTCTAACTAATTTTTTACGATGCAAAATTAATCACACATTTTCATTATCCGATTACCCAAATTTCGGAATAATTTACCACAATTCCTTGTTCCGTGACCTCCAAAGGCGTAAGTCGTTCTATCCCAAAGGATGGGTTTATTCTTTCACCTTGAGGGATTTGATGATTTTATCCACTTCGTCGTCGTACTCTTTCTTCTTGTCGGAGTCGTAGGTGAAGGAGATGGTGTAGAGTTTCTTGTCGGGCATACACTTGTAATACTCTGCGCGATAGCCGAATTTGTCTTGGTATTTCACGATGCCTTCAGTGCCTTCCACCTTGCGCTCAATTACGGTGCAGTCGTCGGTAGTGGCGCAGAAGCCGATGCCGTTGCTCACGATTTCCTCTGGGGTAAGCACAGCCTCAGACTTGTCAGCGCATTGCATATCCACCATGCAGCCTTTTCTGATATAGAGCTTTCCGCCACGGTCCTTTTCCAACTGCTCATCGTTGTTTTGAGGTGCGAAGTCGGAAGGGAGTTGCACACTGAATCCATACTGCGCATTTTCGTAAGTCACTGCATTTTCGAATGCTTCAACTGGTTCTTCGCTCGTTGCGGCTGCCTCGCCACTGCCTGCGCCCTTGTTGCAAGAGCTGAATGTCACACACATAGTCAAAATAGCGATTAATAATAATACTTTTTTCATCTTTTTTCTCTTTTTAATTATGTTATTATTTTAAATCCTTGAAGTCCTTGAGTGAGTTTTTGCACTGCACATAGAGCGACGATGCCGCCCAAATCTTGTAGTGGTCGCCGCCTGTGCGGAGAAACACCTGCACGCTGCGCTGATGCGAATCCCAACCGTCGCCCAGCACATAAATGTACATGCAGATGCCGTTGTCGCTGATTTGCACCTTTTCGTGCTTGTTCACACTCGCTTTCATCTCAATGGTGTAAGGGTCGGTGGGCAGATAGCCATTCTCTGCCGTTGCGCCTTTGAGCACTGCCGCAGGGAGGTAACGCTGTCCGTAGGGGTCGCCACGCTTCCACGAGCGCACTTTCTCGCCCACAATACTCTTCATGCCTGCCGCGCTGCCTGGACTGCACAGCAGTGTCACACATTTCTCGCCCACAGCCTTGTCGCGGTAGAATAGTTCCATTGCCATCGTTGCCATTGCCGCAGTGCCTTCCGGGGTTTTGCCCAAGAAGTTTTCGTAAAGGTCGGCAAATTCCTCATACGAGGCAGGGAAACCGGTGAATGTCACCACGCCAGTGGCATTGCGGTTGTATGCGTCAACCGAAAAGTTACCCTTGGTGGTGTAGGTTTTGCCACACAGCCTATAGGTGTGCGCATCCACAAGTTGGCCTCTCACCACCACAGGTGCGGCTGCCGATGTGGGAGTTTCTTGAATTCTCTCGTTTGAGGCAGAGTCGTGCATCGTGCTTGCCTCTTGATTGGCGGTGTTCTGACTGCCCTGATTGCAGCCCGACAATGCCAATAGCGTAACTAAAATTAATGCGTTGCTTATCATCCTATTCATTTGTTAGTTATTTGGTTTTGAAATGGTGTTAATTTCTCTTCTGCAAATATAAAACATTTAATTCACATCACCAAAAACATCAAACCGAAAAACATAAATGGTGAAAAATAGAGAAAAACAATTAACTTTGTAACGTAATTGAAACATTAACATCAACTTATCTGAATATGAAAAAAACAATACTCCTGTTTGCTGTGGCGATAATGGCTTTTGCCAATGCCTGGGCGGCTACTGCCACTTTCGACTTCGCACATCATGGTGCCGAACTCTTTGGCTTCACGGCTCCCTCGTCGTCATCTTCAACCGAAGGCGACATCACCTCGGAATGTACAGCCACCGTCGATGGCGTGACGCTGAAAGTGGGTGTAAGCACCACCAACACCAAAAACCGTGTGTATCTCGACTACAACGGCAATGTGCAACTCCGTGTGTATAGCGGTGCGGTGACCGTGGCAGCCCCTGCCGGAAAAACGATCAGTTCTATCGTGTTTCACAATAGCCGCTGGTATGCCCCTTCTTCGGTGAGCAGCGGCAGTTTCGTGCAGGAGAGCACATGGGGTGGCAACGCCGCATCGGTCACTTTCAACTTCGATGGTCAGTGCCGTCTCGACTCTATGGTGGTGACCTACGACGACGGTGGCACCATCGACCCTACGGTGAAAGAACTCGACACTTTCCTCAATTTCGGCGACTCCATTGCCGACGGCACTAAAATTCGCTTCACAGGCATGGCTTTCGTGGTGCTTAACATTGGCAAATTCCACTTCGTGCGCTGCGAGAGTGAATATCTGTATTCTGCCATCATTTACGGCGATTTAGACACCGAATACAAGGTGGGCGAATACATTCCTGCCGGCTGGACTGGCGTGAAGGGCAAAGTGGACGGCATTACCGTTATCACTGGCGTAGAGGGGCTGAAACCTGCTTCGGTCAGTGCCAGCAATGGCGATTGCGAGGCGTTCGACTTCACGGGCTATCTCGGCACTTTCAAGGATGGCGTTTCCACTTACGAAAACGATTACTGCGCATTTAAAGCCGTGGCAATCAACAATATTGACGCTGACGGCAAATTCACCATCACCGAAACCAATGCCGACAGCACCACATCTACGATGGCTGGCATCAACAAATTCGGCATCAAATACCCTACCACCACTGCCAATATGAAATTTACCGTTCAAGGCATTCTCACCAAGAGCGAAGATGGCGTGGGCGTGACTTTCGTGCCTACTGCCATCACTGAATATGAGAATGTGAAGAAACTTTGGCGAATCTGGTATCAAGGTGTCGATGGCACGGAATACACCATCGCCGACACGCTCTATGTGGTGGCACCCACCAAGGCGCTTGAGCCCGACTGCGGCAGAAAGAACCTGATTTATGTGACCGACAATGCCACACAAGTGGTGGACGACACCTACGCCGATTGGGGCTATGTGGAAACCTACGACTGGGATCCCGACTACATCGCCCTCGACTGTGGCGACAATGAGGAGGCATATCGCGCCATCGCCGCCATGAAGGTGATTGCACCAGCCACCGTGCGAGGCATTTTGGCCGACAACCAGACCAACCCTCGCTTCGAGTTGATGAAAACGCCTTCCGCCCTCGACTGTGAATATCCCGAAATCGCTTATCAGCATTATCAGTTTGGCGATTCGTGCTGGGCAAACGGCAACCAAGTGTCGTACGCTTCGGGTAAGTTTGTGACTATCGACGGCAAGGAATATTTCGCTGGCATCAATGCCGACGGCTCTGCCAACCAGCCCATCGCCCTCAACCGCCGCTATATCGGCGACTACGCTTTCAGCGAAGGCAACACCTACGATATGCGTGTGGTGTGGAAGCAGCACGAGCCATGGACTTTCGACAGCAGTTCCTCTCCTATCGCCAAAAAAATGAGCAAGAAGGCCGCACGACCTATGCCTCGCAAAATGAAGGCCGACGACCCCAACTATTTCAACAACTATTCGGTGTGCCCTCTCGAAGTGAAGCCACAATCCATCGTGGGCGACATTGACGGCAACGGCGAAGTGAACGTGAGCGACGTAACTGCCCTCATCAACCACATTCTCAACGCCGCCACCTACGACTCCACCCTCTGCGACATCGACGGCAACGGCGAAGTAAACGTAACCGATGTTACCGCCCTCATCAATATTTTGTTGAGAAAGTAGAAAGTAGAGGTTAGATATTAGAGGTTAGAAATTAGAGGTTAGATAAAAGCACTCCGAGCGCTCCGATTATTCCGAGTGCTCGGAGTGCTCTATTACATCACCAGCGCTCCAAGGCTCAGATATGCCCAATAATATTGTGAATGTGGAGAATAATTCCTAACTTTGTACGTTATAAACAATTCATCGTATGGGGCACCAAAAGAGTCTTTTTAAGCAAGCGGCAGAATGGGGAGCGCCTTTTGGCATCTACCTCTCTGCGATGGCTTCGGCATTTATTTTCTCCGATAAGCACATCGCCCTCTCGGCGTTTGCCTTGGCTATGGTGTTGGCCACTCCTTTCATCATCTACCGATGGCTGAAAAAGCGATACAATGCTGAAGAAGGCAGAACGTCGTTTTCCAACCTTTGGATGATGGGGATTCTCATTTTCATGTGCGGCTCGCTCATTGCCTGTGGCGTGAGTTGGGCTGTGATGGAGTATTTGCGCCCGAATTTCTTCTATGAGCAGGCGCAGCACATCATCACCCAATACGAAGCCACTCCCGAACGCTTTGCCGACGGTATGCAGGAGGTGGTGACCACGCTCCGCATGGTAATCGAAAAGCAGGGCGCACCTCGCAGCATCGACTTGGCGCTCACGGGATTTTGGTTTTGCTCGTTTGCCGGCTCGCTGCTCAGTGCCTTTATCTCGGCGCTCATCAAGCTTTTTGGCAAGCGCAACTAACAAAGCATTAAAAAAACAACGATTAAATATATTATAAACTTTACGATATGGATATTTCAGTAGTAGTTCCACTGTATAACGAAGCCGAATCGCTGCCCGAATTGGCAGAATGGATTGAGCGCGTGATGAAAGAAAACAACTTCACCTACGAGGTGCTGATGATCAACGACGGCAGCACCGACAACTCGTGGGAAGTGGTTAAGGAACTTCATGAGAAAAACGAAAATATCAAGGGCGTGAGCTTCCGCCGCAACTACGGCAAGTCGCCTGCCCTCAACACTGGTTTTGAGCGTGTGCAAGGCGATGTGGTTATCACCATGGACGCCGACTTGCAGGACAGCCCCGACGAAATTCCACACCTCTACAAGATGATTACCGAGGAGGGCTACGATTTGGTGAGCGGCTGGAAAAAGAAGCGTTACGACCCCAAAACCAAAACCATTCCCACTAAACTGTTCAACGCCACAGCGCGCAAGGTGAGCGGCATTCACAATCTTCACGACTTCAACTGCGGTTTGAAGGCTTATCGCCGCGAGGTGGTGAAGCACATTGAGGTGTATGGCGATATGCACCGCTACATTCCTTACTTGGCTAAGAATGCCGGCTACACCAAAATCGGTGAGCGCGTGGTGCACCACCAGGCTCGCAAGTATGGCGTGACCAAGTTCGGCCTCGACCGTTTCGTGAACGGCTACCTCGACTTGCTCACCCTGTGGTTCCAAACCAAGTTTGGCAAGAAGCCTATGCACTTCTTCGGCTTGCTCGGCTCGCTGATGTTCTTCTTCGGCCTCATCGCCGTGATGCTGGTGGGTGGCATCAAACTCTACAACCTCTACGCTGGCAACCACCCCATGCTCGTGACCCAGTCGCCCTACTTCTACCTCTCTCTCGTGTGTATGATTTTGGGCGTGCAACTCTTCCTGTGCGGTTTCCTCGGCGAACTCATCATTCGCCACTCTGCCGACCGCAACGTGTACGAAATTTCTGAAGAAATCAAAAAATGATAATCAAGTTCCCACATCTGGCATTTGGTGCGCTGGCGCTGCTGGCTTCTGCGGCGTTGAGCGGTTGCAGTGGCGACGGTTGCATTGACAATCGTTCGAGTCTGCCTGTGGCGGCGTTCTTCAAGGGCACCACCGCCGTGAGCATCACCAACCTTAGCGTGCGTGGCATCGGTGCGCCCGGCGACAGCATTTTCATCGACAAGCAGTCGGTAAGCGAAATCTATCTGCCGCTGCGCCCTTCCACCGACATGTGCCAGTTTGAACTTAACTACAACGTGGAGAATGCGCCTGCCGACACCATCACGGTGCGCTACAGCTCGCAACCGGCATTTGCAAGCGTGGATTGCGGTGCAATGCTCAATTTCGAGATTTCAGACTACAGTTACACCCGCCACGCCATCGATTCGGTGGCGCTCGTGAAGCCGATGGTCACCAACGACAATGCCAAAACGTTCAGAATCTTTATGCGATGAAATTATCCACACTCCATATCATTCTCGCACTTGCGCTCACGGCAAGCACGGCTTTTGCACAGACCAATGAGCAACGCCGCATCACGCCTGTGAAGCCCAACACCAACACCATTCTCCGACCAGCAAAAGGCACGAAGGAGGAAGTGGTGCAACGCTATCTCGACGGCGACACCACATCGGCGAAGGAGGAACTGCGCAGAGACTCGCTGCGCCGTGTATACCCACGCTATCCGCTGCTCACGCAAGCCACTTTCGGTGTGGCTATGGGCGATGCGATAATGATGGCGTTTGGACAGAAATACGGAAACTTCGGCTTCAGTGCCTCCCTGAATATGTGGAACCGCCTGCAACCTGAGGTGGAAATCGGATTAGGGTTTGCCAACAACACGCCCGATGACATGAATTTCACCTACAAGGGCAAACTCGCACCCTACTTCAAGTTAGGCGCCAACTATAATTTCACATTCAAAAACGACCCCAAATATCAAGCCTACGCCGGTGTGCGAATGGGCTACTCCACATTTAAATACGATGTGACCGATGTGAACTACACCGACCACTATTGGGGCGAAACCGTGCCATTTGCACTAAAGGGGCAGAGTTCGCACGCACTGTGGGGCGAATTTCTTGCCGGGCTTCGCGTCACGCTTTGGCGCAACCTCGCCATGGGTTGGCAAGCACGCTACCGTGGCATATTCTCCGAGAAAAAGAACCCACAGGCAAAGCCGTGGTTCATTCCCGGCTACGGCGACCGCAGCAAATCGTTCGGCTTCACCATGAGCATCTACTACACCATCCCCCTCTCCACCGCCTCATGGCCAAAGCCCACACCCACCACAAAAAAATAATCCATCACCACAATAGCGAAAATGCTCAAGCATTTTCGCTTATTTTTTCTTAGGTGCTCCTCCAATCCTGGCATATATAAAAAAAGAAACCCGAACGCAGAGAGTATCTGTTCGGGTCTGGAATATATAAAAAATAGTAGTTATGGACACAAAAAAGGGCAAGCGATCTACATCGCACCGCTACAACCAAATACCCTTGCTTCGGTCAAGACCTGGGGGATTCTAAGGGAGCTGGCCGTGTAGGACTTACCCGAGTGCAAAGGTACTACTTTTTTCCATATCCACAAAATTTTACACCACTTTTTCACCACATCAGCGCAAATAATCCTATTTACAGCGCGCCCACCACCACCCCAATGCTTAAGGATTGGGGTAAACCCCTGGTAATTCCCCATCAGGCGATGGCGCATTAAAAAAGCCAGCCTGCACCGTGGTGGTGTAGGCTGGCTGGATTATTTAGAGATAATTGTTATCTCAGAGAAGGGGCAATTATTGTGCCTTGGTGTGTGAGAAGTAGATAGCGTTCTTCATCTGAGTAGCGCCATTGAATGAAGTCTTAGCACCAATCACAGTAATCTGATCACCAACTGCGAGGCCGATGGTAGCGAGGAAGTTCTTTGCTGCATCGCCAGTAGCGCCCCAACCTGGGTGAGTACCATAGAGGTAGAGAGTGCTGCCGTCTGCGCCCTTGATGTTCATGTTGCCATAGATAGCGTTCTTGATTTCATCAACAGTACCAGTAACCATGTAGTAAACATTGCTGTTGTCTTCCTTAGCGAGGAAGTCGGCAATAGACACTTCAGTTACCGACTTAATGTCTTCAACCACGCCGTTAGCCACTTGAGCCACGCCCTTGTATTCAGCGCGCTTGCCAACCACGGTGATGATGTCGCCCACCTTACCGGTGAAGCCTTCTGGGCGGTAAACGAGCACTGGTTCCATATCGCTGTAGTCGCGAATGTATGGGTTGCCCTTAGCATCGAGTTTGGTAACCACACCTGTGAGGCGGTATTGGCTGTCGCCCACTTCAGCAGCCTTAAATTCGGCTACAGAAGCAGCGATGATAGCGCCCTTTTGGTTCAAAGTAGCCACTGCGGTGTATTCAGCACCCTTAGCGTCGTAGGTCTTGAAAGTGATTTCTGCGCTACGGTCGCCACCTGCGTTAGGAGCAGCCTTGAACACTACTTCAGGAGTAGCACCGCCAGAGATGCGAACGATAGAGAGCCATTCCTTAGCATTTTCAGGAATTTCCACGCTCACGCCGTTGCCCTTGCATTCGAGGTTGAATTTCACTTCACCACCTTCGAGTGGAGCGGTAGCGTCAGCAGGGTCGGTTTCAACCACCTTGATGAGTGATTTCACAATCTTCACAACGGTCACGTCAACGAGTTCGATAGTAGAACCGTAGGTCTTCTTAGGACCTTCCACGGTCACGATATCACCCACTTCGATGCCGAGGCTTAAGAAGTTTGCTTCTTTACCCTTCTTGTCGAGAGTACCGTAGATAGTGATAGTGCCGGTTTCGTCGGTGAGGTACCAGTTACCGTAAGTGGTGTTGTAGATACCTGTACAAGTACCGGTCACGCGGTAAGTCTTGCTGTCAGGACCAGCGATCACTTGGGCACAAGTAGCGTTTTCCACTTCCTTGGTGCCTTGAATCACATTGATGTGCTGAGCCTTGCCAGCGCAGTTGATCACAAGTTCGCAATCGCGACCACCATTGTAGGCTTCTGCCTTGAAGGTGATTTTGCCATTGCCAGCTTCGCCAGAACGTGGAGAAACTTCGAGCCATTCAGGAATCTTAGCGTCGTCGATCGACCAGCTGTCGGTAGCTGCGATGTCGATAGAAACTTCACCACCATTCTTGTCAATAGCTACGTATGATTGAGATACGCGAATCTCATCCAAGAAGGTAGCATCGTCGTCGCTACAGCTCACAAACATCATGCTCATGAGGGCAACAACTGCTGTAAATAAAAATTTATAGTTCATAGTTGTAATTGACTGTTGAATTAGTTGAAGATATACTTAACGGTGATACCCATGTTCCAGCACTGACCAAGAGCGTGGAGTGGAGTGAACAACTTAGTATCGGCGTTGATAGCCGAAGGAGTTGAGAATGTAGCAATACCTTGTGCATCTACGCCTTCATACTTGAGGATACGAGCATCTGAACCGATTGCGCTGTTGAGCGTCTTGCTCACACCCCAGCTTGAGTTGAAGAGGTTGAGAAGGTTCTTGATATCGATACCCAATTGGAGGGTGTGCTTGGTTGAGCCAATGTTGAGTTTGAAATCGTGCTTGTAGCTGAAGTCAACACGGTGAACCCATGGGTTGTAAACGCTGTAGCCTTCTGCATACTTGCCTTGGTATTTGCTCAAGCTCTTGTTGTTGTGCAAGAAGGCCATGAAGCGGTCTTGGTCGTCTTGAGAAACGAAACGGAATGCACCGCTTTCCACTTCTGCATCGGTAGGAACATAAATAGCGTCGTAGTTGTAACCGTCGCCGTTCATGTCGTTAACAGTCATGTAAGAATAGTTGTAACCACCGCGCCAGGTTTCGTAGATGAATGAGTAGTGGTTGTTGCACTTGTCGTTGATCTGCATTGAAGCCACGAAACGGTCTGGAGTCAAGTATTGAGAGTTGTGGAGCTTGATGTGGTTAGGACCTTCAGATGTAGGAACGTAGGTGAATGCTGATTCAGCATTTGAACCTGGCATACCAGTGATTTCCTTACGCACTTGGTGAGTGTAAGAAGCCATCAAGTTGATCCATTCTGCTGGACGAGCAGTAACCATTACGTTAGCGCTCCAGAAGTAACCCTTGTGAGTGTTTTCGAGCACGAAAGCAGCGAGGTTGTTACGGAAGCCTGCAGGATAGATAGGACGGTTGTCAGCACCGTTGAAGCGAGCGAAGCCACCAGCTGATGGAATTGACCAGTCGCTGATGCAAGCAGCGTTCACGTTCTTGTCGAAGATACCTTCCACAGTCACTTGCATTGGGAATGAAACTGGGAGCTTGTAGTCAACAGCCAAAGTGGTTTTCCACACTTGTGGCATCTTGAAGTCGGGGCTCACAGCAGAGATAGTTGCAGGAAGTGTACCCTTGTCTGGGCTGATGTTTTCAGGATAACCCATAGCGATGAGCTTGGAGCGGAGAGCGTCGATAGTAGGACGGCCTTCGCTGTTCACAACCAGGCCACCTGCGAATTGGCTCATGTCAACTTTCTTCTTTGCGCTGAGTTGAGCTTGGTATTGAACCATACCACTGTTGGTAGGCATGTTGGTGAAGAACACCAGTGGAGAGCGGCCCATGAACAAACCAGAACCACCACGGAGCTTGAGGGTCTTGTCGCCAAGCACGTCCCAAGTGAAACCTACACGTGGAGAAACGGTGATGCCAGTACCTGGCCACTTGCCAGTGTCGATGTGGCGTTCGTTGCCCTTGCTGTCATAGTAAGCGATGTCGTAGATGGCTTGGTTAGTCATCAAGTCGGCATTGTTGAAGAACATACCGTCGAAGCGGATACCCATAGTGAGTTTGAGGCGTTCGCTTGGGTTGAATTCGTCGCTGATGAGGAAGCCTGGCTTGTGGAAACGTACACGAGCAGCAGGATTAGTTTCACCACCATAACCGTAGGTCAAACATACGATTTCAGGAGCAGCACCGTTGATGAAGTCGTCAACGCTGTTGTAGCGGTAGTAACCTGTACCGTTACGCATGTATGAGTTGTCGGCCATTTGGTGTTCGTAGAATACACCAGCAGTGAGTTTGTGGTTGCCAAAGAAGTAAGTGAAGTCGTTCTTAACTTGCCATACGGTGTTGTGAACGCCGTTGTTCCAAGTAAAGAGCTCGTAACCGAGAGCCATGTAGTTGTTGTTTTCGCCAGAGCCATCGAGAATGTCGATGAATGGGAATTCAGAAGAGTTAGAAGAGCGCACATCGTCCTTCTTGTCGAAGGTGATGCGGAAGTTGTTAAACATCTTGTCGTTCAAGCGGCTGTTGAGTTCAGCAGCGAAAGAGTGAACGATGTTGTCCATGCCGTACATAGAGTTGGCAAACGACATTGAGTATTGAGATACACGACCGTAAGCAGAGCGTGTGCCACCGTCCATAGAAGTAGCGTTAGGAGTGTTCCAGAAGCGGTTCTTCACATAGGTGTAACGGAGGCTCAAGTGGTGCATGTCGGTGATGTTCCAGTCAATCTTGGCAAGCAACTTGTAGTTGGTTTCGTCGGCTGGCCAGTTGGTCCATGAACCAGTGTTGTAGCCATACTTGTTCAATACAAATTCACTCACGCGTTGCAAGTCGGCGTTAGTGGTGCGAGAGGTGTAAGTGTCGGCATTGCCCACACCGTTGTCAGAAGCACGCCAGCGGTTTGCGATGGTAGGAATCTTCTGCATTTCACCAGACACGAAGAAGAACAATTTGTCCTTCACGATTGGACCACCGAGGGTAGCACCCCAAGTAGTGGTTTGGTCTTTGTCGCGCGCGCTTGGAATTTGCACACGGTCAACTGCATCACCACGCATGTTTTCGTTGCGGTGATACATGTAAACACTACCCTTCACAGTGTTGGTACCACTCTTGGTAATGGCGTTCACACCACCACCGATGAAGTTAGACTGACGAACGTCGAATGGAGAAACCACAACTTGCATTTCTTCGATTGCTTCGAGAGAGATAGGGTTGCCACCACCAGGAAGCTTGTCGGTCAAACCGAAGTCGTTGTTGAAGTTCGAACCGTCAACAGTGAAGTTAGCCATACGGCCGTCGCTACCAGCGATGCTCATACCATTGCCACCGTAAGGTGAAAGGCGAGTGAGCTCAGTGATGCTGTGGCTCACAGTAGGAAGACTTGAAATCTGTGCACTGCTGATGTTGGTAGAAGCACCGGTCTTTTCAGCGGTAAACTTTGTACCAATAGCAGTAACCACCACTTCGCTCAGTTGAGTAGCGTCGTTGGTCATGCGCACAGGCACGTTGGTGGTTTCACCAAGTGCGAGTGTAATGCCTTCAATAGTCTTGGTCTTGTAGCCTACGTATGACACTTCCACACGGTAAGGGCCACCAGTACGCATACCCTGGATGGAGAAACGACCATCCACGTTAGACACAGCATTGTACTTAGTACCAGATGGTGTGTGAACGGCAGTAACCGTAGCACCAATCATGGTCTCATTGTTCTCGTCGGTAACAAGACCCGACATAGCCGAGGTAGTTACCTGTGCATTCATCGCAAATGCTGCAAACAGCATTACAACGAGTGACAAAAACTTGATTTTTTTAAGCATAAAACTTAGGTAAATTTATTAATAAAAAATGAAATAGTTCTGGATATATAAAAGCCTATAATAATAAACAACACACGCCACCTCATCAGTAGAGGCAGCGCATCATTTTTTCTTTTGCACAACTTGCACCATATATATACGACTTATGCGCACCAAGGTAATTATAATAACCTCGGATGTCGATAAATCGGATATTTTTATTCATTCGCATTTTGGGCGAAAACACCTAATTCTATAAATACTCCACAAAATTAATGCTTTTATTCTATTTTAACAAACACCAATAAAAATTTAACATACAATCGTTAAAATCCTTAATTTTCCACACCCAATAAAATATAATCACAGTAGGGACGTGATACTTCACGTCCCTCCAATCGGCGCACAGCAAATTGATACTTAATAATTTACAACAAATACAAAATATCACCACACATCGTTTAATATTAAATTAGGGGTTAATTAACAGGCTTTTTACCGTCACAGCGAGTGCTTTCTTGGTATTGTTATCGGTCACCACATATTATAATTAAGGTGATAAATGAGAAAATTTGAGTAACTTTGTAGCTGTTATGATTATCTACAACACCACTTTTCACGTTAGCGACGAGGTTGAGAGAATGTTTCTCGACTACATTCGCCTGCAATATGTGCCCATGGCCACTGCCGACGGCATTATGAACAACCCTATCCTCACCCGTGTGATGGGAAGTGCACACGATGGCGGCATGAGCTACGCGCTGCAAATGCAAGCCGAATCGGTGAAAGAACTCCAAAAATGGTGTCTTGGCACTGGCAAAACGCTCTCGGCACGCATCTCCACCCACTTCGGCAACAGCGTGGTGGGATTCACCACTATGATGGACGTGATCGATATTAAATAATGGAAGAACTCGAACACGATAAAATTATCATCGGCATCGACCCCGGCACGAATGTGATGGGTTACGGCATTCTTGGCATCAAGGGCAAAACGCCGTCGCTCATTGCCATGGGTGTGCTGAAACTCAACGCCATGGAGGACCACTACATGCGCTTGCACCACATTTTCGAGCGTGTGACAAGTCTTATCGCGCAATATCTTCCCGATGAGATGGCTATCGAAGCACCGTTTTTCGGTAAAAATGTGCAGTCGATGCTGAAATTAGGGCGCGCACAGGGTGTGGCAATGGCTGCCGCCCTCAACCGAGAAATTCCTATCACGGAATATGAACCACGAAAAATAAAACAAGCTATCACGGGCAACGGTGCCGCCAGCAAGGAGCAGGTCTGCACCATGCTTCAGCGCACACTCAACATCGCCCAGGAGGATATGCCTAAATTCCTCGACGCTACCGATGCCCTTGCAGCGGCGCTTTGCCACTACTACGAGAGCCAGAAACCGGTGTTTGCACGCGGTCCGAAGTCGTGGAAATCATTCATCGCCCAAAACCCCGACCGCGTGAAAAAATAATCCGTTTGCTTGCTTTTATCCTATTCGGGTAAGCACTTCAGGGAGTGCCGCGATAATGTCGGGGCGCACGGTGTCGTCTTCCTTGTCGGTCCAGCCACGAGCCTTGACCCAAAGCGTTCTGCAGCCCAAACTTTCAGCAGGGAGAATGTCTTTCGTAAGGCTGTCGCCAATCACCATAATGTTTTCGGCAGGCAATTCGAGTGCGTCAACACCGAGGCGGAAAAGCGTTGGGTTGGGCTTTCTCACACCCACCACAGCACTCTCAATCACACCCTTGAAATAGCGGCGCACATCAAAATCACGGAGCACACTGTCCACATTGCCATAGAAATTGCTCACCAGCATCATCGGATATTTTGCGCTCAATGCCTCCAGCACTGGTCGGGCTTCCTCGATACACTCACGCGCCTGTTCGTAGCAGTATTGCGCCACCGCTCTCGCCTTTTCGGGAGCCTCGGCGGCATCCACCAGTCCTTGCTCCACAAGATAGGCAAACTCAATGTCCATCTTCTTCACGAGCAAGTCGTGGAAATTGTCGTTGGGCAGAATGTGGCGCACCTTGGCAAGCTCACGCTCTGCCATCACATACGCCTCGCGGAACTGCTCCAGCGACACATTCACACCGGCTTTCTGGTAACCGTCCCAGATTCCCCAGCTCCAATGCACTCCGCGGCTGTCAATCGTGCCGCCATAATCAAAAATCACACCTTCAATCATTGCGCTTATTCTTTGCCTCCCCCTGCCTCCTGGGCTCACACGAATCTCGTTTTTGGGCCTCACACAGATCCCACAGATCTCACAGGTTTTCTTTGTGGATGGAAAATCTCACGGAGGCTTGTGGACTTATTTGACTCCGGGCCTCACACAGATCTCACAGGTTTTCTTTGTGGGTGGGAAATCTCACAGAGGCTTGTGGACTTATTTGACTCCGAGCCTCACACAGATCTCACAGATC
>OQVS01000665.1_pt1 | contig 23705 bp, 34 predicted proteins | sample 1691601 | NCBI WGS metagenome assembly OQVS01 (sample SAMN03418268, study PRJEB22391) | human gut metagenome | biome: human-gut; feature: organic feature; material: feces | host: Homo sapiens | place: Tanzania | collected 2013-01
ACGGATGTTATAAAGAAGGGGCCAAAAGCAAGTCTTATGCCGTGCAGATTAAATCGGGAGAGCATCTGCAGCAAGCCGACTTTGAACAAACAGAGGAGTTCAAGACAAAGGCTAAAATCCGATATAAAATCGAGGCCAAAAACGCAGAATTGAAGAATGTATTTGGATACGACCGTGCAGACTCGTATGGTCTGGACTGTATGCGTATGCAAGGGGCAATGGTGATTTTTGTTGCAAATATAAAAAGAATCCTCAAACTGAGCTGAGGACTGCTCATCATTATCCCAGAATAAGGCTGCACATGGCTGATTAGAGTCAATACAGAGTCATATAACCTACCTATCGATAAAAATCAGAGTTCGTCAAGTCCTCGGATAAGGAGTTGACGAACTCTATATTTTTCATATAATCCTCAGAGAACTCTGAATAGTGATTACTTTTTCAGTGCCCTCTTATCACAACGGCCGTTTTTTTGTTCCTCGCCTCAAAAGAATGTGGACGAGGAAGAACAAACAAAAATAAAGAATATAACTTATAAACGGATTTTAATGAACGGTGTCTATTCCACCTTTATGCGCCGCAGCGCGGAATCGTCAAAGAACGCTCCCTTAACCGATGCGCCACTGATAAACTCGTAGCAGAACGGCTGACGAAAGTTTATGCTGGTGCCGCTTTTGGTTCTGACATCGAGTATGTGGCGGTGTGGATCGATGAATATGCCTTCTATGCTGTCGGCGTTTATGTATGTGCATTGCTCATGGCCACGCTCGTCTATCTCGCACACATACAACAGGCACGGATAGTTGGGCTTTTCTGTTTTTTCTGATGATGGCATAGCGGTATCAGTTTTTGGTGGTGTCGGCGCGGTCGGCTATCTCAAGTGCCTTGTCTATCATGACGCTTACCGTGCGCAGAAGATTCTTCTTTATGCTCTGACGGGTAAGAGGTGAATTATCGCAGCCGAATTTTATAGTCTGTGCACTAAGAACACCCAGTATGATGAACTGTTCTTCGAGCGTGGTGCCATACTTATCAAGCTGCTTGTTCAATACTTCAGTAATAGCGTCAGAACATTCTTCTATCACGTCGAAACGTGCGTCAACGTATTCTCTTTCTTCTTTCTCGTTTTCCATGTCTTTTCTGTTTTTTATCGGTTATTGTTTTTGTTAAACGGTTAGTCGCCTACTTCGCTTTGGCGCATACCGGCAAATATGCGCTGCACTTTCATCAGCTCCCCCTTGGTGCGGAAAATGTCGGCATTGTCTTCGCTTACCTGCATACGCGATGAAAGCAGGCGTTCGTTCGAAATCCACATCTCGTACAGCTGGTCTATGCTCATCTGTATGTTGCGCGCCTCGTCGGCGGTGAGAGGAAATTCCGGACCGGACGCACGGTCGAGTTCGGCATGTGCCTTTTGCCATAATAATACCACATCGGAGAGATCGAAGTCTGCAAAAAGTCTCGACCATTTCTCTTTGGTTAGCGGCACGTTGGGGTACTTATCAAGGCAACCCTCTACCGCGGCGTTAAAGATGTTCACCCCTACCACAAGAGCCGCATGAGCGGCATAGCTCCACGCCAAACTTTCAGAATTGGCTACACCGTGACGGTCGTATATCAGTTTTACCTTGTTTACCAGGACGGTAAAGAACGGCTTGGTATCGCAGAAGGCGGAATAGCCGAAAGATGCCCAGAAATTATAATAGTCTGCATCAGTAATATCGCCGTAATACTTGCGTGTGCTCTCTGCCATATCTCCCACATGAAAGAAGCGGTTCTGGGAAGTATAGATAAGCGTGCGCTCATGTTTCAGGAATGCCGCGAAAGCCTTGCGGTAGGCGGCTTTCACGTGATGGCGGTATGCAGGGTGGCGGCGTATGTGGTTCATGGCGGTAATGCAAGCCGACCACGGCGCATTGTTGCCTACAGAGCAGTAGGTCTTTACCGTGGCGGCGGCACTGCTTACCGATATTGCCAGCTCGTCCATCGAGATACGGGGGCTGGAGGGTACCATTTGGGGTTTCTGTTTCATGTTTTTTCTATAAATCTTTAGTATGGTTTTCGTTATGCGGTAGCGGTGTCGTCGCTTCCGTCTTTTATCATGCTGTGGCGCAAAACTTTAAGCCACGAGTACAGGTTTACGTACTCTTTGTGCTCGATGTTGGCATCGCGCCATTCGGCGTACTCGGCATAGGTCATGCCAGTGCGGAGTATGCGTGCCATGTCTGCCGCAGAAAGAACGTCCGTTCCCTCAAAGTCGGCCACTCCGCCTTTCTCGTCAGCTATCCAGTACCACGCACGCTCGCCATCGAACAGCTGACGGTTTACCAGCTGCGCCATCTGGTCGCAGCTGTCGTGATACATCTTTATGGCGAGTTCGGCATGTTTCTTGAACTGCTGCTGTTCGTCTATGTATGTTTTACTCATCGTGCAGTGATTTTACGTATACATTAAATCGAGCACCGGAGCGTGCATAGCGGATGCTAGTGGGGTTATAGCCCTCTACGGTTACGGTGCGGTTACCATAGTCGTAAATCATCTGCTGTAGTGTAGACATCATCTCTTCGGCGCGCATGGGGTCTACCTTGCGGCATGTAAGAGAAAAGGTTCTCAGGTTGCTCTGATACTCCACCCCGGTCACGAACTGGTGCTTTAAGCTTATGCGGCGGTTGCCACGGCGATTGGCTAACTGGCGCAGTGCGGCTATGAAATCTGTGGCGAGCACTCCACGCTGATTGAAGAATGTTGTATCATTACACACGGGCGGTAATGAAGGTTCGTTTTCTGACATAGTTATGTGGTATATGTTTCTTTAAAATTATGGTTGCTTGTTCACTTGAGCGGCATTGGGATTCCGGGTAAGCAGCTCTGCCGAATCGTACACTTCAAGGTCGGTCCACCATGCAATGTCTTTTTCCGGCACATTGTGGTTAGCTGGCATGTTACACTGCTCTACACACCTTATGTACTCCTGCGGCACGTAGCTTCTGAAGTCTTCTATCACGGTATAGCCGTCGGCGTAGAGAGGACGGTATTTACCCATAAAACGATAGCAAATGGCGGTATGCTTGCGACGATCGCCGGGCACACGGAAATCTATCTTATATCGGTTTCCTCTATGAAGCGCCGCAAGGGTTTGCAGATAATCTTCAGCTCCGCATTCCGCTGTGGTTTTACCGTCGTGTGGACAGAAGTAGCACTCCCATAGATTGCGACGAAACACGTACCAAAAGAAGTCCATCTCATCGGGGCTCATCTGCGGTATGCTGCTGAAAACATGCTGCTGCCACACGTGCTGCCGCAAATGGCTGCCGCGAGCGAAACCCTCTACGGCCGCCACGAAGTCATGACGATCGAGCGATAGTCTAATCATTGATTCCCTCCTCCCCATTGAGTTGCTTTATACTATCATCTATATGAGCATACATGCGTCGGCACCACTCGTCGGCTGATAGCCCGTTCAGACTGCGGGCATAGTCTCTCAGAGACTCCAGTGTAACGTAGATTCCCATATCAAACGAGTTACTGTCTTTTTGTTCAATCTCATTTATAGTAACGCCGCCCAGACGGTGAATTATCCAGCTCTTAAATTTCTTGATCATTGTCTTAGTCATTATCTTGGTCGTTATCTTAGTTATTCTCGCTATTCTCTCTGTTGTTTACGAGGTTATGCTTTATATCGTCGAACGATGCCATCTCTACGGTTTTTCCGTCATAATGGCCTACGGCTAAAAGTTCGCCTCCTTCTTCGGTAGCATGGTCGCGGTTCTTGGTGTGCTGACGAATTATCAGGATGTCGAACTCCGTTACGAGCTTCATCTTGGAAGCATCTATCATTTCAAGATCGTCTCTCACCTTCTGACGTATTCGGTTTATATCAGCATCGCCGGTAGTGCCGTATTCTTTCAATGCCTGACGCACGGCTTCGGCTTCTTTCTGCTGCATCACCTTACTATAGGTATCTTGCATCAGCTTGTAGTTGACGTACAGTGCTGCCGCATTAAGGAAGTTACGAAAGATTTCTCCGCCCTCCGCCATGTTGACCATTGCCAGACTTTCTTCTATAAGCAGTACACGGTCTTTTTCTCTCCAATAAATCAAGCCTGCTATGGCGAACGACTTCATTACTCCCAAGGCGCGTGTAAGATTTCTCAACTGCTTGCGTTTCTTTCTTTCTCTAAAAAAGTTCCACATATATTATCTGTTTTTTATTAGTTACGTAAAAAATTAATGGGTTATAAAGCGTGTACCGTCTACCTGTATTACCAGGATGTCGTTTACCATGCGTATTTCTCCGCTATCTACAAACTGCACCTTGCGCTGGTGTCGCATGGTGTCTACCGACAGGCATACGCACGTGCCTTCGTCCACATGCCCCGTCTTGGTGAGGAACTTGATGTAGAACGGCACGCGCTGCACCTGCCTTGCGGTTTGCGGATGCACGTAGCCGGTAACTTTGTTTCCGGTTCTGGGGTCTATCCACTGCCATTTTTCGGTATAGCGGCGCAGTTCGGTATAACTCTGTGTAGGTGTAGTATTCATTATTCATCGTCTTTATAAGGTGGGAACTCTGCGTGAAGAAAACATTTCAGTGCAGGCGAAGATACCGTCAGTTTGTCTTTCAGTACCTTCTGTCTGTGCCGTAGCACATCGGGGAAAAGCACGTTGCGCACGGGATGACCCCAATTCAGATTGTCTGAGAAAGTCCCCATGTTAGGGTAAAGTGTCAGAGTGTAGGCGGTCAGTCCCGATGCCCGGAAACGGTTGTACATCGGTCCGGTAAGCACCAGAGCTTTCTTCTTGGTGTAAAGTACCATGTGCGATGACTGATCCGTAGCGTCGTCGGTGTTTACATATAGTATGCGGTCTTTATACTCCGACAGATGGAGGTTTATCAGTTTCTCTGATTCGCTGGAGGTAGAAAGCACAAGGTCGGTTATCCAGTTGCGCTCAAAACACTGCTGAAGGAACACGGCATTCTCTGACGCGAGCAACGACATGGACAGCACCATCACAGCGGGGTCTTCTACCATGAAAGCCACCGCACGAAAGAAGTTCTCCATCAGCACGTCGCTATGCGTATAGAAAGTCAACATGCGACCGGGGCTTTGCATTATGGCTTGCGGCAGACGGCGGTCTACGCAGCACGGAGGCATAAAGAGTAGTGTATCGTCAAGAGTCATTTTTTCTGTATTTATCAGGTTATATCTTTATTTCGGGGTTCGGGGTGTTTACGGATGGCATCAGTGTACGCCTGCCACGGCATACACTGACACCGCCGCATTTATCAGTCTATCAGCATAGGCATACATAGCGTAAGTGTGTCGGGGACCGGACTGTTGGCGGTAATCACCACCGCGCGGTTAGGTTCTGACATCTGTATACGCACACCGTCGGCTGAAATGGCACTCATGGCAGTAATAAACTTCTGTACGTTGAACGCTATGCTAAAGCCGTCCTGACATTCGTTGTCGGCTATCAGCACCTGATCTTCGGCGGCGGTAGAATAGTCAAGGTCTCGCGCCGACACGTTAAGGAACATTCCTTCTTTCTTCAGCACGATGTTATTGTTGCTTCTGTCAGAGAAAAGACTTACGCGCGAGCATACTGCCAACGCTTCCGCTTTACCCACGCATATATAGTATGGATTACCCGTAGGTATCACGGCACGGTAGTTGGGGTAGCGACCTTCTATGGCGCGGCATGTAAGCTCTACATCGGGAGCGGAGAAATAGATGGTGCGGCCATCGGTCTGTATGTCTACGGTGTCGCACCCGTCGAATGCCGACAGCGTGCGGAAGTAGAGCAGGCTTACCAGAATACGGCACGCTTCACCACTGCGGAAAAACTCACCGCCGCCTTTGGCAGGATCGTTGCTGTATGTGCGGCGGTAGAGAGTATTGCCGTCGCTGGCTACGAAGTTCAGTTCAGAAAGGTCGTCGGCTATATCTATGCACAGGCAGTTCATTACAGGGCGGAGGTCGTCTATCTTGATGAAGTCTTTAGCTTGGGCGAGCACGCTGTTCAATACCGCCATCGGCAGAGAAATGTATGTGCAGTTCTCGGTAGCGGGCTTCAGCAGAGGGTACTCCTTACCGTCGTAGTAAGCCACAGATACCTCTCCTTCTTTTACCTTGTCGCCTACCTCGGTGCAATATTCAAATGTTAGAGTGCTGGATTTCTCATCGAACACAAGTGTCACGGTACACTCAGGCAGAGCCGCCAGAAACGAAGTGATGATGCTGAGCGGTAACGCCACGGGGGCGGTAAACTTGCCGTCGAATATGGTAAGCGGTGCAGGGATGGAAAGCTGCGCATCGCCGGTAGAGGTAGTGAAACAGAAACGGCCGTCGGCGTTCATTGACAGCAGTACGTTGTCAAGGATAGGCAGGGCGTTTTTATTTGCCATACATTTTGCCGATTTGCGCAGTGCCTTATTGAGTTCTTTTGATGATTTGGCTTGTAGTTTCATTCTTTTACGTTGGTTTATTGTTTATCGGTTTTTACTGTTGTTGCACTCATTAGAACGGCAGGTCTTCGTCTGGTTCAAACTCGAACGCTCCTCCGGTTGCTGCTGTGGGTGTATATACCGAAGCCCCTCCAGCTTGCGCATATCCGGCTGCCTGATTCGGATAAGGCGATGGCTGCTGCGCCGTCTGCGGCTGATAAAGCATAGCTATGCGTTTGTTCATGCGGCTGCGTATCGCCTTGAAGAGCGACTGTGTCTCATCTGTGGGGTCTTGACCCGCAAACTCCGGATGATGCTCGGCGTTGGCTTTTCTGACTTCTTCTACCAGCTTCGGCAGACTGCGTGCAGCGTGCTTAACGAAGTCAGTAGAATAAGAGATTTGCATCTCGTGAGTCGGTACACTGACGTTGCTGTCGCCTCTTTCTAAAGACGACTGACGCACTCTGGCTTTATACTGCTCATTGAGCGGCCAGATGTTTACTCTCAGTCGTGCCACGGTACGCGGTGTACCTTGCGCTCCGCCGTTTACGCTTTCCACTCTGATGTCATTTAAATCTACCGGAATACATACGTATGCCTTTCCGGGATTCTTCTGGTCGATGCCAGTAAATACCTGCGCTCCATTCAGAGAAAGCAGGTCGATGTTGCCATTGTAACTTGCCATAATGATATATAGGTTTTAGTTAATGTATTACTTCTGAATTTTAATCAAATCGGGGATAGCTCCATAGATGGGGGTGCGACCATCCCATTTGTCGATAAACTGCTTGTACAGTATTTCTTTAGTGAGACCCTTTGAGGTGATTAAAGCCTGCTCGGTTTTCAGTTGCTCCAGTTCGTTGCGCTTTTTCTGCTCTGAAATCTGCTGCTCAAGAACGGAGATGTTAGTGTTGACTTCATTACGACTGTCTATCTTTTCGCGCACGGCTTTAGAAAATTCCAACTGCGCCGAAAACACTATCAATTGAAGGCCTCTTTTCTCAAATTCCTGCTCTACTATGCGTTCAAGTTTCTTCTCGAAAAGGAGCGAACCGCCCTCTGCCATCAACGTATCGGTTTTATACTTGCGGCTTTCTTCCTTGATAAGGTCGTAGATACGGGGTTCAAGAATGTTATCTTCAAGACTCTGCATGAAACCGTCCTTACCGTTGCTGGTATTCGCTTTGTCGATGTGCTTATTGTCAAAAACTACATCAACCGCACGATTGCGAAGTACCTTATAAGAGTACGACGGGCACGCGGTAAAGGCAGTATTGTCGGCGGCTTTCAGTTCAACAGGTGAAGTAAACTCTCCGCGCTGATCAAACAGCGGTACCTGGAACAGTTCTGTACCAAACTCCCATGTGGCTACCCTGCCGGATACAACCTTGAAGTCTTCCTTACCTTGTTTGCCATAGTTTTCCATCAGTACGCCAGCATAGTTTGGAGCCACTCTTTCGCACGATGACAATACCACTGCGGCTACACATACCGCAATCAATTGAATCATTTTTTTCATGTTGTTTAAAATTTAGTTAGTTTATGAATTATGTAAAACAATGCTATCGCAAATGTCATTATTCCAAGCCACGGACTTACGTGGTTAAATATCCGGCTGCTTGCAGCTAAGGCTATACAGGCAATCGTGATACCTGATATTAGTGATAAACGCTTTTTATTCATTATTCAATTTTTAATTCATCATCCAAGCCTATCAGATTAAGAAAGTTCTGAAATTCGTGGACGTACTTAAATACTTTTCTCGAATCATAAGTTAATTGCAAACGCAGATACACTTTTTTGTTTTCGGGACTGCGGAATAAACCTATTCTTTTACCATCTTTTTCTATACTATTGCATATATTTGACTTGAAACCGTTGTTTTTTAAAATTCTTGAAGTCAACGGAAAACCTTGCACCGCTTCAATCGCAAACACTCTTTTGAATACCATATCATCACGTCCTTCTCTGAAATGTTCTAAAACTATTACATATTCAGCATCCAAAAAACCGATTACCTCTGAATATCTATATCCTATATATTCACTAGAGTGCCATACAACATTCCCGATTCTTAAGTCTTTTAAATACATAGTCTTTACTTTCTAATTAGGTTAAAGTCTGCCCATAACTCGATAAATTGTTTGCCGCAATACGTGGCGAGGGCTTCACTCTTAAGGCAAAGGTGAGAGCCGAGGTTCGCAAACGCAAATGATGGGGCGTTATTCGAGCCCGCACAGGCGAGACCTGCATAGTCGCATGAATAGTCGTCTGGCGATATGAGGTGTCGGTCGGCTTTCCACTTGTCACTCTTATCCGACAGTTCTTCTTCAGTCCATAGCGCAAACCAAGGGAACCAACGTTCCTCGCTTTTTGTAAACTGAGGTTCCCAACCCTCATTTAGAGCTGCACAGATGACGCGGAGCTTCAAGAACGCTGCAATATCGTTATAGCATTCATCAACATCCTCAATGCAATAGTATGCGCATACAAACGGATGTTCCTCTCCAAGAATCTCGCAAGCGTCCTCAAAAGTTTTCACACGTTCTGTAATAGACTTTGGTTCGACTGCTTCTTTCAGTTCCGGCACGAGTGACAGAAGCACTTGTCTCGTGTTTTCGTCAGCAGCGTTATAAGCCGCTATTGCATTTTCTTTCTTTATTTCCATGACTATTAATTTTAATCCAATTGAAATTGCCTTTTTAAAAAATCATTGTTCCTGATAAAATCTATCATCTCTTGTTCTGTATGTCGCCCCTCCCAAAACAAATTGGTATGCGACATCAAACGATGATCGTCCACAGATAAAGGAATGGAATAGACCGTGTATACTAAACCGTAATGAGTTATGTAACGCGTGTGCTTTTCCGGTTCTTGATAGAGTGTATATATCCATTTTTCGTTGTCGCACTCGCACCATTTCAGGTATTCGTCGTGCGTCAAATCAACATCAATACCAATCGCTGTGTGACCGCTACATCCGTTTGTGCCGAAATAGATTATCTTTGCCATAACTATAAAAGGTTTTTAGGTTGACAAGAATCAATGAGTTCTTTAGTTTCTCGTTCTGCTTTACTGACGCAAAACTCCGCTAAATCTACTATCTGTGACGTTGCGTCTTCGTTAAGCCCCAGTTCTTTACATTTAGCGACGAGATCTCTATCTATCAGTCTTTTTGCAATTTCCGCAGAATAAGACACGTAACTTTTACAAACTCTCCTTCGTGGTTCTTTAACCCACTCAATAAACTGATTCTTATAATCTTTAAAAGTTTTTATTCTAAATGTTATCATATAGTCTGTTGTTTGATATTGATTTTCAAATCAGCTTTCCGCTCATGTGTACATCATAATAGCCGAACGCTTCTACGGTATACGATATTACTTCATCACGTTTTTCAAGATCTTGCATCGCGTCTTTAACTGTATCAAAACGACAAGCGCAAAAATGCTTGGAAGTCATATTTACAAAACACCATTTATCGGTAGCGCGGTCTTTACAGAGCATCACCGTACAATCCTGCTTGGGGAGTTTACGTCTCACATGTATCACTTTGTACTTTGTTCTATCCATGATTTACTTTATTTAAACTTGATTATAATCACATTTTGATCTACGGGGGCTCCCATACTACTATCTCCTCTATTTATACCGATGTCAGTTATCTGAAATTCCATAGTTGGAGCATTCTTTCTATAGCCGAGACGAAATTGAACATGCGTGAAATTCTTAGGGGTCAATCCAACGTTGCCAAAGATGAACTTTGCTATCATAGGATTTTGAACATCGAACAAACGCTTTAACCAATACTCTTTGATTTCGCGGTATTCTTCTCGTTTGGCACCAAGCATAATAAGATTGTACCACTTTTTTTTGAGGGTTAACCTTAATACTTTTTTCTTCATCTCTTTATCAATTGTAATATCTTCAAGATGGAACCGTTCTTCGCTTGCATCGGGCCAGATTGATTTTTTTGCTTTTCCTTTCATAACGCATTTAAAAAATCTGTATAATAACACCATCTTTTTACATTGAGACCGGAAATAAATTCACTCCACTGTATTTTGTCAGCTAAAAAGAGGTTTATCTCGCTTTTCATTTTAATCTCATTCTCATTATCAAGTACGCTATTTTGCATCTCGACCAATATCTCTTCTTCCCTTTCCGGCATTTCGCTTGCATCGTGCCAAATTGAATCCTTTCCTTCTTCCATATTAATGCGTCTTTATATTTTAATAAACTCTCGCTTTATCATCGTACATATCCTCCATCGTTTTTGCCTTAAACCATTTCTTAGGGCGGTTCTTGCGGCTGTAAACTGAGGCGATGCCGATATACTTGTAGCAAGCCGGATGGAAAGGACTGATATTGCCGCCGAAAAAGTCGGAGCCTTGTTCGCGGCAACTGCACTGCACATGACTGTATGATATGCAGTTTTGGCAAGTGGGGGGGGTAAAACTCATAGCTTTATATTTTAAATGTTTGTAAAATATTGTAATTCAGTATATAAGCTCAATCTGTTTAAAACGGCATATCTTCATCCTTCAGTTCAGGTAGCGGGTTGGGCTGCTGCGCGTTGCCCGGTGCCGCTACTATGCGGCGGCCTTGCTTACGCGTGCGGTTGTTTTCCCATCGCTCTTTCTCTTCGTCGGTTAGATATATCGGCATACCGTTGTCGTCAAGATGTGGTAGTGGGTCGGGACGCTCGGCATACACTTTTGCTATACGTTTCAGTTCGCGGTAGTCTTTAGGTATCTCATCCTTGCCGAGACGGTAGAAGAAGAATACGTGCTTAGAGGTTTGTAGGTAGCGTATATACTTAGGCTCGATGGTATTGTCATTCTCCCATTCCCTGCCCGTAAAGTACTCCTGCGTTACCCACGCCTGAAGCTTGAAGCATCGGCGCTGCTTGTCGCTCTCGTTCTCAAACAGATGTTTAGGATTGCACGCTATGCCCATGTTTTCGCAATAGTCGTAAATCTTCTTCTTGAAAGTGGCACGGCTATACTCCTTGCTCTTGCCTTCCGAAGCGTCTGCCCAATCGCGCATGAACTCGTTGAACATATCATCGGTACAAACAGGGACTCCGTACACGGCATTGCGTGAAAAGAACCATTCGAAGTAGCGGACAATGCTTTCCGTAAGCTTCTGTACCATCTGGCGACGGCGAACATTGCCTTGCGGCGCAATGGCGAATGTTTTATACCGCATCAAGAACTGCACCGCAAGAGCGCACAGGTAAATAGCCTGATTGCGATCGGTATCGGTAAGCTTTTCAGGGTTTGGATCGAAATGCTTCATCAGTTCTGCCGGCGAACGCGCAGGTTGTCTTTTCTGCTGATTCTCTCGCGCAAAGCGGTCGGAGAAACTTACCAACGGAAAACGGCCTAACGTAGACGGGTCGTCATCGCTCAACGGGCTATTACTCGTTATCGCGTGAATAGGTGATTCGTTCATCTTCAGATTTATCGGGTCACCAAACTTTTTTTCAACCTTGGTCCCTTTAGTGACCTTATTGTAGAAGTAGTTCATAGGAAAGCTCTTCTGTTTATCTTCCCAATGTACCACGCGGTATTTGCCAGGATAAAGCAAAAGGTCTGTCAATGAAAATTTTGCATCGGTTACTATCATGAAATCTTTCATGTCTACTGATAGTACATTCACCGCCGCACCTACCACGGTATTTACCAACACCGATTTTCCGCTACCTCCCGCTGCTTGTTTTTCATCGGCTATGTTGTCTTCAAGCAGATAGGGAGCAATATTCTGCATTCCTTCCCATGAGCGAAAGCACAAGCGGCCTATACATGAAAGCATATTGGCAAAGTGCGCATTCATTATGGCTTTCTCTTCGGCAGTAAGAGGTTCTTTGTTTCGCTGCGCCTCTTTCTCGCGTTCCCACAACACATTAGAGAAGCCACGCACTATACGCAGTATCGGCCAAAGGTCTTGTTCGCTCTGGCCAAACCAATCCACATCCCAACGGTAAGTCTGGGCCCACTCCATAAGCTCGCCGCGCAGTTGCTTAATCTCGTCGTAAGAATAAGCCGGAGATCCGTCTTCGTTTCTCATCGCCTCTTTCTTGTTTATCGCATCAAGACGCTCACGGTACTCCGGTCGCTCAAAAATGGCGAACGGCGTTTTGAACTGACGCATGGTAAAATCGTACGGTTTCTTGGCGAGAGACGGGATGAAGAAGTTTATATCATCGTAAGACACGGCGCGGATGCTGTCGGGCGTTATCTTTAGTGCTACGTTGCGGAAGTAAAAATATTCCGTCTTCGCATTAAAGGCATCGGCAAAGTTTATTACCATGCCCTGCAAGCCGCCAGCCGATTTTTCCGTGAATGTCTTGTCTATAAGGTTCGCGCAGTCCGACATCAGGCGGCGCTCATTGTCAGAGTGTCGCCAGCTCTGCTCTATGTACTGCATGAGCAGAGTTTTTACCGCCTGCATGATACTCTTTGCATCTATATACTCTACAAAACAACGGTCGAGGTGGATGAACTGTCCTACAAGGTCGGTACTCTCGGGGTCTATCATGCGGTAATAACCGTGTGCGGTCATAAAGAGCCATACCTTAGTAGGCGACACCTTGCATGTGGGCGCTTTAGGCTTACCGCTTCGGGGGTCGCGAGGGTATTCTATCTCGAACGGATCGGCATCTTTCGCTCCGCGCAGACGCGAGTAAAGCGGTATGCGTATGTCGTGATCGAAACGGAAGTTATCATCAACAGTCATGCGGTACGATAACATATAGTCTCTTACCGACCTTGGTGTGCCGCCGTAAAGCCATTTCCAACGCTTACAGTAGGCGCAATGAAAAGCTTCAGGAAGCATGGCATAATGCAGCTCCGTAAACTTGGTTACAATAGAGCCGCAATCACGCTGGCTGGCTATATCATTTGGGTAAAGCATGATTACACGTTCCGCAAAGCGTTTCATCTTCTGAAACTGCACTCCGCTAAAGTCGAGTTTTTCCTGTCGCCATTCCCCGCGCTCTATATACCAAAAATTGCGTCTACCCAGGGCGAAAGCCACGTGATACCAGCAGTGATGCGCAAAGTGCTCGTCGACATCACTCTTGTCAAGGCGCAGGCTGCGCATGGCATAGTACACGCTAAGAGCATCCTCAGGGGTGCGGCAGAAAACGATGTTCCGTGCCTTGATTTCAGCTGCCGGTATCTCGGTTTCTATCATCTTGAAAGTGCCTTTGGGGTTTCCGTCCTTGTCTTCTTTTTCCACCCACTCTTCCTTGGTGATGGTATATTCCTCGTCGGGACAGAAACGCTGTATAGCAGCATGTACGGCGGTATTGCCGGTTCCGCGGTGATTCATGGCGTAGACAAATACATTGTCTCCCATGAGCCACTTGCTCACCTTGCGCACGCTATGCTCTTCGTCGGTAGAAAAAACAATGGGGTCGGCAGTTATCGCGGGGCGGAAAATACATCCGTAAGAACCTTGCGGTCCGGTCTCGTCAGAAGCGAAACAAACAAAAAGCGGATTCCACGGTGTGCCGTGAATTACCTCGCTTACATGCTGCCCGTCGCGCAGAACATCCGGCAGTGTCACATTCAGGAGTGAGAATATACGGAAATCGTCGTTCAGCATCTTTGTACTGAAATCGCTGCCGAAGCCGAACACCGGCAAACCTTTCTGAAGTGTAACCTCGCAACCAAGTGCCGCAAGTTCTTGCGGCGAGAAGTCGGTCTTGGGCTGAAACAGAAACGTGCCAATGGTCTGATTTGCGCATGTACGGTAGTCCATCGGTGCGAACACTTCAGGAAAAGCGGCATGTACCTCGTCGGTATCGCCATATTTCATTACCGTAAGCGCACGGCATATACGCAGTAGGTTAGCCCCGAACGGGGGAATATCATGGATGGCGGCATATAGTTCTATAGCCCCATACCCCTGTTTTCCGGTTACGGTGCACTTCCAGTGTACCGCACCATGTATAGCCAAACGGTCATCGTCTACTCCTACTCCATTATATAAACCGCCACGTTCATTGTTGTATATAATGAAATGCGGAGTCTGCATACTCTTAGCCCTACCGTATATTTCGGCACTCTTTGAGCAAAACGGACAGAAACAAGCCGTCTGTCCTTCAATGTGCTGCTCATCAGCAGGCTTTACCAAATAGGTAAGGTCTATATTGGCTAACTGATTGATTATAGGGTGAAAGAGCATGTCTTTAAAATAATGTTGTTAAATAGTTACTTTTTACAAGTTAAGAAACGTCTCAAGCCGATAGTGCTTGATTGTGCAATTGCAGATATTCTTCATGTGGGCAATAAGCAGCATCGTAAAGTCAGACAGAGACATCAATGCTTCGTCCAGGTTTACTATGTGTACTTCTACCCGCCAATAGCATTTGCCATTTTTTACACGGCATGAATGGCTGTTTTTTATGATGAGATTCCCCACCCTGCCGTTCATCAACTTAAACAGATGCTCGCAGGCATCTTTCAACAACTCGAACGGTGCGTAAAACATCAAGGCGGGAATCTCGTCATTTATGCCTCGCATGACTTCCGTATAGGCTATGCGATGCAGGTAAGCATGAGGCGTAGGTCTGCCGGACTTTTTCTTATTGCTACGGTTAGGCACATAGGGGCGATATAAATGACTTTTATATGACATCAGTCTCCACTTTTACCGAGGCATCTAAGATGAGTCATCATCTGCCACGTAGAGTATATGCTGCGACGGCAGTCGAACAGAGGCGAATGCTGCACTCCTTCTCCGTCGTACTCGTCTACAAGCGTATAAGCATGTTTTGGGTCGAAGTCCGAACCTGCCACATCGCATATAGTCTTAGCGCCTTCCATGAAAAAGGTGCGGTGGTCTCTGTAGTTTGTGTACTTCACCGGAGTCTCAAGGCGGTATCGGTAGCAGATATTGCGTAATATAGCCACGTCGAAGTCGGTACCTTGCGACCATAAAAAAACCTCATCGGCGGTTTCTTGACTGATGTCTTTTATCCAGTCGAAAAAGTTTTCAATAGCGGTATTTATAGGCACACATGGGCTGTCGTCGCTATCATTTGCCAGCACTTCCGCCTTAGCTTCGGGGCTTTGCTGCTTCCACCACTGCGCCGTAGCACTGTCGAACGAAAAACCGTCAAGAAACATGCCTCGCAAGTCTATATGTGAATAGAAAGTCTTGTATCTTGGTTCGGCATCGGGATGCCATTCCGTAAACGGCGAGCCGTTGGCGTGTCTGTTCCACACTTGAGCTGCAATGCTCATGACCGCAGCGTTGGGACAACGTGCGCAAGTTTCAAGGTCGAAAGTAATATCTATCATGATGCTGATTGTTTTTCATTGTACTGACAAAGCAAATTGGTTATTCCGTCCACCTCCCAAGGCTTCCAGTTGTCCGACGAGAATCTCTTTATCACCGTGCCGGTGCTCATGCCTCTCTGCTGCATAAAGTCAATGAACTTCATACAGAGGCCGTTGTTTACTCGTTTAAGACTATTATAGAAAGAACCTGCCTCATTATTCAAGGCTAACGTGTAGAGATAGCCCCGGTTTTCTTTTTCTGCATCAGAATCTACGTATTCCAACAATAGCTGAGCTATTTCTGGTATAGCTAAAAACTGTCTTTTACATTCGTTTACTCCTATAATCTCCCACTGAGCAAAGCCTTTCTGAAAGAATCGCAGATAAAAAGTAGTAGAAGAAAAGCCTTTATCTGATAAAAAATCAATTAAACGCTTCTTCTCTTCCGCCGAAATCTCTTCAATACCAAAAAAAGCGAACGTAACCGATATTTTTTCAATATTTTCTTTTGTCATTGCTTTGTGTATTTCCTATATTTGTTGCAAATTTAATAATTAAAATATGGAATCTATATTTGAACTATAATTTCTTTTTTTGGATTTTACTATATTTAACATATTTCATCTATAAATATATATCAGCTATGTTGTATAAGTTTAATTACTCATTCTTAAAGCGATGGATGGAAGAGAATAAAAGTATCTCTATGAGTATGATTCTGCAAGCCATCGGCTCAACATCAAACAATAGCAGCCTGCGCCTATGGGAAAAAGGGAAAAGCCTGATACCGCTTGGTACACTGCTGAGATTCTGCAACGCTTTTCAAGTGCCAATATCGGCGTTTATATGCGACACCGAAGCGAAACCGGAAGACCCTGCACCTTACATTTTTCCGGAGGAATCAGACCAATGGGAACCCGACGGCGGGTACGTCACGGCACGCAACCCCGGCAACCGTGCTCCGCTCGATCCGGCTGATGTCAGCTTCATTCCGTCGAAAGTGCCGGGATATGAAAAATCATATACCGAAACCGAAAATGAATACTACACAGAAACGCAAAAAGCCGACATTGAAAGCAAAGTGCACGAAGATGAGACGATATACGCTTCTAAGGAAAGCAAAGACAAAGGAAGCTTTGTTCCGAAAGAAATAGATATATTGGCGTTAATAAAGCTAGAGGAAAAGCATCATGAGCAACGAGCTGAGATGCTGAGTATAATAGAAAGGCAACGCAAACAGATAGCGTATCTTACCGAAAAACTGATTGACGAGCGCAAGACTAAAGACTATAGAGTACTGCCTGATACTTGCGGCGCAGATATAGCGGCAGAACCTGATACAGATAAGTGAACTACCGCTAAGCTAAAGACTTAGCGGCTTCGGAGATACTGCACCTCCTCGCTTTTCCTGCTTCTTCCTGCCATTGCTTTTTAGGACACGAGGTCGGCCATCCACAAGAGGGCAGTCCACAGGCTTTACTTTCCCACGTTCCGTGGGTAGGGCTTTCAAGCCAAACTCTTTGATATTGCAAGCTGCGTTATAGTCGCGGTCGTGGCGTGTTCCACAAACGGAACACTCCCAACTGCGCTCGCTCAACTTCAATCCTTTGTACACATAGCCGCATTTGCCACAAGTCTTCGAGCTTGGGGCAAAACGGTCTATCTTTACCAAATTCACACCATACCACTTGCACTTGTATTCCAACATCGTAAGGAACATGCCAAAGGAAGCGTCGGCCACTGACTGAGCCAAATGGTGATTGCGTGTCATGCCTTTCACATTCAAATCCTCCATGCAGATGGTACGCACTTGGCTGTCGTGCGTGAGTGTATGGGTAATTTTGTGAAGGTTGTCCTTACGTTGGTTGGATATGCGTTCTTGCAAACGGGCGACCTTTATGCGAGCCTTGTTCCTGTTTGAAGAGCCTTTCTGCCTACGGCTCAGACGCTTTTGCAACAGCGCAAGGCGGTTCTGACCTTTGCGCAAGTTCTTGGGATTGTCAAAGGTCCGTCCGTCGGAGCATACTGCCAAAGTCTTGACGCCAAGGTCAATGCCAATGGTTGTACTGGAGTTCGTTGCCGACTTTGGGATTTCCTGTATATCCGTATCCACAAGAACAGAAGCAAAGTATCTGCCCGAAGGTGTCATGCTTATAGTAACAGTCTTCACTGTACCATTGAACTTGCGGTGCAAAACTGCGGGTATGTCTTTTGCTTTTGGTATGGTTATTGTGTGTTTGGAAAAATCGACACGGCTATGTTGGGGACATAGAAAACTCTGCCTGTCCTTGCGCGACTTGTAACGGGGGAAACCAACGCCTTTCGTGTTGCGGAAAAAGTTTGTGTAAGCCGTATCAAGATTGCGCAATGCGCTCTGCAACGACTGTGAATTAACCTCCGTGAGCCATTCGTATTCCCTCTTCAGTTCCTTCTTCATCAAGTTGGTCAGATACACGTTGCCAAGAGTTTCCTTGCGCTCCTTGTATGCTGTGATTTTCATGTTCAAAGCCCAATTATAGACAAAGCGGCAACAGCCGAAAGTCTTTGCGAACAAGACCTTCTGCTCATCTGTCGGATATATTCTATATTTGTATGTTCGTAACATAATGCAAAGTTAATCATTTAAAATCAGAAAACGTTATGATTCAGAAAGAATACATTTCAAAGAACCACTCTAAATTCCTCATCAAGTATCATGTCATTTTCGTATGTAAATACAGAAAGCAGTTGCTTGTCGGAGCAATCGAACACGACATGAAGAATATCATGCGGAACATATCAGAAATGTCCGACTTTGATATTGAAGTTATGGAAACGGACAAAGACCACTTGCACATGATGGTCAGAAGTGTACCTAAACTGTCACCACTACAGATTGTCAAGCGATTAAAGCAGATGTCCACTACTGCCATTTGGAAAAAGTATGGTGATTTTCTCAGGCACAATTTCTACAAAGAACACACTTTTTGGACAGACGGTTATTTCGTTTCATCCATAGGGAATGTTAGTCAAGAAACCATCAAGAAATACCTTGAGAACCAAGGGTAGCTACGCTACCCCGCATTTTTCATCCCCTAAGCTAAAGACTTAGGGGATGAAAAATGCGCATTCTATAAAGAAACATCCCGACGATGCAACAAGGCACTGCCGGGATGTTCCTTTTTATCAACTATCCTTCTTTATCATCAATAGGCATTTTCCGTCTGCGGATTTTGGGTTCTAAGGTTATGAAACGAAACGATGTGGCAGGCATTAGTAAATTCTTTCACATCTATACTCTCCAAACCTTGCGCCGTACATTCGTAAGGCACATCAATGTACCAATAGCCTTGCAAAGGAAACAAGCGTGGCGTGGTGTCGCCAAAGGTGATAGGTAAAGGCGTACCGTCGCTTTTCGTTCTGCGCTTAAAATTCAGTATGCCTATCAGCTTAAACTCGCTTACTACAGGCAGAGCGTACATCTCTTTCTCCAAATCCGAGTCCGCTACCGGGGCGAAGAATTTCTGTTCGCCGTGCTCGGCTATACACTCCCACCCTTCATGCGGTTTATCGTCACTAAACTCTACGGCGGCTATACCTCCAGCCATCCCGTTCGCCGATTCGTAATACACTTCCACTCCATGAGCCAAAGCCCAGAGGCGAGCCGTTTCCGACGCCGCGTCACAATCGTTTATAAACTGCTGCAAGCTCTGACCTGCTAATGTGTCTTCTTTCGTTTTATAAAAAAAATGAGGTTTTTCCATGTCTCTGTTTCTTTTAGTTTTTACTATTATATTTTCTCAATCAGTTGAATTTGGCGCGCACGTATATTACCGGCTCTCCGCACTCATCGTTTTTCATACGATAGCCGCGATAGCCCAGCTCCGCTATATAGAGCGACAATGGGTCGCCCAAAGGGCATACTACCGCCTTGAAGTACGTACGCAGCTGATAGTCAGTAAACACATCGCAGTCTTCGGTCCAGTGATCGAGCGGCTCGTACTGACTACAGAAAGCGTTTATCTTAGCAGGTATAACGAAGTCTTGAAGCGTTACCTCCGCTTGTTCCGTTCCTATTTCGTCTTTATCGTGCTTCATGATTCTCTGTTTTTCAGTTTAGACGATACAAGCTCATAGCACACGCCTACCGCCACAAAAGCGATTACAAGCCATCGCAGACACTCCGTCCACACCTCTCCCCTGCTCTGACGCACGGATTCGGTAGATATGCTGTCGGTTTTCAGGCTGTGTAGGGCATGTTCCGCAGTTTCCGCCCGGCGCATACTATCTATGCGGCTCATAAGCGACTGCATTATTTGCTGCTGAAGGTTTACACTCTCGCTCATGTATCTGCTTGCAGTGTAACCGCCTCGTTTTTTTATAGTGCGGTCGGTAACTACCATGTGTACTCCAGCAGAGTCTACCGTTTCGGTAATGCGTTCGTGCACGGTTTCTTCGTTTTCGCCTGTCTCGGTAGCGGCATTGCTCGTTGTGCCGCTTGCGGTGAATAACCGCGACACGCTATCCATGCTTACGGCAGATACCGCCGTGCTATCGGTGCGCGCAGTGGATAGGCTGTCTGTCATCTCGCGTATGGTGCCATGTACGGTCTTATGACTTGTGGCGCATCCGCAAAGAAGCGTCAGGCACACGGCGTACATCAAGTAAGATTTTCTCATAACTCTAAAATTTCGGTTTATCTGTATGCTGCAAATATAGGCAATGACGATAAACTTACACGGACATGCCTGAGATGAAACAGAAAAAGCACCGCCCTACCCGGTATACTTACGGGTAAGGCGATGCTTGAGATATGAAATGTCTTATCGGTGCGGCAGGTGCCATCAGTCGGCCACGCCTCGCACTAATACACGTGCGGCGGCTTTACCTATAAGCTGAGACAGAAGTGCCATAAGCTCGGTGTATGCAGCCTTGTTCTTGTCGCACTCTGCGTTAAAGGCATCAAGTGTTTTCCGATCAGGAAAACGTATCGACATGAATCCGGCTGCTGAAGCTCCATAGTGCGTAGCTTGCATAAGCAACGGCTTCAATGCACCATCGTACTGCGACATGAACGTCTGCCATTCTTCGGCATACTTTCCGGGGTAGTCTTCAACTACAGGAACTAGGGGAATCGGGACGGCAAAATCAGACTGACTGAACAAATTCGGCTGCTGCGCTACAGGAGTGGCTTTTCTCTTGCGGCTATCCACCCATTGGCCCATGATGTAGAAAATAAATTCTTCGGGAGTACCGTCCCACTGATGTGGGCTTTCTACCGCCTTGGGCACTCCATTGTAGGCGTACTTCTTGAAGTCCGACCACAGATCTTCCGGCACATCGGCTACAAAAGCTATCAGTCTCTGCTCGTCGAGCGTAGGGTAACGCTCCATTATTTTATCACACAGACGCTGCTCTGATGAACCTCTGTGCACTTCCATCTCGCGTGCTACACCGAGCGGAGTACGCTTTATATGAAAGCGTATCTTTTCAGGGTTGCCACGCTTCACCGTGCCTTTATAAAGCGGCTCATAGCCGTCTTCGCACTCCGCCGTGCACTGCAACATTATTTCTATCTTGTTTTCGGCGCAAAGACGCTCCATGTCACGGCGTGCCACGTTCAGTACCTGCTTTCGGAACTGAGAGAATTTCTGATATTTCTCGTTCACTACGACATCCGATTTTGGTTGCCTTTCATACATACCGAGAAAGTCTTTCAGTTCTACATAGTCTATAGAGGGGTGCATCTGTCCTTTGCTGACGTACTTCATTAAAAGCAGATAAAGCCGCGACGTAAACACCGAGTTGCAGAAAAACGCTATACGCTCCAGGTGGTTGATATAGCCTCTGTTCATGTTAAAAATAGCTTTCGCAGCTTCTATATTGATAGTTACCTCCACAAAACCGTCGCGTCTGAAATCGCTTATCACCTTGCCTTCCTCGTCGGTCTTTATGTTGCTTCCGTTATAGCCGTAAGAATTACCTTCTTTTGTGGCAAAACTCTTAGGAATAAAAATCTTACTGAATATAGGCATATAGTCGTCACCTTTACGCAGCCCGGTTTTCACGTCGAAACGCGGAAGCCTAAAAGTTATGGATGTTATATCATTGACTTTCTGCACCACCTCGTCATAGTGGTTACTGCTGATTCCGAGGTCGGCCAAACGCAAACGTATAGGTTCTATGTTTGCGAGGTCTTCTGCGGCTATACCGCTCTGAGGATCTTCTTTATTTAGATAACGCTGCTCGTTCAGGAACTTGGAGAAGTGACTCTGGAGCTTACCGCTAACTTGCAGCATCACATCCTGCTGCACCAGCGAAAAGCTCTTGCTATATATAGTGTAAGCTACCGGAGTATTGATCCAGCAATGGTCTTCAAGCGCAAGTCTTACCTCGTCTTCTGTTTTTTTCTTCTTAGCCATGTCTTCTATCTTTTTTCATACCTCCCTTTTTGTGTACTTAAACCTCCCTTTTTGTGTACCAAAACCTCCCTTTTTGTGTACTTAAACCTCCCTTTTTGTGTACCAACTATCATGTAAACCATTAATAATCAGTCTGTAATAAATCCCTTAATATAATATAATATAAACTGTTATATCTATAGTATATACTCTTTTATATAATCAATAACAATAAAAAACCTATTATATTATCTTATATTAAGAGGTTCAGAATTATTTGTAAATCAAGTGTTTACAACGCACTTGGTAAACAAAAAGGGAGGTTTACGTACATAAAAACGGAGGTTTAGGTACACAAAAAGGGAGGTTTTGGTGCACAAAAACGTAGGTTTATGCCATATTCCTATCAATAAACTCAATGACGGCTTGCAGAGCCAAATCCCGAATAGGTATTCCGGTGCGCATTTTCATTAAGGCAATGCGCTCATAGTACTCCATCGGCACATAAACCGTGATTCCGTTTTCCGTTTTCTTGCCTTTAGGCTTGCGCATAGCCGCCAGCTCCTCCAGTCCGTCGGTCGCCGGAGATCCGACAGAGGCGGAAGAGGTCTGTTCCGTTGGTGCGGGCTGCTGCGGTGTGGTTTCCGGAGTCACGGCTACAGACTGAGGCGTAGATGTAGCAGTCTGTGTAGTTGCCTGCGGTTGCACTGCATCGGATTGCTGCGGTTCGGTATCGGGCTGAGCGGTATCGTGCGGTGCGGTTTCCTCCTTAGCGGCAGGTGTATGCCGTTCTGTCTTCTGAGATAGTATGCGTTCGTTTTCTTCTACTACTTCCGATTCGGTCAAGCTGAATTTCTTGACCTTAGATGTTACAGGTCTTGCCATAAAGTATAATATTAACGCGGTTAAACATTTCATTGTGGCATACTAGCCATGATTTCTTTAGTAAAATTTTCATAGTCCTCGCCTACCCTGCTCTGTGGGGCGTAAGAAAATATATCTTCGTTCATAGCCTGGGCTTCTACCATCTTGGTGTCACGGCGAGTATAAGAGTCGAACATATAATCACCAAATTTGTCTCCCAGATATTCTTTGAACTGCTTGGTAGCCTTGGTTTGATCGTTGCTCATGACCATAAGCAAGCCTCTGATGTCGAGGTCGGGATTCAGGTCTTCGCGAGTTTCTTTTACGGCATTGATAATCTCGGCTATACCTTTTGTAGCGAGCATTTCAAGTTGCACTGGCAGTACCACACTGGTAGCCGCTGTAAGTGCGTTGTATGTAAGAAGCGACATGGCAGGAGGACAGTCTATCAGCACGTAGTCGAACGCCTCGTTCACATTAAAAGTGCCTTCATCGTGCAGCTCCGTACCTTCCATTTCCATTAATGGTTTAGCCAGCAGCTTACACAACGCCTTTCTGGGGACTGCCATCTGATTGAGGAACGGCTCTATACCTATCAGTCGGCTCGAAGCCGGAGCCAGGTATATACCTTCGTTTACCTTATACACCGGCATCTGACTTTGCTGCACCAGCGCATCGTACATGGTGGGTTTGCCCACGTTCTTTGTTTCACTCCAACCG